>JAEEGJ010002301.1_pt1 | contig 109189 bp, 99 predicted proteins | sample 8958761 | NCBI WGS metagenome assembly JAEEGJ01 (sample SAMN16246546, study PRJNA631951) | gut metagenome | biome: gut microbiome; feature: rumen; material: RS-attached | host: Bos | place: Iran: Karaj | collected 2018-10 | reverse complement strand
CTATAGATGAAAATCCTCTCCTGTAGTTGAAAAAATAAGAGGGTCATGGGGACTGGCACTGAAGTGAACCCCAAAGTTTGGACAGATTAAACATTATTGCTTATTTGGAATTGAGTCCGGTATTGTACTGGACTCATTCCATTTAATCTAAGCTTTATTCTCTCATTGTTATAATAGTCAATGTATTCTATCAGGTCTTTCTTGAAGACCTCTGCCGATGTGTATTTACCAGGATAGAGCAGTTCAGACTTCATGAGACCAAAGAAGTTCTCCATCATTGCATTGTCCAAGCAGTTCCCTTTACGAGACATGCTTTGGATTATGTCATGCTTCTTGAGACTTTTTTGGTAGGCTGCATGCTGATAGTGCCATCCCTGATCAGAGTGCAATACTACACCTTTAGGGAGATCTATACGCTCATACATCTGGTTGAGCATACTCATCACCATCTCTAAGCTTGGCGCTTCTGTAATGGTGTAAGACAGTATCTCCCCATCACACATGTCGAGTATAGGAGAAAGGTAAATCTTGCGTCCGCCAACAGTCATCTGCGTTACATCCGTTGCCAGTTTCTGATAAGGCCTGTCGGCCACGAAATCCCTGTCGATGATATTGGGAGCCGTCTTGCCTACCTCACCTTTATAAGAACGGTATCTGACCTTCCTTACCTCGCTCTTAAGGCCAAGCTCATCCATAAGTTTCTTGACCGTCTTATGGTTAATAAGACGATTCCTGTTATGGAGTTCCAGCGTAATGCGCCTATAGCCGTAACGTCCTTTATGCTTATGGAAGATGGCATATATCATATCTTTCTCTTCTTTGTATTTGTCTTTCTTCTTGCTATTTTTAAGATGATAGTAAAACGTACTGCGAGCCATCTGTTTGAGTTCTAACAGCAGATAGAGGTCTGCATGCTCGTTATGCCTTAGTTCTTCGATGGCTTGCGCCCAATCGCTCTGTTTCGGGCTTCTCTTTCCTCGACTAAGGCTCTCACTTTTTTTAGTAGGAGATTCTCCAGCCTTAAGCGTTCGTTCTCCTTGCGAAGGCGCTCATTCTCCTTCTCATACTCTTCTTTTGGAAGTCGTTTTGTTCTTACCATACCAGTCTTTGGCCCACGTTTTTTGGGAAGCAGTGCTTCGAATCCACCTTCTTCTACCAATCTAACCCAGTTACTTAATAGTGAACTCGATATGTTATATTTCACGGAAAGCCGGAACAAAGTTAAATCATTTTCCTGATATTCACGAACAATCTTGCATTTTTCTTCATATGACAACCTTTTTTTCTTGTGTCCGTGAGATTTTAGGCCGTCAACACCTTGAAGTTTATAGCTCTCTAACCATTCGTAAAGAATGTGATGACCTAAATGGAATCTACGAGAAACAGAACGAGCAGATTCTCCTTGGAATACAAATCCAATTGCGCATAACTTTTCTTCTAGACTGTAACTACGTTTCATTTGAACCTTTAAGTTGTGTCCAACTTTCTGGGTTCACTTCACACTGAGTCCGTAGTTCCAAGCCTCTTCCTGATCCAAGTCGGCATCGATGACCATCTGCCGTCCACTCGCAAGCAGGAAGTTGTTCTCTGCCAGCACATGACTGGTGCGATAGCCCTTACCGATGGAACCTCGCAGGGTCACAATGTCGTTGGGCGCATATTTCAGGTGCATCCTTGGTGTGACGAAACTACCGTAGATGTTGCTGTGATCCCATCGTAGGCCACCCATCACAATCAGCTTCTCGCCCATCTTATAGGTGTATTGGGCATAAGCCCCCAAGACATTCTCTACAGCGGTAGCCAATTTTTCACTTTTCACTATTACCTTTTCCCTTAAAAAGTCGTGATTCAGACTGAGGCCTGTCGAGAGATTATGATGCTCGTTGAAGTCCGTTTCAAACAGCAGCGAGGCATAGCCGTTACGCTGGTCGGCCTTATAGAGTTTGGTTCCATACGTGGCATTCTCATGGTGTAGCGAACCAGAGAGAATCAAAGCAATGTTCGTGGCATGCTCCTCGTTCAGGAAATAGGCGTTTTTGGTGAAGGCCTCATAGCGTTCGTTGGTGATGTCAATAATATAGGGGTGAGAGGTGAGTGGTGAGTGGTGAGAAATTTGTCCACCCTCGCGATGTTCTTTGAGCCCTTTCACAGAGGCTTGGAAGATGTACTTGTCGCCCAACCACGCCCAACGGCTCTGTAGCGACCCTTGCTTGATTTTCGGCATATCCACAAAACCGTCTCCGTTATCATCATGCGCCTTGTCGAGAATCTCGTAATGTCCTAACAGAGCCGTACTCCACCTGTCAGATAGTTTAAGGTTGGCACCAAGGTTCGCCTCCAACTTCCCTTTCGTATTATAATATAGGTTCGCGTCCGCAAAAGGCGTGGCCTGTGGCTTCTTGAATTCTACGTTAATCTGACCCGTAATGCTCTCGTAACCGTTTTTGACCGACGAAGCGCCTTTTGACACCTGAATACTTTGCATCCACGGACCTGGGATATACCCCAAAGCGTATGGAGCTGCCACACCACGATAGTTCGGGATGTTCTCCGTCAGCATCTGCACGTAGATACCAGAGAGTCCCAGCAGTTTTATTTGCTGGGCGCCCGTAGCAGCATCAGCATAATTCACATCGACGGAAGGATTCGTCGTGAAGCTCTCTCCCAGATTGCAGCAGGCCGCCCGCAGCAGTTCCTTCGAACTAATCAATTCCATGTTGCCCACACCGTTTGTCTTCACCCGCCCAGCCTGATGGGCAGTGACCGTCACCTCATTGAGATGCTGCATTTTAAGGGTGTCCACATCATCCTTGCTCTGTCCGAAAGCAGACAAAGCTATGCTGAACATAATGATGATGGAGCCAACCTTCTTCATTTGTCAATGTTCACAGCATCTTGTACCACTAAGCCTGCCAACATAAAGCCAAAAATGGCGGTGATATGAGCCAGCGTGCCGTTAATCTGTGCTTTCGACGAGCACCACTCATGGTTCAGTAGCGATGGGTCTCCAGGACCGTTCTTGGCTTTGGGACACATGCACTGCTCTGTGCCGCAAGTAGCATTGTGGCCTTTGTTTTCCAAGAGTTCGTCAGAGAAGACGCACTTGAACTTACGCTTGGGGAATTGTTTGTCGCGTTTAAATCGGTTACGCAGGGCACGCGCCAGCGGATCGCCTTTAACCTTCCAGAATTCAGCCACTTGAATCTTGGTAGGATCGAGCTTCAAGGCGGCACCCATCGACGAGAAGAACCGACCCCTTCCCTGCTCCCCGAGGGGAGTGCTGGTAGCCATCAGGATAAGCAGCGCCTTGTCCTTCAGCGAGTCGATGGCGTCGATAATGTAGTCGTAGCTGCCCAGTTCGAAGCTCTCTGCGGTCTCTGCCGTAAAGATCTGTTGCAGGGCGGTAATCTCTGCCGAGGGGTTGATGGTGAGCAGACGCTCCTTCAGGGCATCCACCTTCACCTGTCCGACGGTCTTCGTCGTTGCCATCAGCTGGCGGTTGATATTGGTGATGCACACGCGATCGGAATCAACGATTGTCAGATGCTTGATACCGCTGCGCACCAGGCTCTCAGCACACCAAGAACCTACGCCGCCCACACCAAAAATAATCACGCGTTTCTCAGCAATGCGACTCATCGCCTCATCGCCCAACAGGAGTTCCGCCCTACGGAATATTGCTTGCTCTATTGCCATGAACTATCTCAATGTCTCTATTTAACTTCGGCAACGACTTCGATTTCCACTAATGCTCCCTTTGGTAGCGTTTTAACAGCAACGGCAGAACGGGCGGGATATGGCTCTGAGAAGAATTCGGCATAGACGGCGTTCATGTCGGCAAAGTCGCCCATGTCGGCCATAAATACGGTGGTCTTTACGACGTTGCTCATACTGAGACCTACCTCTTCTAAGATGGCCTTGACGTTGGTGAGCGACTGACGAGTCTGTTCCTTGATTCCACCCTCGGCAAAAGCGCCTGTGGCAGGGTCAATGGGAATCTGACCAGATGTGTAAACGAGATTTCCAACTTGAATGGCCTGGCTGTAAGGCCCGATGGCAGCAGGTGCTTTTTTTGTGCTAATTACTTTCATTTCATTATTCGCTATAATTGTGGTCTATCACGATGGTGATTTCTTTGTTAGGAATCAGAGCTTTCAATTCCTCTGTCAGACGAACAGAAAGAGCAGCCTCGTCGTGTACTGAGATGTCGGGAACCACATCAACAGAAACGCGGTTCTCCTTTTCGAAGTAGTAGAATCCATGTACCTGCACGATCTCAGGATGCTTGGCTAACGCTTGCATGACAGTACTTTGCAGCTGGCTTCGCTTGTTCTCGCCTGTTGCGATGGCATAGACACCGACGGTCATAATAATGCCGTGCTTGGCGTACATCTGTTCTGAGATACTGCGAGTCAAACCCTGTATGTCGTAGGCATTCATCGTGTCATAGACGTTGATGTGCAACGAACCGATCAGGACGTTGGGGCCGTAGTTGTGAAGGATGATGTCGAACACGCCATGAACGCCCTCAAACGCTCCGACCTCTTGCTTGATGTCGTGAACCAATTCCTGAGAGATTCTGGCACCCAGCAGTTCGTTGACAGGCGAAGCCAACATTTCGATACCAGCCTTGATGATGACCAGAGAGATGAGTGCGCCAAGAATACCGTCGAGCGAGACGTTCCACAAGAGCATGATACCTGCCGAAACGAGTGTGGCCAATGTGATAATAGCATCGAAAAGCGCATCAGAACCTGAGGCTATTAGTGCATCACTATTCAACTGTTGCCCTTGGCGTTTCACATATTGTCCCAGAACCAATTTCACCACAATAGCCACCACGATGACTACAAGAGTGACGGTGGTATATTCCGGCTCGGTAGGATTAAAGATTTTCTTAACCGACTCAATGAGTGAAGTGATGCCAGCCGATAATACCAGCACGGCAATGATGATGGCGCTGAAATACTCCACACGTCCGAAACCAAAGGGATGTTCGCGGTCGGCAGGTCGCTCTGAGAGTTTCGTGCCGATGATGGTGATGACACTCGACAGCGCATCGCTCAGGTTGTTGACGGCATCCATCACGATAGCAACGGAACTGGCAATAATGCCTACTGCTGCCTTGAAAGCAGCCAACAGCACATTGGCAACGATGCCGATGATGCTGGTGCGGATTATTTTCTGAGAACGGTCCATCTTTATCCTATATTAATTTCATAAACTAATCTAAAAGTGGGTACAAAGATAACCACTATTTTTTATTTTTCACTATCTTTTCCGTTAGTTTTAAGTGTATTTAGGTATTACGATGCAAAAAACGATGCGTCGCACTCAGAAACTTTAAACCGACAACAGTTCTGGCGGACGCATCGCGGAAAAACCGGTTTGTTTATTTCTTACCTCTTACCTCTGACATCTTACCTCTTAGAGGTGTACCTCCTTATCCACCACCTCGCCATTCAGAATTTTGAAGGAGTTGAGTTTCGGTTGTCCGTCAAGGAGCGAGAGGATGGCATAGCGGATAGTGGGGTCGTTGGCCAGACGCAGGTCTTCCTGCGAAGGGCGCGAGGGGGATGCTGGGTGCGAGTGCCAATTGGCGAGGATCTTCAGACCTTTTTCGCGGGCATAGCGCAGGGCTGCAAACTGGTCCTTTGGTGCAAAGGAGAAATGCTCGGATGAGTGGTCAATATTCTCCATCCAGTAGTTCTCGATGACGAGACCGTCAGCAGTCCCCAAAAGATAGCCGCACGACTCATCGGGTGCATCCTTCTGAGCCTGGGCTATCAATTCATCTATGATGTTCTGTGGTATAATCATAATGCGGTAGCAAATTTTTCACTTTTCACTCTTCACTTTTCACTTATGAAGGTCGCACGCGGCCTGTTCGTAATCGATGAGGTGGTCGATAGTGGGATGGTCACCACAGATGGCGCACGACGGACGCTGCTTGACGTTGATGGTACGGAACTGCATGGTCTTGGCATCAAACGTCAGCAGACGGTTAGTCAGCAGCTCACCGATACCTGTGAAGTACTTCAGCGTCTCGGCAGCTTGGATGGTACCCAGCATACCTGCAATGGCACCCAGTACGCCAGCCTGTGAACACGTAGGAACAGCTCCCACGGGAGGCGGCTCCTTGAAGAAACAACGGTAGCAAGCTGTGCCAGGCAGATGGGTAAACGTCTGTCCGTTGAAGCGCAGGATGCCACCATGCGAGAACGGCTTGCCCGCCATCACGCACGCATCATTGATGAGAAATTTCACGGGGAAGTTGTCGGTACCGTCCACGATGAAGTCATATTCCTTGATGATATCCAGTGCGTTCGACGAGTCGAGGAACTCATAGTAGGTGTCCACCTGCACATCAGGGTTGATGGCCTTGATCTTCTCCTCGGCACTCTTTACTTTTGGCACGCCCACGTCCTTCGTGAAGTGGATGACCTGACGCTGCAGGTTGCTCAGATCGACCACATCCGCATCCACAATACCGATGCGTCCGATGCCAGCTGCCGCCAGATAGAGGCTCACGGGAGCCCCCAGTCCACCGGCACCCACCACGAGCACGCGTGCGTTCATTATCTTCTCTTGTCCCTCTACACCCACATCCTGCAACAGGATATGTCGCGAGTATCGCTGTATCTGTTCTTCAGTAAAATCTATCATAACTCTTCACTTAAAGCGGTAGCAAATTTTTCACTTTTCACTCTTCACTTTTCACTTAAAAGTGCCTCCTCCCATGAAGTATAAGAAATCCACCTTGTCGCCCTCTTTCAGCTGGATGCTTTCCCAGTCCTCGCGCTCAGCAAACTCCTCGTTCACCTGTACGCTAACCATATCCGGCTGCTGTACGTCACTCTGCTTAATCAGTTCACTCACATTGAGCGGCAGGCTCACTTCCTGCGCATCTCCATTTACATAAATCTTTGCCATATCTTTGTCGGTTTAAATTTGATATTGAAATCACGCTGCAAAATTACTGCCTTTTGGGAAATACCACAATCGCCTTTTCATGGCATTCGTCATACCACACTCATGGTATTTTGTAGCAAGACAGTAGCAAGGGGGTAGCAAGGGAGGTGGAAGGGAGATGGAAGGGACATGGAAGGGAGATGGAAGGGGGAAAGGCTACTTCGTATAACAGTGGGCTATCGTGCGGATAGTGTAGCGCTATCGTAGGGATATCCAAGCTATATCGTAGCATAGGCGTAGCGTAGACGGAGCATAGGCCAAGCTTATACCATCGGAGATGGCTCGGAGAAGATTCGTTAAAGAGAGAAGATAGGTCGTAGAGAGAGAAGGCAAACAACCTCTTGTGTTCAAAAATCGGAATCCTGCGTACGCCCGTAGATATAAGGGCGCTCGCTGACAAGTGTATGGGCGCCCGCCCGCATTGATAAGGGCGGACGGTCGAATCTAGCTACTCAGCACCTTTCTCCCTGTTTAATCGTACCTTTTACCCAATTTCACTGTACCTTTTTCCTGACTCGTGCAGGCTCAAACAGATGCTTATCTATTAAAAGATGTGTAAAAAAGGAGATGAATGGACCTGGTCTTAAGAAAAAGTTGTATATTTGCCAAATAAAAACCGAAGTATGACAACATATACAAAGTTCAAGGAATACATCTGGCTGGTGAATACCATCTATCATGCCAAGGCCATCACTTTTGCTGAGATTAATGAGCAATGGCTTAAGACGGATATGAGCGAGGGTGTGGAGATGGCACGCACTACGTTCTATCGCCACAAGTGCGCCATCGAGGACATCTTTGGCATCTATATCGAGTGCGACAAGAAGAACGGCAACAAGTATTATATAGGTAATGAATACGTGCTTCGTGAGGATTCTGTTCAAAACTGGATGCTTTCTACGCTGAGTGTAGGCAATATGGTGGAGGAAAGCCAGAGCCTGCACAACCGTATTCTGTTGGAACACGTGCCTTCTGGTGGCGAGAAGCTTCAGCAGGTTATCAAGGCGATGAAAGAGAGTTGTATGATATCCCTGACCTATCGCCGCTATGGCTCTCCAGACAATGGCACTTATACGTTGGCTCCCTATTGCGTGAAGTTGTTCCATCAGCGATGGTATCTTGTTGCCAGTTTCGAAAGCGGCTTGAAAAGTGTCTACTCTTTTGACCGCATTGAGAAGGTGGAACTGCTTGACACGAAGTTCAAGATGGATGAGAACTTTGAAGCAACAGAATTCTTCAGCGAAAGTTATGGTATTGTAGTAGATGACAAAATAGAAAGTCAACGCATAGTGTTGAGGGCATACGGCTATGAACCTTACTATCTTCGTGATTTGCCGCTGCATCATAGCCAGCGAGAAATCAATACTACAGAAGAGTATTCTGACTTTGAATTGAACCTAAAGCCCACTGCCGATTTCAAAGCCCAACTCATGTCTCGTGGGCAATGGATAGAAATCCTGGAGCCACAATCTTTGGCAGATGAAATCATCGAATGGCATAAAAATGCTCTCAGACGATACGAAAAATGAAAAAAGTCCGAGATTGTTCCATGATTTGAAACAATGTGCATCTATCTTTGCAACCGATAACATGAATGTTGAACTATTAATAAAATGAAGTTATGGTTGCAAAGAAATTGTATTTTATGGATTGCCATCTGGCAGGTCGTCAGTACCACGATGCTGATGAGGTATGGGACAAGCTGAAGGTTGGGACGGTGCTAAAACTAGAACGCGACCTTGATAACCGACACGACAGAGATGCTGTTGCAGTTGCGTATCACAACGAAGAAGACGGTGAGGATTATACCATTGGTTACATCCCTCGTGCTGACAACGAGACAATTGCCTCGATTCTGGAAATGGGATGGACGGACATCTTCGAGTGTCGCATCAGCAGGATCAACGAGACGACGCATCCTGAGAATCAAGTGCATCTTACCATACGAATAGTTAGAAACAAGAACAACGAGGAGGGACGCGTATGAATAGAACACGAAGAAAGAAGTTTTCAACAAAGAAGACAAAGACACTTGAGCGACTCAGAAAACGAAAGTGGGATGATGACGACGCATGGTATGCGAAAGCTTTGGAGAGAGATTTCTTCAGAAGGCATCCATATTATATATTGTCTGATCTGCCATATTATTTCTTTGCTTATGTAGACGGACATTTCGGTTGGGAAATATATCGACCAGTAAAAATAGTATTCTTGTATGATATGAATTCTCACATTATAGAATTTAGTCGTTTAATATACGATAGAAATTATGACGATGTTCTTCATCCCTCCGTATCGTTTGTAAAGATGGGGAGTAAAAAAATAGATCCAATATCTGTAAACGAGATGTTTTCTTTTAGGCCCAAAGATCTCAAATATGTTTGGGATAGTGGGGAATCACAGATCTTCATTAAGAGTGGCTCTAGAAAACGGTTTGAGTGGATTGTTAGTGACAATGAAGATAAATATATACCTTTCACATGGCTTTTCGAACTCTTTGATGAAGTTTCCAAAGACATTCCATATGAGATGCAGGATGAGAATGGCAACTGGGTTGATGTGCATAAGTATAACTTAGAGCATCATCCAGAAATGTTTGAATCTGAGAAATAATCACGATTTTTGTAGCCAAAATACCCAAAGTGATGAATAACGAATTGAACTACGACAAGCTGCGCAACATGATAGCTCGCTGCCAATGGAAGTTCGCCAAGACAATGCCATTTGCTCCCCATGAGTATATTGTGAGGGACAAGTGTCCGCTGACTGACGAGGAGTTTGTGTACTTCGTGGATATGCAGCGACGCTTTGGTGTGAAGGAGCGTTGGGGGAAGTATAACAATCCCTATCTCTATATTGATGACTACAAGTATTGGACGATGGGGGCACCGTATGATGAGACAACAGTGATTAATCGTGCAAAGGCCTGCATGGTCGAAGATGTGCATGAGTTACATCATGGTATTGAACAAACAAGGGACAAGAAAGGTATGGAAGAGAATCGTTACGTTGAGGATTATATCAGCAAAAAACTTGGGCTAAAAGAAGACAATAAGGGCTTCAATATTGAAATGATAAACGGCAGACTGAAAGAAATAAGTGATTGCGTCAGCCATTTGGAACACATGAGGACAAAATATGCCTGTGACATTATGCAGGAATGGAGTGCGCAGTTATCAAAAGACTTCCCCAGATGGAATAAGTGTGAAGATATTCGTCCTACCAATACTATTTACACCGGTATCAGTGTGGATTGTCAAAACATACCCGATGCTATTGCCGTCCGTATACAGATGGAGAATAGAATGTTGTATTATGGGCTTACCTATATGCCTGAAACAAAGAATATTAGGAACAAACTCCAAGAAACCACAAGTTTCGTTAATGAAAACCACGACTTTATAAAAGGAAGTGACTGGCTTTACTTCAAGTACACATCTTTTGAAGAAGGGTACATGAACTTGAAGCAACTTATAGAGAAAGTGAAATACATGTCGGTGATTGTCAAAGACCGAGATGATGCCATATGGCTTTTAAAAAATGAATTTCAGAAGGATATTGACAGTATGACTGATGAAGAGGTTGATGATGAAATAAGAGGGGTCTTGGGCGTTGACTTTAACGACGAATTTAACTATGGCAAAGATGAAAGTGACACCATGCCTGCTTGATCCTGTGTCAAAGGTGGCGTTTCGCATTGACACGAAGGCTGGGAAACTTGTGTTGTATGGCAAACGGAAAGGGATGAAGGAAAAGGAGGTCCCTTTTGATGACAACTGGTTTGAACGTGCAGAAATACTGAATGCGTTTATTTCTGAAGAAAAGTATGAGAATTATTGAGCAACAGCCATCTTGGTGGTGGATTAGAGAAACGAGTAGCTATATTCGTGGAGAAGTCGGGCGATTCCCAAGAGGATAACGCGGCTGCCAGCCAAGATGGCTTTATAAGAAAACAATGGAAAGAGAGACTATTCATAAATCTCAAGATGTCCCCAGCGGCATTGAAACCTATTTCGTAGAAGGAGGTTATGACTATGTTGAATATCTTGGTGATTTCATGACGTATAAGGTTTTTAGAGCCAGATACTATGATGAAAATGCTTTGGTAGAATTTCCAACTATATTAGCCAAAAACCACAAATGTCGGAGGTGTAGGTCAGGGTATGAAAAACATATTGTTTTAGACTATTTGGAAAAGGGAAAGGATAATTACACCATGTGGCATTTACTTGCAATACGCATTGGACTATTCGTTGATATGGTTCTTTGCTATATGATGGCACTTCTTTTTCCTCATCCAGAATATAGCATATTAAAGAGAATAAAAACGTTTTCATCAGAAGTCTGGAAAGAATACTAAAGTTTGGATAGAATGTTGGACAGAAATGGGAGAAATTCTAAAAGATGTTATCATAACGAACAAGTATAACAACAATTGAAATAGTTTTTGTATCTTTGTGTCCGAATTAAAGAGCATATAAATACCAATCAATAATATGGTCAATAACATAAGTTTACAACTGGGTATAGCGAAAGTAGGCGAGTTGCTTTTGCAAGGTAAGATATCGAGAGTAAACAATGGCAATCCTCTCAATGATATCAAGTTGGCGATACCCAACTATCAACGTCCCTATAAGTGGACGGCTAAGAATGCCATTCAACTGCTTGATGACATTATCGAAGCGAAGAATGATAATAAGAAGGTCTATCGTGTTGGGACACTCATCCTGCACCATGACACGAAGAATGATTTCTACAATATTGTGGATGGTCAGCAACGTGTCACCACCTTTGCCCTTTTGCTTTCAGCACTCTTGGAAGAAAATATTAAGTTTCTAGAGAATCAAGTTACAGATAATCCTTTTACGCGACAAAATGTGGCCAATAACTACAGGGCATTTGTGCGGAGAAGGAATGCGATGATAGATACACACACCAAAGATTCTACCTCTGAGGCGAAAGAGGAAGAGTTGCGCAGTGACCGCAACGTGAAAGACCTGCGTGAATATATTAAGAACCAATGCGAATTCATCGTCGTGATTACAAACGATATCTCTGAAGCATTCCAGTTTTTCGACTCCCAAAATGCACGAGGAAAGAAACTCTATCCACACGACTTATTGAAGGCTTATCATCTGCGTGAAATGAGCGATGTCGGAGTTGAAGAGACAGAGAGAATTGTAAAGCGCTGGGAAAATGAGAAGCAGAACGAACTGGCAGATTTCTTTGGAGAATATCTTTTCCGTGTTAGGGAATGGTTGCGTGGCAATTATGCCTGGGAACTTAATGAGCACAATATTGACAAGTTCAAGGGCGTCAGCAAACGCGATAATACGCCGTATGCCCAGTTTTTCAAGGGTGCCTTCGCATACGCTGATATGGTGAACAGATCAGCTATGCCCTTCGTTTCTGGGATGCACAACTTGAATCCATTCCAATTGGATGCTCCCATCGTAGCAGGAAAGCCATTCTTTGACTACACCCATCACTACTTTGAGATATTGAAGGACATACAGAATAATGAGAAATATGTTGGCTACTTCGTTAATGGTAATGAGATTGTTATGACATTGGATTTGCCCAGAAACTGTAACGGAGTGGGTAATCGTATAACTCGAAAATTATTCGACTTGGCGGCATTACTGTATGTAGACAGGTTCTGTCCAGACAAACCCACACAGAATGACCTTGACCTTTTTGAACAGTTCTTGGTATTGGACTTCGTTTGGGCTTATTCACTTCGTGCCCAATACTATAGTCTTGGGTGGGCATCTGTTCAGAAATATATCTTGGGTAATCCTGACGTTATCAATTCCTTCAATCTCTACAAATGTATCTCAGAAGCCCCTTCTCCTACAATATTATTGAGTGAATTGGCAGACAGAATCAAACCGCTTCCAAGTAGAAGTTTAGCCAAAAATGCAATGACAGGAACGATTAAGGATGCTGAGATAGATAAAAATGGAATAAAAGTCCCTTCATACTATCTTTACTATTTCGACAAGCACAATTTTTACACCGAATAGAATATGAATGATAATAATTTTCCACTCAAAGAGTTGTCGATAAATGGTGTTTTCAACAGCAACGAAAACATCACATACGAAATTCCCATCTACCAGCGTAACTATGCTTGGGGAAAAGACGAGATAGCAGCATTGGTACGTGATGTTTGGGATGCATGTGATAAGAAAACTGAAGCGTATTATATAGGAACGCTTGTAAGCTACGACAAGGGTGATAATACGTTTGAGGTAATAGATGGTCAGCAACGACTGACCACACTTTACCTGATACTAAAAGCGTTGGGGCTGGAAGTGAGAAACTATTTGACTTACCGTGCACGCAAGAATTCGAACGAAACGATTAAGAACCTTCCAAATATCAGTACTAGCCATAGTGACTATGGTATCAAAGACGGATATAAAAATGCAACGCAAGCAATAAAGGAAATTGTTGAAGATGGAAAAAAGGAGCTGTTTGCCAACTATCTTTTGAATAGCGTCCATATCATACACTATCGAGTTCCCAAGGACGTTGACCTGAATCACTATTTTGAGGTGATGAACTCGCGTGGTGAGCAATTGGAGAAACACGAGATAGTGAAAGCAAAGTTGATGAACGTTCTTATTAACGAGACTGACAAGGCTAAGTTTGCTGCTATCTGGGATGCTTGCAGCGAGATGAATACATACATCCAAACGAAAGCTAGCGTAAAAGCATTATTTGAGGACAATCTGAAGGACTTTAAGTTTTATAATGGTACTTTTGACATTCTGCCAGAAGTCAATGAATCCACAATAGGTGTATCTTCATTGAGAGATCTAATCCACCCAACAGAGGATCAGACTGACAAAAAGCAGGTTAGTGATGATGACAGCAAGAACAGTAGGTTTCAGCCAATTATCGATTTCCCCAATTTCTTGCTTATTGTACTAAAGATAACCCGTATGGGTGAGAGCAGTTTTTCTCCCAATGATTTTATTCTTGATGATAAGGAATTAATCAATGAGTTCGATAAGGTCTTAGGTAACAATGAAGTAACTGACGATACTAAGCAGGCTTTCGTAAAGTGTTTCTGCTTCAATCTTTTACAATTGAGGTATCTGCTTGATAATTTCGTAATACACCATACGAATGCAGAAGAAACTGCAGATGAAAATCCATGGAAATTGCAACGCTGGCAGATTGACGGAAAATCCAGATATGCAAAGAATTTGTCTGAAGACAAACAGATAGAAGAAGAGCTCGTACAATTGCTATCGATGTTTGAGGTATCCTTTACTGCCCGCCAGCGCAAGAACTACCTCTTCTACGTTCTCTACCACTTGTTTGGGAATAGGTCGATAGACACATATCGTGATTTCTTGATAAAATTGGCTAAGAAGTATTTCTCCGATATATATATGGTAGGCGAGTGTCTTAATGAAATAAACACCCCAAAGCCAGGAGCGTTTGACCAAACCATTGTCAACAATGGGAGTATTGACTTGCAAGTCAACAATTCAAATGTTACCCCCGACGAATTTAACACTATCTATGGTAATGGTAGTAACATGACTAAAGGAATTCCCTTGTTTGTATTCAACTATATGGACTTCCTCCTTTGGAACTATTATGCCTACAATATGGCTGGCAGGGAATTGAAGAAAGATGATGAAGGGCGCAAAGCCTTCTTCTATAATTTAGGATGTTCAGATTTTGGACTGGATGTATTCAAACAGTTCTACTTCTCGCGTACTCGCCGTTCATTGGAGCATTACTATCCACAGGCATTGGTTAAAAAATGTATTGATGATATCGATGATAATAAGATAAACTGTTTTGGGAATTTTGCAATGATAGGCAGTGATGCCAATAGTTCCGGCTCTGACTGGACTCCAAAGGCAAAACTTCTTCACTACCTAGACCCATCGAAGAAGATACGGCAGGTTGGTGTGGCTTCATTGAAATTCAGAATCATGATGCAAATGTGTCGCGACAATGACGAGTCTAAAAGTCGCAAAGATGGTCAAGAATGGATGTTTGATGACATCAAGGAGCATCAAAACCTGATGCTGAAAATATTGTTTGAACAATGAGCGATTAATATGGACGAACAAATAAGACAAAGGAGGCTACGACGTTTGCTTCGTGTAACTTTCCCAGACGGGAAAATACTGTGCTATAAGAGTGCAACGATGACGTTTGTGGAGGCATTACAGATGATTAGTACAGACAAGTTGAGTGAAGTGAAATTGGAAAGTTATCATCTGCCGCTTATCTCCCAAGAGATATATCCACGATTCAAAGAATGGATGAAGCACATAAAGGATGGATGGTATGTCAACGTGCAAAGTGATAGCGACCAGAAGTATATGCAGCTGGTTTCCATCAATCAACAATTGGGCCTGGATTGGAAGATTGAGGTAGGTGCTGACTTTACGCCAAGCGACGACAAAGTACCGCAGCGCAAGAAACGTGAGGCTCAGCGGTTGATGGTGAAGTTTCCAGACGGGACCACTATTTGTGAGGCAAATCCTGTAGATACTTTCAGACGTGCAATAGAGAAAATAGGTATAGAAACGCTGATGCGAAAAGGTGTTCAGTATAGTGGGAAACCGCTAATAACCCTAACAAAGCAATATAATGGCCAAATTGAAGTTGGCGAAAGGCGATGGCTGACTATTCCTCCGCAGACGAGGGATAAACTAATGACACTTAGGATTGTCAGTGCTACTATGCATCTTCCCTTAGTGGTGCTGCAGCGAGCAAACCAAAGCCAAGAAGGTGCATTGGATTTTTCTGATTGAGTCTTCTTGGAAAAACAAGGACTCCCTATTAGGGAAGCCCTTGAATCGGCACGAGGGGGAACGAATCCGGGCTCGCATTAGCCGAGGTGGATGATTAATCCGATGCAAAGGTACAAAAAAACTTCTGAATTCTCAAATAATCAAAAGGGTTAAATGATGATTGATAGAATACGATTTGCAGAAAACATGTAACATTATGGCAGAAAGGAAACTAAACGGTATTTGGGATGCAGAAAGGGTCTTGCAGGGACTTCTATATTTTACGGATGACAGAGGGCGCATCAGGGATCTGAATCTATCTGACGATTCCCCATACGGCATCGAGGTGCGCAGATTTGCTGCGGCAATGAAAGCATACGGCAAAGAGGAGTGCTTATATGTTGGGAATGAGCACCTCATCAGCAATGCTTGTTCTGATGATAAGATGGAAGAGCTATGCCTGTTGTTGAAGCAGAATCTTCACGACAAGTACTCCACAGACCTCGCCAAGCCTGACATTCTCAAAAGCATACGAGAAAGAAAGGATTTGTTTGAGACATTATTTCGTTACAGGAAAAGTCTCTATGGTGTGGAAAACATTTGGTCTGGTGTGATGGAGTGCTCACACACCGTTGCCATTGGCATTAAGGCGACAGACAATCTGTATCAGAAGCATATCAAAGCAGCAAGTGATGTTCTCGACAGAATGCTGGTACTCCTCATGGGTGATGACTACGATAAGTCATTTACAGAAGCGGAACTATTGCCATTTGGCTATCCAGACGTGACGGATAGAGAATTGCAGGACATGATTCTTGATAATTGGTGATGAGTATGAAAAATGTCCGATAAAACATGTAACATTTTCGAGCTTTTCATACTAATATATATATGGTTCAAGGTTAAAGGTTCATGGTTCAAGACTTTAGACTTTAGGCGTTAGAATAAAAGACGAATAAAAACGTTATAAGAATATATGGCAGAGAACGAATTGATACAGCTGTTCGGAGAGCAGAAAGTACGAACGAAGTGGGATGAAGAGAAGCAGAAGTGGTTCTTCTCTATCGTCGACGTGTGTGGGGTGTTGACGGATCAGCCCGATGAGGAGCATGCGCGAAACTATTGGAAAGTACTTAAACATAGACTAAAGAAAGAAGGAAATGAAACGGTTACAAATTGTAACCAGTTGAAACTTCTTGCTGCTGACGGGAAAATGCGACTGACTGATGTGGCTGATATGGAGCAGATGTTCCGTTTGATTGAATCTATTCCCTCTAAGAAGGCTGAGCCTTTCAAACAATGGATGGCAGAGGTGGCAGCACGGCGTATTGACCAGATGCAAGACCCAGAGTTGAATTTTGAGCAGGCTTATGCGGACTATCGCAGGTTGGGTTACTCTGATAAGTGGATTAACCAGCGACTGAAGAGTATAGAGGTGCGCAAGGAACTGACGGATGAATGGGATAGGGCTGGCGTGAAAGAGGGGCAGCAGTATGCTTCGCTGACGGACATCATCACTCAGGCCTGGAGCGGAAAGACCACGAGACAATATAAGCAATACAAGGGGCTGAAGAAGGAAAGTCTGCGTGATAACATGACGAACATAGAACTGGCGCTGAACATTTTGGCCGAAGCTTCGACTACGGAAATCAGTAAGGCTCAGAATCCAAAGGGATTCAAGCAGAGTGCAGAGGTAGCTCGCAAAGGAGGTAAGATTGCTGGTGACGCCAGGAAGAAACTGGAATCTCAGATTGGTCGTTCTGTGATTACACGAGAGAAGGCTTCAGATTATCTGCCACCGGCAGACAGAACTCAGGAGTTGCCTGAGGAAACAGAAGATTAAGAATCCAATTTCTTAAAAGAATATGCCGCTGATGCTCTGTTTATCGCAGGGTGTCAGCGGCTTTTCGTTGACATATACCATATCATGGGTATGCGAAATGCCATAATCGGGCGATTGTGCACCTTGCATAATCGCCGTAACTTTGCACTCGATAAATCTCGTGCGAAGTCAGGCGGTGCCTCGGCATAGCTGGAGCAAGCTCCACTCTGCACTCGGCTTGCACTGACATTGCACCTTTAAACCGACAAAGACATGGCAGAAAACAAGAAATTGAGCATCATCGCCTTCAGTGGCGATTTCGACAAGCTGACGGCAGTATTTACATTAGGTACGGGCGCGGCAGCAGTAGGTTATGAGGTCAACATCTTCTTTACGTTCTGGGGCCTCGACGCCATCAAGCAGAAGCAGGGACGAAGCTTCACGGGTGGCAACTGGCTCACCAAGATCTTCGGATTCATGATGGGCGGCCTGAAGGTGACGCCTACCACGCGATTCAACTTCCTCGGTGCAGGACCAAAGATTTTCCGCTATCTGATGAAGAAGAACAATGTGGCAACACTCGAAGAGCTGGTAGAGGCTGCAAAGGCATTAGGTATTAATATGTACGCCTGCGAGATGGCGATGCACGTGCTGGGCCTGAAGAAGGAGGACTTCATCCCCGAGGTGAAGGATGTGCTCGGTGTAGCATCGTTCCTGAAACTGTCCGATGGCGGACAAACGCTGTTTATTTAAAAATGAAAAAATGAAATAATGAGTAAATGAAATAAACCGACAACAACATGGCAACAAAGGTATTAGACATTACGAAAGAGCATTGCCCGATGACTTTCGTGAAGGCGAAGATTGAACTCTCGAAACTCAACGAGGGCGACATCCTGGAAGTGCTACTCGCAGAAGGCGAGCCTCTCGACAATGTTCCCCGCAATGCGAAGGAACAGGGATATAACGTTCTCTCCGTAGAACACGTAGAAGGAACCACACATAGGGTGACAATTAAAAAATGAAATAATGTAATAATGTAAAAATTAAAAGTTATGGCAGAATCAAATCTTCAGCGCAGTGTGACCACTGCTACCGCCAGAAGACTGGCGACCACCACCAAGACCGCCCCGCAGATGGGCTCGATCACTCCTCGTTTGCTTTTGAAGTTGCTCCCTTGGGTACAGGTTTCGGGCGGCACGTTCCGCGTGAACCGCACGAAGGTGGAACTCCGCAAGAACGACCGTCTGCCCATTCAGTATGTCAATGGACAGCCCTCGTTTACGGCTAAGAACCTGAAGGCCATCCCTCTGTTCTCTGAGTTCGACGACGAGATTCTGAACCGTCTGGTGAGCTCGTTCGAGACGAAGGAGGTGGATGTCGATAAGCTCTTCGTGGAGGAGGGCAAGGACAAGCAGCGCTTCTTCATCGTGGCCAGCGGTCAGGCTGAGGTCATCAGCAAGGGTCCTCACGGCGAGGAACTACGGATTGCTCTGCTGGGCGACGGCGAGTATTTCGGTGAGGCTGATCTGCTGGACGAGCAGGAATCGACCGTCAGCGTCCGTGCCATCACTCCCACCGTGTTCCTCGGCCTGAAACTGAAGGAACTGGTGAAGTTCATCAAGGAGGTGCCCGACTTCCGCGAAACGTTCAATAAGGCCGTCGATAAGCAGCTGCGCCTGAAGGCTTCTGTGAATGATAACGGCGAGAAGCACATCGACCTGGTGAGCGGTCACGAGGAGGATAACATCATCCCTGAGACTTATATCGACTACGAGGAGAATCCCACGGAGTATAGCCTCAACACCCTGCAGACGGTTGTCCGTGTGCATACCCGCGTGAGCGACCTCTATAACAATCCCTACAACCAGTTGGAAGAGCAGTTGCGCCTGTCGATTGAGAGTATCAAGGAGCGTCAGGAGTGGGAACTCATCAACAACAAACAGTTTGGTTTGCTGGCTGCTGCCAACCCCGCTTATCGTATCTCGGCACGCTATGGCACACCGACTCCCGATGATCTCGACGAATTGCTGTCATTGGTATGGAAGGAGCCTGCATTCTTCGTGGCTCATCCACGTGCCATCGCTGCCTTCGAGCGTGAGTGTACTTGGCGCGGTGTGCCGCCTGTGACCACCGATCTCTTCGGCACCAAGGTCATCCTGTGGCGCGGTGTACCCCTGATTCCTTCAGATAAGGTGGAGGTAGAAGGCCAGTACTTGACGGGCCGCGGCGTTGGCACCACGAAGATTATCCTCGTGCGCGTTGGCGAGAAAAACCAGGGCGTCATCGGTCTGCATCAGAGCGGCATCCCCGGTGAGATTGCCCCGTCTTTGAGCGCCCGTCTGATGGGTCTCGACAAGTTCGGCGTGGCCTCTTATCTGCTCACGAAGTACTTCTCGCTGGCCGCCCTTACCGACGACGCCATCGCCGTGCTCGAGAACGTTGAGGTAGGCTATTATCACGACTATCAGCACCGCAACGCTGTCGCTAAGTGAAAAGTGAATAGTGAAAAGTGAAAAATTTGCTACCGCACGGCATGTGCGCAGCTAATTATGAATTATGCATTATGAATTATGAATTGATAAACGGTTACGGCATCGAGGATCCTGGCTTTGCGCTGCTTCGAGAAGTCGCCCATAAATACTGCCCCGAGGAGGCTGTGGAGGCTCGTCAGAGTGTATTCCCTGACGAGGCCCTGAACCTCACGGAGCTGGAGGCGGGCTTCAACCAACTGCTGGGTGGTGGAAGCGGCTATGCCGACTTACCGTACTTCGGTGAGCCTGACGATTCGCGCGGTTCGGTGAAGGTGGTGCCTCAGGATAACGGCTTCGGTATCGGCATCCCTGAGACCGAGAAGTTGCAGAGCCTGCACTACGAGGAGGTTGATACGCTGAACTCGGAGGAGATCAAGAAGGATTTCCCTGTTTTGCATCAGAAGGTGAACGGCCACGACCTCGTATGGCTCGACAACGGCGCTACGACGCAGAAGCCCATTCAGGTCATCGACAAGATTTCGGATTACTACAAACACTATAATTCGAACATCCACCGCGGTGCCCACACATTGGCAGCCCGTGCTACCGATGCCTACGAGGAGGCGCGTGAAAAAGTGCAGCGCTTCATCAATGCCGCCAGCAGCGAGGAGATCATCTTCGTCCGTGGTACTACCGAAGGCATCAACCTTGTGGCGCAGACATACGGCAGGCAATACCTGACGCCTGGCGATGAGGTCATCGTCTCAGAACTCGACCACCACGCCAACATAGTGCCTTGGCAGCAGGTGGCTCACGAGAAGGGTGCTACGCTGAAGGCTATCCCCACGGACAAGAACGGCGACCTGATTCTCTCCGAGTTCGAGCGCATCATCACGCCCCGCACCCGCTTTGTCAGCGTGGGTCATGTGAACAACACGTTTGGCACCATCAACGACGTGAAGCGTATCATCGACATTGCCCACTCGCATAACATCCCCGTGCTGATTGACGGTGCCCAGTCGATTGCCCACACGCCTGTGGATGTGCAGCAGTTAGGAGCAGACTTCTTCGTCTTCTCAGGCCATAAGATCTACGGCCCCAATGGTATTGGTGTGGTCTATGGTCGCAAGGACCTGCTCGACAAAATGCAGCCCTGGCAGGGCGGTGGCAACATGATTAAGGATGTGACCATCGAGCGTACGGAGTACAATGTGCCGCCCGCCCGCTTCGAAGCTGGTACGCCCAATGTGGCCGATGCCATCGGTCTGGGTGCAGCCCTTGACTACGTGAGTCATCTCGGCATCCGCAACATCGAGGCGCACGAGCACAAACTGACGGAGTATGCCCGTGAGCAACTGGCCCAGATTCCTGGTCTCACGCTCATTGGCAATCCCAAGAACCGCGTGTCGGTGGTCAGCTTCGTGCTCGACGGCATCCCCGTTCCCGAAACAGGTACGTTATTAGATAAGGAGGGCATCGCGGTGCGTGCCGGTCACCACTGCGCCCAGCCCGCCCTCCGAGCCCTCGGCTACGAGATGAGCGTCCGTCCCACCTTCGCCCTCTACAACACCCGCGAGGATGTGGATAAGTTAGTCATAGCTGTTAGGAAGATTGTTGGAAGCAGATGAAATACGAAACGAAAGTATTAACCACAAAGTATCAGAAACCTGACGCATACGGGGCACTCTCGATGCCGGTGTATTACACAGCGGCATTCGAGTTCCCCGATGCCAAGGCGATGAGCGACGCCTTTTGCGGTCGCTCGATGGCACCGTCGTATGCCCGCATCGCCAACCCCACAGTCACATATTTAGAGGAGCGCGTCAGGCAAATAACTGGCGCACAAAGCGTGACGGCGCTGAATACGGGTATGGCGGCTATCCACTATGCCCTGACAGCGGTAAGCGGTGCAGGACTGAACATCGTGGCCTCGAAGCACTTGTTTGGCAACAGCGTCTCGCTGATTCGTGATACGTTGGGCAGTTTCGGTGTGGAGCCGCGATTCGTCGATTTCACGAAGCCCGAGGAAGTGGAGGCGCAGATTGACGATAAGACCGCTGCCTTGTTCTTCGAGATTATCACCAATCCGCAGTTGTTCGTGGCTGACATCAAGGCATTGTCAGAGATTGCCCATCGTAAAGGTGTACCCCTGATAGCTGATACGACCATCGTGCCGTTCTCTACCTTCCATGCGAATGAGTTTGGCGTGGATATCGAGGTGGTCAGCAGCACGAAGTATATCTCTGGCGGTGGCACGGGACTTGGCGGTTTGCTCATCGACTATGGACGCTATGACTGGTCGCAACATCCGTCGCCCGTCCTGCAAGCCCGCACCAAGCGCGTTGGTAAGAAACTGGCATTTACGGCTCGTGTAAAGACAGAACTGGTGACGAATCTCGGTTCGCTGATGACACCGCAGGCCGCCTATATGGAGACACTCGGCCTCGACACCCTCGACATCCGTTTCCACCGTCAGGCAGAAACTACGCTTTGGATTGCCCAGCAATGTCAGCAGCTGCCGGAAATCAAACGCGTCAACTATACTGGCTTGGAAGATAATCCCTTCCATGCACTCTCGAAAGCGCAGTTCGGTCCACTTCCAGGTGCCGTCTTCACCATCGACCTCGCATCGAAGGAAGCCGCCTGGGCGTTCATCGACAAGTTGAAAGTGATTCGTCGTGCCACAAACCTCTTCGACCGCAAGTCGCTGGCCATCCATCCCGCCTCCACCATCTTCGGTCTCTTCACCCCCGAGCAATGTGCCGAGATGTCCGTGCCCGACACGACGGTGAGATTAAGCATCGGTCTCGAAGCCCCAGAGGATTTGCTGGAAGACATCAAAAAAAGTCTCACCGAGAAGTGAGACTTTTTAGATATAAAATTCTGATGGATCTATCAATCCCGCACGGAGCGCATATTTCACCGCTTCGTGCGCTGTGTTGATGCCCAGTTTGCGGAAGATGTTTTTGCGATGAGTAGTCACTGTATGGACGCTGGAAAAGCGTTCGGCAGCAATCTCCTTGGTGGTCTTACCCAGGGCGATGCCCTTCACGATCTCCATCTCCGTAGTAGTCAGAACACTGGGTGTTTCTTCCTCTTGTTGTTGCTGTGTGATGATGGTCTCGAGGGCACGCTGGCTAAGGTAGCGCGTGTGGCGGTTGACAGCGCTGAGAGCCTCGCGAACCTCGCTCAAGGGACCGTCTTTGTATACTACGCTGAACTGATGTGACGAATACACAATACGGCGCAGAAACTGGGGGGTGAGCTCATCGCTGATGAGAATCCAATCAGACAGGTTGAAACGCTCGGCAATGATGAGTAGCTGATCCTCATCGGCAAAATCGAACAAGGTGTAGTCAAGCAGTACTACGGCACTCTCGTGCTCCTTAAGCAGCTCCACGAGCCTTGCCTTGTCGAAAGCACGATACACTACGTTTTCCTCGTCTTTCTTAAGCAGGCTTTCCAGCGCGAATTGCGTCAGTTCCTGATTGTCGGCTATAATATAATTCCTCATAATGTCGGTTTTACGAGTGCAAAGATACGAATTTTTTTTTAAACGACAACGGATTAAACGGATTGCACGGATGGAATCATTGGGACTGTTAGAATCCGTGCAATCCGTTGTTTATAATAATTCTGTGGTTAAATCTTGTCCAGAGCCTGAGCCAGATCATCGATAATGTCGTCGATGTGCTCGGTACCGATGCTCAGACGAATGGTCGATGGCGTGATGTGCTGCTCGGCCAGTTCCTCGGGCGAGAGCTGAGAGTGGGTGGTGGTGTAGGGATGAATCACCAAGCTCTTCACATCGGCCACGTTAGCCAGCAGCGAGAAGATCTGCAGGGCGTCGATGAACTTCCAGGCTTCTTCCTGTCCACCCTTGATCTCGAAGGTGAAGATGCTGGCAGCACCGTTGGGATAGTACTTCTTGTAGAGCGCGTGGTCGGGATGACTCTCAAGGGCGGGGTGATGTACAGCAGCCACCTTCGGGTGCTTGCTCAGGAAATCGACCACCTTCAGAGCATTCTCCACATGACGCTCAACACGCAGACTCAGGGTCTCAACACCCTGCAACAGGATGAAGGCATTGAAAGGTGAGATGGCAGCACCGGTGTCGCGCAGGATGACGGCACGGATACGGGTGACGTAAGCTGCAGCACCTACGGCGTCGGCAAAGACGATACCATGATACGAAGGATCGGGCTTCGCAAGGGTGGGGAACTTATCGTTCTGCTTCCAGTCGAATTTGCCACCATCGACGATAACACCACCAAGTGAACTGCCGTGACCGCCTAAGAACTTCGTAGCTGAGTGCACCACGATGTCAGCTCCATGCTCCAGCGGACGAATCAGATAAGGGGTGCCGAAGGTGTTGTCGACGATGAAGGGGATGCCGTGCTTGTGGGCTACGGCAGCCACACCTTCCAGGTCGAGCACGTCAGAATTAGGGTTACCGAAAGTCTCGGCATATACTACTTTTGTGTTGGGTTGGATGGCTGCATCGAGGGCGTCGAGGTCGTTCACATTAATAATAGTATTCGTGATGCCTTGAGTGGCAAGGGTGTGGGTGATGAGGTTATAGCTTCCACCATAGAGGTTGTCGGCAGCTACGATGTGGTCACCATTCTGCACAATGTTTTGCAGCGCGTAGGTGATGGCGGCTGCACCAGAGGCAACAGCCAAACCTGCCACACCACCCTCAAGGGCTGCGACGCGATCCTCGAACACTCCCTGAGTGGAGTTGGTAAGACGACCATAAATATTACCTGCATCGCGCAGTCCGAAGCGGTCGGCAGCATGCTGTGAGTTACGGAACACATACGACGTGGTCTGATAGATGGGCACGGCGCGGGCGTCGGTTGCGGGGTCAGCCTGTTCTTGGCCTACATGCAGTTGCAAAGTCTCAAAACGATAATTTTTCTTTGTACTCATAATCTTATCCTTTTTAAATTGTTAATATTGTTTTTACTTTCTTTTTTCTTACTTTTGACGCTGCAAAGGTACGGAGTTTAGAAATATCCTCCAAATTTCTTGTTTAATTCAGAAAATATTACTAATTTTGCGGCGTAGAAAGAAAATATTTCCGTTTAAGGCCATCAAAATGCCTCAAAACAGAATAAAACACTAAAAAGGTGTAACAAATAAAGAGTATAAGCGTAAAATATGGCAGAAATACTGGACGAAACTGACCTGCAGATACTGAAAACGCTGCAAAAAAACGCGAAATTGACCACCAAAGAGCTGGCCGATGCTGTGCATCTGACCCCAACACCCGTTTTTGAACGTCAGAAACGGCTGGAGAAGAAGGGATATATTAAGAAGTATGTGGCTATCCTTGATGCAGAAAAGCTGAATCTTGGTTTACAGGTGTTCTGTAAAGTCAAACTAAAACAGATAAACCACGAGATAGCCGATGCCTTCGTGCGCCGCATCCAGCGTATCCCGGAGGTGACAGAGTGCTATAACACCTCGGGCGCGTACGACTATTTATTAAAGGTACGCGCACGAGACATGAAACAATATCAGGAATTTGTACTGAACAAGTTAGGCGAAATCGAAAGCCTTTCGTCTATCGAGAGCACTTTCGTGATGAGTGAGGTGAAGCAGAGCTATGGCCTGAATATTTAGGCATTCTTTTTCTTGGCTTCTTTTTCGCGGCGTTTTTGTTCCTTGCGAGCTTCTTTTTCACGGCGCTTCTGCTCCTTGCGGGCTGCCTTTTCGCGCTTCTTTTGCTCTTTCTTGAGTTGCTTTTCCAGCTTTTTAGCTTCTTTGGCGGCTTCCTTGGCTGTCTTGCGCTCGTCTTTCTGCTCCTGCTTTTCCTTAGCGGCAGTTTCGAGAGCGTCGCGCAGCATCTCCTTGTCGAAGGTAAATACATGACCCAAAATGCCTAACGACAAAGTCTTGCTTTCGTCGTCGAGTTCTACGTGGGTCGTATTGAAAATCAGATAGTTGTCGACTTCAAGTTTGGAGTTGAGCGCCACTTCAACGGTCTTATTGACAATGTTCTTACCCAATCTGGACAGCACGCCATCGCCAATTCCACGCTTGGCAGCTTCTTCGTCAACATACTCCTTCACGGCTTCCATCATGGCATTCTTATGAGCCTTCTTGTCGGGGACCGTCTTTACCATTGCAATAACAGCGACGAGCAGGATGGCTCCAATCAAAAATTTCTTCATTTTTCTTTCCCTTTTTTGTTTATGATATGATTGTTATCTGAAAATGTATTTTATTTTTCTTGTTCTACCTGCTGACGGACAACGGCACCTGTGGCTGGATGCAGCTGCAGGTGGGTGATATAGCGACGGAAGAGGTCGCCATCGCGCAACTCAGTGAATCCAAATTGAGCCAAGGGCACCAGGAACTGTGCCAAGGTCTGGTCGTCCTGGCTGATGGTAAGCTGTGACATGCCAGGAACGTTGACATAGAATCCTTGTTGTTTCTTGTTTTCTGGGACAGGATGCTCAGCCGGACTCAGGTTCTTCAGATCTATATAATAAGGTATGCCTGAGAGGTCGTCCTTGTCGACCAGTCCTAAGCGACGCGAAATGCGGAATAGCACTTGATGGTTAATTTCTTTTTCGGGACAGAGCGTCAGTATGTGTTCAGAACTGTCGCGACGGACAGTACCTGTAAAGTGTGTCATCAGCTGGTTGCACTTCTGGTCAATCTCCTGAAGCATCAGTCGTAGCTGTTGCTCATCCTGTGGCATCTCGTCAGCTTCGCCTGTGGCCAATAGCTGGCGACGCTCCTGCAACTCCTGAATCTGTTGTGCGGTAATCTCGGCCATCTTCGCCGTACTGCCTGCTGCTAGAGCTTCGGAGGAGAGAAGGGAAGTTGACAGTTCTCTCTTTGAGAGTGTGGCGTTGCGAGGACAGTTGACAGTTGACAGATGAGAGTTAAAAGTTGAGAGGGTGGGAATGGAGTAGGCGAGGGGCTCATCGTTGACAGCCAATAAGGTGCCTTGTTCGCTAAGACGAACCTCAGCCGTTTCTGCCTTGCCTTTTAGTCGGACAGAATAACACTTCGAGGTGTCGCGTACGCCAAAACTGCTAACCTCACAACTGACAATGCGCTGGCTGATTTGCTCCTGCTGGACTACACCTTTCTGATGCAAGTAGCGTTCTGCATAGCGTGCAAACTGTCCTGGGGTGTAGGTCTGCTTTTCAATGAGCAGATGGATGTGTAGTGCCGTCTTGGGAAGGTAGTAGACGACGCCATCAGGTGTTTGTCCAGGCTGCAACTGCGTCATTTCCGGCTGTGCACTAAGCAACAGGGAAAACAACAAAAGACAAGCGGAATGAAATATTCTGTTCAGCATCAGCTTTCAAATTTCACTTTTCAACTTTGAACTCTCTTAAAGGCTTTTGGTAGGAATTTGATGATGTCGCTGGCTATGAGGCTCTCCTCGCCAACTTCCTGAGCGGCGATGTCGCCAGCCAGACCATGCAGATAGACACCTACGACGCATGCATCTTGAGGCTTGTAGCCACGAGCCAACAGACCTGTGATGATGCCCGTCAGCACATCGCCACTGCCTGCTGTGGCCATACCGGCATTGCCTGTCGAGTTGAACAGGATGTGTCCGCCAGGACAGCAGATAGCTGTATAGTGCCCCTTCAGGATGACATATCCTTTCAGTCGTTCTGCCAGTTTGCTGGCCTTGAAAATACGTTCATAGCTGTCGGCAGAGTGTCCTTCCATACGGTCGAACTCTTTGGGGTGAGGTGTCAGGATAATACCTTGGGGCAACTGTTGTAGCCAAGCACGATGGTTGGCAAGGATGTTCAGTGCGTCAGCATCGGCTACAATGGGGCATTGTGTGCGACGCAGTTGGGCAATCAGTGCAATAGCAGTCTGTTCGCTCTGCCCTAATCCGGGACCAATGCCCAAGGCACTGAAATCTTCCGTATCGACAGCTTCTGCAAACATGGTTTCTTCAGATCCCTTCTGAATGATAGCTTCAGGGACAGACATCTGCAGAATGGGAATGTTGCGCTTGGGAGAATTGATGGTAACCTTGCCTGCACCAGCACGCAGACAGGCACGGGCTGCCAATACAGCTGCTCCAGCCATGCAGTAGCTACCTGCAACGAGTAGTGCGTTGCCCATCTGCCCCTTATGGGTAAAGGGACTGCGACTAAGCAATAGTTGACGTACATCGTTTTCCTCAACAATGGTGTACTGAGCCTCAATCTTTTCCATACCTTCCTTGCTCAGACGGATGTCGAGCACGCGGAGGTTGCCCACGAACTGCTGGTTCTCAGGGAAAAGGAACGACAACTTGAGTTGTTGAAGGGTCAGTGTATGGGTAGCTCGGATAATGTTGGCACGCACGTTGTAGGTGTTGTCCTCTGTCATCAGACCTGAGGGCGTGTCGATGGCAACCACCTGGGCTGGAGAGGCGTTGATATACTTCACCAGCGAAGCAAAACCGCCTGCCAACGGTTTGTTAAGTCCAGAGCCGAAGAGTCCATCGACCACCAGCATGTTGGCTTCGAGGACGGGCGGATTGAACTCGTCGACTACCTCGACAAATTGCTTGATGCGTTTGTTCTCCTGGATGCGCTGTTTGTTGGCAGCACAATCAGGCGACAGACTTCCACTGATATTAAATAGGTAGACGCTGACCTGATAGCCCTTTTCTGCCATCAGACGGGCCACCGCCAGACCATCACCACCGTTGTTGCCAGGACCAGCAAAGACTACGACAGGTGTCGTTACGGAGTACATTTCCGTGATGGCCTGTGTCAATGCTTTGGCAGCACGCTCCATCAAATCGAGACTGGGAATAGGCTCGTTTTCGATGGTATATCGGTCCAACTCATGTATCTGAGCGCTAGTAAATATCTTCATTTGGCTGCAAAAATACGAAAAATATGCTAATCATTGGCTACTTTTTGCAAAAAAAATCGTAATTTTGCACCAAATTAATATTTTTGCAGCCATGAGTATCGTTAAAATCAAGGACAAAACATTCCAAACCTCGATTACCGAGGCCGAGATTAAACAGCGAGTGAAGGAGTTGGCCATTCGAATTAGTAAGGACTTGGAAGGCAAGAATCCCTTGTTGTTGGGCGTGCTGAACGGTTCGTTTATTTTTGCTGCCGACCTGATGCGCGAGATGACTATTCCCTGTGAGATCTCGTTTGTGAAGTTGGCCTCGTATCAGGGCATCACCTCAACGGGTAAGGTGCACGAGGTGTTGGGCATCAACGAGAATCTGACGGGTCGTGACATCGTCATTGTTGAAGACATTGTGGATACGGGTCGCACCATGAAACAGATGGTAGAGTCGCTGGGTACCCGCAATCCTGCCTCCGTCCATATCTGTACGTTGTTTGTCAAGCCCGACAAGATGGAAGAGCCGCTTGACATAGAGTATGCAGCCTTCTCGATTCCCAATGACTTTATTTTGGGCTATGGGCTTGACTACGATCAGCAGGGCCGTGGGTTGAAGGAGATTTATACGTTGGTTGAATAATGGTAATATCGTAATAACGGTATAACGTCATAACGTAATAACGAAAAGAATAGAACTATGCGTCAAATAAAACTGCCCCATCTGCCCAGTGATGTCGAGGAGCGTAAGAGCGACTTGATGACAGACTTATGGTATAAAGGAAAAGAAACAAAAATTATACAGGATAAACAAGAAAAAAGAATTCATATGAAGAATATTGTTATTTTCGGTGCCCCCGGTTCAGGCAAGGGCACACAGAGCGATCTGATGATAGAACACTACGGGTTAGGACATATCTCAACTGGCGATGTGCTCAGAAGCGAGATCAAGAAAGGTACGGAGTTGGGTAAGACCGCCCAGAGCTTTATCGACAAGGGCAACCTGATTCCCGACGACTTGATGATTAGTATTCTGGCCAAGGTCTACGACGGCTTCGGACGTGGACACAAGGGTGTCATCTTCGATGGTTTCCCACGTACTATTCCACAGGCTGAGGCCTTGAAGCAGATGCTCAGCGAGCGTGGCGATAAGGTAGCTGCTATGATTGAGTTGGACGTGCCCGAGGACGAACTGATGACACGTCTCATCAAGCGTGGACAGGAGAGTGGTCGTGCCGACGACAACGAAGAGACTATCAAGAAGCGTTTGGTGGTTTATCACTCACAGACCCAGCCCCTCATTGAGTGGTACAAGCAGGAAGGTTTGCATCACCACATCAATGGCAGTGGTACGCTGGAGCGTATCTTTGGGGATATACAGAAGGTTATTGATAATATCTAGGAAGTCCTAGGACATCCTAGGAAATCCTAGAAAAAGAATTAATGGAAAGCAATTTCGTAGACTACGTCAAGATATACTGCCGTTCAGGTAAGGGAGGCAGAGGCTCGATGCACTTGCGCCATGTGAAATATAACCCCAACGGAGGACCCGATGGTGGTGACGGAGGCAAGGGCGGCAGCATTATTCTGCGTGGTAACCACAACTACTGGACACTGCTTCATCTGAAGTACGAGCGCCACATCTTCGCTGAACACGGAGGTAATGGCGGTAAGGACAAGTGTCACGGGACAGACGGCAAGGATGTCTATATCGACGTCCCTTGTGGTACGGTGGTCTACGATGCAGAAACGGGCAAGTACGTCTGCGATATTACCTACGACGGACAGGAAATCGTGTTACTAAAAGGCGGACGAGGCGGACTGGGCAATTTCCAGTTCCGTACGGCAACCAATCAGGCTCCCCGCTATGCGCAGCCTGGTGAGCCTATGCAGGAGATGACTATCATTCTGGAACTGAAGCTGTTGGCTGACGTAGGATTGGTGGGATTCCCCAATGCCGGCAAGTCGACACTGCTCTCATCGCTGTCGAATGCGCGTCCGAAGATTGCCAACTACCCCTTTACTACGATGGAACCCTCGCTGGGCATTGTGGGCTATCGCGACAACAAGTCGTTTGTGATGGCCGACATTCCTGGCATTATCGAAGGTGCGGCTGAAGGCAAGGGCTTGGGATTGCGATTCCTTCGTCATATCGAGCGCAACTCGCTGCTGCTTTTCATGGTGCCTGGCGATACGGACGATATCAAGCGCGAATACGAGATTCTGCTGAACGAGTTGCGTCAGTTTAATCCTGATATGCTCGACAAGCATCGCGTGCTGGCTATCACCAAGTGCGACTTGTTGGATGACGAATTGGTGGAGATGTTACGTGAGACGCTGCCTGACGATCTGCCTTGTGTCTTTATTTCTGCTGTGGCCAATAAGGGGCTCGACGAACTGAAGGACGTGCTGTGGCGTGAACTGAATGCTGAGAGCAATAAGTTGGCAGCGGTAATGGCAGAGGATACACTGGTGCACCGTGACAAGGATATGACTCGCTTTGCTGAGGAACTGGCTGATGAGGGCGAGGATGAGGATATCGAATATGTGGATGACGAAGACATAGAGGATATCGAGGACTACGAGGACTTTGAATACGAAGAGCCGGATGATAAGTAAATCTTTTCTTGTAGCTGTTTTCTTGTTGTCGGCTTCTGCGTTGTGTGCCCAGTCAAAGGTTGCAATACAAAAACAACAACAAGATACTATTGCGACGGTATCGAAACAGTGGTGGTGCTACCCATTGCCTGGTGCTAAGGTGATTAGTCCTTATGGTGGGAAACGCCGTCATCATTCAGGAACAGATATTAAGACGAAGGCAAACGATAATATCTATGCGGCTTTTGATGGAGATGTAACCTATGCTGGCAATTTCTATGGCTATGGGTTACTGATACGTATCCAACATCCGAACGGGTTGGAAACTTATTACAGCCATAACTCGAAGAATTTAGTCAAGGCGGGCGATCACGTCAAAGCAGGACAGTTGATAGCTCTGACAGGACGTACAGGACGTGCAACTACAGAACATCTGCATTTTGAGACTCGTGTGAAAGGAAAGGCTGTTAATTCTAATAAGTATTTTGATCATGTGAATCATACTATTCGCATGAATGCATTCAAGAAAACAAAGTCAGGTTACGTCATCAAATAGAGACCTTCTGTTAAGACATAAAAAACGACGGCTCTGAAACAATTTCAGGGCCGTCGGCTTGTATAAAGAATCGTGTTTAATTGAATTTCAGAATCTGACCGGGCTTCAGCTTGGCATTCTTCTTCAAATGATTCAACTTCATGATGTTGTCCACTGAAGTACCACGTTTTCTGGCAATCGAGAAGAGCGTCTCTCCCTTCTTGACCTTGTGGAAACGAGACTCTTGTTTATAGCTGGCTGCAGGTGCTGCTGTGGCCAGTTCTACGTCCTCGCTATCACCACCGAATGTCATGCCACCGGCACCACGCACACGGGTTGCTACGACAGACTCCTTCTGATAAGTAGATTTGCGGAAGGTGTAGTAGTCGTCGACAACGTCCTGATTGCGGAAGTCGAACAGCAGGGCTGGATTCAAAGCAACGCCGCAGAGACGAGTCTCGAAATGCAGGTGTGAACCCGTGCTGCGTCCTGTATTGCCTCCCAGTCCGATGGGATCTCCGGCGCGAACGTCCTGATCTTCTACAACTAACTGTTTAGACATGTGAGCGTAGTAGGTCTCCAGTCCGTTATCGTGGCGAATCACCACATACTTGCCATAGCCGCGTCCTTCGTAGCGTACTACACGAACTTTACCATCGAAGGCTGCACGGATGGTGTCGCCAATATACACCTTAATATCCAATCCCTTGTGCTGGCGTCCCCAGCGGGCACCGAAGTTTGAGGTGAGCACACGACTTGTGGTGGGCATACAGAAATTCTTCAGCGAGATGCGGAACGAATCAGGCAGCACAGTCGTCTGGCTGTGGGCGTGCATGTTGTCCCAATCATCGTACAAATCAGCAGACGGAGACTCGTAAAAGGTCTCAGTTTCTATCAGTCTTTGCAGTGCAACACTGTCCACTGCCTTCATCTTTCTATCAATAGGGGCCTGGCGTGCCAACAAGTCCTGTCCCATAGTCGGGAGGGTACTCATCGTTGCTAAAGCCAGAAATGCAATTGTCTTCAATATTTTCATTTAATCAAATTTTCTTGGTTAATGGGCTCTATATTATCCCTTTTTCTACGTCTCTTACGAGGCGTTTTGTTTGTTTTTAGGAAAAACAACGGTGCAAAGGTACTAAATCTTGATGAAAATCAAGTATTTATTACTAATCGTTTAAGGTTTATTTGTGTGTTTTAACACTTAACGACTTATGAAATAGCCGCCCAATTGATATTTGTCTTGCGAAGTTCCTTAAGTCTATGCCACAAAATGGCGTAGCGTTCTGACGTACAAGTGGGGTCGTCGTCGATGATGATTTGTGCCTCATCGCGAGCCATCTGTACGAGTTGTCCGTCACGTGCAATGTCCGCTATTTTCAAGTCAAAAGCCATACCGCTTTGTTGGGTTCCTTCCAGGTCGCCAGGGCCTCGCAGTTTAAGATCTGCTTCGGCAATGCGGAAGCCGTCGTTGGTTTCGCACATGATATCTATGCGTTTTTTAGTATCAGAGGCAAGTTGGAAGCCTGTCACCAGAATGCAATAGCTCTGGTCTGCACCACGTCCCACGCGCCCCCTGAGCTGATGGAGTTGAGAGAGTCCGAAGCGCTGGGCGTCGAGAATAACCATGACGGAGGCGTTGGGCACGTTGACACCCACCTCGATGACGGTTGTGGCGACGAGAATCTGTGTCTCGCCATTGACGAACTTCATCATCTCAGCTTCTTTGTCTGCAGGTCTCATTTTGCCGTGTACCTTGCTCAGACGGAACTCTGGGAAAACCTGCGTTAACACTTGGAAGCCATCCTCGAGGTTCTTGAGGTCTATCTTCTCGCTTTCTTCGATAAGGGGGAAGACGATGTATACCTGCCGTCCTTGATGAATCTGTTGGCGTATGCCATCGTATAGCGAAGGCAGCGAACGGTCGAATACGTGTTGTGTAACAATGGGTTTACGACCTGGGGGCAGTTCGTCGATGACGCTGACGTCGAGGTCTCCATAGAGCGTCATTGCCAAGGTACGGGGAATGGGCGTTGCCGTCATTACCAATACATGTGGGGGATTCACGCTCTTGCTCCATAGTTTTGCACGCTGGGCAACGCCAAAACGGTGCTGCTCGTCGACAACAACCATGCCTAAGCGGGCAAACTGTACGGTGTCCTCAATGACGGCATGAGTCCCAACAAGAATCTGGACTGTGCCGTCAAGCAGTCCGTCGAGGATTTCCTGCCGACGCTTGCCTTTCACGATACCAGTCAGCAGGGCCACGCGGATATCCATACCCTCCAGAAAGTTCATGATGGTCGTAAGGTGCTGCTCGGCTAGAATTTCCGTAGGAGCCATGATGCAGGCTTGATAGCCGTTGTCCAGCGCGATGAGCATTGACATCAGCGCCACCAACGTTTTGCCCGAGCCCACATCGCCTTGCAGCAAGCGATTCATCTGTTTGCCTGAGCCCATGTCCTTGCGGATTTCGCGGATGACGCGCTTTTGGGCTTCTGTCAGTTGGAAGGGCAGGTTGTCGCGATAGAATTCGTTGAAGTAATCGCCCACTTTCGAGAATACGTAGCCCCTGTATTTGCGTCGCTGGTCGCTGGCATACCTTAGTATGTTGAGCTGCACATAGAACAGTTCTTCGAATTTCAGACGAAGGCGGGCCCGTTCCAGTTCCTTGGCATTCTGCGGATAATGGATTTTCCGTAATGCCTCGTCACGACTCATCAGGTGCAGCTTTTCTGTGATGAAAGGTGGAAGGGTTTCTGGCAGGGCCTCCTTCATGACGTCGAGAAGCGTCTTGGTGAGACGCTCTACTGAACGGGAGTTAAGCCCCATCTTCTTCATCTTCTCCGTCGTGTTGTAATAGGGTTGCATACCCATCGTCGACAGTTCCAGTTTCTCTGCTGCATCGATGTCCGGATGGGTGACGTTGATACGCCCGTTATAGACGTTGGGGCGTCCGAAGACAATATATTCCTTTCCGATGGTGTAACTCTGCTTGGCGTATTTGCCGCCATTGAACCACGTCAGGTCCATGACCTTGCCGCTTCCGTCGGTAAAGTGAGCCACGACGCGTTCTTTGCGGGCACTCATCTTAAAGGTCTCGAAACTCAGGATATGCCCTTTCACCTGTACGAAAGGCATGTCACCGTTCAGTTCGCTGATGCTGTATAAACGGCTCCGATCCACATGCTTGTAGGGGAAGTACTCCAATAGGTCACCAAACGTATGGATGCCCAGTTCTTCACCAAGCATCTTGCGTCTGTTGGGACCTACGCCAGGCAGGTATTGGATATCTTGTTGGAGCAGTGATATCATGCTGTCAGTACTTCAGCGATTCTAAGGTCGTATGGTGTGGTAATCTTGATGTTCTCGCGATTGCCTTCGACGAGGGTGACGTCGAAGCCAAAAGCTTCGACCACACTGGCGTCATCTGTAAAACCGTCGTTGTAGGGCTGTCGGTTGGCGGCCTTTAACAGCTGGATGTCGAAGCATTGCGGTGTCTGCACCAGGCGGTAATCGCTACGGGGAACGGTAACAGAGGAGTGCGCTTTTGGATTATCCGGCTTATCCGGATTTTCCGGAGTAAGTCTTCTGACCGTCTCTACCACAGGGATAACGGGTATCACGGCCTTCTTCGTACGTGCCGTTTCGTAGCAGTTACGAATGACGTCAATCGAGGGAAAGGGCCGTACACCATCGTGCACGCCAACTACACCTTCTGCGTCATCAGGAATGAGTGCAAGTCCGTGCTGCACACTGTGGAATCGCGTCTCGCCCCCATTGGCTAAAAGGTATTCCAACTTGAAGTCATACTCCTTGCAGAGCTCCTGCCAATAGTCCTGCTGGGCTTTAGGCAATACAAGGATAATCTGTAGGGTGGGAGAGTACTCACGGAAGCGCATCATTGTGCGCATCAGTACTGGTTTTCCGCCTATGGGCAGAAACTGCTTGGGAATGTCGCTTCCCATGCGAAGCCCCTTCCCTCCAGCTACGATGATCACATAGTCCATAGCGGAAGCAAATTTTTCACTTTTCACTATTACTTTTTACCTTGCATTAAATGCACAAAGCGCATGCCTTCGGCAATCTGGTCAGAGGTCTGCTTGTTGACCAGCTGACTCAGCAGTTCGTAGGCAAAGGGGAATGCGGCAGCAGGTCCCTCACCAGTAGTGACGTTACCGTCGACTGTAACGAGGTCGCCTGTGTATGTTGCATCTTCCAGAGCCTGCTCGAAACCAGGATAGCAAGTGGCCTCCTTCCCTTCGAGAATGCCCAGAGGAGCCAGTACGACAGCTGGTGAGGCACAGATGGCTGCCACCTTTTTGCCTGCCATGTGTTGGTCTACAACAGCCTTGCAAACGCCCTTGTGGTCGAACAGGTTCGAAGCGCCAGGCATACCGCCAGGCAGGAAGATGAGGTCAGCATCGTCGAACTCTCCTTGTTCGAACATGATGTCTGTCTCGATGTTCACACCATGTGCTGAGCGTACCAACGGGAAATCGCTGATGCTTACAGTCGTCACATCCACACCTCCACGACGCCATACGTCAACGGGAATCAGCGCCTCGACATCCTCGAAGCCGTCTGCTAAGAATACATAAACCTTTTTCATTTACCATTTGACTATTTACAATTTACGATTTTTCTTCTATTTCAGTGCTTGCAGGTACTGCTGAATGGTTTCACGCAGACCTAGATAGAGGGCGTCGCAGATAAGAGCATGGCCTATCGATACTTCGTCCGTCCAAGGAATCTGCTGGTGGTAATAGTGCAGGTTCTCGAGCGACAGGTCGTGACCGGCGTTGAGGCCCAATCCCACGCGGCGAGCCTCCTCGGCTGCTGCAAGGAACGGAGCGATGGCTGCCTCGCGATTGGCCTGATAACCAGCGGCATAGGGCTCTGTATATAGCTCCACGCGATCAGCACCGCATGCTTTGGCGCCTTCCACCATTCGTGGGTCGGCGTCGACGAAAATACTGGTACGGATGCCTGCGTCTTTGAACGTCTTACAGATGTCCGTAAGGAACTGACGGTTCTCGATGGTATCCCAGCCATGATTGCTCGTCAGCTGGTCGTGTCCGTCGGGCACCAGTGTCACCTGATTGGGCTTAACGGAGCACACCAGTTCCGTGAACGATTCGATGGGATTTCCCTCGATGTTGAACTCTGTCGTGATGAGTGGGCGGATGTCGCGCACATCCTGATAGCGAATGTGGCGTTCGTCAGGTCGGGGGTGAACCGTAATGCCTTGAGCACCAAAGATTTCTGCGTCGCGTGCTACAGCCAGCACGTTGGGGTTGTTGCCGCCACGAGCATTGCGCAATGTGGCGATTTTATTAATGTTTACACTCAGTTTTGTCATTTTTTTGCTTCGTTTTGTACCTTATTACACAAAGTTTTATTATCTTTGCAACCGCAAAGATACGAAATCTTTGGCAAATATCATCGAAAAAAGAGAAAAAAATGATGACGACACGAAAACTTAGGTTTGCCATCTTCGGCAATATCTACCAACCCAAGAAGTCTGTTTCCATACAGAAAATCCTTGCCTGTCTGGCTCAACACGAGGCTGAGGCCTATATCGAGCGCAACTTCTATACCTTTATTACAGAGGGTCAACAGTTGCCGCTGAAGGATGTCAATGTCTTCGACGACGACAAGTTCGAGGCCGACTTTGCCATCTCGATGGGAGGTGACGGAACGTTCCTCCGTACTGCCAGCGTGGTGGGTATGAAGCAGATTCCCATTTTGGGCATCAACACGGGTCGTCTGGGTTTCTTGGCTGACGTCAATGCGCAGGAGATAGAGCATACTATTACTGCGTTGCACGACGAGGACTTTGCTGTCGACACGCGTGCCGTTATTCAGGTGGAAACCAATGGGCAACCCCTGCAAGGTTACAACTGTGCATTGAACGATGTGGCTATTCTGAAGCGCGACAATGCTTCGATGATAGCCATTCGTGCCACGATAAATGGTGAGATGCTGACGACCTATCAGGCTGATGGACTCATCGTGTCGACACCAACGGGTTCTACAGCTTATTCGTTGTCTGTTGGCGGACCTATCATCGTACCTGGAACCCACGTGTTTTCGCTGACGGCTGTGGCCCCCCATTCGCTTAACGTGCGTCCCATCGTCATTGGCGAAGACTCTGTGATAGAACTATCCGTAGAAAGTCGTACGCAGAACTACCTTGTGGCGCTGGATGGACGCAGCGAGAAGTTACCTGACACCACGACGCTGACCCTGCGCCGAGCACCTTACAGAGTGCAGGTCATCAAGCGTGCAGGAACGAAGTATTTCCACACGTTACGCGAGAAAATGATGTGGGGAGCCGACCAGCGAGGCTAATTCCTAACCGTTTGTAAATCAGTTTTTTATTCCTTGGGCAGTTTCAAAATGAAACGGCTCCCTTCCTTGTAACTGGTGTCGAGGATGACGTCGCCACCCAGTTGTCGTGCTACTCTGCGTGCCAGCGAGAGCCCCAGTCCGATGCCTTCTTTATAGATGTCTGATTTGTAGAAGTGTTCGAAGATCTTTTCCTCGTCGCCTTCTTTGATACCGCATCCCGTGTCTGTCACGCTGAAACAGACCATATGGTCTTGCTTGTCGTAATGGGTACTGAAGGTGATGGTGCCCTGTTGCGTGAATTTCAGGGCGTTGTCCAACAGGTGGTGCAGAATCTTTTCCACCTCAATGCGATTCATCAAGATGCTGCAACATTCCTTCAACTGTGGGTCGAACACGATCTCGACAGCACTCGCTTTTTCCATGTAGGGCGCCAGTATCTGACGAACCAAGTCGTTGCACCCCACCATATCGGTCTTGTCGATATAGTGGATGCTTTCCTTGCCAGAAATGTCGAGCAACTCGTCGACGATGCGCACGATGGTATGTGTGCTGTGCGTAATGCGCTGGGCCATGTCCGCACGTTCCATGTCGCTCATCAGGGTTTGTGGATCACTGATAATCTGGGCATAGCCGCTGATGATGTTCAGGGGCGTGCGGATTTCGTGACTCATGTTTTGCAGGAAATTCACCTTCATGCGCTCCGATTCGTGACACTTGTCGCGGGCAATGAGCAGTTCGCGGTTCTGCTTCTGCAGTCTGCGCATATAGCGCAGGCGGTTCATGCGATAAATCAGGAAACCAATGAGCAACGCAACGGCTATGACAATGTGAAGGGTCCATTGATACACTCGCTTCAATTTGTTAGCAGCTTCGCTCTGTTCCTCTGCATGTTGCAGGTCGGTGGCAGAACCTACCATCTCCTCGCTCATGATGACGTTGTTCACAGAGTCCTTGATGGCCATGTAGCGTTTCTGGCTCTCGAAGGCACGGACAGTGTCACCTGCCAGTTCGTAGATTTCCGTCTGGAATTTAAATATATCGGTTGTGTTGGTTAGTTCGTAGGTCTGCTTGATGGCATCGTCGAAACGCTTGTCTGCAGCACTCTTGCAGATGACGGCATAGTTGTAGTAGGTGGTGCTGAAGTCCTCGCCCAGCGTCTTGCGCAGTGTCATGTATTCGTTGAAGGTTTTGTTCACCAGCCCCCAGTCTCTCATAGCGAAGGCCACAATGACTTTGAATCCGATGGCGTCGCTGTATTCATAGCCTGAATAGTTGGCTTTGATGACATCAATGGCACGGTCCAAGTGATTCAGTGCTTCCTGAGGCTGGGTGTCCATCTCGATGTTCGACAAGTCCATGTAGAGCGAGATAAGATTGGCGGGCTGGGCATGATCTACCTGTTCCAGTGCTTTTTCGAAGTACTGGCGGGCTAGGGAAATGTTGCCACGTAGGGAGTAGATGATGCCTTGCAGGTGAGTCGTCTTGTAGTACTCACCGGTGGCACCCCGCTTCTCCATATCGCTCTGCATGGCCATTGTCTTGCGCATAGCGCGATAAAAGTGGTTATGGTTTACGTCGTATAATACTTCATTCTTCCAGTTCAGATAGAATCCGCTGATGTCACCCTGCTTCAATAAATAGTTGCCGTATTCTTCGACAGCTTCATAGAATTCTTGTTCATTATTTTGGTTGAAGGTGATGCGTACCCGCTGAAGCAGACGACTGGCAGTGTCGTCCGCTTCCTGCGCTCGTACAAAGGCAGCAGACAAGCACGCAAAGGCAATGAATAGTATGGTAATTATATTTCGTAATTTTGTCATATTGATAGTTCTTTTGTTTACCGTTTATGGTTCGGTGATGCAAAGGTAGTGTTTTTACACTTATTCTTCAAATATTTTATGCAATAATATACAAACGCCCCATGATTAACATTTGTTTAGGTTTTAAAGACATTTTCCTTTAGTATAGCAGATTATTTATATTGCAGGCTTTGAAACCTACATCCTAAAATTTGAAACGTATATCCCAAACTTTGAAACACACATACCAAACTTTGAAATATAACATTTGGTTCCTAAAAACTGAATTACCTATGAGGAGAAATGCGAAAGGCCACGAGGCTCGCCCATATTATATATTAAATAAGGTGGAAATGTTAAAGTTGCGTTAAAACGAAAAATAATAGCGAAAAAGTTTGGATGGAAAGGAAATAAACCCTACCTTTGCAGTGTACTATTGAAGTAGCACACCAATACAGGATAAAATGAATAGTATAAACATAAACAAAAAACGTATGATTAACGTAGAAAACATCAGTTTCAAGTACAAGGGCCAAAAGGCGCTTGTTTTCGACGGGTTCAGTCTTCAGTTGGAGGAGAACCGCATTTACGGCTTGCTGGGCAAGAACGGCACGGGCAAGTCTACTCTGCTTTATTTGTTGTCGGGCCTGCTGCGCCCCGTCTCTGGTTCAGTATCTTGCGATGGCATCGCAACATACATGCGAACACCAGAGTTGCTTCGCGACCTGTTTCTTGTGACGGAGGAGTTCGAGATGCCCAACATCCGCCTCTCAGAATATGTGAAGCTCTACCGTCCGTTCTATCCCAACTTCTCGGCTGAAGTGCTGAACAGTTGTCTGCGCGACTTCGAACTGGAGGGCGACATTCACCTGAACGAACTGTCGATGGGTCAGAAGAAGAAGGCTTACATGTCGTTTGCAATGGCCACGAATACCAAATACTTGCTGATGGACGAGCCGACGAACGGTCTCGACATCCCCTCGAAGTCGCAGTTCCGCAAGGTGGTGGCCCAGAATATGACGGAGGATCGTACGGTGATGATCTCTACCCATCAGGTACACGACGTAGAGCAGATGTTGGACCACATCGTGATGCTCGACCAGCGCAGCGTGTTGCTGAATGCCTCGATGCAGGACATTCAGGATCAGTACACCTTCGAATACCGTACTCCGCAGGAGATGGACGACACGGTGCTCTACGCAGAGCCTACCCTTCAGGGCAATGCCGTCATCACCCGTCGTCAGGAAGGTGCCGCTGAGACGCAAGTGAACCTCGAACTTCTATTTAATTATAAGACACAGAATAAATAATCATTTATGGATAGCGGAAGCAAATTATTCACTTTTCACTATTCACTTTTACCTTAAAAATTATGAGTACATTTAATTTCAATAGATTTTCGCAGGCACTGAAGTGCCAGTTCTTGGTAAGTCGTAAGTCGTGGATTCGCCTCTTCGGCATCTATACGCTGGTCATGTTTATGGCTAACCTGTTCTTTACCCGTGTGCAGGGATTTTCCTATAATTCAATGGAAGAAGGTATAGAGGAAGGAAGCTGGTCGATGGAAGAATTGATTCGTACTTACACTCAACATGTGGAACAGACGAGTGTCTTTGGCGTCGTATTCTTCTGCATAGCTATGCTGTTTTGTGCCAGTTTCATGTTCTCGCAGATGAAGGATACGCGCAAGCGTTCTGCCTATCTGCTATGGCCAGTCAGCAATCTGGAGAAGTATGTCGTCAGTCTTCTGTATTCCATTGTGCTGATGGCTGTCCTCACCATTGCCGCCTATGTGTTGGCTGACGCCCTACGCGTATTCATCGACAGCTTGACGGGACGTATAATCGTCTGGGGAACCCCTATGATTTTTACTCGTATTATCTATAGTCCGGCTTTTGAGCATTGGCAGATGGTTTGGATGCTCTTCAATTGGGTGTTCTATTTCCATTCGCTCTACATTGTGGGCGGCACGCTGTTCCGTCGCCAGCAGTTCCTGTTTACCAGCGCTACGATTGCCGTCGTCGTCATCCTGCTGATTATTGTCCTGAACCAGATTGATTGGAACAGCGTCAACATCGATTTCATAAATGGCACTTGGGACGAGAAGACGAAGACCTATACAACGATATTCCATCCCTTCTTCTATATTCTAAACACGGCTATTACGCTCCTCATTCCCATCCACTATTGGATTTCGTATAAGCTGTTTACCCGCATGCAGGTTATTAACAATAAATGGTTGAACGTATGACTTTTACTAATGATAAAGCGATTTACATCCAGATGGCCGACCGCCTCTGTGATGAGATCCTCGCCGACAAATACAAGGACGACGACCGCATTCCCAGCGTTCGTGAGTACAGCGTACTCCTCGAGGTAAATACCAATACTGCCGTCAAGGCTTACGACGAGCTGGCTCGCGCGAACATTATATATAATAAGCGTGGCTTGGGATACTTTGTCACCCCAGGTGCCAAGAAGCAGATTCTGAAGGAGCGCAAGCAGGAGTTTATGAAGCAGCGACTGCCCGAACTGTTCCGCCAGATGGCGCTGCTCGACATCACCATCGACGACGTAGCAAATGCATACAAAGACATAAAGAGTGTTAAACAATGAGCATTCATCCTTGTCATTCGTCACAGAACTGTGCAGAATATCCCAAATATTTTGCAGGTCATGCAACTTTTTGTACTTTTGCAGCGTCTAACTGACAAAACTAAGTTCAACTTTAAGGTAAGAAGATTGTTTTTATGATCCATCTGCAAGACATCAACAAAACCTATCATGGCGCCCAGCCGCTCCATGTGCTGAAAGGCATCAACCTTGACATTGCCAAGGGTGAGTTCGTCTCGATCATGGGAGCCTCGGGTTCAGGCAAGTCAACACTCCTGAACATCCTGGGCATCCTCGACAACTACGACTCGGGGAGCTATGAGCTCAACGGAACTCCCATCTGGAACCTCTCGGAAACGAAGGCTGCCGACTATCGAAACCGCATGATAGGTTTTATCTTTCAGTCATTTAATCTCATCTCGTTTAAAACAGCCGTAGAAAATGTTGAGTTGCCACTTTTCTACCAAGGGGTGTCGCGTAAAAAGCGACACACCCTTGCTTTGGAGTATCTGGAGCGTCTGGGACTTCTAGATTGGGCTGAGCATTACCCCAACGAGCTTTCTGGTGGACAGAAACAGCGTGTGGCCATTGCCCGTGCGCTGATTACGAAGCCCCAAATCATCCTCGCTGACGAACCTACGGGTGCTTTGGACTCTAAGACCTCTGTCGAGGTGATGCAGCTGTTGAAGCAGCTGAACCAAGAGGAGGGTATGACCATCGTTGTGGTGACGCACGAGAGTGGTGTGGCCAACGAGACCAATAAGATCGTACACATCAAGGACGGCATCATTGGACAGATTGAAGAAAACCTGAACCATGATGCATCGCCCTTCGGCAGTGGAGGACTGATGAAATAAGACTAGCCTCACTAGTCATACTAGTTCTACTAGAAATACTAGAAGAAATATGCGTGATATAATAACAGAAATATGGTCGACGGCTCGGCGCAACAAGCTTCGCACGACGCTCACAGGTTTCGCTGTGGCGTGGGGCATCTTCATGATTATCGTGCTGCTGGGAGCTGGCAATGGACTCATCAATGCCAATGTGAAGCAGAGCGACCGCTTCCTCAGCAGTTCGATGGTGGTTTTCGGCGGTTGGACGTCGAAACCCTATCAGGGGTTGAAGGAAGGCCGCGATATTCGTCTGCACGAAAGCGACATGGAGATTACCGAGAAGGAGTTCTCACAAAATGTTGACGAGGTCGGTGCGCAATACAACGCGTCGGCTACCATCAGTCTCGGACAGCAATACATCAGCGCGACCATCAGCGGCGTTTATCCCAACCATACGAAGATTAATAAGGTACAGATGCTTCACGGACGTTTTATCAATGATATAGACGTGAAGGAAAACCGCAAAGTGCTGGTGTTCAGCAACAAACAGGCTAAGGAACTGAAATGTCAGATTGGCGACTTCGTGAATGTCGGTAACTTCGCGTTCAAGGTCGTTGGCATTTATAAGGAGAACGAAAACGGACGTGCCGAGGTGTTCAGCAGCTACACGGCCATCAAGCGCATTTTTGGTGCAAACACGGACGATGCTGGCCGTATAGAGTTTACCTTCCACGGACTGTCGACGGAGAAAGCCAACGAAGACTTTGAAAAGGACTATCGCCGCCGACTGAATGCAGAACATCAGGCACATCCGGAAGACGAGGATGCCGTGTGGCTGTGGAACCGTTTCACGCAGAACCTACAGATGGAGCAGGGCATAGGCATCATCCGTACTGCACTTTGGATTGTTGGACTCTTCACATTGCTCTCTGGTATCGTGGGCGTATCGAATATCATGCTCATCACTGTGAAGGAGCGTACTCACGAGTTTGGTATTCGCAAGGCCATCGGTGCCAAGCCCTGGAGCATTCTGAAACTGATTATCATCGAAAGTGTCATCATCACCACCTTCTTTGGATACATCGGTATGGTGCTGGGCGTTTGTGCCAACGAGTACATGGACGCGACAATAGGGCATGAGACCATTGATACCGGCTTGTTCAAGGCTACGATGTTCCTCGATCCCACTGTCGGTATCGACGTTTGTATTGAGGCGACAATGGTGATGATCATCGCCGGCACCATCGCGGGACTCATTCCTGCCTTCAAAGCCAGCCGCATCCGCCCCATCGAGGCGCTCCGCGCCGACTAGAGTAACCTAGGAAATCCTAGGACCTCCTAGGTAATCCTAGAACACTGAGAAATAGGAAGATTATGAGAATAGATATTGATTCATATAGAGAAATCCTTGACACGCTGACGCGTAACAAGTCGCGCTCGTTCCTAACAGGCTTCGGCGTGTTCTGGGGTGTATTCATGCTCGTGGCACTGATGGGTGGCGGCAACGGACTGAAAGACCTGCTCCAACAGAATTTTGCAGGATTTGCCACGAACAGTGCTCTGGTATGGGCACAGCCAACAAGCAAGGCATATAAGGGATTCCGTAAGGGCCGCATGTGGTCGATGGACTATAAAGACATTGATCGCATACGCCACAGCGTTCCTGAACTCGACGTCGTCACGCCCCTGCTCTTTTCGAACGGAGGAACTGCCTATTACGGCGACCGTAAGGCTACCGTCGGTATCAGTGGGGCTATGCCCGACTACCAGCGTGTCAACGAGCCGAAAATGTACTATGGCCGATTCATTGATGAGGCCGACATCCGCGACCATCGTAAGGTGTGTGTCATCCAGAAGAAGACCTATAAGGAATTGTTTCCAGGTGGCGGTGACCCCTGTGGTAAGCGTATCCGCATCGACAATATCTACTACCAGATAGTGGGCGTCGACTACAATATGAGCGAGGGCGTAAATATCAGCGGTGAGAACGGCACGGGCGTCATTCTGCCGCTGACCTTCATGCAACAGGCCTATAATCGTGGTGACGCTGTTGACCTGATAGCCGTTACTGGACGTCCTGGCATTGTTATGTCGAAAGTCACCGACCGCATCCGCGAAACCGTTGCCCGTGCTCATACCATTGATCCTACCGACGAACAGGGAGCTATGGTGTTCAATACCGAAGTGCTCTTCCAGATGCTCGACAACCTCTTCAAGGGTGTTAACTTCCTCATCTGGCTCGTAGGTCTCGGAACGCTGCTGGCTGGCGCCATTGGTGTGTCGAACATCATGATGGTTACTGTTCGCGAGCGTACCACAGAGATTGGTATCCGCCGAGCCATCGGTGCCACGCCGAAGATGATATTGTCGCAAATCATCTCCGAGAGTATCGTACTGACGCTGGTTGCCGGCATGAGTGGAATCCTCTTTGCCGTTATGATCCTACAGATGCTGGAGCTGGCAAATACGGAGGACGGAATCCTCGCCGCCCACTTCCAGATTGGTTTCTGGACGGCGCTCTTTGCAGCCCTCGTGGTATCGGCGATGGGTATCCTCGCAGGTCTCGCACCTGCTGCCCGTGCCATGAGCATCAAACCCGTTGACGCCATGCGCGACGAGTAAACCTACCTTCCCTAACATCCCTACAAGAACCTATAAAAAATAAAGATATGAAACGTTATTCAAAACTGATCATCGCAGCCATTATCGCGCTGATTTTCATTGGAACCTTCGTGTTCCTCTGGCAGAAGAGCCAACCCAAGGAAGTTGTTTATAACGAGTTCACTCCTAAGATGGAGGACATCCAGAAGACAACGATTATCACAGGCAAGATTGAGCCTCGCAACGAGGTCAACGTAAAGCCCCAGATCTCTGGCATTATTTCGGAATTGTATAAGGAACCAGGCGATTACGTGAATACAGGCGATGTGATTGCCAAGGTGAAGGTCATTCCCGATATGAACCAGTTGAGTTCGGCTGAGATGCGTGTCCGTCTGGCGGAAATCAATCTGAAGCAGTCTGAAACTGATTTCCAGCGTGTAGAGAACCTCTACAACCAGAAACTGGTGTCGGCCGATGAGCACGACAAATCCAAGCTGGCATTGAATCAGGCCAAACATGAACTCTCGGCTGCTCAGGATGCTCTCCAGGTGGTGCGCGACGGTGTGTCTAAGTCGAATGCAAAGGCATCGTCGACACTCATCCGTTCGACCATCAGCGGCGTCATCCTTGACATCCCCGTCAAGGTCGGTAACAGCGTCATCTTGTCGAACACGTTTAACGATGGTACTACTATCGCCAGCGTCGCTAACATGAACGACCTTATCTTCCGTGGCAACATCGACGAAACGGAGGTTGGCCAGTTGGTTAGCGGCATGAATATGAAGATTACCATTGGTGCCTTGCAGGACCTGAAGTTCGACGCCAGCCTGGAGTACATCTCGCCAAAGGCTGTCGAGTCGAACGGTGCCAACCAGTTTGAAATCAAGGCTGCTGTAAAACTGTCTGAAGGCGGCAAGATTCGCTCGGGCTATAGTGCCAATGCCGAGATTGTGCTGGCATCGGCGCAGAAGGTGCTCACCATCCCTGAGAGTTCCATCGAGTTCAGTGGCGACAGCACCTTTGTCTATATCGTCAAAGGCGATGGCAAGGAAAAGACCTATGAGCGCACTCAGGTCACCACAGGTCTTTCCGACGGTGTGAACATAGAGATAAAGAAAGGCCTCACCGCCAAGGATAAGGTGCGTGGCCCAGAAGTAATAGCCGATGAGGACAATAAATAGTAAAAAACCATGAAGAAAATATCAGTTTTTGTTCTGTTTGCTGCGATATTTTCGCAGCCCACCTCGGCCCAGCAGAAAGAGTGGACTCTGCGTGAATGCTGCAACTATGCCGTAGAGCACAACATCAGTATCAAACAGCGTGAGAATGCCTGTCGTCAGCAGGAGTTGCAACTCTCTACTGCCAAAAATTCACGTCTGCCGGATCTCAACGCATCTGCTTCACAGAACTTCTCGTTCGGCCGCGGCCTCACAGCGGCGAATACCTATTCGAACACGAATACCTCATCGACGTCGTTGCAGCTGGGAACCAGTATGCCTATCTTTACAGGCTTCCGCATTCCCAATCAGATTAAGCTGAACCAGTTGAACCTTGAGGCTGCCACTGCCGATCTCGAGAAAGCTAAGAACGACATCCAAATGCAGGTCGCACAGGCCTACGTTCAGATTCTCTACGACCTCGAAATCGCTGAGGTCGCCCAGCGCCAGATTGGCATTGACTCTGCTCAGGTAGCCCGCTTGCAGGCTTTCGTTGACAACGGCAAGGCCTCCGAAGCCGAACTCTCGCAGCAGAAGGCCACGCTGGCTAACAGCCGGCTCGTAGCTACGCAGGCCGATAATAACACTCGTTTGGCCATCCTCTCTCTTACCCAGTTGCTTGAATTGCCTACGCCAGATGGTTTTGCCATTGTCCGTCCGGATATTTCCGGAATAACCGGATTGTCCGGAACATCCGGTCTTACTCCCGACGCCATCTACGCTGAGGCTTTGGGTGTCAAACCGGAAATTGCTGCCCAGCAACTTCGCCTGAAGGGTACTGAGCATAGCATCAAGATTGCGCAGGCAGCCAACCTTCCCTCGCTATCACTGAGTGGTGGCCTCGGCACCAACTATTATACCACCAGTGGTTTCAAGAGCGATGCCTTTGGCACTCAGATCAAGAACAATTTTTCGCAGTACATTGGCCTGAGCCTCAGTGTGCCCATCTTCAACCGTTTCCAGACGCGCAACAACATCCGCAATGCCCGTATCGAGCAGGAAAACCAACAGTTGCAGCTCGACAACACGAAGAAGACGCTCTATAAGGAAATACAGCAGGTGTACTACAATGCCCTGAATGCGCAGTCGAAGGAACAGTCGTCCGAAGAAGCTCTCCAGAGCACGAAGGATGCCTTCCAACTGATGCAGGCTAAATACGAGAACGGCAAGGCTACCATCACCGAGTTCAACGAGTCGAAGAATAACTATTTGAAGTCCGAGTCCGACCTCGTCCAGGCTCGCTACGAGAACCTTTACCAGAAGGCGCTCATTGAGTTCTACCGCGGGCACGAACTCAACTTTTGAATACTTGGCTCTTAATAAAAAATAAGTGGCACTTATCGCGGAATAAGTGCCACTTATTTTCTAATAACCAAGCCTTATTTCACGATAACCTTTTTACCTTGATGGATGTAGATGCCCTTTTGGGTAGGCTGGGCTGAAAGTCGCCTGCCGTCAAGAGTGTACCATGAACGGTTATTGGTTATTGGTTCATGGTTCATGGCATCGATGCCAGTGTCATCGCCGACAAAATTCTTCAGTTCGTAGAGGGCAGACAAGGCGCGGCCAGTCTTATAGTGGAACAAGGCTGCATTCCAGTAACCACTGGTAAAGTCCTTGCTCCAGTCTTCACTGTCATTCTTGAAGACGATATTGTTGAGCGTGTATTCCGGATACCACCAGAAGAGACCGTTGACATTGGGATGGGTCTGGAGAGCAGCAATCAGGTCTGTTGTGAACAGCTTCTGTCCGTCTTCTGATACGGGCCACTTACTGGTGAAGTTGTGCTTTGCACCAGACAGTTGCCATTCGAAACCATAGCCCGTCTCGACAATCATAATCTTCTTGTCGGGATAGTTTGTCTCCAGGGTTGTCAGCGTGTTGTCAAGAACAGTCAAGTCACCGTGAAAGTCGGGATAATAACTCAGTCCGATGATGTCGTACTTCACATCCTGATAATTCTTTAAATTGTTGTAGAACTTAGGCACATCGGCAGGGGCGTGCATCTCGGTGTGGATGACAATCTTGGCTTGAGGACACTCTTCGTTGCAGGCCTTGATGGCACTGGCTAAGTAGCCGGCAAAGTTGTTCCATGAACCACCTGCGGGGGCACCGCCGCCGGCATAGATCTGGCCCGTGAGCCACAACATCCCCGTGGTAATCTCGTTGCCGGTCTGAATGAAGTCGGGTTCAGCACCAGCCTGCTTCAGTTCCTGCAGGCACTGCTTGGTGTATTCGGCAATTTTGGCCTTCATCTGTTCAACGTTCAGACTGGTCCATGCCGATGGGGTAGCGTGCTTTCCAGGATCGGTCCAAGTGTCGCTATAGTGGAAGTCGAGCATGAATTGGAATCCTGCTTCCTTGATGCTCTTGCCTAAGGCCTTGACATAGTCTAAGTCTTGTATCACACCTTCCTTCTTATGTTGCGCGGAGGCTTTCGATGGGTCTACGAAGAGTCGGACACGCATGGCGTTCCAACCCTCTGTTTTCATAAAGGACAGTGGCTCGACGGCGTTTCCGTCTTTATCTTTGTATACGGCTCCTTCGTCAAGGAATTTCTTCAACATCGAGATGTCGCCACCCACGTATTTCTGTGCTGAAACCATCGTGGTCAGCATCAAGCATAACGTCAATAGTAATGTCTTTTTCATATAGTTGTTCGTTTTGGTTTGTTTTCTTACATCTTACTTCTTACATCTTACATCATCCATCTTACTTCTTATGCCGATTGGCCCGCTGCTCACGGTATTTGGCCTTCTGACGGGCAGAGCCGCTACCGTGAGCACCGGTGATGTATTTCTTCTTCTTGGCCTTGGTTTTGACCTTGTCGTCCTCTTTTCGGGGCCCGCCGCCGCGACCAAACGAAATGCCATTCTCCAGAATCTCCTGGAAGTCTGATTCCTTACTCATAGTTTAATGATGGAAAAGACGAACTCCTGTAAATGCCATTGCGATACCATACTTGTCGCAGGTCATGATGACATGATCATCGCGGACTGAGCCGCCAGCCTGAGCGATGAACTCGACACCGCTCTTGTGAGCGCGCTCGATATTGTCGCCAAAGGGGAAGAAGGCATCAGAGCCGAGCGCCACCTTGGTGTTTTGGGCAATCCATGCTTTCTTCTCTTCTAATGTCAGTACTTCTGGCTGCTCCGTAAAGAACTGCTGCCAGGCACCGTCGCGCAATACGTCGTCGTGCTCATCCTCAGAGATGTATACGTCGATGGTGTTGTCGCGATCAGCACGACGGATGCCTTCCTTGAAGGGCAGTGCCATCACTTTCGGATGCTGGCGCAGCCACCAGATGTCGGCCTTGTTGCCAGCCAGACGGGTACAGTGGATACGGCTCTGCTGTCCGGCACCGATACCGATGGCTTGTCCGTCCTTGACGTAGCAGACGCTGTTCGACTGGGTGTATTTCAGCGTAATGAGGGCAATGATCAGGTCGCGCTTAGCTTCAGCGGTAAAGGACTTATTCTGTGTGGGGATGTTTTCAAACAGGGCAGGATCGTCCAGCTTGATCTCGTTGCGGCCCTGCTCGAAAGTCACACCGAAGCACTGCTTGCGCTCGATGGGCTCAGGCTTGTACGACGGGTCAATCTTGATGACGTTATAGGTGCCCTTGCGCTTATCCTTCAGAATCTCGATAGCCTCGGGGGTATAGTCGGGGGCAATCACACCATCACTCACTTCACGCTTCAATAGCAGGGCAGTGGTAGCATCACAAGTGTCGCTCAGAGCTACGAAGTCACCATAGCTCGACATGCGGTCAGCACCACGGGCACGGGCGTAGGCACAAGCGATTTGACTGTCGTCCAATCCCTTCACGTCGTCCACAAAGTATATCTTCTTTAAGGTATCGCTCAATGGCAGACCAACGGCAGCGCCAGCAGGGCTGACGTGTTTGAATGAAGCGGCGGCGGGCAGACCAGTGGCCTCCTTCAGTTCCTTCACCAACTGCCATGCATTCAAGGCGTCGAGGAAATTGATGTAGCCGGGGCGTCCGTTAATGACTTCGATAGGTAAATCGCCCTCTGTCATAAAGATACGCGAGGGCTTCTGATTGGGATTACATCCGTACTTGAGTGCTAATTCTTTCATTGTTTACGCATTTTTTTCGTTTCTGCCTGCAAAGGTACAAAAATAATTCCTAATTCGTAATTCTTAATTCTTATTTTTTCGTATCTTTGCACGCGTTATGGAGAAAAAGAGACATGCACTGCGTAAACTTTTACAAGCAGTAGAGAAAGAATTGCTGCACAAGCCAGATCGGAAGACGCTCGACAGGTTGTCGCTATTGGCTGGTTTCCAAGATTGGGATTCTTTCCAGGAAACCTTGCATGGCGACTTGGGTGGCGAAACTATATATGGAGGGCACAAAGAGCATCAGACATCGGAGTGACCATAGGCCTTCATGTTACGGTAGAACGATGATGGTGTGCCGTATCCCGACTGGCTGGCTACCTCTATTTTTGATATGTTGGGCACGCGGCGCATCAGTTCTTCGGCATATGCGATGCGCTGCCGGTTGATATACTCCTTGAACGTCATTCCCATTTCGTTTCTCAGTGTGGCCAACAGATACGTGCGGTTGGTGCCCAGCATCAGCGCCACATCGTCCAGTCGCAGGTCTTGACGCAGGAAGATGCGCTCCTGCATCATCAGCTGTTCCAACTGATTTTTCATAGCTCGTTGATCATTCTGTGAAGCAGGCTTGTTTTCCTCGACCGTAGTACCTGTCGTGACTTTGCTGTTGCTGATGTCGCGTAGTGTCGTGTGGTAGTTCAGTCCCACCCAAGTGATGCTGAACAACAAGACTGAAAATACCAGTGCCGGTACGGCCAGCCACAGCGAGTCGGCAAAATGCTGACGTCCTATGTAGTTGACGGCAAAGGACAGCACTCCCGTCACTACCAACAGTTGCAGGATGATGCCGATGGGGCGCAGCGACTTGTCGTCCGTATCGGCGCAAAGCTGTTCCAGTGTCGCGTTGTAGCGTTTTATCTTCCTGTAACCTATCATGGCCACGACCACCACCTCGACAGCGAATATGGTCTGACACGTTCTATGGGCAACATATTGTAGCCAGGCTGTTCCTTCTAATCCGTCGCTTCTGTTGTTGTAAAGGAAAGTATTGATGAACTCATGCGTCTCGCTTTCATCCATTACCGCATACAAAGTAAAAATAATTACTCCTCCCAACAGACCTAACACCCATACACCGCCCACCAACAGCGGCTTGGACGATAGGGGTTGCAGGTCCGTCTGCTCGCTGATATATATAAGGTATAAGGGATAGACCACCAAGTTGCACACCGTGTAGAGGGAGTCGCTTACTGGCAAGAATTCTGTAGCGTGTTGGAAGTAGAGGAAGTGACAAGCATAGAGCAGCATTGTCGCAACCGACCATACAGTCAGCCATCCCACCGCCGAATTGGGTTGTCGACGCCAGTTAAGCAGCAGCATCATAGTGTTGAGGCTGCATACGATGACGGGTGCTGAGGTCAGGAGGTCTTGTAACACGTGTGGCTTGGTTTTCTGTTTTCTTTACGAATGCAAAGGTAGTGAAAAATATTGATGTCCGATGCGTCTTATGCTGGTTTTTGAGGGCAAAAGCCCACTTTTTGCAATTTTGCAACACTCTTTTGCAGTTCTGCAATCCCCAAGTGCATGTTTTTGTCTACATTTGCACCTAAGTTCGTTACTTTAATGACTATAAACATATTTTTATAATAAACCATATTTAATAACTAACAAACCACTACATTATGAAGAAAAAGCTATCTTTATTCTTTGCAGTCGTTGCCTTGCTGTTGACAGGGCAGACTGCTGTGGCGCAGACGTTCGTCGTGGACAATCTTAGCTTCACGGTGACGGATGCTGATGCAAAAACGGTGTCGGTGAGCAAGGCCGACGGTATCTCGGGTAATGTGGTCATTCCGGCCAGCGTCACCAACGAGGGCGTCACCTATTCCGTGACTTTGGTGGCTGCCAATGGCTTCGAGTCGACAACTATCACAGGTGTAACTATTCCTGCCTCAGTGACGAAAATTGGCGACCGTGCGTTTGCCTCTTGTGGCAACTTGGTCAACGTTCGGATTGAGGACAGCGAGGTAGCGCTAACAATGACAGCCGGCTACTATGGCTCGTTCTATTATAGCGAAGCCGACAAGTCGGTCTATCTGGGCCGTGACCTGAAGCTCAGCGAGAACAGTGCTCCGTTCAGCAATGCTACCAGCGTTGAGTTCAGCGACAAAGTGACTACTATCCACAACAATTTGTTCTATGATAACAAGAAGTTGTCAAGCATTACCATCGGAAACGGTGTGACCACCATCGGTAGCTATGCCTTCTATAATGTCGGCACCGACGATGGCGTCGAAGAATTGCAGGTCACCTTAGGCAGCAACATAGAGACCATTAAGAATGACGCCTTTAATAGCTGTTCCAAGCTGAAGGCCATCACGCTGCCTTCGAAGCTGAAGGTCATTGAACAATATGCCTTCAGTGCAACTGCCCTGGAGGCCATCATCATTCCCGAGTCTGTGGACAGCCTTGGAAAACGTGTGTTCGGTGAATGCAACAGTTTAGCCAATATCCACATAAATGACAAGGCTGAAGCATTGAAGATGTGGGCCGGCTACTATGGAACTTTCGCTTACGAAGCTGTAGAGGCGGGCAAGACTATCTATATCGGCCGTGACCTTAAACTGAGCGAAAACAGCGGTCCTTTCTCATATCCAGAGGGTTCGCAGATTAAGAGTGTTACCTTTGGCGACATGGTAACAACCATCACTCCCTATATGCTTGACGGAGCTTCGAAGATGGGTAATCTCGTCATTGGTAATGGTGTGACCACCATCGGTGATTATGCCTTCCGTGGTGTAGGTACCGACGACAGCATCGAGGAACTGCAAGTCACGATGGGTGCTAACGTTGAGACGATTGGCGCTGGTATCTTCCAGAACTGCTCCAAGCTTAAGCAAGTCATCCTGCCTGCTACGCTTAATGACATTCCTGATTATACCTTCTCTGGTACAGGATTGACCAGCGTAAGTATTCCTGCCAAGACCACCAGTGTTGGCCAACGTGCTTTTGCCGAATGCTCAAATCTGACCGAGATTATTATTGAGGACGGCACCAATCCGTTGACGTTCAGTGTAGGATACTACGGTGTGTTCGCATATAGTAATGCTCTCAATAAAAAAGTATATGTAGGTCGCAACCTGACCTATACTGACAATGAAGAGTTGATAAGCAATATTGCCACGTTGGAGCTTGGTCCACAATTAACCACTATCAAGGAGAATATGTTCAGTGGTAGCACACTGACTTCTGTCAAGGCTTCGTGGATTGAGACACTGACCTCCTGCCCGGAGAATGCCTTCAATGCGGACACCTATAGCGGAGCCACGCTGTGGGTTCCTGGCGGTACGATGGATGCTTATAAGGCTGCCAACTATTGGAAGAACTTCACGAATATGGACTACTGGTCGTTCGTGGTATCAGCTACTGTAACTGGTAAGGGAACGCTGGCTTTGGCTAACGGCGAGGCTGTGACAAGCAACGGTACGAATACAGAAAAGAGTGTCACTGGTACTTCTCTTGTATCAGCTGGTGCAACAGAGCCCGTCAGCGGTCTCTTCGTTCGCGAGAAGGACCTGACGCTGACCTCGACCCCTGCTCTTGGCTACGAGCTGAGCGCACTGACTGCTAATGACGCTGACATCAAGGCAGCTGGCAAGGTGGAGAATCTGCTGGCTGACCAGACCATCAGCGCTACGTTTAATCCTATCATCTATCCTATCACCTACACATTGGCTGGTGGAAGTGTAGAAACAGCTAATCCCACTACTTATACCATTGAGAGCGCTGCTATCACGCTGAACAACCCGACACGTAAGGGCTATACCTTCGAGGGATGGACGGGCACTGACCTCACGGAGCCAACCAAGACGGTGACTATCCCCGCAGGATCCATTGGTGAGCGCAGCTATACCGCTACGTGGAAGGTCATTACCTATAACTTGACCTACGACTTAGCCGGTGGTGCATTGGCAGACGGTGCAACCAACCCCGCTACCTATACTATCGAGAGCGACGCCATCACCCTCGTCAATCCTACACGCAAGGGATATGACTTTGCTGGCTGGACGGGTACTGAACTCACAGAGCCAACCAAGACGGTAACCATCGCCAAGGGCTCGACAGAGAATCGTTCATACACGGCAACGTGGACACCGATTACCTACACCATCAGCTACGACTTGGCCGGTGGCGCATTGGCAGACGGTGAAAGCAACCCCGCTACCTATACCATTGAGAGTGACGCCATTACCCTTGTCAATCCTACACGCAAGGGATATGACTTTGCTGGCTGGACGGGCACCGAACTCACAGAACCTACCAAGACGGTGACTATCGCCAAGGGCTCGACAGAGAACCGTTTATACACGGCAACGTGGACACCGGTTACCTACGCCATCAGTTACGACTTGGCCGGTGGCGCATTGGCAGACGGTGCAACCAACCCCGCTACTTATACCATCGAGAGTGACGCTATTACCCTTGTCAATCCTACACGTAAGGGATATAACTTCGCTGGCTGGACGGGTACAGGCCTCACTGAGGCTACTAAGACGGTAACCATCGCCAAGGGTAGTACTGAAAACCGCTCGTACACGGCAACGTGGACAGTGATTACCTACACTATCAGCTACGACTTGGCCGGTGGTACAGTGGCTACAGCTAACCCGGAAGAGTATACCATTGAGACAACAACCTTTACGTTGAACAACCCGACTCGCGAGGGATATTCCTTCGATGGCTGGACGGGTACTGACTTCACTGAGCCTACCAAGACGTTAACCATCGCCAAGGGTAGCACTGGTGACCGCTCGTACACCGCAAACTGGACGCGCAACGCCTTTACCCTGAGCGACACTGACAGTGAGTCAACCAATGCTTCGCTGTTGTCGGCATGGGATGGCAAGGTGGCTGACGTCACCCTGTCGGGACGTACGCTGAATAAGAACAACGAGTGGAACACCATCTGTCTGCCGTTCGACCTGACTATTGCAGGTAGCGTGCTCGACGGTGCTGAAGTTCGCACACTGGCAAGCACCACGCTTGCTGGCCAGAATTTGTCGATGACCTTCTCAGACAATTTGACTGAGATGGAGGCAGGTAAGCCTTACGTCATCCGCTGGGCGAGTGGTGAGCCTCTGGTGAATCCGACCTTCGAGGGTGTCACGGTGAAGAATGCAAATGTGAAGACCAATAGCATTACTACCGACTACGTGACATTCACCGGTACCTACACACCGACGGGCCTCACCAAGGACGATGTGTCGAATCTCTATCTGGGATCAAATAACACGTTGTACTACCCGAACGTTGACGGCTTCAAGGTGAATGCCTTCCGTGGCTTCTTCAAGGTGGACGATTCTGCTACCGCTATGGGTCTCAACATCATTACTGACTTAGGCGATGGATCGACAACACGTATCCAAGGCTTGGAGAAGGCTGGATCGGAACTCGACAGCTGGTTCACGCTGAATGGTATGAAGCTGGACAGCAAACCGACCCAGAAGGGAGTTTATATTCATAACGGTACCAAGGTCGTGATTAAGTGATATTAGAACCGAGCTTGCTCGAGTTCTTCCGAGCGCGAGCAAGCTCGATGTGAAACATCAAAGGAGATTGTAAAATGAAAAAGAAATATTTGACACCTCAGATGGAGGTAATAGAGACCGCTGCATACCAGCCTTTATTGGCAGGTAGCTATGACGTTAATACGAACATTGATATTGATGGTGGTAGCGGTGGTGACGAACCGGCATTGTCGCCGTTTGGCGGATCAGAAATCGACGAAATATTTGGACTGCCGTCTGGTTTTATTTGATTGTAAGTATGAAGCAAAAAGAGGCATCCACAAGCGTGGATGCCTCTTTTTATGTCGTGCAGGTTCGGCTTATTATTCGGCCTTGATGGCAGAACGCTTCTCCTTGATACGAGCAGCCTTACCTGTGAGCTTGCGCAGATAGTAAAGCTTAGCGCGACGAACCTTACCAACCTTGTTCACCTCGATGCTCTCAATGTTGGGTGACTCGATGGGGAAGATACGCTCTACACCAACGGTACCTGACATCTTGCGAACAGTGAAACGCTTTTTGTCACCGTGACCGCAGATCTTGATGACTACGCCACGATAGAGCTGGATGCGCTCCTTAGAACCCTCGATAATTTTGTAAGCGACAGTGATAGTGTCACCAGCCTTGAACTCTGGGAACTGCTTGCCGGTTGCAAATGCTTCTTCAGCAACTTTAATTAAATCCATTTTACTATTACTATTAATAATGTTGTTGTATCGTTCCAACGCAACATAGACGGGCAACTCGTGACTTCCCTCCATCGGTTACGCGGAAAAGCGGCTGCAAAGGTACAAAAAAAAGTGAAAAGTGAAAAGAGAAAAGTGAAAAATTTGCTTCCGCTGTGTCTTTTTTTACTTTTTTTTTGTAAATTTGCACCATAAAACTAAAATATTATGAAGAGAACCCCCATTTTTATGGCTATGATGGCCGTCTTGGTGATGGCCGTGAGTGCGTGCCGTTCGCACTATGAGGTGGCTGGCATTCAGCGCAGCAGAATCTTGATTGACAGCCGTTATGACGCACCAATGGATGCCCAGACGGATGCGTTCTTGTCGCCTTACAAGCATGTCATCGACAGCGTCATGGGACCTGTTGTGGGACGCTCGGCCCGATACATGACTGCCCAGCGTCCGGAAGGAACACTGTCCAATCTGTTGGCCGACATCTTGGTTTGGGCAGCTAAGGACTATAATGAACAGCCTGATTTGGGCATTTACAACATGGGTGGTGTTCGTGCCGACTTGCCCAAGGGTGAGATTACTTATGGCAATGTGCTCGATGTGGCACCTTTTGAAAACAAGATTTCTTTTGTCACGCTGTCTGGCGAGGTCCTGCTCGAATTGTTGGGACAGATCGCTGCCGTTGGTGGAGAGGGCATGAGCCATTCTATGCGGATGGTGATTACTAAAGACAAGAAACTGGTCAGTGCGACCATCAATGGCGAGCCTATCGACCCTGCGCGCAGCTATCGTATCACTACGATTGACTATCTGCTGGGCGGTACGGACAAGATGGAGGCTTTCAAGAAAGGCACCAACATTAATGCGCCTAAGGATGCCAGCAACAACACGCGTTTCATCATCATGAACTACTTCCGCGACATGCAGAAGCAGGGCAAGGTGGTGGACGCTGAAATCGAGGGAAGAGTGACAATTAAAAATTGATAATTGACAATTGAGAATTATGATTAGAATTATTTGCTTCATATTGATGATGATGGTATCCTTGGCCGGACAGGCCAAGAAGCCCAAGCAGCTGGTTATTCTTCATACGAACGATACCCATTCGCAGATTTTCCCCATCAGCGCACAATTGCCTGATACGCTGAAAGCGGGTAGGGGAGGTTTCCTCCGCCGTATTACCATGTTAAAGGAGGAGCGCCGAAAGCACCCAGACCTGCTCTATCTTGATTCGGGCGATTTCTGGCAGGGCTCGGCCTATTTCACCATGTTCAAAGGCGACGTGGAGATTGGTTTAATGAACCTGATGGGAATCGACGCGTCGACCATCGGAAACCATGAGTTCGACTTCGGCCTGGATAATATGGCTGAGAAGTTCAAGAAAGCCAACTTCCCCATTCTTTGTGCCAACTACGACTTTACGGGCACGGTGATGGAGGGTATTACCAAACCCTGGATTATCATCAAGCGCAATGGTGTGAAGATTGGTGTGTTTGCCGTCTGTCCTAAATTGGAAGGTTTGGTGTCTGCCAAGAATTGTCCTGGCGTGAAGTACCTCGACCCTGCACAGGTGGCTCTCGAGACGGCTACCATGCTGAAACAGGAAAAGAAGTGCGACATGGTGATCTGTATCTCCCATCTGGGTTGGAACAGTGGTCGTGGTGAGGACGACCAGTATATGATTCGTGGTTCGCGTAACATCGACCTTGTGCTGGGTGGTCATACCCATACCAACATGGAGCAGATGGAATACGAAAACAATATCGACGGCAAACCCGTTCCCGCCGATCAGAACACCAAAGCTGCTGTCTATGTCAGCAAAATAGTGGTGGATTTAAAGTAAGCTTTATTCGAAGTAGAACGTTAGGACTATCATTTTCGACTGCGCGCTGCTAACACTGCCTGCATAGGCTTTGAGGTTATCATCGCGCAGTTCGTTTTTATGGTTCATGTCCAGCACATTGCCCAGTCCGAAACAGAACTTCAACTCTGGAATCAGTTTGAAGAACGGCAGATAGAAGTCACAGCCCAGTCCTACCTCTACCATCGTATTATAACGGTTCAGGCGTATGATGTCCGAATCGCCGCCTGTCAGGTTCATCACGGGATTCACGCCAGCCATGATGTACGGGCGGTGGTTGTTCCAGCGCGGAGCAGCAAACTTCAGGTCGATGGGCAGCGAGACATAGGTGTTTTTCAAGTCTTGTGTCTGCGTGAAGGGCTTGCCCTCAGCATCAACCAGTTTTGTATTCAGAAACGTCAGGTGTTTCGCTCCGAAGTGCATCTGGGGTGTGAATCGCAACGAGAAATGGTCGCTTAGCCGCCATTCGCCCAGCACGCCCACGCTGAATCCAGGGCTCCATCTGTCGGCATCACACAGAATCAGCTCTTCGTGTACGGTGCCGTCCTCATAGGTGAGGCTCTGCGGTCCCACGTTTTCAAACTCAATATCCTGCATGTTCAGACCCACCAGTATGCCGAAATGCAACGGGCGCAGGTCGATGTATGGCTTATTCTGCACGCGGCGATCCGTTTGTGCAAAGACGGTCAGCGAGCAGACTAAGATGATAGTCAGTGTCGAGAATAATCGTTTCATATACTTTATAATAACGCGACAATCGGGCCATTTATTATTTCGATAATGTATAAATTAAGCGTTAAAGCATCATTTTTTATACCATAAATTAGGTATGAACCGAAAAAATGCTTACCTTTGCATCACAATTAGTAAGTATTTTAAGTTAAACAATTTAATTTTAATAAGATTATGGCATACGTAATTGGTGACGACTGCATCGCATGCGGAACATGTATCGATGAGTGCCCCGCTGGAGCAATCTCTGAGGGCGACAAGTATTCAATCAACCCCGACATGTGTACAGAGTGTGGCACATGCGCTGACGTTTGTCCGTCAGAAGCTATCAGCCTTCCCTAAGGAATTAAGCTGAATTATGTGGTTAAAAAGAGACGGGCTCCTGCAAAGGAGCCCATCTTATTTTTTATTCTCTTTGATTTTCTAGTTTCTTTAGAGTTCAGCGTCTGAGCACTGGAAAGTGGTACCCTTCGAGATGTCACCCGTCTCGAGTCCGAGCTTGAACCACTTCATACGCTGTTTCGAGGTACCATGGTTGAACGATTCCGGCACAGCATATCCGCGGGCTTTGGTCTGCAGATAGTCGTCACCGATCTTCTGTGCGCAGTTGATGGCTTCCTCAATGTCACCATCCTCCAACGAACCGAAACGCTTGTTGTCGTGGTGAGCCCAAACACCGGCATAGAAGTCGGCTAGCAGTTCCAGTCGAACGCTGAGCTTGTTGGCTTCTGTCTGGCTGAGCTTGGCCATCTGAGCGTGCACCTTTTCAAGTGTTCCCGTCAGGTATTCCACATGGTGTCCTACCTCGTGAGCAATGACATAGGCATACGAGAAGTCTCCGTCGGCTCCTAATTGTTGCTTCATCGTGGTGAAGAACGACAGGTCGATATACAGTTTCTGGTCGCCTGAGCAATAGAATGGTCCCATTGCTGCAGAACCCTGTCCGCAGGCGGTCTGTGTGCCGTCGGTATAGAGCACCATCGTGGGGTTCTGATACTGTGCACCATGCTGCTTGAAGATTTCCGTCCACACATCCTCCGTACCGGCCAGAATCTGTGTCGAGAATTTTGCCAGTGCCTGTTCCTCTTCAGTGAATTCGCGCTGTCCCTCGTTGACTTCCGTATTGCCGCCGAAGCCATTCTGTTGTACTTGCTGCACCACTGCTTCCAAGGGGTTGCCACCTGTCATCCAGGCCATCAAGGCTACTACGATAATACCGCCGATACCCAGACCGGCCTTAGCACCACCGCTCATACCGCGGCGATCTTCCACATTCGAGCTTTCGCGTCTTCCGTCTAATTTCATAATGCTATAGTTTTAATGTTTATATTTTGGTTGCAAATATAGTAATTTTTTAGTAAATCACACTATAAATGTATCCTTTTTTTTCATTTACGACGGTTTCGAAGTGTTCCGAGCCGTCCAACACGTGCTTCGTATTGTCCGTGATGCCACGTCCTGTCAGCTTCAGTTTAGCCTCCTTCATGGTCCACAGCCGGATGAACTCCACGTCGGGCCGTGCAGCCTGTTCTATCTGTCTGACCTCGTTGTCGTTCATCGTATAGCGCACCAGCGAGTCCTTGAATTCGCGGATGCTCTCGATGTCGATGCCCACGGGCTTGTCGCTGACGGCACAGATGACGGCCTCGCGACAATGGCTTAAATTAAAGTGGATGTCTGTGTGACCAATGATGGCGGGTTTGCCGTGCTCGCCATATTCGAACACGGGGCGCTCCGTCAGCCCGTACTCCTTCTGCAACCCCTCGCAGAGCAACAGGTAGGCCATCGCACACGTCTTGCGGCCCAGCACGTACTTGAATTTCAAGGCCTGTTCGCGGCGCTGTTCGCTGAGCAGAGGCAGGGCGGCGTCGAAGTCAAAACCGGCTATGTCGTCATTCAGGTAAATCATTCGTCTGCTTCTGATATGCTGGAATTCTCGGAGTCTTCGGAATCTTTGAATTCTTCGGAATTTTCTGAGTTATCGGAGATTTCCGTTAGCGACATCTCTGCTTTGGGTATTCGACGGTTGGGATTCTCCTTTCCGCCCAGGTCGATGAGTTCGCGGCCTTTCTGCACGACGCTCTGACGACCCGTAAACAACTTGTTGCCTGCCGCATCGAAGTCCTTGCGCACCAGTTCGATGTGTTCGCCGAGTTTGTTGTAGCGCTGGATGAAGTCACCCAGACGGTCCAACAGCTGCTCGGCTATTCCGAACACCTTCTGTTGGTTCTCGGCTTGTTGGTTTTGCACCCAGGCAATGTGTATCATGTGCAGGATTCCCAGCAGGTTCTGCTCGCCAGTAACAAACACCTTGTGCTCGAAGGCGTCGCGCCACAACGTGGGGTCGTTGGCCAGCGCCAGCTGCAGTGACGACTCGAAAGGTACGAACATAATGACGAAGTCTATGGCCTCGCGTGGGGCCTTGATGTATTTCGAATAGTCCTTGCGCGACAGTTCGTTGACGTGCGACCGAATTGACTTGATGTGTTCTTGCAGGGCATGCTCCTTCTCCTCGGGGGTCTCGGCATTCACGTAGCGTTGGTAGGCCACGAGCGACACCTTCGAGTCGATGACGGCATCCTGTCCCTGTGGATAGTGCAGAATGACGTCGGGCTGCATCTCGCGACCCGTCTCGTCGTGCTTCAGCGGACGTCCCATCTCGTCGCGCAGACGAGCCTGCACCTCGTAGTGGATACCCTCGGTCAGTCCCTGCGATGTCAGCAAATCGCCAAGGATGATTTCACCCATGTTGCCGCTAATCTTGTTGTCGCGACGCAGCACGTTAGCCAGTCCCTCGGCCTTCTCGCTCATCTCACGGCCCGTTTCCATCATCAGGCGCAACTGTTCCTTCAGCGATGCCGTCTGGGCTGTATGGTCCTTGGTGTTGTCGCTGATGGCTTGTCGCATTTCGCTGATGGCTTGCTTCAGGGGTTGCGTGATGTGGTCTATGCTCTCCTGATTCTCTTTATTCAGGTGACGGGCCTGTGCCTCAGCCAGCAGCACACCCATGTCGTGCAACTGGTCCTTGGTGGTTTTCATCATGTCTATCTCCGTCTCCTTCTTAGCCAGTTCCACCACCAGCCGCGCCTGCTTCGAGTTCATCACGAAGTAGACCCCCACAGCCCCCAAGGCTATACCTATTATTATATATATTACAATCATCATCTTTTTAACTTTTAACTTTCAACTCTCAACTCTCAACTCTCTAATCGTTTCTTTAGTACGCTTTGTACCTTTAGGTCAAAGAACTCTCAACTTCCTCCGTCTGCTTCTCTGGCCAGTTCACCAGATACAGCCGCTCCGTAGCACGGGTGAATGCCGTATACAGCCAGTGCATATAGTCGGCTGTCAGCATGTCGTCGGTCATGTATCCCTGATCAATGTACACGTGGGCCCATTGTCCGCCCTGCGCCTTATGGCATGTGGCAGCATAGGCGAACTTCACCTGCACGGCATTATAGTATCGGTCCATCTTGACCTTCTTGATGCGGTCGGCCTTATGGGGTATGTCGGCATAATCCTCCAATACCTTATTATATAATAGCTCCTGCTGTTCGCGGGTCAGAGCGGGAGCTTCCGACGTCAGCGTGTCCAGCAGTGTCATCACCGTCAGCTCGTAGTCGTCGTAGTCGGGAAAGGTCATGGTGATCTCAGCGAAACGGAATCCGTACTGCTCATGCACACGGCGCACACGGCGCACAACGGCCCTGTCGCCATTGGCCAGAAACGACATGGGCTGTTCAATTTTCTCAGTGGCCTGTCGCAGTTCTTCTTCCAGCCAGTAGTAGTTGTTCTTCACAATCATCAGCTGGTCGCCTGAGCATAGCTCGTCCTCGCAATCCAACACCTGGTTGCGAATGCCCTGATTGTATATGTTGGCGCGCTTGTTACTGCGTGTTACGACGATGGTCTCGTCCTGTCCTACGTGCGAATAGCTGTCGGCCAGCGTCTCGATGAGTTCGTTGCCAGGCACGATGCGGATGTCGTCGAACCCCGCCACGCGAATCTTCGGCAGTCCCAGCGGAAAACCACTGGGCACAGTGGCGCCCCAGGTGTTCCTGTGAGCCGCAGTGCCCGCTGGTTCTCCGGCGGTGCCCAGGCTCCTGATTCTCGTCGCATTCCACAGTATGCCCGACTCCTGACTCTGTCGCAGCACCTCGCTCAGGTCGCACTCGTGGACGTGCAGGCCATAGCTGCGCAGCACGTCTGTCTGCAAGGCGGGACTGTCTGTCTCGCCCACGGGTGGCAGCTGGGCCTTATCGCCAATGAACATCAGTCGGCAGTTGCGGTCGTTATAGACGAAACGGATCAGATCGTCCATCAGTTGCCCGCCTGCGAAGATAGTGTCCGAGAATGATGACGCGTTGGCTATCATCGAGGCCTCGTCGACCATGAACAGCGTGTCCTGCGCATTGTTGAAACTCAGTTCAAAACGACCCTCCAGCGATTTCTGCCTGTAGATGCGCCGGTGGATGGTGAATGCCGCATGCCCTGCATACAGCGAGAAGACCTTGGCGGCACGTCCCGTCGGAGCCAGCAGCACCAGCTTCTGTCCCAGTGTGGTCATTGCCTTTACGATGGCTGCGGCCAGCGTGGTCTTACCCGTACCAGCCGAGCCGCGCATCACCATGACGGCCTCCGGGTGGCGGTCGGTCATGAACCGTGCGAAGGTCTCGATGGCTTCGTTCTGCTCGGCGGTAGGTTCCAGCCCCAGCGCCTCGCGAATGCGGTATGTCAGCTCGTCGGTAATCATATTCGCCTGCGAAATTACGAAAAAATGCGTAAATCTCCAAAAAATTTTGGCATTTTGCTTGCTTTTTTGTACCTTCGCAGCCGTAATGACGAACATTCAAAAGACAAACCTCATTTTAGCGCTGGTCTGTGCGGTGTTGGCCGTGCTTTGCGTGTTGAGTATCTTGGAGAAATAGGCTATGAACAGACAACGACTCATCATCCGAATCAGCCGCGACGGCATTGCCCTGTCCATCAACGACGAGGGAGCGGTGCGCTACGAGCGCTACCCCATGAACAGCGGCATATCGCTGGCTGCCAACATGCGCGAGGCGCTGCGCACCCACCTTCTATTACAGGACGACTACGAGCGTGTGCTGGTACTTGTCGACTCTCCCGTGCTCACCGTTCCTGTCAACGTGTTCCGCGAGGAGGAGCGCGACCAGCTCTACCACTATACTTATACGCATCAGGAACAGCAGATGGTGATGCATGCCATTCTGCCCGACCTGAATGCTGTGGCCGTTTTTGCTGTGCAAAAGGACCTGCGCCAGGTGCTGGCCGACCGCTTCGTGCGTGTCAGCTATCAGCCGCTCATGTCGTCAGTCTGGCGCCACATGTATCAGAAGAGCTTCACAGGCCCTCACGCCAAGCTCTACGCCTACTTCCACGACCGCAAGATGGAGGTGTTCAGTTTCGAGCACAATCGGTTCAAGTTCCAGAACGCCTATGCCGTTGCTACTCCTGACGACGCTCTTTTCTATATCCTCTCTGTGTGGAAACAGCTCGGTATGGATCCACAGAGCGACGAGTTGCATTTGGCCAGCCAGATGCCCGAACTGAAGGAACGTGCCCTCGAGTTCGTCAAACGTGTCTTCGTCAATAGTCCCACAGGCGAGTTCAACCGTGCCCCAGTGACGCTGATCGATGGAATGCCGTATGACACGATGCTGGTGTGGTTGAGGAGTTAGCGAAGTTAAAGAAGTTAGCAAAGTTAAAGAAGTTAGCGAAGTTAAAGAAGTTAGCGAAGTTAAAGAAGTATGCGAATCATAACGGGAAAATACAAGGGGCGTCATTTCGATATTCCGCGTTCGTTTAAGGCGCGGCCCACCACCGATTTCGCCAAGGAGAACATCTTCAACGTGCTCATTCAGTACGTCGACTTCGATGGTGCTGAGGCCCTCGACCTCTTCTCAGGTACGGGTAGCATATCACTCGAATTGCTCTCGCGAGGCTGTAGTCGCGTTGTCAGCGTCGAACTCGACCGCGACCACCATCGCTTCATTCAGGACTGCCTGAAGAAACTCGGCGCTGGGTCTGCCGCCCCCGCCGCAAAGGGGACTGCCCCCTCTGTGAGTAGCGAAGCGGATAACAGGGGGACTGTCCCTAATATGATAGCGATTCGCGCTGATGTCTTCCGCTTTGTCAAGTCCTGCCACCAGCAGTTCGACTTTGTTTTTGCCGATCCTCCCTATGCCCTGAAGGAACTCAGCACCTTGCCCGACCTCATCATCGAGCGTGGCTTGCTGAAGCCCGACGGCCTCTTTGTCCTCGAACACGGCAAGGACAACGATTTCTCCCAGCATCCCCACTTTCTGGAGCACCGCCAGTACGGCAGCGTCAATTTCTCGCTCTTCCGCCCCTAAACGCAAGGATTCTAAAATGGACCGGCTATCGGCTATCACTTGCCTGTCCAATAACTTAATTGACTAACAATTTGCAGATTGTTAGTCGATTTTTGTAATTTGTTAGTGCTGTTTGCCCTTTTTTGCCTACCTTTGCAGCACTATGGCGATCATGTACCACTTTAATCATCCTAGAAACATCATGATGCTTCTGACGTTGTCGTTGACCTTGACAGGGTCGTCAGCGTCGTCTCAAAATGTTAAGAACGAAGTGAGGGATGGTTACAGAATAGAGAGAATAGTACCCGAGCGCCTGCCCGATCTTAATATTCCTCGCAGTGGCCATCACACGGTTTTTGTGAATGGCGAACTGACGGTCATGGGTGGTCACACGACGGCTTTCGTCCCCACACCGACATTGGAATACTACAGCGACGGGGCTTGGCATGTGGTGCAGATGGCCTATTCACATGATGCCGGACTGCTTGTACCGATGTCAAACGGCAAACTGCTCATTGGCGGCGGTTTCGAGAAACCATTAGGCATTGGTCAACTCCACAGCACGGAGGTTTATGACCCGTTGACCCACAGCTTTTCAGAATTCGGATGCCTTGACGTGCGCAGGGCTTCAGCATGTGGCGTGGAACTCAGCGAAGGTCGCGTTCTCATCACTGGCAACTGGTTTCACCGCGATACGATGGAGATATACGACGGCAAGGGGCATTACAGTTCTGTCAAGGCCGTCACAATCCCCCTATTCAACCCCTATGTGTTTCGCTCGGCCAAGGACAATGCTGTCATCTTCGGCATCGGCGGCACTAAGGGTGACACACTGCATATCAATAGCGTTGACCAGCTGAAAGGTAATGCTTTTCGTCCTGCACTTTTTGAAACTTGGCAACCTTTAAAGATACACGAAGCCCACCAGAGCACCGACTACGAGGTAGGCGACACTACGATAGACGACTATAGTTACCTCTTCCCTATGACCGACAGCACAGGGCAAGTAGCCATCGGCATCTGCCGTAATGGCGATTTCTCGCTGTTGCCTACTGCTGGTCCTATTCCCATGAAAGGTCCTGACGGCAAGGAAATCCGCTATCTCAGCCTCATCGTTGACAAGCCCCGTCAACGAGCCTATCTGAGAGGTGACGACCGTAGAAGCGAGGCCGAGACATGGGAGGGAGCCAATATAGTGCGGCGCCACTACTTGCTTCGTATCGATTATGCTCAGGCGCTGCAAGGCAAGGGTAAGGCTCCCCTTACCTTATATTATACGGACAAGATGGACGTGGGAGGTTTCGACAATCCCACCGTCACCCCCAATGGTGATGTTGTGCTGGCAGGCGGCAAATATCGTGACAACTACACCCCATTGAGTACGGTATATGTCTTCCGACTGGGTGATGCTCCTGTGGAGTCTGCTAGTGTGGGCAGCGGCCTCTGGCAATGGATTTTGGTAGCTCTCCTTGTCTTATTCACTATCGGTTTGGCTTGTTGGCTCATCTACAGTCGTCGACAGAAACCCACCCCTGCAGCTGTCGTCGAAGAAGAGAACGACAACCAACAGAAGGTTGCACTTATGAAACGTGTCTGCCAGCTGATGGACGAGCAGAAACTCTATTTGAACAGCGACCTGAAGATACAGGATGTCGCATCCCAACTGGGTGTCCATCCTAATGTCGTATCGGCAGCCATCAATAGCCAAGGAAATTCGTTCAACCAGTTTGTCAACGACTATCGCATTGAATATGCCAAGCGCCTGCTCCTCGAAGTACCCGACAAGAAAGTCAGCTCCATCTACTACGAGGTAGGCTTTGGCCATGAGCAGACCTTCTTCCGTGCCTTCAAGGCTCGCATCGGGATGACCCCGTCAGAATGGAAAAAACAAGAATCGACTGACAAAATGTAAGTTGTTAGTCGATTCCTATAAATTGTTAGTCCACTTTTCTGTCCTTTTCCTTATCTTTGCCACAGAGTTATTAACTTAAAAACAAAGATTTATGAAAAGACTGATTACTTTCTTATGTATCCAAGTATCAATTACTATTGGAACACTTGGAGCCGTGACCGAGACGTTTGATGATGAATCCGTATTCCCGGCATTTGGACTTGGAGGCATCACTGCCACACAGCATACAGGTGCCTTTGGCGAATGGACATTGTACGATGGAAATGGTATGAAGGTTTATGGTCTCACGGATATTGAATATGAGAATAAATATGAGCCTTCTGCATGGATGGTATTTAACCGTGCCAAAACAAATCCTGTACATGGAGATGGCAAATCACATAGTGGACATCAATGCATGATGTCTATTGTTCCTGTTGAAAATCATGTTCCTGCCACTACCGATCACTGGCTCATCTCTCCAGAACTGTCGGGCGAAGCACAGACCATTACTTTCTATGCCAGACAATTGACGACACAATATGGTAATGAAAAATATGAGGTATTGGCCTCTTCTACCAATAATGATCCAACCAGTTTTCTCATTGTCGGGTCAACACGTGAGATTACGGGTGAGGATTGGCAGGAGGTAAGCGTCAGTCTGCCCGCAGGCGCTAAGTATTTCGCTATTCGCCATATCTCATACGACATCTTTGGGCTCATGATTGACGATGTCACCTATGAGCCGAAGGGATCTTCCGGTGGCGACGACGACCCATCAGAGGGAACATCTGGTTTGGAATACGTCCTTGACGATGCCACGAAGACGGCAAAGGTGTCCTACCGCATCAAGGAATATCCTGATGGCACTTGGGAGCGAATTAAAGGCGGCTATAACGGTGACATTGTAATTCCTGAAACTTACAACGGATACACGGTAACTGGTATCAGAGAATATGCCTTTGACCAATGTACGGACATACCGTCGGTAAAACTCCCTAAGACCCTCAAGCAGATAGAATATTCCGCTTTCAACGGCTGTACGGCTTTGAAGGAAATTATCATTCCCGCCAGCGTCGACACCATCTACAACACAGCTTTCGATGGCTGTTCAGCATTGGAGAAAGTGGTCTTTGAAGATGGTACGAATGTCCTGAAACTAGGCGTTGGAAGTTCTTCGGCAGAATCAGGCATGTTTAGTTTCCAACCCGTCAAATCCGTTTATATCGGACGACCTTATCGTTATCCCAAACAGAAGGACTGGGGATGGTACACCTACTATGATTTGAGTGCTTTTGGACGTTGTACGACGCTGGAAGAGGTAACATTCGGCGAGAATGTCACAGAAATCCAACCCTTTGAGTTTATCTTATGTTCTTCTCTCAAAAAGGTCACAATAAATGGAACTATCACATCTTTGGCAGAAAAAGCCTTCTACAGATGCGAGAAACTGAAGACCATCAATCTGCCAGAAGGACTTACTACCATAGGAATAAGGGCTTTTGAGTTCTGCAAGGAATTGGAGAGCATTACCTTCCCATCAACCCTCACAATGATCGATGAATATGCATTCGGAACATGCGAGAGTATTAAGAGCCTGACCATTCCTGCCAGCGTCGGATCATTAGGCCTTGCCGCGTTTACAGCCTGCTCCTCCCTAAAGGAACTCACTTTAGAAGACGGTCCCTACGAACTTCGTTTGACACATGGAGAAGGAGGCAATTCAGGATACTTCACAGAAAGGCCCTTAGAAAAGGTCTATGTGGGCAGACCCATCAACCATCCAGAGACGGGCTGGGCAGGATATAGAGCCGGAGCCTTCAGCGGAATCAGGACTTTGAAGGAGGCAGTCGTGGGCGAATATGTCACAGAACTACCCGTCAACGAATTCATGGATAGCGGCCTGACAACCATCTCGCTTTCCAAGAATCTGGCCAAAATCGGAAACTTCGCACTTTCCGGCTGTTCGTCACTCAACTCCATCACTTGTGAGGCTGTCACACCTCCGACATGTGGAGACAATGTGTTCAATACAACAGATAAAAAAGCCTGCAAATTGTATGTTCCTTCAGGAAGTGTTGACAGTTACAAGACCGCTAATGTTTGGAAAGAGTTCTTCAATATCGAGTCCGGCATCAATGCCATCACCATCGACGGTGCTCAGAATGGCAAGGTTTACAACCTCAAGGGCCAACAGGTCTACGATCAAGCTACTTCAAAGGGTATGTATATTCTCAACGGCAAAAAGGTCATTATCAAGAAATAGAGAAAAAATAAAAAAAACGAAAAAATCCTCCGCCATAGGTGTAAGTATCTGATTATCAGAGAAATCATGGCGGAGGATTTTTGAGGACGGAGGTTCGTGCTGCCAGGACGGCGGCTCAGCAATAGCAAGACGGCTTCAGTTATCTGGGGTTGGTTCTCATGATCTGTTTTGTGATTTTGGTCTTGTGGTCATTTACTAAGGATTCCGTCGTCAGCACTGACCCGTTTTATGCTCCGGGCGGAGAATTTCTATGCTCCGTCCGGAGATTGTCTCTGCTCCGTCCGGAGATTGTCTCCGCTCCGTCCATAAATCACGTCAGAATAAGCTTGAGTCCATCCTTGCGGACTGGCAGTCCGGAGTAATCGGACGGGGTGCAAGCTCCGAGCATGCTTAGCGATTGCTAGGAGTGAGAGGCTGTGTTGCTATGAGCGAGAAGCCGTTTCTCTGGCAACGAGAAGCCGTGTTGCGTGAAACACCTCACCTCCTACCTGTATTTAGGGAATAGCCTATCTGCAAAGGTATTCCGATGAGGTAGGTGTTGTCGTAACACCTACCTCGCCGAACCTCCTTTATGCAAAGGCCCTCCCAAAGATTTAGGTAGGAGGTAGGACTGCAGACGAACGTGGAGTTTGACGGCTAAGTGGAGGATTATGATTGGTAATCAATGAAAAGTGGTCATGTTGCAGTAAAATGAAGCGCGTGCTTGTTTTGCCACGCGCTTCATAGTTGTTTTAATGATTGCGGAAGTTCCACAGCAAGCTTGGTTCTTCTCTCACTTAATCACGACCTTTTTACCGTTCATGATGACAACGCCTTTGTAAGAAGCGTCGACCTTCTGACCTGCGAGGTTATAATAACTTTGAACATTTAACTTTGAACTTTGAACATTGTCAATGCCAGTGGAGGTACCCTTGACTTTATAGGCAACAATGCTTACACGAGAGCCTGTTGCATTCTTGGCACTCCACACGCTGAATGCAATACCGTTGGTGTTATAAGCTGTGTTTGTGTCTTCGATGGCTGCCTGCAGCTCGTCCATAGTGAACTGTACAGAGAACTCGCCGATACCTTTTACTGACAGTTGTGACACCTCAACATTACCTCCAAGGCTCTTGATGCTGCCAATGCCCCAGCCAATGACACTCTGTGTTGCGCCGCCCTCTTCGTAGTCTGTGCTACCTTCAACCTTATAGTTGAACACGAGCTTGTCTCTGCCAGAGAAATCAGCCAGCTGGTCCTTGTAAACCTGTCCGTACTGATCCATTTCGAGGGTAGTACCCGTCTCTTCATATTCCACAGCCTCGTTAATCAGGGACTCGATTTTAGTAATCACCACATTCATTCCCTGAATCTCCAGCTCATTGCCAGCAAGAATTTTGGCTGCGTCTTCAGCGCTATACGAATATTTCACCTCTACATTCGTGGCACCGTTTTCCAGACTCTTGGTAGGCAGGAAATTGTTATAGTCGAGGTTGACAAACACCTGTGGCCCCCACTGCCAGCCTGTATTGATGCTGTTGTCGGCCTTAGACACCGTAATAATCAGCGCATCGCCTTCCTTCACCGCTCCCAGGTCGGCAACCTTCACGGGAATATAGGGCCAAGAGCTATCCATTGCCTTCTCACCTTCCCACACCGTCGTGCGAGTCTGGGCATTAACACCAACGGCCACGAGAGCCATCATAACCAAAGTAAATAACTTTTTCATACGCTTGAAAAATTAAGTTAATAATTATCGAAAAATAGTTTTGTTTTGTAATCTCGGTGCAAAGTTACGACATATTCAGGAAATAATATGACACTCAGTTATCCAATCATAATACTTTTTTACTTTGCACCACATAATATTCGTGGATTATGGGGCTGTCAGTGAAAAGACGTTGAAGTGACACCCATTTAAACGTTTACGTGGGATTTCCGGCGAATGATGTATGGAAATCCCATATTTTTGTCGTAACTTTGCACACGAAAATCGGAAACTAATTGAAACAAAACAAGCACAAAAGATGAAAAAACTACTATTTCTGGGATTGTTTTCCTGTCTGGCATTGCTGGGTAATGCCCAGGCTGTTCAGATTACTGAAGCCAATGGATGGCTGGAGTCGGCCTATGTGAAGTTCGGCCTGATAGAAGGCGCCAAGGGCTATCACGCGTATATTAAAGGTGGGCAGTTTGCCGACTATACCAAGATGGACGACCAGCTAGTGCGCAACTATGGCAGCTACGGACGGGCCGATATGGTGGGCCTGCAGGCTGGAAGCTACGACATGAAGATTGTGCCCGTCAATGCCGAGGGTACGGAACTGGCTGGTCAGGCTGGAGAAGCAACGGACCTGACGGTGAACAACTACAGCCGTGAGGGCTTTGCATTCATGGGCGGCTATGCCCCTGGAGCCTACAAGAACGACGGTACGCTGAAGGCGGGAGCCAAGGTGTTCTACGTGACGAAGAATACGGCAAAGACCATCAGCACAACCGTCATTACAGACACCAAGGGTAATACAACCGAATGTACAGGTCTGCAAGCCATTATCACAGCCTACGAAAAGGGCTGCGACACAACACCTATCGACTTCCGTTTTGTCGGACTGGTCACCAAGGACGATCTAGATGCTATTGGCAGTAGCGAGGAAGGTATTCAGGTGAAAGGCAGGAAAGCTGACTCTGAACTGAATATGACCTTCGAAGGTATTGGCGACGATGCAACCATCAAGGGCTTTGGCTTCTTAGTACGCAACTCCAAGGGCGTAGAGTTCCGCAACTTCGGCATCATGCGCTGTATGGACGATGGCATCTCGCTCGATACCGACAATTCGAACATCTGGATTCACCATACCGATCAGTTCTATGGCAAGCACGGCAGCGGCGACCACGCCAAGGGCGACGGAGCCACCGACGTGAAGAGCGACTCGAAATATGTCACCGTTTCGTACAACCGCTTCTGGGATACCGGCAAGTCGAACATGTTCGGTATGAAGTCGGAGAGCGGCCCTAACTACATCTCGTACGACCACAACTGGTTCGACCACAGCGACTCTCGTCATCCCCGTGTCCGTACCATGAGTGTACACGTGTGGAACAACTACTTTGACAACGTGGCGAAATACGGCGTGGGTGCCACATCGGGCGCCAGCGTGTTCGTAGAGAACAACTACTTCCTGAAGACTAAGAAACCCATCCTGGCCTCTCAGCAGGGTACCGACGCCCAGGGTAGCGGCACGTTCTCGGGCGAGAACGGCGGTATGATCAAGGCTTACGGCAACTATTTCGACAAGACAGCCACTAACTTCAAGTATTACACCCAGAAGAATCCCGCTACGACGGGTTACGATGCCTATGAGACTGACAGTCGCGACGAGCAGGTGCCCGAGACGGAAAAGACACGGGTAGGTGGTACAACCTATAATAACTTCGACACCAACGCCTCGCTGATGTATAGCTATACGGCCGTTGCTGCCGCTGATGTTCCTGCCCTCGTGACGGGTTACTATGGTGCAGGCCGCTTGAATCACGGCGACTTCACCTATACCTTCGCTGACAATGTGGGCAACGACGATACCGACTCTGCCTACGACACGGCACTGGGCGACAAGCTCGACAGTTACAAGTCGTCGCTGGTCGGATTCTTTGGCGAAGAGAGTGGCAGCGGTAGCGGTGGTGGTGACGAGCCCGGAGGTGGCGATGAGCCTGGAGGTGGTGACGAACCCGGTGGCGATACCGAGGGTACCATCCTGGCTTCGTTCAACGGATCACCCTCGCACAGCATGTTTACCGTGGGTGGTAACTATGGTGATGGTAAGATTACTTATGAAGGTACCTATTATAAAAAAGGTGTCAAGCTGGACAGCAAGGGTTCCATTACCTTCACTCCGACAAAGGATTATAACATGACCATCGTACTGGCTACAGCCAAGTCGGGTCGCGATGTAAAGATTAACGGCGAGGAGACCACCGTCAGCGGTACCGAGAATACCGAGGGTGCTTACTACGAGCTGGACCCCATCGCTATCACGGCTGGTACGCAGTATGTAATCACCAAGGGCTCGGCAGAGAGCATCGTGATGCTCATCAAACTGGTTCCGAAGGGGACAACGGGAATTGCTGATGTAAGAAGTAAGATGGAAGATGTAAGAGGCGCGTACTATAATCTGAACGGGGAACGCGTGGTCAATCCCACCAGAGGGCTGTATATCGTGAACGGCAAAAAGGTCATTCTGAAATAATGAAAGAATGAGAATTCACGAACACGAATTGCACGAATAAACGAGTGCATACGAAAAATAGGAGGCCGGGCGTCGTGAAAAACGCTCGGCCTCCTTGGTAATGGATATGTTGATAGTTAGTGATTGCGGAAGTTCCACTTCGAGTTGTCGCTCTGGAAGTCGTACTCGGCAAGGGTGGGGGTGCTGTCGCCAGCAGAGTAGAGGCAATAGCGCGTGTTGATGCCCTCCTGGCCGGGAATGACTTTCGGCATGATGCGGAAGGTGCCATCGGTGAGCTGTTCGATGCGCCAAAGCTGTTCGTCAGCGCCGGTGTAGGCGGGAACGGTGGTCACCTCGCGGTCAGACGTTGCAGCCAAAGCACGATCGGTACCCTCGATGACAATCTTGAAATAGGTGTTACCCAGATAGGCGCCCTTACCCTCGACGGGGCTGATGGTCCAGCGCTGGTGGGGACGGAACATGTAGTCACCGATGCGGGCGGGGATGTCGCCCTCGGGCCACGTGCCAATGACCTCAGCCAGTGTCTGGTTGGCAATGGGCTTGACGGGCTGTTGCATCTGTTCGCGGTTGAACCAGCCTGCGCGAGCTACCTGCATGCGAACGAAGTCGACAGCCAACTCGAGGGCATAGCCGCGACGCTCGCTCTCAATCTCGAAGGTGCCGCCCTTGAACAGTTCACCACCAACGGGCCAGCCATTCTTCCACAACAGGGGACGGATGGCCAGCGTGGAGCGGCCACTCAGATCCATATCAGCCTCCCAGTGGAACGACATCACCTCGACGCCCTCGTCGACGATGGTGCGCCCGAAGTGTCCTGCACCCGTTTTGCGGTCGCCAGCGGCAATGACCATGCGGCCACCACCGTGGAACATGTCGCGGCCCACATTATCTATATAGGGACCCTCGACGCTGCGCGAACGGCCTACCACGATGTTATAAGTGGAGTTGACACCGTCGCAACAGGTGCCGTGAGTGCCCAGCAGGTAGTACCAGCCGTCGTTATAAATCAGGTCTGACGCCTCGCAGTCGATGGCGATGTCCTTCTCCTTGTTGCCCTTGACGCGGAAACCGGTCTTCGGGTCGAGCTCGATGAGGCGGATGGTGCCGAAATAGGTACCGTAGCTAACCCACAGCCGACCTGTGGTGGGGTCGAGCAGAATGCCGGGGTCGATGGCGTCCTGATCCTCCATACCGTCGGAGTAGCACACCTCGACGGCCTCGCTCCACTTGAAGTCGGGCGACTTGGGGTCGAGCGTCTTGTTCCACATGGTGAGGATGCGGCCAGCATGTCCGCCACCGAGACCTCCGCCCGTAGCACCATAGATGCAGAGGTAACGGTCGCCAATCTTGATGATGTCGGGGGCTGCACCGCCACCCGGGCGCTCAGCACCGCTGTTCCAGGTCCAGCCATCCTCAGAGATGAGTCCGCCACCGCCTGTGCCGAAGGTGTAGTATTTGCCGTCGCACTCGGCAATGGTCGAGGGGTCGTGGATGTAGGGGGCGCCAATTTGCGCCACTGACGTGGCAATGAAAAAATGAAGTAATGAAAAAATGAAAATATTACGTTTCATAATCAATGTCGTTATTTCGTTATTACGTTATTCCGTTATTCCGTGATTTCGTTATTTCGAGACGGTAGTCACCTTGTAATTCGTGACGGGCTGGCCTTTCTCGTCGAGGAAACGAACGCAGAAGTCGCTCATGCCGGGGCCGTTGATGATGGCACCGCGCAGGATGTTACGACCCTTCTTGAGGGTAAGGCGGGGTGACATGGCGTCGTCCTTGACCATGCGGCGGTCACCGGAGAGCAGCAGGGCCTCCTGACCATTGAGCCACCACATAGAGGCTGAGTTGGAGCCAACGGCCAGACGGACGTTCGGGATGTCCTCGTCGCAGTCGATGATGGTGACGGCCCAGAAGAGCACACCGTAGACTTTCTCGCCCCACTTCTCGGCAAAGCGGAACAGCTTGATGTTCATGTTCTCGCTGTCGAGGGCGTGCCAGGTAAGCGTCTGCTTGACAGTCTTGACGACGGGCTTGGCGGGCTCCTGTTGTCCGAAGCCGCGACCGAAACCTGCTGGGGCCTGTTCCTGTTGGAAGACGGCCTTGACCTTCTGCCCGTCCTTCGGAACGATGGTCTGCTGGCCCTTGAAGTACTCGCGGTTGAAGTGCTCGCGCAGATAGGAGTCGGTAAACACCGTATTGCCGCTGTTGGGCTTGTCGATGGACTCGAGGAGCAGCCAGCGGCGGATGAAGCCCTCGTCATCGGGCTGTGCCGTCGGCGTGGTAACGGGCGAGAAGTACTTGGGACGGTTCTTGAACTGTATCCAGTCGACGCTGATGCCTGCATCACCTTCGACGGTGATGACGAGATCGGAAACGCCCTTAGGCAGGTATTCCAACTGTGCCGTCAGCGTGAGCCACTGGTTGGTGAAGTCGCGACGGAACATGGCTGGTGCACCAGCGGGTGTCTCGGGTTTGACGGTCATGTCGATCTTGGCCAGAATCTTGCCGTTGGCATCCTTCTCGCGAACAAAGAAGCGGGTGTTGCCAGAGGCCTTGGCGCTGATGATGAGATAGCCGTCCGTGAGACAGCTGAAGTCGATGTCGTTATATTTCAGCCAACTGCCCTTGACGGGAAGGGTAGCCATGTAGCTGCGGAAGGTGTTGACGGTGTCGATGAGTTCGCTGGTGACATCAGCGCTGGCGGTGCTGTAGCGGTCGATCTCAATCTTCTCAGTAGCCTGGTTGATACCCACGCCACGCAGGGTGGGCTTGACTTCCTGAATGGTACCGTCGGGATTGAAGAACAACTTTTCAATCTGAACGGAGCGGCGCTTGTCGTCGCTGGGCGAGAAGGCATTCTGATGGTAGAAGAGATACCATTGGCCCTTGTAGTTCACGATGCTGTGGTGGTTGGTCCAGCAGTTGGGGTGCTCGGTCATGATGAGACCTTTGTATTCGTAGGGTCCCATGGGATTCTTGCTCATGGCGTAGCCGAGGACTTCTGTCTTTTCGCGGACGTAAGGATAGGTGAGGTAGTACCAGCCGTTAGCCTCGAAGGCAAACGGTCCCTCAGCCTGGCGGTTGGGCAGGTCCTTGAGGCAGTTGACGCCCATCATTTCGAACTCGCGCTCACGAAACTTGACTTTTTCTTTTGGAGTGTCGTCGGCCAGTTCCTTCATGTTTGGCTTCAACTTGGCGCAACGGCCCGCACCCCAAAAGATGTAGGCGTTGCCATCGGAGGCCTGGAGCACGCAGGGGTCAATGCCATTGATTCCCTTGATGGGCTCGGGCTCGGGGATGAATGGTCCTTCGGGACTGTCGGCAATGGCCACACCGACACCGAAACCAAAGCCTTCTTTAGGGGCAGAGGGGAAATAAAAATAGTACTTGCCACCGCGCTCAATGCAGTCGGGTGCCCACATGGAATAGGAGTCGGGGCGCACCCAGGGCACCTTGTTCTGGGTGACGATGACACCGTGGTCGATCCAGTCGGTAAGGTTCTCGCTGGAGAAGACGTGGTAGTCCTCCATGCAGAACCAGTCTTGACGCTGTCCGACGGGCGGCTTGATGTCGTGCGACGGGTAAAGATACACCTTGTTATTAAACACGCGAGCCGTCGGGTCGGCCGTAAACTGGTCGCGGATGATAGGGTTCTGTGCCATGACCGCCGTAGCAGTCAGGCACAACCCGAGTGTTGATAATAAAGTTTTGTTCATATTGGGGTTAGTTATGTTGCGATAGTCGTTTATCACTTATCACTTATCGTTTATCACTTATCACTTCTTAAACGTCCACCAGTCGAGGTGCACGTCGCCCTGCGTCTTGTCGAAGCAGATGTAGAGGTCGTGGACACCTGTGGCATTCTTTACCTTAGCGGTGAATGACTTGTATTTCTCGACGCTGCCCGTATTGCCGATGACAGCAGTGCCGATGGCGGGACCATCCTGACTGTCGAGGCGCAGAGTAATAGTAGCCGTACCCGTAGCGGCAGCGGTGATATTGAATGCTTTGGCGCCTTTCTCGCCGAAGTCGACGCCACGCAGACGGATGTACTCACCATCGTTGAGGTCGAAGACGTACATGTTCTTCTTACCCGTTGATGCGGGCATATCCTTGACGACACCTGTATTCTCGATGCCTATCTTCGCACTCTTCAGACCAAAGCCCCAGTTCATGGTCTCGGCCTCCACTCTACTATAGGGATTCAGCCAGTGCAACTGATTCATGGGCTTCTGGTCCAACCAGTAAGGAATCTCCTGGATGGTACCATCAGCATTATAGGTAATCTCCTGTGCCGATACTGAACGGCGCTCGTGGTGTTGGAAAGTTTCGAGGTGCATCAGGTCGTAGTTCTGTCCGAAGACATAGCTGTGTCCCTGGAAGTCGCAGATGCCAGGATGGTTACCACGATCGCGCTCGGTGGGGCGCATGATATAGCCTTTTTCCACCCAGGGACCTGTGGGCGAGTCGCTCATGGCATAGCCCAGCGCCTCTGGACAACAGGTTGAGGCAAAGCCGAGGTAATAGTGCCCGTTGCGCTTGTAGAACCACGGGCCTTCCTGATAGTGTTGTACGGCCCAAGTGGCTTTCTGACTCCAGGGTATACGGAGGTTGATCTTGGCACCCTCCTCCTTGACGGGACGTGCCACACCGTCCTGCTGATTGACCACATAGATGTCGCCACTGGTCGAGATCATATCCTCATTGAGCTTGATGAAATAGATGTGGGGATTGCCCCAGTACATCCAAGCCTGACCGTTGTCGTCGATGAACACAGAGGGATCGATGTCCTCCCAGTGCTCTTTCTGCCATACCAATGGCTCACCCAGCGGGTCTTTGAAGGGACCATAGGGCGAATCTGCCACCAGCACGCCAATACCATGTCCGTGCAATGGGGCATAGAGGTAGTATTTACCATTGCGCTCCACCGTCTGGATGGCCCAGGCACCGTTCTCACGCGAACGCCAGGGGAATTCTTTCAGCGAAGCCACAGCTCCGTGCTCCGTCCAGTTCACCATATCCGTGGTGCTCCACAACAGCCAGTCGTACATGAAGAAACCTGCGGAGTTCTTCTCGTTGGCATCGGGGATGTCCTCGGGCGAAGCGTCGTGCGAGGTATAGAGGAACAGCGTGTCGCCCACCGCCATTGGTGAGGGGTCAGCGGTATACTTGGTCTGGAACAATGGCATGTTGATCTGCTCCATGCCACGCATCTCCCACCAGTCGAAGTTGAAGAGCTTCGGACCCTTACGGCCCGTGAAGACAAAGTACACGTCAGCAGTCTCAGGCAGGTTAAGACCAGAGATGGTGCGCGACGACGCATTCAGGTCGGTCAAAGTCGAATAATCCAAATCGAGAGTTACCGTCTGCCACTTCTCCCAACCGCCTGTGCCAGGCACGTTGACAGTGCCAAGGAGTCGGCCGTGGATGCTGTCGAGGCGTATCTCAATCTGTCCGCCACGCAAACCACTGGCCACACGGGCCGTGAACACGCGGGGTATTTTGTTGCCAAAGGCCACGTTCTGCAGTTTGATATAGTCGCCATTGTGGATATCGGTGACATATACGCCCACCTCGTCGTTTTGTTCCGTCTTGATGCCCTTCGAGAAGGCCATCGTCTCGGCTTCCACCTTGCGATAGGGATTGAACGTAGCGATGGGCTTTACACCTTCGTCGGTTGGCATGATGGTGGGGAAGCTACCGTCGGCATTATACTTGAACTCTTCGACGGCCACACTACGTCCGAAACCACCACCATTCGGCAACTTACCCGTGTGGTAGAAGAAATAAGAGTGTCCTTTGTAGTCGGCCACACCGCAATGGTTCGTAAACGACTTCGTGTCGCAGAGGGGCATAATCTCACCAGCATAGGTCCAGGGACCTGTGGGGTGGGGAGCTGTCGAGTAGCTGATGTGCTCGGGTACACCACCAGCAGCATACAACAGCTGATAGACCTTTGAACTTTCAACTTTGAACTTTGAACTGTCCACTTTTCTGAGCCAAGGCCCCTCTGTGTAGCAGTCCTTATACTTTTTCCCTCGCTCGCGCTTGTCCATCGAAGGGGCACCGAAAGCCTCCTCGGTCATATCGAGCATGCCCAGTTCGCCAGAGTAAGAAATCATGTCGCGGTTCAGCTTCAGATAATATACTCTAGGGTTACCCCACATGAGCCAGGCCTGTCCGTCGTCGTCGATCATGACTGTAGGGTCGATATGGTCCCAAGAACCGTTCTCGAAGAGCGGTTTGCCGATGGCGTCGCGGAAAGGCCCTGTGGGGAAGTCGCTGACAGCTACGCCGATAGCCATACCATTGGAAATCTTCGAATGGGCACAGATGTACCAATAGAACTTACCGTCGCGTTCGATGGTCTGCGAGGCCCAGGCACGGTCGTCGGCCCACGAGAAACTCTCGAGAGCGAGGGGGAAACCGTGGTCCTGCCAGTTTACCATGTCCTGCGTGGAATAGACGCGCCACTCCTGCATCCAGAAGAAATCGGCACCGTCCTCGTCATGGCCGGTATACACGTACATTGTCCCGTCGTGTACCATCGGAGCAGGGTCACTCGTACACCAAGTCTGCACAAAGGGGTTCTGTGCGGTGCTACCCAAAGCTATCGCCAAGGCAGCGGATAATATCGTCGTTCGTTTCATAGTTTCTTGTGGAAAAGACCCTGCAAAGATACGGAAAATCCGCGAAACAAACCTTTTGTCATGTTTCGCGGACTTTCTTTGATGTATCATGATGCAGTTTACGACGGTTTTTGTCGCTTTCTGTCCTGCCAGATTTCGAAACTATTAATCACATTTTGCCACAGGACGTAACATCCAGCTCCCACAGAAGCCACCGGATTCAGATACATATAAGCCACCCAAATGCTCAGTGCGGTATTCTTCTGAAACAGTCCCTGACCAGCATTAACCTCTTCACCGAGCCAATGTCCCACGCTTCGCCCAATGAGAAATTGGACGAAGCAGAGCAATAGGGTAGTCAGGGCAATCCAACCTAAAAGCATCAGTGTGGCATCGCTATGGACAATGTTCTTGACGGTGATGCCTGTGGTGATGCTCAGCGATATGGCCCAGGTGTAGAAACTGAGGTTGGGCATAGAGGCTATGCGACGTTGCAGACGGGGTAGGTAATGTTTGATGAACCATCCCAAGATGAGTGGTAACAATAGAACAATGGCTACTTTATGCAGGATGACCAGAAACGCATCGAGGAAAGCCACTCCAGCAGCCGGTTCGAGAATGGGGAAAACCAGGGGAATAAGTATGGTAGAGGCCAGCGACGAGAGAATGACGTAGGTGGTCATAGTATTGATGTTTCCGCCCAATTTGCCTACTACGACAGGTGCTGCTGATGCTGAGGGACCGATGATGCACGTCAGCAAGGCTTCCCAAAGCAATTTTTGTTCTGCATGTTCCTCGACCCAGAAGATGATGCCAATGGTCACGGCGATGAGCAACAGCTGGGCCACCAGTACACCAGTGTGCCAACGATGGGGACGGAGCTGGTGATAGTCGACTTTACAGAAGGTAATCAATAGGGTGAGGAAGACGAACAAGGGAAAGATGACGTCGAAGACAGGACTGAGTTGGTTGCCCAGCGTGTCGAGAGCGGGAATCCAATAGAATGTCAGATAACATATGGAACCCACGGCAATGGCCACGGGTAACGTCCAATTTTTGATAAAACGGATGAAGCAATTCATATTTCTGGGTGCAAAAGTACAAAAAAGTTGAGAGTTGAGGGACGATAATGAAAACTTTTTCGTATCTTTGCGGAAAAATAACTAAAATACTATTGTTATGTACGACAAAGAACGCGGGTATTACATTGCCCATTGCGCCAATGGTGCGCTGAGTATTACAGGTAAGATGGCTAATCGTCATGGACTGATAGCAGGTGCCACAGGAACAGGAAAAACGGTGACGCTGCAGGTGATGGCGGAGACTTTCTGTCAGGCTGGCGTACCTTGTTTCATGGCTGATATGAAGGGTGACCTGAGTGGTATTTCACAGGTGGGTAAGATGAGTGGCTTCATCGAGAAGCGCCTGCCCGAGTTCGGTATCGAGAATCCTGAGTTTCAAGCCTGTCCTGTACGTTTCTTCGACGTTTTCGGTGAGCAGGGGCATCCTATGCGTGCCACTATCAGTCAGATGGGCCCGCAACTGCTCAGTCGTCTGATGCAGTTGAACGAGACGCAGGACGGTGTGCTGAACATCGTGTTCCGTATTGCTGACGAGCGCGGACTGCTCCTTATCGATTTGAAGGACCTTCGTTCCATGCTCGACTGGGTGTCGCAGCATGCCAGGGAGTACACCACGAAGTACGGCAATATATCAACACCAACCATCGGTGCCATCCAGCGTGCCCTCTTACAGTTGGAAAGTCAGGGTGCCGACAAGTTCTTTGGAGAACCGTCTTTCGATATATACGACCTGATGCAGACGGAAGGTGGTAAAGGTGTGATGAACGTGCTGGCAGCAGACAAACTGATGTTACAGCCCAAACTCTATTCATCGTTCCTGTTGTGGCTGATGAGTGAATTGTACTCTACCTTGCCTGAGGTGGGAGATCTGCCACAACCTAAACTCGTGTTCTTCTTCGACGAGGCCCACATGCTGTTTGCGGACACCAGCAAGGCTCTGCTTGATAAGATTGAACAGGTGATTCGACTGATTCGTTCGAAAGGCGTGGGCATTTACTTCATCACGCAGAGTCCGACCGATATTCCTGAAAATATCCTCGGACAGTTGGGTAACCGCGTGCAGCATGCCCTGCGTGCCTATACACCGAAGGACCAGAAGGCTGTGAAGACCGCTGCAGATACCTTCCGGGCCAATCCCGCCTTCAAGACCGATGAGGCCATCATGAATCTGGAGACAGGTGAGGCTCTCGTCTCATTCCTTGATGAGAAAGGTGCTCCCAGCGTGGTTGAGAGAGCTAAAATTCTGTTCCCCCTCAGCCAGATTGGAGCCGTGACGGAAGGACAACGTCTGGATATCATCAAACAGAGTCGTATCTATGGTAAATATGACACCCCGATTGATCGTGAGAGTGCCTTTGAGGTGCTGATGGCCGAGGCTGAACAGCAGCTGGCACTTCAAGAGGAAGAGGCTGCTGCCGTTGAAGAAGCTAAGGCTGCCGGTAAAGCAGAGAAGGAAGAGAAGAAAAAGCCCGGCATGATGTCGAAGGTGTTGAAGGCCGTGTTGACTGCTATTACCTCGACACTGGCAACCATCCTTGGCACTTATGTCAGCGACAAGGTGACCGGTAAGAAAACAAAGTCGAAGACCTCGACTACTGGCAGGGTAGCAAAAAATGCCACGAGTGCAGCTACCCGTACCATTACGAAGGAGCTCACTCGTGACATTCTTGGAAATTTGGTGAAATAGGGCCGCTTGCCCTATTCACCAAGACTTCCAGTCTACTTGATTACAATCTTTCTACCTTTGTTGATATAGAGCCCAGGGCGCAGGTTCTCGGGGTTGACCTTGCGTCCGTCTAATGAATACCAGTTGTTATCCTTGAATTCCTTGACAGCCTTCACTTCCTCAATACCCGTAGGTTCTGCTTCCTTCAGTGTGCAGAAAGTGAAGTAGGTAGGTTCATCGAACATTGCGGGATGTGAGGCATCCTTCAGATATTTACCCGTACCTACATTCATGATAGAGAAACCCTTGCCATCAACATACTCCATTTTCCATACAGCACCCTTTGCAAGGTCCTCACCATTCTGGTTGTTTAATCCACCGACAAAGCAACAATTGCCATCAACAACCTGCGTGTTCAGATAGGCGTCAGCACCGTTCACCTGATAATAACTACCTTCAGGTGTTATGAGGCGCAGACGGAAGCCGCCACTGCTTTTCTGCAACCTAAAGAGATAGCTTGAATGAGACTCTTTAAACGCAGTCTTGTAATCGGCTTCAACTAAATGATTTCCGAAAGTGCAATAGAAAGCCTTACCCTCAGCCTCGTTGACAATGGCGAAATTGTTACCACTGGCTTCTGTCAATGCTGTGAAACGCTGGTCTGGTTCTTTTTCAGTCGTGGGAATATACGGATCCTCATATTCCGGATCAATATCATAGATTACTCTCAGTGCCTTCTGAGCATAGCGCTTGCCAAAAACACGATAGCCCGCAGCCGAGAAATGCCAGGGATCCTTACCATTGCCGGGTAGGCCTTTAGCAGATACTACGTAAGATGTGGGAACCACACTCGGCATGCGGTCAACCTGTACGTTATGACCTTCACAGCCGCCACTTTGAGGAGCATCGCCTTTATATTCAACCTCTCCAACAAACAAAGGCACGTCGGCTGCCTTCAAACCCAAATCTTTCAGCATGTCTTCATAAATCTTTTTCACCATGTTCGGCCAGTTGGGGTCACCACAGTTTGAGCAGCCCTGATGCAATAGGATGCCCTTGATGACACCTACTTCCTGGGCTTTCTTAGCCATCTCAATAATACGGCCATAAGGATTCTCACCGTAGTAGTTTCTTGCAATCTGAGCCCACCACTCGTTGTAGTTGTCTTGATATTTCTTCAGGTACTTGTCCTTGTCGAACATCTCAATAGGACTACCGCCCATAGCGACAGCAATGACACCAATTTTGTGGTTGGGCAGGTTAGCGACCATCGTACGGCCAAAATAGTCTGAGGGTCCCAGTTTTCCTACTGGACTGACGATAGGACACTTGGCTACATACCAATTGCCCAATGTACGCTTGGGACTGTTGAAGTTGCAGGTTGCCAGCATCTGAAAGCGCTCGTCAACGTTACCGTCAATCTGATTATCCCAATCGGCATTACCCTCCATGTTCGATTGCCCAAAACAAATGTAGACGTGGAAATTGGGGTCTACTTCTGCCTGTGCTCCAAGAGCACAGCACAAAATTAAAACACATGTAAGTAAAAGATTTCTCATATACGTAATATCAGTTATTTATAATTTCGGGTGCAAAGATACATAAAATAATGTAAATATTACACTTTATATGTTACATAAACTTTCGACAGTGTGTCATAATGCAAAAATCCCCCTCGTACACACATCTTTGGACGAGGGAGAGTTAGGTTTAAAAAGGTTTGTTCAAATGTGTCGGTTATTACTTAACCACCACTTTTCTCCCATTCTTAATCACGATGCCACGATAATTGGCATTAACGGGAACACCCATGAGATTATAGGCAGGCGCATCAGAAGTATTGTCGTTCATGACATCGCTGATGCCAGCAGGTTCTGTGCAGGTAAACTTGATGTTATCGATGTTGCAATTACCACCAGTAGCAACAATACGCAGGGTAAGCAATCCTTCGCTAAAGTTTTCCCTGATATTTCCAGCCTTTGCCTGATAGACATCCTTACTACCTGTATTTGGCACCTTCACCATTCCCAGACTCTTTGAATCACCTTTTGCATCAATCAAGTACATGTTGAATTTAGTACCTGCAACATCTGAAGAGACAGTCGCCTCATAAGAATACTTGCCAGCCTGAGTAACATTTACTGAATATTCAGCCCAGTTGTTGGTGGTGAGATTGCCCAGTGCAAAGCCATTAGGGATTGATATAATGTTACCACCCTCGCTCTTTACCATGTCTTCAGCCTCAACAGTTCCAGGCAGATTAAAGGTAGGCAGAAGGTTGAACTTTAGATTTTTTATATAGAAACCACCATTATCAACAAGCAGTGTCAGCACGTGACGTCCGGCAGTCAGATACTCTGTAACAGGGCACCGCAGGATCTGGAACTCATTTGCGCTACCAGTCTTAGGAACTGTAGTGAATTCGGTTAGGAATTTAAGATTATCGAACGTATACTCTGCCAAGTGGAAGCTACCATCTTCTTTTGTAGAAGCCACTTCTGCTTCTAAAGTATAGAGACCATCCTCTGTTACATCAACAGTATATTCCATCCAAGCACCGGTTTGAGTAGCTGTTGTGCTAAACTTGTCTCGTGACTTGTATACAGTAGTTGATACACCAGAATAAGATACACTAGAAGCACCATTATCAAACTCTCCTGCATTGATAGTACCAGGCAATTGGGGCACAATATCATTATAAGGCTCACGTTTGGTTGTGCTTGAGAGTACCTGGAAACGTCCATAACGCTCATAGGTAGAACCGTCAGTGGTAGTCACAACAGCCTTCAGGTCCTTATAGCCAGAAGTTGTTGCTGTATATTCAGCAAGATAGGGAGCCTCGGTCATGGTTGCAATTAGTTCACTACCAACATAGAGGTCTACCTTTTCGATGGTCTTGGTAGCCATGCTGGCACGTACATAGATGGGAAGCACATCGCCTTTTGCCACCTTCAAGGCTGTAGGACGGATAAAGATAGAGGCCTCTTTCTTCATACCGGGGTAGGGACTCTTGGCGTTCTTGGCAGCATCAGTAGCCATATACTCACGTAACCATTTCAGGGCTGAACGTTCCTGACCGTTCTTGATAAGGCCTGTGTTGTCTGCCCATGTATTACCAACGAACCAGCCCCAAAGGGTGATGCCGGCACAGTAGTCAGCCTCCCAAAACAATGGAATTTGTTCCTTGTATCTCTTTTCCTGATCGGCATCGTTTGCAAAACTGATATCGTATTCCGTAATATACATAGGCATCTTCAACCCATTCTGAATAGTGGATAGGTTATTCTTAAGGGTACTCTGTGAGCAGTTGTTTAGAGTGAAATGATGCGCTTGACAGCCATAAGCGTCAATGGGTGCACCAGCATCACGCAAGGTTCCTACCAAGCCAATAAACTCATTGACTCCCCACTGCAATACATTATAGTCGTTATAAATAAGAATGGCATCCGGCCAGCGCTCATGAGCCATTTCGAAGGCTTTAATCAGCCAGTCGTAGCCAGTTTTTCCATTACCTCCTAAGGCTTCTTGCATCAAATAAGTGTCGCCTTGATGACCATTCATAGCCTCGTTCACTACGTCAATCAACTGTAAATCGGGATAGTGGTTCTTAGCGGCATCCATCCATTCTCCAATCGCTTTATAGCGTTCAGATGGGGAGAGATCCTTGATCCATTTTGGAAATTGTGAACCCCAAACAAAACAATGGAACTTAAAGGGGAAGTTGTGGCTCTTTGCATAAGTGTATGCATTGTCAGCGCCACCCCAGTTGTACTGTCCGCGAGTGCCTTCAACACTTTCCCATTTGGTGGCGTTCTCTGGTGTCACTTGATTCCAATAGTCGGAGAATTTGAACCCGTTGAAATCCATGTTACTGTTACCGGTAGTGATGTTACCCATAAACTTGTCGGGATTGCTCGACAGCTGGGCAAAAGATGTTGCAGGCAACAATATAGCCGCCAGCAACAGACAGATTTTGATTCTTCTTTGCATAGTCTTGGTAAAAACTCTTTTTATAAAATAATACATGATTGCTTAATTAATCAGGAAAAACTTCTCCTTACCCTTGTAGGTGGCTTTTACTGTAGCACGGCCAGCAACGACGGGACTGATGTCGAACTTCACAGCTTGGGGAGCCTTCTCGCAGGTGGCCTCCACCTTGGCACCAGCCTTCAGCGGTGCATAGAGTTGATAGTGGTTGCACTCCGTATAGCCGTTGGCATTGGTCGACATGATGGGTTGTACCGGGATGTTCAGCTTCTGACCATCAACAGTGATGGTGACCTCAGGAACAAAGGGAACCGGCTTGGCATCAGTCTTGGTGAAGCCAATGCCGTGGAGGTCGAACAAGCCCTGCGGACGCTGGGGCCCTTGCGGACGACGCCCCCACTGCGGACGCTGCTGCTCGGACTGCTGCACCTCTGGACCCTCGACCACGAGGTAGATGGCGTGCTTACCTGTCAGTCCTTCCACGTAAGGAACCAAATGGGAAACTGTAACCGCCTGATTGGTAGGAGTCTTATCGCCTATAAAGATGACACCGAGCTCTTTACCCTTCCAGGGATCATCCAGCTTGACATGAATCTTAAAGGCACCCTTACCGCTGTAGGTCAGGTTCAGGTACAGATGGGGGTTGTCGCCCTTCTTGATACCCTCGAAGGCCTTACATCCCTTGGTGTCCTGAGCCAGACCGCCAAAGCCAAAGTACTTGAAACCAATGATACCGCCGTTTTGAATGCCGGCCAGATCCATCGAGTTATTCCATACGTCGTGGTTGTCCTGCATATACTGGCCACTATTCGGACCATACATGAAACAGGCGAGCCCTGCACTATAATAGTTATAAGGTGGCAGACCGAAAATCTGAAAGCCTTCGCTGGTTACCTCGGCACCGGTATATTCGTTGCCGTCAGCTGCCTTTGCCGTCCACACATTATCCTTCGTATAGGGGTCGTAGGCGGTAATCTTCACTACACCGCCCTTGGCCACGGGTTTCTTGTCCCACGTAATCTTCACGGGAGCCACCATTGGCTGACGGGCATTACCGAAACCACGGGGAGGACGATGATAGAACACATACCACTGGCCGTTGATTTCCTGCAACGAGCCGTGGGTGTTGTGAGCAGCATTGGTCTCAATCAATTTGCCACCGTCCTCGCCGGCAACCACACCACGTGAGTCTACCAGTACGCCACCCGAGCGCCAAGGACCTAGGGGTGAGTCGCCGAAGGCATAGCGCAGGGCGCTGTTGGTATTCCCCAAACCATACTCCTTACCAGAGTAACCCGAGAACACCATCACGTATTTGTTGCCTACCTGACGGATGCTCGACGCCTCGAAGAAGTTGAAGTCCAGCGGGTTCTGTCCCTGATAGAGGGCCTTATACTCGCTACCTGGCTTGTCTAACAACTTACCGTCGCGACTGCTGGCAGGAATGAACGGGTCAATGAGTTCGGTATCTTCGCGCTTCGAATACATCGTGTTCTGATCGAGTTCGCAAGCCGTAGAATGCTGGAAGCCATAGAACACATAGGCTCGATAGCCCTTGTCAAAGTCCTTGTCCTTCTTGTTGGTAACAGGCTCGATGAACACTGAGGGGTCGAAATCGATGAGTGATCCGGGAAGACACTGTGTGCCGTCCTCCGTCAAGTTGACAGGTGTGAATGGACCATTGGGACGGTCGCCCTTACACACCATCGGTACACGGCGCCAGCCACGGCTGTGTGGATAGAGCCAATAGGTTTTCTTACCTGTTGCCTTATCGACAGTCTCTACGAGGTCGGGAGCAAACATGGTGTCCCATTGGCCCTGTACGAACCACGTAAAGATGGGACCCTCGTCGCGCCACTGACTCAGATCTTCTACGGGTGCTGACCACATGCGGATATCAGGACCGCAATAGGCGGTATAGGTCACATCGTGCGAACCAATGATATAGGCACGGAACTTGCCGGGCTGATCGGGGTCTTCAAACACGCGTGGTTCACCGTCGGGCAGGTGTTCCCACAACGGGAGATAGGGGTTCTGCGCAGCAATGCTGCCAGAAATAAAAGATAAAATATAAAATAATAAACTCCAGCGTTTCATTCTTCACTCTTATCTCTAATCTTTCAACTATAAAATATCAACTATCAAAGGCTGTACTCCAACATAATCATGGTGTAAGGAGCCAGGTCGAGGGTGAACTTCTTCTGGGCCTTGATGGTTTCCGTCTTTGGAGCAATAGGCTGAGCCTCGTAATTGTTCTCGTCGTTGGCATTACCTGTAAGCACGGTCTTAACGGCAGTTTTCTTGATGCCGAAGCGGCTTAGGTCAATGTTTGCCTTCTTGGCCTCAGCACCAGCGTTCACCAACTTCACATACAGCTTGCGGGTCTTTACGTTCAGCACAACGCTCTGTCCCTGCAGGAAACCACTCTTTTCTCCTTCGGGAAGTCCCTTCCAACGAGGAGCCTCGTCGGGATCATCAATCTTCACGCAGTCGCCGTAGTAGTACTGTCCACTCGATTGTCCGAACAGTTGCTGCACATAGTAGCTACAGGTCAGATAGGGACGCTCGTTGTCGAAATAGATCATGTCGGGATTCCAGTTGGTATTGGTCTTCTTGGCAAAGAGGGGAGCGTAGCTCGTCATAGCCACAATGTCACCATTGCGCTCGACGTGCAACAGGTACAGCCCCTCGGCCAAAGCGTCGATGAGCTTCTTGTCTTTGGCAGCATACTCGCCCAGATAGACCTTTGTCTTGCGGTCACGTGGGTAGTAGTCGTACTGACGACTGCTCAGAAAGTAGGCGTTGGGCTCATAGTAGTGCTCGTCGATGATGGGCATCCCCACAGCATCAGCGATACGCCAGCCGTTCTCCAAGTCTGCGTTGCCGGGATGAGAGCCAGGACCAGCTGTACCTACAATGACGATATTGGGGTATTTCTCCATTACCTTATTATAAATATACTTAAAGCGCTCCTCGAACTCAGGCGATATCTTCTCTTCGTTACCCAATCCGAGATACTTCAGGTTGAACGGGTTCGGATGACCTGCGTCGGCACGCATCTTGGCCCATTTGCTGGTAGTGGGGTCGCCATTGGCCCATTCTATTAGGTCGAGGGCTTCGTTGGCCCACTCTTCCATCTCTTCCATCGGACAGGCATCTTGAGCCTGTGTGGGATACATGCCCCAACCGCCATTCGTTCCCTGACACGACACACCACAGGGCAGAATAGGCAGGGGTTCCATGCCCAAGTCCTCGCAGAACTGGAAATATTCATAGTATCCCAGTCCCATCGACTGGTGATACCCCCACGTGTTCTTCAGACCCTTGCGCTGTTCCTTTGGACCGATGGTGGTCTTCCACCGGTAGGTGTCCCAGAAACCGTCACCACCGCCGTGTACCACGCAACCGCCGGGGAAACGCATGAATTTCGGGTGCAGGTCGGCCAGAGCCTGAGCGAGGTCCTTTCGAAGACCATGTCCCTTATAGGTGTCCTGTGGCATCAGCGATACCTGATCGATATCCAGGTCACCGACGGTAAGCACCAGAATCTGCAGGGTAGCTTTCGTCGATGTGGTGTCGGCGGTCAGCACGGCCTCATACTTCTTCCAAGAGGGCGAATTGACATCAAACGTTGCCTCGGCCAACAGCTTGGGGTCGCGGGGCGGCCAGCCCTGCTGGTTCTCTACCAATGCCACACGCACCTGCTTGGCTCTACCGATGTTACGTAGGAACATCGAGAAGTCATATTTCTCACCGGCTTTCACCGAGATACCGTCGAAACCTTCGTTCTCCAGTCCGTAGCCCTTCCAGCCCTTGTAATCATAGTATTCCTTGGCACGTTCTATATGCAGTCTCATGTAGGTGGGATTGTTGGCGTTCAGCGGGTTGTCCATACGAACCTGCATAGTTCCCAGTGAATGGCCAGGACGCACCTGTTTCCATGCAGTACCTGCTCCCCAACCGTCACGCTCGGCAGGACTATACTCGAACGAACCGTTCTGAATGAGTTCGGCATAGAGTCCGCCATCGGCCGAAGAGCTGATGTCTTCAAAGAAAATACCGATTAGTTCGTCACTAATTTGTTTTCCACCCTTGGGGGCTTTCATAGGTTTCTGGGCATTCAGTCCCAGCGAGGCTGCAACGATGAGGGCAGCACAGGAAAGGAGTCTTTTCATCTCTGTTTGTTGGTTTTATAGCTTATTTTTCTGCAAAGGTACATATTTATTATGTATGGCACCTTACTATTTGTATCAAAAACTATAAAAAATGTAACATGATGAAAAGGATAAAGAAAGAGAAACAAAAAAAGGAAGTCTCTTGTGATAGAAACTTCCTTTTTCGTAGCGGGAGGGGGACCCGAACCCTCGACCTCCGGATTATGAATCCGACGCTCTAACCAGCTGAGCTACCCCGCCATTTCAGAGGCCATCCTCTTAAAATCGGCTGCAAAGGTAAGAAAATCTTTCGAATTACCAAAACTTTTTCTGAAAAAACTTTCTTGATTAGATATTTTTTTGTATTTTTGCAGGGTAAAAACGTAATCTGAAACACCTTTAATACGACTAACTATGCAGAAACTGACGATTGAATACCCTCTGTCTACACAGTCTCCGAAGATTGTTTGGGACTTCATCAGCAACGCCCACGGGTTAGAGAAATGGCTGGCCGACAAGGTGACAAGCGAAGACGATTTGATGACTTTCACTTGGGGGCAGCCTTGGACGGAACGTGATACCAAACAGTCGCGCATCCTAGAGATTGAGAAATATGACCATATCCGTATGTTGTGGGACTATCATGCCGACACGCCCGAAGCCGTTTGGGAGATGCGTATCGAGAAAAGCGATTTGACTGGTAATCTGAGTCTGCTGATTACTGATTATGCTTTCGACGACGAAGAGGAAGCCGACCTCAGGGGAATATGGGACGACAACTTAGAACGTCTTCATCGCGTCAGTGGTTTGTAATATTCCCTTGATATTGCAAAGATACGCCGTTCTGTTGTTGTAGGCGCAAAAAAAACAAAATTTCTGGGCATAATGTGGCTAATGGTTTGGCCGTTTGCCAAAATTGTTGTACCTTTGCCGTCCGTATGAGGTCGCCTTTCAAGAAATTGGACATATTTATTGCCAAACAGTTCGGCCTACTGTTCTTCGCAACGTTTTTCATCTGCCAGTTTGTGCTGATGATGCAGTTTTTATGGCGTTATGTGGACGAGCTGATAGGAAAGGGACTGTCGTTGGAGGTGATGGCCCAATTTTTCTGGTATATGGGCTTGATGCTGATGCCTCAGGCTTTTCCGCTGGCCATCCTGCTTTCTTCGCTGATAGCTTTTGGTAATCTGGGCGAGAGCTCTGAGCTGACAGCCATCAAGGCAGCCGGCATATCGCTGATGCAGGCCTTCCGTTCACTGATTGTCATTGTGTCTGGCATTGCCATCATGTCGTTCTTCTTTCAGGAGATTATCGGCCCCAAGGCTTTCGTCTCGTTCCGTCAGTTACTTATCTCGATGAAACAGAAGAATCCCGAGGTGGAAATTCCCGAGGGCATTTTCTACGACGGCATACCGGGCTCGAATCTCTATGTCCAGAAGAAAGATATAGAGACGGGTACTCTCTATGGTATTATGATTTACCGTATGAACGGCAGTTACGAGGATGCTGCCGTCATTCTGGCCGATTCGGGCCATATTCAGGCAACGGCCGAGAAGAAACACATGCTGCTAACGCTGTACAGTGGTGAGTGGTTCGAGAATATGCGCCAGTCGGGTATGGGTGTGGCAACCAACGTGCCTTATCGCAGGGAGACTTTCTCTACCAAGCGTATCGTGCTCGATTTCGACAGTGGTTTCGATATGGCTGAGGCTGGTTGGATTTCGATGGATGCCCGAGCCAAGAGCATGAGCAGGATTCTGCACGACCTGGATTCTATTCGCGAGTTTAACGACTCGGTGGGTCACCGGTTCTTCCAGGAGTCCAGCCTGGGCCCGTATCATCGGGCTTCGTTGGGCAAGGTCGACTCTCTGAAGGTCGTCAAGGTCGTTGCTGAGAATTCCATAGATATCGACTCGATATATGAGAAACTCTCTGGCGAGGCGAAACAGCGTGCGATAGGTTTGGCCAGCAGTAATGCGCAAATGGCCATCAGCGAGATGGAATATAAGGTGGAGTATTCTGAAAACCTGAACCGCGAGGAGCGTGCCCACCAGATGGAGGCTATCAACAAGGTGACACTGTCGCTGTCGTGTCTCATCTTCTTCTTCATCGGAGCTCCGTTGGGCGCCATTATCCGTAAGGGTGGCTTGGGCGTGCCCGTCATTATCTCGGTGCTGGTATTTATCGTGTTTTACATTCTCGACAATACGGGCATGAAGATGGCTCGCGACGATAACTGGACTGTATGGTTCGGAAAGTTGTTGGGAACGGCTGTGCTTTCACCGATAGCAGTGTTCTTCACCTATAAGGCCAACAACGACTCAGTGGTGTTCAATATCGACCTGTACAAACAGATTGCCAGTCGTATGCTGGGTCTGCGCTCGAAGCGCAATATCACTCGCAAGGAAGTCATCATTGACGAGCCGAAGTACCTGATGGACGCCGAGATGCTCAAGAATGTCAGTCTCGAAATCGAACGCTATGGCGATGTTCACCACTTGTTGCGCTGGCCCAACCCCATCAAGGTGTTCTTCCGTCCTGGTGACGACCACGAGATTGAACATATCAACACCGTCCTCGAATCGGCTATCGAGGACCTCTCGTACACGAAGAACCCATATGTGCTGATGAAACTGAACCAGTTCCCCGTCATTGCCACCCATGCCCATACGCGTCCATTCCAGCGCAAGTGGCTGAATGCCATTACGGGAATCTTCCTGCCTACGGGCATCTTCTTCTATATCCGCATGATTCGCTTCCGCGTACGTCTCTACCGAGACTTGCAACATATTATCCGCGTCAACAAGAAACTCATTCCCCGCGTCATTGAACTGGGTGATGTGCAGAAAGAGGGACGCGTTACAGTTATTGATGATTAAAACTACTAATATATATAATAAGGTATAAGGAACTATGGAGCAACTGAAACTCAATACAATCGACGAGGCACTGGACGACTTCCGTGAGGGTAAGTTTGTCATTGTGGTCGACGACGAAGACCGCGAGAACGAAGGCGACCTGATCTGTGCGGCCGAGAAGATAACCCCCGAGATGGTGAATTTCATGCTGAAGAATGCCCGTGGCGTGCTTTGTGCACCTGTCACTATCAGCCGTGCTGCCGAACTGGAACTGCCCCATCAGGTGCAGGACAATACCTCGCTGCTGGGTACGCCGTTCACCGTTACCGTCGACAAGATAGAAGGCTGTTCGACGGGTGTCTCTGCCCACGACCGTGCTGCCACCATCCGTGCGTTGGGTGACCCCACGTCAACGGCGAAGACCTTTGGGCGTCCGGGCCACATCAGCCCGCTCTATGCACAGGATAATGGGGTGTTGCGCCGTTCTGGGCATACCGAGGCAGCTATCGACTTGTGCAAGCTGACGGGACTCTATCCTGCTGGTGCTCTGATCGAGATTATGAACGAAGACGGCACAATGGCCCGTCTGCCCCAGTTGTTGGAGTTTGCCCGCGAGCACCAGTTGAAGATTATCACCATCAAGGACATGATAGCCTACCGTTTGCAGAAGGAGAGCATTGTCGAGGAGGGCGTCGAGGTGGATATGCCTACTGAGTACGGCCATTTCCGTATGATTCCCTTCCGTCAGAAGAGCAACGGTCAGGAACACTTCGCCCTCATCAAGGGCGAGTGGAAACAGGACGAGCCCATCCTGGTGCGTGTCCATTCGTCGTGTGCTACGGGCGACATCTTGGGCTCTAAGCGCTGCGACTGCGGCGAACAGCTCCATCGCGCTATGCAGATGATTGAGCAGGAGGGCAAGGGTGTTATTGTCTATATGCAGCAAGAGGGTAGGGGCATCGGTCTGATGAACAAACTGGCCGCCTATAAGTTGCAGGAAGAAGGCTACGATACTGTCGACGCTAACCTCTGTCTGGGTTTCAAGGCCGACGAGCGTGACTACGGCTGTGGTGCCCAGATTCTCCGAATGTTGGGTGTGCAGAAGATGCGCTTGATGACGAACAACCCCGTCAAACGTGTGGGCTTGGAGGCCTACGGACTGGAGATTGTCGAGAATGTGCCCGTCGAAACCACGCCCAACGAGTACAACCTGCGTTATCTGAAGACCAAAAAGGACCGCATGGGACACACTCTTCATTTAAGTGATAAGTGAAAAGTGATAAGTGATAAGTGAAAAGGTAAAAAAGTGAAAAAGTGACGCAAATATTCGTTTTTCACGATTATATTGTTTACTTTTGCAGCCAAAATTATTCATAAAGCATCATTATGGCACAATTATCTGACCGTTTGCAGAGACTGGCCCCGTCAGCAACGCTGGCCATGTCGCAGAAAAGTTCTGAAATGAAAGCCCAGGGCATCGACGTCATTAACATGAGCGTCGGTGAACCCGACTTCAATACCCCCGACCACATCAAGCAGGCCGCTAAGCTGGCCATCGACGAGAATTACTCTAAGTATTCTCCTGTTCCTGGCTATCCCGACCTGCGTCAGGCTATAGCCCGTAAACTGGAACGCGAAAACCAGCTGCACTATACGCCTGCCGAGATTCTGGTGTCGAATGGTGCCAAGCAGAGTGTCTGCAACACCGTGATGGCGCTGATCAATCCTGGCGACGAGGTCATCATCCCTGCTCCCTATTGGGTCAGCTATCCGCAGATGGTTTTGCTGGCTGGTGGTAATCCCGTCATTGTCGAAGCTGGTTTCGAACAGAACTTCAAGATGACGCCAGCCCAGCTGGAGGCAGCCATCACGCCCAAGACCCGCCTGCTCATCCTCTGTTCGCCCAGCAATCCTACGGGCAGCGTATATTCAAAGGAAGAACTGGAAGGCCTTGCCAAAGTCATTCTGGCCCACGACGACCTGTTTGTCCTTGCAGACGAAATCTACGAGCATATCAACTATATCGGCAAACACCAGTCGATAGCACAGTTCCCTGGCATGAAGGAACGCTCCGTCATTGTCAACGGTGTGTCGAAAGCCTACGCTATGACGGGCTGGCGCATCGGATACATTGCCGCTCCCGAGTGGATTGTCAAGGGCTGTAACAAGCTTCAGGGACAGTACACCAGTGGTCCGTGCTCGGTCAGTCAGAAGGCGGCTGAGTTTGCCTATACCAGCAGTCAGGAGTGTGTCGAGGAGATGCGCAAGGCCTTCGAGCGCCGTCGCGACCTCATTGTCCGTCTGGCCAAGGATATCCCTGGTCTCGAGGTCAACGTTCCCGAGGGTGCCTTCTATCTGTTCCCCAAGTGCTCTTCGTTCTACGGAAAAAAGACACCCGATGGGGAAACCATTGGGAACTCGACCGATTTGGCCATGTATCTGCTCGAAAAGGGCCACGTCGCCACTGTGGGCGGTGATGCCTTCGGCGACCCCGAATGTTTCCGCATGAGTTATGCTACCAGTGACGAGAATATTGTCGAAGCAATGCGTCGTATTAAGGACGTTTTGGCCGTTTTGGCGTAAAAATTGAGAAATATCAAGTTAAAAGTTCTTAAATAGGCGGTAAGTCCGCTTTAAATTGCTATCTTTGCGGAACGTAAGCGAAAAAATTTATATCATTATATTTAATAACTAAAAAATTAAAAAATTACATTTATGGCAACAACAACAAAGGCTGCAGCCCCAGCTAAAAAATCGGGCTTTCAGGGTGTAAAAGCTGCATGGATTATCCTCGTGATTTGCGCTATCGCAGGTTATTCTGTATGGTATTTCGTAATGGGTAACCCCGACAACTTCGTAGGTGGCGACCGTTCTGGCCATCCCGCAAACCTGCTGGGTACTGTGTATAAGGGAGGTTTCGTAGTAGGTCTGATCCTTACCCTTCTGTTTACCGTTATCTGTCTGGGTATCGAGCGCTTCTTCGCTATCAAGAGTGCTTCTGGTAAGATTAACCTCGCTAAGTTCACCGCTCAGGTGAAGGGCCTCATCAAGGAGCAGAAGTTTGCTGAGGCTGACGCTCTCTGCGACAAGATGCAGGGTTCTGTAGCTAACGTCGTTAAGGCTTCTATCAAGATGTATCAGACCGTTGAGGGTGACAACACACTGAAGAAGGCTGCTAAGATTGCTAAGATCCAGCAGGCTCACGAGGAGGCTACTCAGCTCGAGATGCCTACCCTTCAGATGAACATGCCAATGGTTGCTACCATCGTATCTCTGGGTACCCTGACCGCTCTGTTCGGTACTGTGCTCGGTATGATCGGATCGTTCCAGGCTCTGTCTGCTGGTGGTGGTGCTGACTCTATGGCTCTGTCTGCCGGTATTTCTGAGGCTCTTGTGAACACGGCATCTGGTATTTTGACCTCTTGGGTTGCTACCGTTGTTTACAACTTCTTCTCAAACAAGATCGATAAGCTGACCTACGCTCTCGACGAAATCGGTTTCACAATCGCAGCTACTTACGATTCAACTCACAACGAGGCTTAATTTCCGTCCATTCGTTTAAAACCTTAAATACCGTTTTAGAATGGCTAAAATTAAGATACAGAAAAAAGACATCTGGATTGACATGACCCCCATGTCAGACGTGATGACGCTGCTTCTGTGTTTCTTCATGTTGACCTCTACTTTCCTCACACCAGAGCCCATTCAGGTGACCACACCAAGCTCTGTATCTGAGGCAAAGATTCCGGAGAGCGACGTTCTGAACATTCTGGTCAGCCCAGAAGGCAGAATTTACGTGGGTACGGAGAACAAGAACAACATGCAGGCAATGCTGGATGCAGTGACCGACAAGTTCGGCATCACGCTCAATGCCAAGCAGATCAAGGCATTCCGTGAGGATGCCATGATTGGTGCTCCTCTCGCCAAGATGGGTGATTACCTGAATCTTGAGCCTGAGAAGATGGCAGAAGTTGTCCAGACGTTAGGCATCCCCACCGATAGTATCGATGGTGGAAAGAGTGAGTTCCAGGAGTGGGTAAAGGCCGCTCGTGACGCTAATCCTGATATCAAGCTCTGCATCAAGTGCGATGCTACGACACCGTACAAGACCATCAAGGCCATGATGTCTGAGCTTCAGGACATGAACGAGAACCGTTACCAGTTGATTACTAATCTTAAAACTGCATCGGAGGAATAAGATATGGCAAAAAAGAATCTATCCAAGCAGAAGAAGATGGATACCCGCGTGAACTTCACGCCAATGGTAGACATGATGATGCTTTTGATCACGTTCTTCATGCTGTGTACTACACTGGCTAAGCCGCAGGCTATGCAGTTGACCATGCCGTCAAACGATGACACGAAGAATCTGAATGAAGAACAGAAGCAGGTTACAAAGGCTTCTCACACCATTACTCTTTACCTTGGCTCTAATGACAAGGTATGGTATATTGCCGGTCTGCCCAATTACGATGATCCTTCATGCGTAAAGGAGACCACCTATGGCAAGGATGGTATTGAGAAGGTTCTCAATGAGCATACCACCGAGGAAGGTATCAACCCTATTGCCAAGATAAAGATGGCTAAGAAGGAACTTGATGCCAAGAAGAATGAGTATAACTCAAAGATGACTGACGAGCAGTATCAGGAAGCTCTCAAAAAGTTGAAGAAGGGTGAACTCCCCAATGGCGAGAAGGTTCCTACGATGACCGTCATTATCCGTCCTCTAAACACTGCTACCTATGAGAACATGGTAGCAGCCCTCGACGAGATGCTGATAAGCAATGTTGATAAGTATGTCATTGACAATGTCGACAAGATGAGTGACGATGACAAGGCACTCATCCAGAAGGCTGGTGTCAAGTGATTAACCCCTAAAATGCAAAAAGAACTATGGCAAAAATAGATCTTATAGACAATGGCTGGGTTGACCTCGTATTCGAAGGTAAAAACCAAGCATATGGAGCTTATCAACTGCGTAAGAATACTGGTACTCGTAACCTGAAGGCTCTTATCACGATGTTCGTTGGTTTTGCAATTATTGCAGCCATCGTTATCGCCAAAGTCTCTATTGAGAACTACATTGCATCGCAGAATGCTGCCATTGAGGCAGATGTAGAGCTCCAGAGTCTTGCTGAGAAAAAAGAGGCTAAGGTTGAGAAGAAAGACGAGCCGGAAGTTGAGAAAGTTGAGATTGAGCGCGTCAAGAGCTCTGTAGCTTTCACCGTTCCTGAGATTAAGAAGGATAATGAGGTGAAGGAAGAGCAGGAGATGAAGTCACAGGAAGAACTTCAGGAGACCAATACCGCTATCGGTGCCTTCAACGTTGAGGGTAATGACGAAACTGCTGGTGAGGTATTGAAAGCCAAGGAAGTTATTGCAGAGCCAGAGCCGCCAAAGGTGGAGGAGACCAAAGTCTTCGACGTGGTAGAGCAGATGCCATCGTTCCCCGGTGGACAGGGTGCCTTGATGTCATGGCTTGGCAGCAACATCAAGTATCCTGTAGTAGCTGAGGAGAATGGTGTACAGGGTCGCGTCGTTTGTACCTTTGTGGTGGAGCGCGATGGTTCTATCACAGACGTGAAAGTCGTCCGTGGTGTTGACCCCTCTTTGGACAAAGAGGCTGTGCGTGTGCTCAAGGCTATGCCTAAATGGATTCCTGGTAAGCAGAACGGTTCAGCTGTACGTGTTAAGTACACTGTTCCCGTAACCTTCAGACTTCAGTAATCTATGACAAAGAGCTTATTCAACAAACTCGTTGGATTAACACTTATCTTAGGCTTGCTCCCATCATGTGGGAGCAAGCCTAATCCTGAAAAGGAGGAAGCATATCTGAAGGCCGCTGAAAAAATCGTGGCAGATGAGAGTTTCTATCCTATTCTAGACGAAGAGCTCTTCTATTTCAACAGCCAGCGTTTAGACACGATTGGTGTAGAATATATGAACGAGCAGGACGCCGTTGCAAAACTGATGAAACAAGAGACATGGCTTGCTTTCACCACCCGTGACTTCACTGCGAAGGAGAAGAAGAGTCTGCAAGACCAGAAGTTCCTGCCCCGTGCGATTCCTATCGCTTACGACGGTCTCTCCATCATCGTCAACAATTCCAATCCCGACAGTTGCATTACCATTAAGGATTTTGCACGTGTACTTCGTGGAGAGGTAACCCAATGGGGCGAAATCTATCCCAGTTCCAAATTGGGAGCTATTGATGTCGTTTTCGACAATCCATTATCCAGTACGGTTCGCTGGTGTGTGGACTCCATCCTTGGAGGGAAAGAGTTCACTAATCCCAACATCGGAGCCGTCAAGACCAGTGCAGCAGTAATCGATTATGTGGAGAACCACAAGAATTCCCTCGGTATTATCGGTTCCAACTGGTTAAATGACAAGCGTGATACCACGAATGTCACCTTTAAAAAGAACATAACAGTGATGGGGGTCTCAAAACTTGACTCAGCCACCAAGGCAAACAGTTGGAAGCCCTATCAATATTATTTATATAATGGCAATTACCCATTACGTCGCACCATCTATGCGTTATTAAATGATACCCGTAATGGTACTCCGTCAGCCTTTGCACATTACTGTCAGCTACCCAAGGGACAAATGATTATCCTCCGTTCAGGTCTCTTGCCTCGTACAGCAAATATGAATGTCCGACAGGTTATTGTCAATAAAGAATAAACCAAATGGGCGTATTCACGTCATAATGATAGAGAAAAGAATTTAGAAGTTTAACTTTAATAAAAAAAGAATTATGAAAGCAATTAAATACCTCGTGATGGGAGCGCTGATGATAGGATTCGGCACTCCAGTGATGGCACAGGACGGTTCCAAGGCCGACGTTGATGCCGTAAAAAAGATTATTAGTAGTAAACCCGCTGATCTCGACAAGCAGATGAAGCCTTTCTACAAGGCAAACAGGAAGAATCCAGAGAACTTGCTCGCCATAGGTCGTGCGTTCTATGAGGCAAAAGATACTGCACGTGCCCATGAATATGCTCAGTTTGCACTGGATGCCTCCAAGAACAAATACGCACCTGCTTATGTGCTGCTGGGAGACATCGCTGCCCTTGCAGACGATGGTGGTGGTGCTGCCGCATATTACGACAATGCCATTTACTATGATAAGAAACTTGCCGAGGCATATCGTAAATATGCCATGGTTTACCGTAAGATTGACCCCAAAGGTGCCGCTCAGAAGCTCGATGAGTTAAAAGCAAATTGTCCTGAAGTGAATGTTGATGCTATCAAGGGACACATTTTCATGGTTGCTGGCGACGAGAAGAATGCCTACAACGAGTTTAAGAAAGTGCCCATCGACCAGTTGGACAAGAGCTATCTGAATGAGTTCGCCCGTGCCAGCTATTTCCAGGGTCACTTTGAGGATGCGTTGGCAGCCTGTGAGCAGGGTCTGAAAGACAAGCCTCGCAATGCCACCTTTACCCGTCTTGCCATGTTCAGCAACTATGAGTTGAAGAACTACGAAGCCGCCAAGGGGTATATCCACAGATATTTCAATGAGACCGATAGTGCCAAGTTCTCTGAGTACGACCACTATTATTCTGCTTTGATTTATGACGCTTTAGGCGAACAGCAGAATGCGTTCAGCGAATATGACAAAGCTCTTGTTCTGGTCAACGACTCTTCTATGATTAAGAAATGGGCTATTCTAAAGACCCTCTCTGACGCCTACCTGAAGAACAAAGACTATACCAAGGCTACCGATTATTACAAGCAGATGCTTGCCGCCAAGAAAGACCTGACCTACGATGATGAAGAAGGACTTGCCAATATTTACACGAAGGAAGGTGATGCCTCTGCAGATCCCGCCAAGAAGATAGAGATGATCAAGAAGGCTGACGAGGTCTATGCTGCACTCATCCAGAAATATCCGACTCAGGAGGTTTATTCCACCTATATGCGTGCCAACCTCAACAACAAGCTCGACAATAATATGGAGAAAGCCCTTGCCAAGCCTTATTATGAGAAGCTAGCCTCCTTGCTGAGTGGGCGTAACGACCGTACTAAAGGTCAAGACACCATGCTGAAGACTGCCTATCACTATCTGATGTTCAACGCATACATTAATAAGAATGTGGATGGTGCAAAGGCATTCGCAGAGAAGATCCTCCAGATTGACCCAGAATATAAGGCTGCACTGGAGATTCAGGCATTGAAATAAACATCACTATAAAAAAGGAGCGCAAGTATTGGCTTGCGCCCCTTTTTTCATTCAACAAACATGAATCTGAGGAAACTCACACTATTTGTATTTGGGATTTGGGGTGTAATGAGTATCACATTGACATCCTGTCAATCCCATGACAAGCAAGTTTCCAATAGAAGTACCCTTAAGAGCGAGCAAGACTCCATCATCCAAGCTTTAATTGACAAGGATATGGATAGCGCCCTCCTCTTGATAGACAGTCTCAAGGACCAACATTTCCTACCAGAGTATAAAGCCAACTACTTCCGGGGACAGATTCATTATAGATTAGGACAAGAACTCACTGCTGAGCTCTATTACAAGAGGGCACTTACCACTAACGAGCTATATAAGGAGCGTCCCTCACTCTACTATTTCGTGTCCGATCAACTTTCAACTATCCTCACTGTCAAAGGTGACCAGGATGGTGCCGTCAAGACAGCAACAGAAGCCTATTCCATTGTTCAGAAAGACACCACACAAGAAGGACAGTATTGGTCAGCTATCCTACTCCATGACATCGGATATAGTGAGATGCAACTGGGGCATTACCAAGAAGCCAAAAAGAATTTCACACAAGCATGGGAAACCCTTAAGGAGATTGCCAACAGAAAACCCACATTCGACAATCTCTATACCTGGTCAAGAATCACTTATAATATCATTGATGCCTATACAAGTACCGAGCAATTTGTGGAGGCAAAAGAGTGGTTACCACAAGCCGAGGAAGCCATCAATCATTTGTCTGTCTCTCCAGAGTGTCCTGCAACTACCGCAGAAGAATTCTCCGCAGGTCTTGACACCCATAAAGCCCTTGTATATGTAAAGACAGGACAGCGCGCTGATGCCCGACAGGCATACCAGCGTTTTATAGGTACCAACTATTCTAAAACCAGCCAAGGACTTATTGAGCATTATGAATACCTCCAACTTGCCGAGCGATGGGACGATTTAGCACTACTGATTCCTAAAGTCGACTCCGTTATCCAGTCATGGGATATCCCCCTGTCATTATATTATCTGAAATCCTACCTTACCCCTTACCTGAAAGCATATATCAAGACCGGACATTCGGAACAAGCTCTCCAAATGGCAGAACGAGTCGTCAACTCCATCGACTCCATCTATACCTATGAGCAACTACATAATGCAGCAGAGTTAGCTATCATGTATGAGACACAAGAGAAGGAAAAACAGATTTCCGAGCAACAGTCAATGCTGAAATATCAACGTTATATCGCGGTATTCATCGCTATTCTGCTCATTCTTATCTCTTTTGTCATCATCACCCTACTCCGTCTCCGCAATGCCAAAAAGTTGTCAGACAAGAATAAGGAGTTGCAACAGAAAAACAAAGAGCTAACCAATGCCAACGCTCGTGCGGAAGAATCATCACGCATGAAGACAGACTTTATCCAACAGATTTCCCATGAGATCCGCACTCCCCTAAACGTCCTCAGTGGTTTCACACAGGTCTTAACTTCGACAGATTCTGAATTGTCACAAGAGGAGCGCAAGGATATCAACGAGCGTATCACCAAGAACACAAACCGGATTATCGAACTGGTCAACAAAATGCTGGAACTCTCTGATATGCACAGCAAGAGTGTCATCGAACGTTCCGATAAAAAGACCACCATTCATATTGCCACTCAGGCAGTAGAAAAGTCAGACATTCCCAATGCCAAACATGTCACTTTCCATCTGGAATACAATCCCTCCGTTGAAAAGATCATACGCACCAATTTCCAAGCAGCTTCCCGTGCCCTCGCATTGCTATTGAACAATGCTGTCAAGTTTACTAAACAAGGGAGTATTGAGCTAAGTATCACCCTCGACACAAAAAACCATATGGTAGTCTATACGGTTACAGATACGGGTATCGGCATCCCACCATACGAGGCAGAGCATATCTTCGAAGAGTTCTTCCAACTGGATCCCTACTACGAAGGAACGGGTATCGGACTCAGTGTAGCCCGCAGTATTGCCCTTCGTCTGGGTGGTAACATTTACCTTGACACCAGCTATCAAGGAGGTGCACGCTTCGTTTTCACCATTCCCGACGAGGCATAAAAAAAGGCTTTCCTTATGGGAAAGCCCTATGTTCTTACTAACATTGCCTTGCTTTATGCAGGAAGGCTGATAGCCTCTGACGGACAAACGTCAGCACATGTGCCGCACTCTGTGCAAACATCAGGGTTGATAGAATACTTATCGCCCTCAGAGATAGCTCCTGCGGGGCACTCATCGATACATGTTCCACATGCGATGCAGTCGTCACCAATTACGTATGCCATAATTCTTTTCGTTTAAAAAGTTAATACTAAATACTCATTATTTATGATGCAAAGATAGGAATATTTTTCGATATATACCTAACTATGGGTAGAATATTTTCATAATTTATACGACGTCGAAATAATAAAGGGCTTTCTTCCTACGTTATATTTAATGTGAATAAGAAACGGTTTATACTCCTGATGCTGCTGTTTGTCGGTGTTTTTTACGCACAAGCCCAACAGCGTCGTGTACAGCACAAGCCCTACATCGACTTGCGCCCTTTGCATTTCGGTATCGTAGTAGGCACCCACTTGCAAGACATTGAGTTTGAGAACGTTGGTTTACAGACAATTGTCGACGAGGAGGGGAATGTCAACGATTACCTGATTATGACAGATGCAGATAAGTGGAATCCTGGTTTCTCCGTAGGTGTTCTTGCGGAACTACGCCTTCATGAGAACTTCGCTTTACGTTTCTCCCCATCCATGCATTTTGGTGCCAAGCATCTCAGTTTCATCAACATGACCGATTTGGATGAGGAAGGTAATCCCCGTAAAGTGACACAAGACCTTAAGAACACATATGTCGGATTACCAGTGAACATTAAGTTCAGTGCTCCCCGCTTCAACAACTACCGTCCTTTCATCTCTGCCGGTATCAGTGGGATGATCAACCTCACAGGTGGTGATGACGACTATATCGCCTTGAAACGTTTCTCGTCGATGATAGAGGTAGGTATTGGTTGTGATTTCTACTTACCTTTCTTCAAACTCATTCCTGAGCTGAAGTTCTGCTATGGTTTGGGGAACAGTCTCGACACCAACCATATCAATGAGTTGCGCGACGCCAACAAACGAGCCTATGCGGGTAGTGTCAGCAGTGCACAATCGAAAATGATTATGCTCTCTTTCTATTTCGAGTAAAGCGTCAAACGCCTACTTTTTTATTAAGTTTAGGATCATCTTTCCCACGAAAATCGCATGTTTCCCGTTCTGGTCGACAGGTACCTGTTTGCCATCCATATCAATCAGATACTCTAACTTCTTAAAATAAGTATGAGTATGTCCTCCTAAGACAAGGTCAATATAACGACTGCGAGGAACCATATACTGGTCGTCCTCCCCACGGTTACTGTTCCATCCCAGATGAGAGAGACAGATGACCACATCACATTTCTTTTCCTTCTTCAGCATCGTTGCCGTCTTCAAGGCGGTTTCCCCCGGATCCAGATACTTCACACCTACGCAATTCCTGGCAGCAACCAGTCCTTCCAACTTGGGGGACACCCCGAACACCCCGATTCTCAATCCGTTACGTTTTATGATGACATAAGGTTTCACCAATCCCTCACAAGGGGTTCCCGTAAAATCATAATTGGCACAGACGATGGGGAATGTGGCTAGACGGAACACACGAGCCATTTCCTCTACCCCGAAATCGAACTCATGATTACCTATGGTCACAGCATCATACCCCATCCGGTTCATCATTCCGATCTCGACCTCACCTTTGAAAAAGGTATAATAGGAAGACCCCTGAAAGAAATCACCACTGTCAAACAACAAAAGGTCCGGACATTTCTCCCGCTCTTCTTTCAGCATTTCGATACAACGCAAGGCACCTGCCCTACCTGCCTTCATCGTGTCAGGCAGTTGACTGTTGATGGGGACAATCGTACTATGGATGTCGTTGGTATGCAGGACAACCAGCTGTTTCTGCTTCTGAGCCGAAACCGTTAAAAGTAATAAAAGTAAAAAGAAAAAGAGAATATGTACACGCCTCATACTTGAAATCTTAAGTTATCTATTGTTCTACGACTCTTCCTTCCATTTGCGAATCCACCAGCTTACCCTGTCGGTCCATCTCACGGAAATAGTTCATGATGACAAACCGGCTGTTGTTCTCATCCGACGGAGGAGAATTGACATCCTTCGCCTTGTGGAATGCCGACATCTTGTCCGTTCCATCCAACAGGTAGTCAATGGTGGCAATCCGATAGTCACGTTGAGGATCAACAACTTGTCCGTTGATGGCGGCACTTACCAGTTTGCCGTCCTTTGTGATTACCATCCTGACGGCATGACTGACGCCCTCGCCACCTACGGATGCCATTTCTGAGAACAGCCCCAACACGTCAGCACCAGAAAGCGTGGCAAAAGCTATTTTATTCTCAAAGGGAGCTATATCCAACACATCTCCATAGGTTACCGCACCCGCTGGTAAGTCCGCACGGATACCTCCCATGTTATAAACACCGAAGTCAACATGCTCCCCATAGTCCTTTGCCGCCCACACCATGATGTCAGCAAGCAAATTTGACAACTCACTCTCAGGACGCTGGACATGCATATACTTTGCCATATGCCCCACCACCGGACTTGTAATACTGTCAATCACATGTCTATAGGTATCCAAGAACCTCGATGCCTCCATATCGTAATGCGAGTCATAGCGTGCGTCCACCAAGATACGGGAGCGTTCGACGTTAACCACCTGATAGCTGCTCTTGCATGATACCATCACCACAGCTATCACTGTCAAAACACATAAATTCCTAGTCATTGTCTTATTTTATATGGGCAAAGGTACAAAAAAAACATGTTTCAAGCAAATTATTCTCTTTCTACTTCCCACTTTTGTGTACGAAACTGTAACTTCGCTTAAAAGACTCACGTTCGAAAAAAATGCAAATAAATCAAATTTTATTTTGTAGTTTGCTTACTTATTCGTACCTTTGCACCCGCTTTCCGCGTAATCGCTGTCAGGAAGTAACGAGTTGCCTGTTATGTTGCGTAGGAACGATACAACAATTTAATAAGAAAAGAAATGGATCTAATTAAAGTTGCTGAAGAAGCATTTGCAACCGGCAAGAAGTTCCCAGAGTTCAAAGCTGGTGACACCATCACTGTCGCTTACAAAATTATCGAGGGTTCCAAGGAGCGTATCCAGCTCTATCGTGGCGTAGTCATCAAGATCTGCGGTCATGGTGAGAAGAAACGCTTCACTGTTCGCAAGATGTCTGGTACCGTAGGTGTAGAACGTATCTTCCCTATCGAGTCTCCGAACATCGACTCCATTGAGGTGAACAAGGTTGGTAAGGTTCGTCGCGCTAAGCTTTACTATCTGCGCAAGCTCACTGGTAAGGCTGCCCGTATCAAGGAGAAGCGCCACAACGTGGGTGAGTAATCCCATCGACCTGCACAACATAAAAAGAGACATT
>JAEEGJ010002300.1_pt1 | contig 109202 bp, 91 predicted proteins | sample 8958761 | NCBI WGS metagenome assembly JAEEGJ01 (sample SAMN16246546, study PRJNA631951) | gut metagenome | biome: gut microbiome; feature: rumen; material: RS-attached | host: Bos | place: Iran: Karaj | collected 2018-10 | reverse complement strand
TTTGCCTCAATAACTGCCTTGATCTTCTTACTCGTCGAAGCGGCGTGCCACTCATTGAACAAATTCACGATCGGCATCATGTCAAGTGCTGAGGTATCCTTGCTTGCGGTATCCACATTATCGTTGAGAGCGATGAAGCGGATATTGTAACTCGGAAAAATGTAATCCACATATCTGCCGACCTCGATGTAATTACGACCGAAGCGTGAGAGGTCTTTGCAGATGATAAGATTGATCTTTCCTGACTGAGCATCGGACAGCAATCTCTGCACCGCAGGTCTGTCGAAGTCCGTACCGCTCCAACCATCATCGACGTAGGTTTCAACGAGATTCCAACCTTGCTCCTTGACATACTTGGTGAGGATAAGTTTCTGGTTTTCTATTGACAGGGATTCGCCGGCTCTCATATCCTCCTGCGAGAGGCGGACGTAAATTCCTGCATTGTAAATGGTCTGCTTTGCCATAGTAACTCCTTTCAAATCAAAGCAGTACCATACCGACATCTTCAGTATAGCGCAAAATGCCGGTATAGTCAATGCTTTGCCGACAAAATTACGCCAGTGTTTCTTTTACGGCTCTTTCAAAGGCGAGCCTGCCGATCACTTCGTCGATATTTTTCTCTCCGACGAAGCGGCTGTGAACGATGTACTTCTTCCCGTCGATCTCATATTCCGAGACACGCTCAGGGAAGTCCTTGTACTTCTCGTTCAGCTCAAACATCTTTCCTGCCTTTTCTTTCTCTACGGCAGTATCATTTTTATTCATAGCGAATTTTACTCCTTTAGCTTCTCTATCTCTATGCTTTTAGAGCGAGGGGATCGCTTTCTCTATCTACCCCTCTTTCTGTTTTTGAAATAGTTGTGCGGAACGGCAAATGCCGCCCATACACAACTATCGTTCTGTTGTCGGATATATGTTAGTCCTCGAAAGGATTCCTCTTATCCGTAAAGCTCATCTGCTGACCGAATTTATCATCGCTGTTATCGGTATCGCTCTTATTATCCTCAGCGGTATCCGCAGTAACATCATTATCCGAATCAGCTGGACTGTCGGCTTTCAGCTTTGTCGACTGCTCACGCTCTCTTGCGAGAACTTCCAGCAGCTCACGACCTTCGCAGTTGTATTCTGCCTTGATCTCAAGATAGCTCAGGTGAGCGTTTTCGTCCACCAGCTTTTTGAGCTTTGCCTTGCTGGTCTCGATCGTCGCCTTCAGTTTCTTGATCTTCTTCTCGTTCTCCTCGATCTTTTCAAGATACAGACCCATCGCTTTCACCTCTCTTTCCGTTTCAGTATATATATGAAACTCAGATTTGCAGTCGCATCGTTCGACCACAATCAAATTATAGCGCGCAATTCCATATCAATACAAGCCGCAATGCGCACAAACTTTTGTTCATAGTTTGTTAGCAATCAACCGGGGAATTTTGCAATTTCAAAATACGAAATGACGCTATTACGCCATAAAATATCCCCAGTGATTTTGACGAAGCCATTTCTGACCACCCGAAAAAACTTTTCAGATAGCCATTGACTGTTTTTGAAATCTTTGGTATAGTGGATATGGGGGATCGCAGGAACGACGATGATAGAGAAACAGAAAAAGTCGCACAGCTCCAATTCTTGACAAGCAAGAAAAAATCCGAGCTGAAAAGCTCGGAAAGGAAAATCGCCCCAAAGGGACGTTGGAAGAGTAGCAAGCACGGTATCATGTGGGCGCGCACAGCGACTTTCACATGATACATAGCTTGGCAGAGGGCGCTGCCCCTACGACCCCGAATTTATAAAAACAAAGAGAGGACAAAAGAGAATATGAAAGACGAGAATAAGCGCGATCTGTACCTGAAGGTAAGAGTGAGTCAAGCAGAAATGGACGCTATCAAGAAGAAGTTTGCAAACAGCGGTATGAATACTCTCAGCGGATTTGTGAGGGCGATGATCTTTGAGGGTTATATCGTCCATATAGACGAAAACTCGCTGAAAGAGATCCACCGCATCGCCAATAATGTTGCCAACAATATCAACCAGATCGCTTACAGAGCAAATGTCACTCAAAAAGTTTACAAGGAGGACATTGAGGACATCAAGAGCCTTGCCAATCTGCTTATTCAGCCTTTGCTGTTTCTGCAATCGAAATGTTTGCAGTTGAAGCATTGACAGAAAAGTGCTGTCAGGAGAAATCCCGACAGCACCGAACGCCAATATGTGCGCTCTGCACCGGATCGGCGTTTGAAATTGCTGCGCCTTTCACAATAATGGTTACAATTATTCTGATATGCTGGACTCCTGCATGATTATGGTATATACTGTACTACAATATAAAATTGGAGGTAACAGCTATGTTGAAAATCCCTGAATTGGCAATGCCGAAGTCACGCAAGGTCACTACCGTCTGCAACGGCAAGCGTGAGGTCTGGACGGACTACGAGGAAGCGAAAGCGTATTTTCTTGAACTTATGATGTCTACGGACGGCGAGGAGCATGACCGAGCAGAATGTGTTTACATTCAGCTCCTTCATGGATTGGAGGAGTGTTCAGACGAGGAAGAATAAACGAAACAAGCAGTCAGCCGAGAGTGGTTGACCGCTTTGCTGTTATAATATTTTATGCAGAAGCCTTTCTTGCTTCATCAGTTTCATTATTGCCGATTTTGCTCATAGCAAACTTGAACACCGTTCTGATAAGCGGCTGAATAAAGAAAAGCTGAGAGAAAAACGCAAACGGGAAATTGAAGCAGACGAGCTTTATCCAGTTTGCAAGGAGTGTGAAAATGTTGAAGCCTGCATAGTATGGATAGTAAAGGATTGCTGCAAGAAAACTCATTGACGGACACATGATAGCGACTGTTGCACAGATGATAGCTGTCTCAAAGAGTGAGGGATGTGTTTCTTTCGGATCAAATACCTTACAGGCGAGCTTGAATGACATCGGACTGCCTACAGTGATCTCAAGGGTGTAGGCAAGTATAAACTCAATAATGACAACTGCCCATATCGGCAGATTTCTTCCGAGCATATAAACACCGCCCATAGCGTTGACTGCTCCGAGTACGCTGTCTGCTCCGGTAACGTTCATAAGCGTCGAGCCATTTACAACATACAAGCTGTAAAATACATAGGCATGGACGGTGACGATAACTGTCATCAGCGCATACATCATTCTCTGTAATTGTGTTCTTGGCATAGTAAAATCCTCCTGAATACGCAAAAACACGCAGTATCCCGTACACCAATCAAAAATTTGCATTCCGTGATCAGACTTATGTACAGAAGTACTGCGTGTGTCATTGCATAGTATTTTATTAACTATAAAATTATACACCAAAAGTTTGATGATTTCAAGAACCGAACAACAAAAATCTCTATTAAGCGCATGAAAACAGATATATATCAGAGTGTTTTTGTGAGAAAATGCAATGGTTCAATGAGAGCTTACAGAAGCAAGCTCGCCTAAATGCTGTTCTTTCTTATCCTCTCCGAGCTGCTTGTATGTTCTGATGATAAGGAACAAAGCGACAGCAAAAGTCAGAATATCCGATACGGGCATTGAGTACAACACACCGTCCAGTCCGTAGAAAAGAGGCAGAATTACCGCAAAGCCTACTCCAAATACGATCTCCCTTATCATGGAAAGAGCCGTCGATTCCACAGCCTTACCCATAGCTTGCAGGAAGATAAAGCAAGCCTTATTCACACAGGCAAATATCATCATACAGAGATAGATTCGGAAAGCGTGAACAGCAAAATCGGTATAATAACTGCTCTCATTCGTCGCACCGAATATACCAATAAGCTGACGTGGGAAGAACTCTACGAAGATAAGAGCGACAGCACCGACAGACGCTTCTGCTATCAGCAGTTTTGTGAACAGCTCACGCACTCTCAGACGTAGCCCTGCGCCCATATTGAAGCCGACTATCGGGATACAGCCTGCCGCCATACCTACTACGATCGAGATAACGATCTGGAAGAACTTCATTATGATGCCGACTACCGCCATAGGTATCTGCGCATACTGCTCTTGCCCGAAAACAGCATCCATTGCACCGTATTTGCGTATCATATTATTGATCGCCGCCATAGCCGCTACAAGTGAGATCTGTGAGAGAAAGCTGGTAAGACCGAGTGTCAGCGTTTGGCGGATAATGGTGCTTTCGGGCTTGAAATCAGTCTTTGCGGGCTTTACGAGTTTCATGTTGCAGAGATACCACACTGCAAGTCCTGCCGTCATGATCTGCCCGATAACGGTTGCGACCGCTGCTCCCATCATGCCCCACCTGAAAGCAAAAATGAATATCGGATCGAGTATCATGTTCAGCACAGCACCTGCAAGCGTGGAAACCATAGCAAATTTCGGGCTGCCGTCCGCACGGATCACAGGGTTCATAGCCTGTCCGAACATATAGAACGGGATACCGAGCGAGATATAGAAGAAGTATTCTTTTGAGTGACGGAATGTTTCCACATTGACCGTACCGCCGAACATAGCGATGATGCCATTGCTGAATATCAGGTACACAGCACATAGGATAAGACTGCTCATGATCGTCATAAGTACGGAGTTGCCGACACTTTTCTTTGCCTTGTCGGGTTCGCCTTTGCCGAGGCTCAGACTCACAAATGCACAGCAGCCGTCACCGATCATAACGGCTATTGCAAGAGCGATGACCGTCAGCGGAAAGACAACAGTATTGGCGGCATTCCCATAAGAGCCAAGATAGCTTGCATTGGCGATAAAAATCTGGTCTACGATGTTATAGAGCGCTCCCACAAGCAGAGAGATGATACACGGCACGGCGTATTTCTTCATCAGTCTGCCAACAGGCTCATGTCCTAAGAATTGATTTGCGGTTTGTTCCATAGTATTCCTCCTAAAAAATACAGCGTGAGGCAGAAAGCTGGATTTATGCTTACGCCACACGCTGTTTTTAACGATATTCTGTTGTATCAGTCGAGATATGAGCCGACAGGAGCTGTATTATACTGCTTCTTGATCTTGATAATAACAGAGCCGTCAGGCTGCTCTGTTTCTTCAAGGATCTTATACTTAGTTTTGTTTTTATCAAGGCTTTCCTTGTATTTTTTGATCTCCTCCTGAACGACCCTTACCGCATAGTCATGACCGACATCTTCCTTGAGCATAAAATGAAGTGTCTGGCAGATACACGCTTCTTTGATTCTTTTCATTATGATCTACCTCCATAAAAAAATAAAACGAGCAGCAATAACCGGACTTACGCAGAATTGCTACTCGTTATGTACTAATTATATCAAATTTTCCGTGATTTTTCAAATTGTGTTTTTTCACAAATTTCAGGCAATGTGCTTTTCGATATATTCAACAACTTCACTCCTGTCAATATCAAGAACATAAGCAAATTCCTCAAAAAGCATATTTTCAGCAAGGCTAAGATAATTCTCGTCCGTGGAACGGAGCTTCTTTCCGTTTTCGGCAAGTTCCTTGCGGCGCAGATACAGTGTTTTTATTAGTCTTATGATCTCGTGCTTGTCGGCATCTTTGATGATGCGGCTGTATTCTTCCTTGCGTTTGATGTCATTGTCTATCCATATAAGTCCCTCGGAGTTCATGTGGGAGATCAGCTCATCGACCTCTGCTTTTGAACATATCGGGTGCATCTTGCTGAGAGCTACTTCATTGCCCGTTGGTACATAGAAGATGTTTTTCTCTGAGTTTATATGTTTTAGAATGTAGTATTCCTGTTCTTCTCCCGTAAAATCACGCTTTTCTACCGCCGTGACCTTACATATCCCGAATGCTACGTACATCACCATATCGCCTACGTTGTACATAAGTATCACCTCGCAAAAAAATAGAACGTATAGCAAGTAACTGGACTTACGCAGTAACTGCTACACGTTCTCTGATACTATTATAGCACTTTTTGAAAGAAAATGCAAAGGGAGTTTTGCACAAAAAAACAAAACTATATACTTATCTCATATAATAATACAGTCGGATATCTTTAGTGGATATCCGACTGTTCTTTTCATAGCTCGCTGTATAAGTCTTTTTTATTAGTTCTTTGAAAACTTCTATATGAGTACCGACCTAACTACAGGCAGGTCTTTTTTTGCACTTTTTCAGGATATTCCATTGAGGAATGAGATATGTTTTTTATGGAAATATCGTGAATCCATACAAAGGCAGTAATATATTTTAAAAAATATACGCCGGAAAAGTCACAAATTGTTTTTTGATTACGATTATGTATAATGAAGCGCATGATATGTATCCTGATAGAATGGGATATACGGCAGCGAATGATCTGCTGCGGCAAGTAAAAGTGTCATTTCAGACTCTCTTTTACTTGACATTTATTATATCATGTGTTATAATTCATTATGTTAACTTTCATCTGCAATTATAATTAATGGCGCCACAATTATAATATTATACCTTGAAATATGGGTTCAAATGTAGTTGACTAAGATCACAGAAACAAATCTAAAAAGCTATGGAGGTATTAGCGTATGAGAACATTTATCTCAACTTTAACACAAACAAAGAAAATTATTTCAAAAGCTGCAGCTGTTTTTTCAGCAGCTGCAATTATCTCATCTGCAGCAATAATACCTGTTTCGGCAGACGCCGCTTCAGGCAGTTTTATCACACAGCTTCCGGACGGTTCAGGAATATCTATTGATGCAAGTCAGATCAAAAGTATCCTTACACAGCCAAAGTCTGAGGCATATCCGATATCGTTCAGCTATAATACGTCTTCAATTAATGCAAATGGAAAGTTCAGCACAACTCCCGGACAAATGATGATACTGAATGTGACAGTGAACGGTATAAACGAAACTACAGCAAAACTGCTTAAACTGTACGCTACTTCATCAAATACAAACAAAAATAAACCGGATTTTGCCACTTTAGAAATACCCAGTAAATCTGTACGCAGCAACGGTAATAATTCATACACTCTGACCTATAAATTTGAAAGTTATGGAGATACATTGACTCTTTCCATATCTAATAATGGTATTGATCTGTCAGGAATAAAATCAGTAACTGCAGAATTAAAAGATGATCCCGATTTTTACTCTGTTCAGGCTCTTAGTCCTGAAGGCTATGAGTCTTTCATCGCGGCTGCACCTAAACGCAAAACTGTTTCAAAGTCAGATATCCTGAGCTGGGCTAAAAACTGCTGCTTATTTGTTAACAGCCTCAGTGACATGACAGGCATTAAGAAGGATACAGTATTTGTAGAATTCTACGGAGGTGGTTCATGCGACCTTGATACGCTTGATGCGGGTTATTTTGACAAATATGCTTTGGTTTCAATTCATGGAGAGGCAACTGAAACTGATATTATGCTATGGGAAGAATGGGACAAGGATATTCCCAAAATATGCCATGAAGAGCTGCATGAATACTCTCACGCTTACGCTCTTGATTTTGAAAAGGTCAGCAGCAGTTCTGCCAAGCTTTCAGGTTATGATTCAGAAGCAACATATCGTAACGGAGCATATTACAAGCGCAACAATTTCTCGAATTTCTACAATATGAACCTTGATGACATATTTACAAATGTACGAGGAATAACTGCAATACAGCACTGCAAGCAGTTGCGTGATACAATGTATATAACACAGACATCTTCATATAATTATAATACGGGAGGTTATGACGCTCCTAAGTATGAAGGCAGGTATTTCAACTATTTGCAGAGGGATCTCGATTATATTAACGCAGAAAAGCCGGGTTGGGACAGAGTATCAATTAATAGTGTTGAAAATGATCGCAGAGCACACTGGTTCAACGCAAAGATCGCAAATATAGCTATTGAACGAAATGCATGGAACCGCTTAAAGACATTCTTCCGCGGTGAAGAGCCGGCAAACATTTCTGACGAAGTATACAGCTGGTTTGGAAAATACATATTTGGCAGCAATACATCTGAGTACAATGGTATCAAGTGGGATCTTTCCTATAAATTGAGTTATCCGGGTAATATAAATTGTTCACAGGAAAAATTAAAGCTCGTAAACACAACATACAAATTATGGCAGCTTTTTGATTATCAGTCTAATTTCAATCAGTGGGCATATGAATCATTCCTGAATAATTACTTTGATCAATATCTGCTGAAATCCATTTTAGTCTGATACTGATAAATACAGACATCCTTATTAATTATCAAAAAGAACCGATACTAAGTATCGGTTCTTTTTATAGTTATAATCCAGTTCACTTTCAATTAAAGACAAGATACAAAAAAGACTTCTTATAACTGAAGCTGACCGGTATTCTGTCGGAGTCCTGTATAATTGTCATGCCCGGATTTGCCATACAGAAAAAATATAAAGAAAACTATAAAAGGATATACAACGGATACATATTTATGGTATAATAAAGCCATAAAGTAAAGGAGCTTCTGTTTTATGAATAATATACTGATGATTGAGGACGATGAGCAGATAAGTGAAGTGATAGAAAAGTATTTCCATAACCGCGGAGTCAGTGTTACAGCTGTTTATAATGGTGACGATGCACTTTCAGTGATCGGAAGCGGACTTGATGAATATGATCTTGTGCTTCTGGACATCATGCTTCCTGGAACAGATGGTTTTACACTTTGCCGCGAGATACGGCGGAGAAATGATGTACCTGTCATATTCATTACTGCAAGAGTACGCGAGGAGGATATGCTGTACGGTTATGACCTCGGCTGTGACGATTATATCATGAAGCCGTTTATGCTCTCAGCCCTCTATGCAAAATGTGAAGCGCTTGTAAAACGTGACCGCGGCACGGTACTTGATACGCTTCTGACCTGTGGAGACATTAGTCTCGATACAAGAAAGCTCATCTGCTGTGTAAAAGGTCTTGAGACTGAGCTTGCGCCAAAAGAGTTTGAGATACTCCGCTATCTTATGAGTCATCAGGGGTGGACGATTGACCGTGACAAGCTTCTCAGCGCAGTCTGGGGAAGCGATTTCTTCGGCAATGACCGTATAGTTGACAATCATATCAAAAAGCTGAGGAAGGCTCTCGGAAGCGCAGGCGACAAGATAAAGACCGTTATAGGGAGAGGGTATAAGCTCTCGGAATAATAAAGGGGTGTTACCATGAAAAATATATTCCTGAAACGCTGCCGTAAGCGTACAAACTTCGCAAAGCTCTTTGCCAAAGCCATTATACCGGTTGTACTGATAACTGCTGTATTCAGTGCATTGTTGCTGTGGGCTGTTGAATTTCTGATATACCGATCGGCTCACGAACAGTTCATGGATGCAAGGGCGAATTTGCAGGATGCAATTTCAGGTATAGATGTAAGCGACCAGAACGCAGATCTGATAATAAACTCACTTGAGCACAATATGAGTAAGCTGGGATATAACATATATGCAAGAGAGCGTTATATATCAGATTCTTACCACAGTCCCAACGGTGTAGCCTTTTTCGTACTTTTTGATGAAGACGGAAATATTGTTGTATCAAGCCGGGAAAGACTGTGGTGTCTGGTAAAGCTTGATGCTGAAAAAAAGTATATTGTTTCCTGCGATATGGATATACCGGAGACGGAGGAGCTTTACAAAGAGCTAAAAAAGGAATGTGGTGTAGAAAACGTAACCTGCAACGATATCAAAAGTCTGTATATCAATACAAAGGAACTGAAAATGATACCTCATGAAATGAATGTAGCTTATTACAGACAAAATGGTAACAGGGTATCGGTAAAAGAATCAAAGGAATTGACGATAAATACAGACATGGAAGGCTATGAACTCATAGAGATAAAAAGCAATGCATGGAGTTCAAAAAACGAACCGTATCCACGTGCTTCATTAATACATTTTACAGGTACAGACAGAGAGCTGTTTGAAAGTCTGCTGGAAAAATATAAGGACAAGATCAATATGTCGGCTGCTTATTTCAGCTCGGAGAATATAGATATGTTCACTTCAGAGGATTATTCCGTAGACGGAGTGAAAATGGGGGATAAGAAATACTGTCTGATCTCTGTATTCAGGATAGACGGCTGGACAAAGCCGATACGCATACAGTATTTCAGTGTGCTGGCTCTGTTCTTTGCAGCAGCTGCATTTATCGCTGCGCTTCTATGCTGGAAAAAGAATGTGTTCAACAGATCCATGTACGCCTTTGAGGACTATCAGCGCGATCTGACAAACAGTCTCGCTCATGATCTCAAAACGCCGCTTATGGCTATAGGAGGATATGCCGAGAATCTTCTTGACGGAATGCTGACAGATGAGGAAAAGACAAAGTATCTGAATTCTATCATGAACAGCGTTAAGTATACCGATAAAATAATACTGGATACTCTCGAACTTAATACGCTTGAGAGCCGTTCAGGCGCAAAAAAGGAGAAGTTTAACCTGCGTGAGCTCGCGGAAAAGTCTTTTGAAAAGTACGCTCCCGTGTTTGATGAAAACGGTATACAGCTCAGTTTTGACGGGGACTGTGAGGTGTGCGCGGATAAAACAGCGGTTGAGAGAATAATAGAAAATCTCGTTTCAAATGCGGTCAAATATACGGAGAAAGGCGGAAGCATAAAAGTTGCCGCAGGTAAAAAGCGTATCTCTGTGACTAATACCGTCGGAAAAAAACTGGACGTTTCAAAGATAAAGCAACCGTTTGTCAAGGGCGACAGCTCACGCAGTGGCATGAACGGAAACGGGCTCGGACTTGCGATTGCAGACAAGACAGCTTCTCATATCGGCGGAAAACTGTCTGTTTCATGCAGTGAAAGTGAATTCACAGCTGAACTGAAACTCTGATAATGCAAAAAAAACAGGTGGATTTTACCACCTGTTTTTCTTTTATTTGCTGTAATTTTAAGCTGATTCTATGTATACCTGTATGCGGAGATCCGAACGAATTTATGGATAAACTCAGTTCATCGCAGGGATCATATAACTTCTTCCTTCGTCCAGTCCCCATGCCTTGAATAAATTGTTATAAAAGACAGGACGTGCAAAATCATACTCCATATTCATCTGGAAAAAGGAATGTTTCATTCCCATGTATTTAAGGGCATTCAGACCCTTTTCAAATTCTTCAAGTCTGTTTCCGGGCACAGATAATATCACATCATTTTCATTTGTATTGGCATTTGTGAAATCACCCGGATCAGGGAATGAAACGCGGTACTCTCCTTTGGTAAGCGATGGGATTATTCCCCAAACACAGGAATCTATCGCATCAAACTCAGTTTTCATCGCAGTGCCTGTCTGTGTTTTTATTCCCATTATGATAGTGCGGAGCTCGGAATTATTGCAGTTTATAACTACTACATCAGGCTGGAATTCTGATGTACCGAGCGGTGCGGTAAGTATGCCCTTGTATTTCCCGGCTGGGAGATGCGGCATTGACTCGATAAAGGCTCCGGCTGCATCGGGATCATTGATACCGATAACAGGAAGGAGTTCGTTAAATGCAGGCGTTCCTTTTTTTAACTCCACCTGGCCATAAGCAATAAGCGGTGCCCAGCACCAGTGATCCTGCTTCTGCATATATACTGTTTTTCCTTCTCTTCTGGAGAGGGCAAAAGCCTGACATAGTGCCATATGCTGACCATAATCGCGGAGCGGGTATACGGCTGACTCAGGGATTTCAGCTTCATCGCTTATCATTTTAAGTGCCATTGCGTCATATCGCTGTCCGATAGTGTTTTTTAATAATTCGGAAATGCGTTTGTTTTGTTCCATAGAAAATATGCTCCTTTATTAAATTCAGATTAAAGTGTAATGTTTTTTTTCTCATCAGTTAAAATTGGAATTGTCAGGAAATGTGAAGCCGGAAACAGGCGGATATAAAGCGGTATGATAAGTTATTCTCCTGAAGTCCTTAAAATTTTTGCTGAGCGCATCTGTCATTATAAAACTGCATTTTATGCTTAAAGTATATCATTGTGCAAACCAAATGTCAATTAATTATGACGCTTTTTGTTGTGTAAAAATAAACATCGCAATTATTGCGTGAATGAATGAGGACAGCAATTTTTGCGCTTCGGATCGTAAATAAGATATGGAGGGGAACTCCGGCAGATGTATCAAGAAATAACCTTACAGTGTTTATTCAGTTTATCGGCAGTTCATCATTATTATTTTATCATAATAAAGGCAAGATTCTGCTTGCCCCTGTCACCGCGTCTGTATGAGTAATAACGGGCATTGTGACAGGTGCATTCATCTGATTCGGATATGTTCATATTGCTGATACCCTCGGAAGTCAGTTTTGATCGTATTGCCTTTGCAAGATCAAGATACAGATTTCCGCAGCGGCTCTCAAATATTCTTTCAAGTTCTTTTTCAGAAAAAACACTGGCGTATTCAGTGTATACTTCTGCTCCGACTTTGTAGCAGCCGGTGCATATATGAGGACCTATTATTACTTGTATTTCAGAAGGAACTGCTCCCAGCACTTTCAGTTTTTCAATTCCGTTATGGATAAGATCTCCGGCAGCAGACATCCAGCCACAGTGGAGCAGTCCGACTGCTTTTGCCTTTTCAGAGATCAGGTATACGGGAACACAGTCAGCGGCGATAATGCTGAGAACAAGACCTTTTTCAGCTGTAATAAGTCCGTCGGTCTTTTTCAGATCGCTGTCCCTTATAACGCCTGATCCTCCGTTGTCAGCGCTTACTGTCACTGCATTGTCGCCGCCGGCCTGATACGGGCGGATAATGCTTTCAAGCGCGATTCCGAGGCTGTCGCTGAGGGCAAGGTAATCACTGGTAGGCGGATCCTGCGGCTCATTTCTCGACCATATTCCTTCACTTCCTGAAGTGAACCCTGCGAGTGCAAAGGCGTTGTCCGTAATCGTTGTTTTTATGCCTGCCATTTTGATCACTTCCTTCGTTTTTATACCGGTAATGTTTTTCAGATTATATTTGCGGCTATTTCGCATAATGTTATTATACCATATTATTCTTAAAACAGCAATATCCGCAGCAGAAAGGAATCTGCTGCGGATATATACGAACTATATTTGAATGATCACTTATGGAAAATTAAGGAACTTCCGGACTTGCAGCTGTCAGTTATACATATCCGTATATACTGTTGAATGCTTGATCCAGTCGCCTGACTGTGAACTGAACATTGACCTTTGCAGCTTTTCCCATGTTACTGACGGATCGTTTACCAGAACGTATTCGTCTGTGTATCTGTATAATGCTGTATCCGGATTTTTCGCGGACAAATGCAGCAGATATTTATATGTTTCGTCGGAATCAAGCTCTGTCTCATCGCTTTTTCTTATTTTTACATGAAATTCTTCTCCGTCATAATTCAGCATACAGAAGAACAGCTGAGGATACAGGTCTTTTTCTTCCTCATACAATTCAGGAGCCATGCTTTCCTTGTGCAGCACATAATTATATACGCACATAACAGATGCAGGCTTTTTCGCGTTTGCGGAATCAAAGAATTGTTCCCATATATCCTTGCCGGAAGTAATGTGAGTGTCGTCCTGAACAACGACAGGATTATTATAAGCCCATTCCAGAGCTTCTTCCGCCGTACAGAGCTTATTTTCAAAAACCTCCTCAGGCGAGGGATCTCTTTCACATAACTCAGCGGCAGAACCGTCATCTTCCTGTATCGTGAATTCAGCATAAGCATATCCTTCGATAAAGGCTCCGGTTCCCCTCAGGTTCATGATCTTTTTCCCGATACGGTATTCTCCTGCCGGCAAATCACCGTAGATCATATCCCATTGCACTTCCCATGAGGTCGTGGCTTCTTTCTGTATTATCCATGCTTCCGATGTCCACGCAAGCTCTTCTTCATGAGGGAGATACTCAACGTCTACCCACTCGCCGCCGTTGAGCTTCTGTAATACAAAATAGCTTCCCGTAGATAATTCATGCACCTTTTTTCCGCCTGACTGAGTACACTCGATAGTCAGACCTGTAGGCGTAACGTCAAGGGCTTTCAGTGTAATGCCCCATTCCTTCGACATAGGACCGTAAACGATATCCGACGAGGAGTCAGCGGTCACGAGATTATATCCTTGATTCACCTGTTCAAAGGTGATGCTGCCGCTGTAGGTGATGTCCGTATCAAGTCCGATAAATGTGTTGTCCTCGGAAATAGCGTAAGTTCCGTCGACCGTCGTGAAAAGCGCTATACTGCCTTTTTCAAGAGCTTCATTGAGCTTCGGTGCATACATCTGACCGCCCCAGAAACTGAGCTCATTATTTCCCAGTAAGCGCATATCGCAGTTTACAAAGCCTACATACTGTTTGCCGCTGACTACGGGGAACAGCCATTCATTCAGGGGAGCGACTACCGAATCCTTATCCACAAGAACTGATTTGAAGGGCTTTGCAACGACTGCATCACGATAAGGTGCTCCGCTGATCTGCAGGGGATTTGAATCACTGGTGAAATTATCGTAGCACATCGTGAATTTTCCGTTTTCAAGCACGGTCTCGTAGGGTATCTCCTCGGTGGAGCCGATATAATTCTCTATTGAGCCTGAAGAAGATTCGCCGCCGCCGTCGCGCATATAAGCGAAATTGTTTTTATAGAAGATCGCTGCTCCCGTGATCGCAGAGCAGATAAGGACCAGTGAAGCGGCAACTGTAAGAACCTTTTTCCATACAGGTCTGTGGTATATCTCAACGCCTGAAACTGACGTTGAATATTCGCCGCTGTTTTTTGCAGTCCTGTTTTTATAGAGCTCTTCGCTTCTTGCATACAGTCTTGATATATCACTGTCCGGTATGGCTTTATAGTTTTCTGAAAGATCTCCGACAGTTCTGCTGTCTGCATTTTCAAGTACGCTGAGATCCAATTCATCTTTTTTCATAGATAAGCCTCCTTATAAAGAAATATCAGCTTTTTCAAGCATTTCTCTGAGTTTTTTGACAGCTCTGCCGCTTCGGACACGGACATTTTCGGGAGTAAGCCTTACAATTTCCGCGATCTCCCTTGCACTGTGTCCGTAGTAGAATTTCTGAATGATTATAGTTGAATCAGGCTCGCCGAGCTCGGCTATCTTTCCGAGTATTATCCTGCGCTGCTCGTTGGCAGCGGTTTCGCTTTCAACGTCCTGTTCGGAAGTCAGCTGCTGAGTAAGCTCGTCGTCTATGGAAACAGTATTCTCATTTGATACCTTGTCTTTATAGATGACGGCTGCCTTCCGCCTTGCGATAGTTCCGATAAATCCGGATATATCGCCGCTCAATTCCTTTTCGGAATCATAGTAGCAGTAAACGTCCGCGAACACGTCGCATACGCATTCTTCCATATCCTCGCGGCTCGCACAGCTTCTCAGCCTGTTGAAAACTATGGTGTAAACATAGTTGCAGTAGGCTTCAAACAATTCCTTGTGTGCCTGTTCAGATGATATCTTTATTTTATTGCGAAATTCCTCATGCGTCATTTGCCTCACCGCCTTCAAGCTTATGTAAATGCATTTATTTTGGCTTTCACTGTATCTATTGTAAATTATACATCAAAACATAACACCCTTCAAGATATTATTTTATTTTAACTATTTGATTGTAACAGCTCTTTATGGTATTGTAAATGCCTTTTGGGTATGATATAATAAAGACACCGGAGCAGGTATCTGTTGTGATAATCATGCTTACGGGAAAAACTGTAAATCAGGTACAGGGGGCTAATAATGAAAATACTGAACCTTCACGGCTTCTTGGGTGAAGCAGATAATAAGAACTATAAGGCACTTTGCAATATCTTTCCTCCTGAGGATATTATCTCTCCTCAGCTTGCCTATATGGATACTTCGCCGCAGGAACTTCTTGAACAGCTTGCGGTAATTGCAGATTCTGATGACTTTATCATCGTGGGGCAAAGTCTCGGAGGCTGGTATGCGGATAAACTCAGCCGCAGATTCATGAGACCGTGTATACTCACAAATCCCTGCTATTACCCGCATGAGCTGGAGCTCATATCAGCTTCGGGGATATCTCCGGAGTTCACAGAGCAGTACCGCAGTATGTCGGAATACTGCAAGAATGAGAGGTCTTATACTCTGTGCAGTGACGGCGATACCGTTCTTCCCGATAATTATTCAAACTGTGCCAAGCTGTCTGAGCAGGTCGTCAGAGTACACGGAAGTCACAGCACTATAGAGAATATCGGAGAGCATATATCCGAACTGCTTGCTGAGATAAAAAACGACAGCCGTAAGGCTGCCATTGATGCTTAACGAATGCAATAACTTCATAATTATGAGTTTATTGCTGTTCCTGTTTTTTATCATATTCAAAAAAGAATCCCCGACTTAGGAAGTATCGGGGATCCTTTTTTATTTTCAGTGCGGACCTTATGTATGCAATAATTGTATATTTCCCGCTTTATACAAGATCACATTAAGGGCACTCTGAAACTTTTACAGGTTCAGCAGTGTGTAAACAATGTTCTTATTGAAAAGATAATGTTACGGATCACTGATGAAATGTTATTGAATATGTAAGCGACAACTGTTTGTGCGCAGGGTTCTTCAGCGGGTGTTTCTTCTTCGAGTCTTCCAAGCTCATTTACATATGTAAGAACTTCAATGTGCATGATGCCTTCCTTATCTGTCCAGTACAGATCAATTCCGTTTTCATTTTCTTCAGCGGTAAAGTAGATTTTTGTGCCGTCAAGATATGCAATACCGTAGCCGTCAGCGTAACGATAGGTAAACAAAGTCTTTTCTCCTGTTACAGCATCGCAGAAATAAGACTTATCATTCTTTCCGCCGAAATAATAGTATCCTATGTAATTGTCGTCACAGAGATTAACGCATTTCCATGTACCTTCCTTGAAACGTGATTCCTGTATTTCAACGGGGTGATACAGATCAATGCTGTTGCCGTACTCATCTGTGCATTCACCTGTCAGACGGTCAACGCGGTAGAAAGGTATGACCTCCATCTGATCAAGATAATACGGCTTGTCAACGTAATTAAGAACAACGAATCTGTACCCGTCATCGTTCATGTCTATATATGGATTATTCTTACAGGTCGATGTTTCATAGTAATCTGAAACAAGCTCCCTTATCTCATTATCATTGAGAAAATCAAAGGTCTCCGGAGTTGCGTCCGAAACGTATTCAAGAGTCTGTACTGTTCCGTCAAGATATTTCAGAACTGCCTTGTCTTCATAGACTGTAGCGATCGCCTTTCTGATATATCCTATGTTGAAATCTTCTTTGTACTGACCGTTTTCAAGGCTGAACTTGCCGTTGACTATTGAACCGTTATTAGCTGATATCTGTGAGCAGTCGTTTCCGTTTGCGTCAAAGTATATGTAGCTGTTGAAATAACCCTTGTAGCTTACGCTCCATATGCCGGGCTTGAAGGCTTTGATGCCGGTATCCTCCAGAATATTTTCCAGATCGATGACATTATCGTCTTTGTCAGTACAGAGCAGATCGGTTCCGTTCATGTAAAAAACATTTTCTTCTCCCGAAGCAAGCTTTACAGTAACAACAACAATGTTTTTGTCAAAGTCAGCTTCAACTGATTCAGGTTCCTTTCCTGTTGTACTGATTATATATTTTCTTGCTAATTCGCAAAGCTCAGGATTGGTATAATAGGGATTTCTACCGGAAATGTTATAGCAGCAGTTGAGTATGTCTTCATTTCCGTTATCCCACTGTATACGTGCTATGTAGCTATTGCATGAGATATAGCCTCTGCTTACGGAATCCTTATAGTTCAGCGTGATCCTATTATCAGCAATGCTATACGAAAATTCCGCTTTCTCACCAGTCATCCTGTCAACACGATAGCCGGTCCTGCCGTCTTCATTGAAGTAATACCAGGCTTTTTCTGAATTAGGCACCCAGAAGCCGTTTGCGATAGATTCTGTATATTCCCTGCGAACTTTGAAGGTATACTCAGTTGGCTTGAGACCTTCCTGCTCGGCGGTAAGCTTAAAGGAAAAAGGCTTGAATCCGCAGTCATATGTGCGCTCTTCATACGAGCCTGTTGTATTATTTCCGTCAGTCAGAACTCCTGCCATCACTGGGAGCAAAGTCATTTGCTCTGCCATGGCGGGTATAACGATCTCTGTTTCACCGGAAATATCTGCGTAGAACTTATTCCAGCCGGCAGTTACCAGCATATTGATGATCTCTGCGCGTTTTTCGTCATAGTGCTTTGTAAAGATATTGTTTTCATCACCCTCTGCATAGGCAGAAAGAGTCATTTCACCTGTGAAAAGGATCGGAGCTGTATAAATTTCAAATCCGCTGTTGTCAATTGAATAATAAATATCTTTGCCGTCTGCACTGCTGAGCGATATCTCAGTACCGGGAGCGAGAGCGTCACTGTATGTTGAGAAATGCACAGTTCCCTCGTCGCAGGTCATAGCCCGGAGGCAGAGATTGCCTGTAAGGAATTCAGCGTCATAATCATAGCTGTCATACAGGTCTGTCCAGTTCTGTCCGTCAGCGCTGAAAAAGCTCTGATTGTTTGCAAATGTCTTCAGTATTCTTTCTTCGCTTAGAAGCATACATGAATTGGTACGGTTGCTGCCGAATTCAGAACTGCCTAAAGGGATACCGTGATTATTGTATGCGTACTCACACGCGATATGATAGCCCTGTATACCTGAGATCTTAGCTACTACAGCGAATGTTTCACCTTCGGTGATATGTACTGGTTCATCAAGAGTTATCGTCTGATAGCCGATATGATCCATTGTGCCTGATGTTGAAGAGTGTGCCTCTCCGGAGATCGGGACCGCAGTATCTGTAAGACCGGTATAGACTGTGATCTCATACGAATCATCCGGTACACAGCAGTTGAGCATAACATCTGTGATAAAACTGTTTTCTTCAGCTGTATATAAATTGGAAATGTATGCGCAGGTATCACCGTTATCTGATATTCCGAACTGACCGCTTACACCAAAGTCATCATGCGAATACAGATGATCGTGCATTTCTGCGGGGACTGCGTCAAAGTAGTCCATCTCATCAATTGAATTATCATAGTACGATACCCAGTAGTATCCGTTATCTCCGTTTTCGATGCCCCAGCTGTTTTTGATGAGCCATGCACCGTTCATGCCGGGAGATGTTTTGAAGTTGTCGGAAGAATAATCATCGTCATATCCAACTATAAGAACGGCATGAGGGGAATCGTAAACGAAATTCTCAGTATTATAAAGTGCGTTTGTTTCGTAATTCATAGAGTAAAAATCATCGAAATTCAATGAAAGGTAGATCGCGTGTCCGTCACATATCGCTCTCTTTACCTCATTGAGATATTCATAGAAAAGATCAGTTCCCACTATGCTCTCATATTTTTCGTCGTCGCTGAAATTAAAGCAGTGAACGTCCGTTATATGAAGCTCAGACTGCTTCTGAAGTTCTTTTTTTGCGAGGTCGGAAGTATACTCCTGATCGTAAGGTGCAACGCTTTCCGAAACGATACCGATCCAGTTCGTGAGCAGTCCCAGTGCGTCTCCGGAACGAGCGCCGGCATCCAAGGAGTTTGAACCTCCGCCGTATTCTTCAGAAGCCATATATGTTGCGAGATAGCGCTCTGAAAGGTCGATATGCGGATTTTCTGCGATCATGTCTGTTTCAATGCTGCCAAGTACGGCGTGAGCCCAGCAGGTACCAAGATCTCCCTGATTCTTTACAGACGATACCAGACCCTTTGTACGGAGGTCAAATTTTGACGGCAGTTCGGTATTATTTTCGGTCAATGAAATATGGCCTGACTGTGCATAAGACTGTGCTGGATAAAGATGCAGGCCTTCTTCGGTTTTTATTTCTTCTTCCGGCGTCTCTGAGGTGCCGGATATTTCGTTGTCATTGTTTTCTGTCTGAGCGGCAGATGCAGCAAATGCTGTATTCGGTATTGCAAGTATTAGTCCCAACAGAAATGCAATAGATCTTTTAGCGTTCATTCATTGTTTTCTCCTTTATTTTTTGTGCAGAGTTTGTTCCACTCTGTAAATATATACGAAAGTAAAAAATCTTTTCAGACATAAACAAAAATTTTTTTAGACAAGGTTGAGCTTTCATTAATAGCTTTAGCACTGAAATTCTTGTATGTCACTATTACAAATTACAGGAATATTTTTGGTTAAAAAATAAAAATAATATTTCGTCTGCTGCACTTTTATGATATAATGTGAATATATATATTAGATGAGCCAAAATCGTAGCAAGGAGGAAATGTATAAATGAAGTACAGTGAGTATCAGCAGCTTTTAGAAACAGATAAGAGTAAAGCGCAGCGCACTGTATTCGACGAATATCTGAACTATGTTTATACCATAGCGTTCAATAGATTGCGAAGCTGCGGGAGCCGCGAAGATATAGATGAATGTGTAAGTGATATTTTCACTGATATATTCGCTTCATTTGACTATAAATCAGTAACAAACGATGATATAAAAGGCTTTATCGCTACTGTAGCGTTGAGAAAGACCGCAACATATTATCACAGATTATGCAAAAAAGCAAAAAACATTTCGTTAGATGATGAGTGTAATGATACTTTCCCTTCAACGGAAGATATATCCGATGCGGCTGAGAAAAAAGAGACACGCCGGTTGCTTCTGAAGCTTATAGATGATCTCGGTGAACCCGATTCGACCATTATAATGCAGAAGTATTACTACGGACGAAACTCATGTGAAATTTCCAAATTTGTTTCTCTTTCGCCTGCTATGATAAGAGTGCGTAACAGCAGGGCTTTAAAAAAGTTACGGAAATTGCTTTCTGAGAATGACATTTCTTTTTGAAGGGAGTTCTTTATGAAAAAGAAATTAGATCTTAAAATGCTTGAGAATTCTGATATGAAAACTCTTGAAGCGCTTTCATACAAGTACAGAGCAGTAGATGATGATGAGGCTGAAAAGATATACAGACGTATATCAAATAATACTGAAGATTACTACGAAGAGGTACAGGTGTATAAGGTCGAGAATTATCACAGACCCATTTGGAGGAAGATGTGTTCAGCTGTTTTGACTTTGGCTACAGTTGTATTGACGGTTTGGGGCGGAAGTCAGTATTATGCTCATCTGAAAAACAACAGGATGACTGATAATAATATCGCATCTGATACAACATCATGCGGCACTGAAAATAAAAGTACAGCTATAGCGATAACTGACGATTACAAAGGACAGATACTTGGTATCCAAAACTGGCATATCGAAAAATTCACAGCAGCAGATGGATCATCTTTTAAAAGCTTGACCTTTATAAATGACGATACCGGAGAGGGATTTGCCGATTGTATAATTTTTAAAGATGAAGTATTTGCATATCTTTCTGATCTTGATAACGACGGGGAGCCCGAACTGATATTAAACTGTGCATATGGGATAGTCAGTGGTGATAACACATATTATACTAAGGTATACAGGATCAACAACGGGATAATTGAATGTGGAATAGCAAATGATGATATAAGGGCATACTTGGATGAGAACAGAATAAATACATCCAGCAATCTTGATGTCACGGAGAAGTATTATCCCGACAGGAACAAGATAATAGTGACAAACAGAAATGATGATAAGGAGTTTGAAATGAGCATGGATAACTTCAAATTCTATCATTATGAGCAATATCCGGTAAAAGTAGATGATAATTACAAAGGTCCTATATTTGGCACTATGAAATGGATTATAGGAGCACATAGTATTTCTGATGATACAGAGTATACTTATCTTTTATTTACAAGGACAGGATTTGGTGGTAGACTTTTTGATGGATATAAGGACAGGACTTCCATTTATCTTACAGATCTTGACATGGACGGAATTCCCGAATTGATTTGTAATTATCAATACGGAGAGGATGAGTCTGAATGGAAGGATCATGTGATTATATACAGGGTAAATGTAAACGGTGAAATAGAGCAGGGAACATTTCTTGATGATTTTGAAGCTTTTGAAAAAGCTCATAATATCGAACTCAATAGCTGTGATGATTTTACAGAAACATTTATACCTGAACGCAACAAGATAATTCTTAAAAAACAGGGCAGTGATACTGAATACGAACTTGGTATTGAATATTATCATTTTGAAGTAGAGGAATAAAAGTATTTTTTGGTGCACCATTATATATAAAATTTTTCAGGAAGAGGTGATATCGCAAAAATGATGTCGGCAGGATGAAATATCCTGCGTTTATCCACTAAAACTATATCGAAAAGGAAGTAATTAAAATGAAAAATATAATAAAAAGAATTTCAGCATTCGCAATGGCATTTACTCTTCTCGGAGCAGGCTCTGCTGTCACACAGAGCGTTGCGCCACAGCTTGATAATTCAATTACGGCATATGCAGGTGCCAATTCCGAACAGCAGGCGTTTATTGATAAAATTGGTAAAGCAGCTCAGATGGCTTATGCTAAAAATAAAGTCCTTCCAAGTTTGACAATAGCTCAGGCTATTATTGAATCAAGGTGGGGAAAAAGTGTGCTTGCACGTGATTACTATAATTACTTTGGAATGAAAGCAGGTTCAAGTTACAAAGGTGAAACTGTAACATTAGATACAAAAGAGGAGATAGGCGGAAATAAAATAACTGTAAAAGGAAAATTCAGAGTATATCACTCTTTTGATGAGGGAATGGAGGGATACTATAAGTTTATTACAGGAATGTCAAGATATTCAAATATTATCGGTGAAACTAACTATAAAGAAGCCTGCCGTAAAATACAACAGGACGGTTGGGCAACAGACAGTAAATATGCAACCACTCTTATTAATACAATAGAAACGTATGATCTTACTAAATATGATTTCACATTTGAAGATGTATCTGCAAGCGATTGGTTTTACAATGCAGTACAGTATGTCTATAAAAATAATATTATGAGCGGAACTTCTGCCAGAACATTTGAACCAAATGCTACCCTGACCAGAGCACAATTTGTTACGGTCCTTTACAATATGGAAGGCGAACCTGCATATAATAATAACAGAACTTTTTATGATGTATCCCAGGGTCAGTGGTACACAGCTCCGATCCTCTGGGCAGCTGATAAGGGAATTGCAAGCGGATATGGAAACGGTAATTTTGGCGTAAACGATAAGGTAACAAGAGAGCAGCTCATAACTATGCTGTATAACTATGAGACAACATACAAGAAGCATTCATGTTATGCTCCGGCAGACGCTCTGAAGAATTGCTCAGACGCAAGCAAGGTTAGCAGCTGGGCACTTGATCCTATGAGATGGGCTTTTTATAACAAAATCATTTCAGGCAAGTCAAATGGCAAACTTGACCCTCAGGGAACAGCAACACGTGCGGAATGTGCGCAGATCATATATAATTTTAAAGGCAAAAAAACTGCCCCGGTTTTAAATAAATATACAATTCAAGACAAAAATGGCGCAAGTGTTCGTAAAAGCGCAGGTACCTCAGGAACTAAGACAGGGGCACTTGCAAAAGGCAGCGTTGTGACCTATGATGAAACTGCAAATGCAAATGGCTATACATGGTATCATATTGTTTCAGTAGAGGCAAAAAGCGGAAGCTGGGGCAGTTATTCAACAGGCTGGGTAGCAAATGTGTAAGTACTGATAATACCATAAAAATCCATTTCAAGTCGTTGGTTATAATAAGTAATTGATAGTGAATAAAGAAAGATTCCCCTCATCAGGTGAAGTGATACTTCACTTGGTGAGGGGGATTATTATTCTGTGAATACAATGCACCGGAATATCATGGAATGCATTGAACATAATTGAAAAGCAGAAGTGTCATACATTCTTTTCCATACATAGTATGTCTTTTTTGAACTGCTCCAGAAAAGTACTTGCTGCTTTTGTAAAAACAGGATAGCGTTTCCAGATAAAATTGCCGGTAACCTCGACAGGAGGCTCTAAAGGCTTGAAGCACATTTTACTGTCACCGCTTACATTTATAAGCTTGTCGAAGCCGATACAGTAACCGATGCCTTCGCTTGCCATGACCGAGCCGTTATAGATAAGGTTATACTCGGCAGCGATATTCAGGTTTTCTGTTTCATCGCCAAAAAGCCGCTTGAACATTATATTGTGATTCTGCTGTCTCGGAACAATAAGCGGCAGACCTGCAAGGTCATCAAATGTTATAAGCTCTTTATCAGCAAGTGGCGCGTCACGCCGCATCAATACTCCGAAACGGTCCCTGAGCGGAATTTCGACAGCTTCGTATTTTGTACTGTCAAATGGCTGAAAAATGATACCGAAATCGATAAGCCCCCTGTCAAGTTTTTCGATGACATCAGTACCATCGCCGCTGAAAAAGCTGTAATGAATGTCGGGATAATCCTCTTTAAGATGATGTGCAGTGTCGGCGATAAGCTTTATCGCATATGTCTCACCTGCGCCGATATAAACAGTACCTGAAACACTGTCATTGCTCTGACGGACTTCCTGCTCGGTTTTATCCATAAGCTCCACTATCTCCTCGGCACGTTTGCGGAGTATCATTCCCTCCTCAGTAAGTGTAACGCCTTTGTTTGAGCGTACAAGAAGAGTTTTGCCGAGTTCATCCTCAAGCTCCTTCAACTGACGGGAGAGTGTCGGCTGCGACAAATACAGCCTCTCCGCAGCTGTGGAAAAGCTCTGTTCTCTTGCTACTGCAAGGAAATATCTCAGTACACGAATATCCATTGACACGCCTCCTTTTTTAATATCATAGCATATTTTGCTATAACTGTCAAGCATATCTGAGTATTCAGTATAAGTATTTGTAATTATTGAAAAGCTGTGATATAATGAAGACAACAAGAGGGACGGAGGTGCATAGATGAACGATAATGTCAGACAAAACCTTATCGACGCAGGCTGTGATGAAGGATTCATTGCGAAGTTCGCCGCTTGTTTATGCGACAGAAAGCAATGTGAGAAAATGCTTGCTGATCACAGGCGCGAACTGCTTGATGAGATACACACAAAGGAACGCTGTATAAGCTGTCTTGATTACTTGGTTTTTATAATGAAAAAGGAGGGCTTAAAATGAAAGGAATGATAGGTGCGTTAATGACAGCAGGCGCATTGCTTGCAGTGACGATAGGCTGCGGGAATATTGTCGTTTCCAGCAATATACAGGCTGAAAGCAGTATATCTGCTGACGTTAGATCATCCTCTGATTCAGAATATAAATATACTGTACATGACGTTAAAAACCTGCAGGACTTCATACTGGCAAAAGAGAATGAGGAAGAACTCACTGGCAAGCCATACGATCTGAACGGCGATGACCGCTGGGACGTTTTTGACCTCTGTATTATGAAGAATGAAGTTTTCAGTGCATCGGAAACAGACAGGAATACTCTTGTTATATACTTCTCACGCACTGGCAATACTCAAAAGATAGCTGAATATCTGATTGAACTGACAGATGCAGACGGTTATGTTATCGAAGCTGCTGTGCCTTACAGCGACGCTGATATCAGATATCAGGACGACAACTGTCGGGCAAACAAGGAGCAGAACGATAAAACAGTCCGTCCTGAGATCGCTGATCCGATCCCGTCAATTGACAGTTATGATACTATATTCCTCGGTTATCCCATATGGTGGGGACAAGAGCCGCGTATCATCGACACCTTCCTTGAAAGTTATGACTTCTCCGATAAGACGGTCATTCCTTTCTGCACGTCGGGCAGCAGCGGTATCGCTGCAAGCGAGAAAAATATCGCTGCTCTTGTACCTGTCGGCAATCAGCTTGTGGGCAGACGTTTTTCAGCAAGCGCTACAAAGGACGATGTAAAGGAGTGGGTAGATATTCTTCCGCTGAATAATGATAAATCAGAAATGAAACTGCTTATCTCCGTGAATGGTCAGGAGCTTACTGCTTCCCTTGCGGACAGTACAGCCGCAAAGGAGCTTGCTGAAAAACTGAAAGCTGAACCTGTCACCGTTACGCTGAATGAATACGGCGGATTTGAAAAGGTCGGTAAGCTGCCGTGGGCACTCACAAAGTCTGATACAAGCATTGAAACGGAGCCGTGTGATATAATGCTGTATCAGGGGGATCAGATGACCATTTTCTACAACTCCAATTCGTGGAGCTACACAAGTCTCGGACATATCGAGAATACTGCACAGGACGAATTAAAGGCTATATTGGGTGAGGGTAATGCTACGGTTACGCTCTCTGTAAAGTAAAAATCAAATTATATTCACGCTATTAAAAATGGAGGTAATTATGAAAAAGATAAGAAATCTGTTAACAGCATTAGTTCTCTGCACCTGCACGATTGCTTCAGCATCATGCGGTTCTGAACAGACTTACGAAGTAAAGCAAACATCAACCCCAACAGGAGGTATCGGTATGACTTATACAGAAGAACTTAAACTTGTACAGGAGTGGGATAAAACATTCCCGAAATCCGATTTGGTTGACCACAAAAAGGTCACTTTCCATAACCGCTATGGCATCACACTTGCCGCTGATATGTATACGCCTAAGAATGTTTCCGGCAAGCTGGCGGCTATAGCTGTATGCGGACCCTTCGGTGCGGTCAAGGAGCAGTGCAGCGGTCTGTACGCTCAGACACTTGCGGAGCGCGGATTTCTGACCATTGCATTTGATCCGTCATTTACAGGTGAAAGCGGCGGTCAGCCCAGATACATGGCTTCTCCCGACATAAATACAGAGGATTTTCAGGCAGCGGTGGATTTTCTTACAACACAGGAAAATGTTGATCCTGAAAGAATAGGGATATGCGGTATCTGCGGCTGGGGAGGTATGGCTGTCAATGCTGCGTCTCTGGATACAAGGATAAAGGCAACGGTTGTGTCCACGATGTATGATATGTCCCGCGTCAATGCAAACGGCTACTTCGATGAGGGCGACAATGAGGAAACAAGATATGCCACAAAGGCTGCTCTTAATAAACAGCGTACAAAAGACTATGCGGCAGGGGAGTATGCCCTTGGCGGAGGAGTTGTCGATCCGCTTCCGGACGATGCACCGTATTTTGTAAAGGACTATTATGACTATTATAAAACAGAAAGAGGTTATCACCCACGTTCACTCAACTCTAACGGCGGCTGGAATGTTATCGGCTGTATGTCATTTATGAATCAGCCCATAAATACATACAGCAATGAGATCAGAAGCGCTGTACTTATAATGCACGGTGAAAAAGCTCATTCATGCTATTTCGGCAAAGACGCCTACGAAGCAATGACCAGGGACAGCAAATATACTGATAACAAAGAGCTTCTCATCATCGAAGGAGCTTCTCATACCGATCTGTATGACGGCGGTGAAAATAAGGTCATTCCGTTTGACAAGCTTGAAGCATTTTACAGGGAATACCTGAAATAATACAGAAAAAGGTGGTGGGAACAATATGAGTATTACAGTAAATATCTACTACACAGGCGAAAAAGGCAACGCTGGCAAGTTTGCCGAGGAAATGATGCACAGCGGCACAGTGGAAAAGATAAGGTGCGAGGACGGAAATCTCAGATATGAGTATTTTCAGCCGCTTGACGATCCCGAAACGGTGCTGCTTATAGACCAGTGGACAGATCAGGCATCGATAGATTTACACCACGCTTCACCCATGATGCAGACGATAGCCCGGCTTCGTGAAAAGTACGGACTGAAAATGAAAGTTGAGAGGTATATCTCAGATGAGGAGATACCAGAAAATGACAGGAAATATATTGTAAAATAAGCATAAGATCACTATGAACAAAGCACTGGAAATTATGTCTGTCATCAGGATAAAATGAAATAAGCCCATCTGAGTTCAAAGAAAAATAAAGCCTTATTCTCGACGATAAGCGAGAATAAGGCTTTTTATATATGTCTACCTGGTTCTGATCCGTTTATATGCAAATTCAAGCATACTAATGTTAAGAACTGCAAAAAACATAAGATACACAGGCATTATCCTGATGCCAGTGACTTGTTGTATATTGCCGAATACCATAGGCATGAACGTGCTTCCCACGTATGCGGAAGCCATCTGCAGTCCTATTACCGCTGCACTGTTTTCTCTGCCGAAGTTTTCGGGAGCCATGTGCTGTATAGCAGGATAAACAGGTCCCATTCCGGTGCCGATTATGACAAATCCGACAGCTGCCGGTATATAGCTTTCAAATGGAAGCAATACAAGCAGTATCCCGGCTGCTTCAACAGCAATTCCTATGCGAATCAGAAGTCTGTCACCAAGCTTGTTTGATATGAAAGCGGAAATAAGTCTGCCAAGCATAAGTCCGCCGAATACCAGAGAACCGAAAGCTGCGGCAGTTTCAGCGGATATATTTTCCTTTGTTCCGGTAAAATAGCTGGAAGTCCACAGGAAACAGGTCGCTTCTCCCGAACAGTAGGCAAAAAAACCTATAAGGGCGGGGATAACTCCGCGTATCTTCAGAGCTTCTCTGATACCTGCGCTGTCACGTTCGTTTTCGTCCTCTTCGGCTGAATTCTTCTTCCAGAGCGGAACAGACAACAGACATATGAGCAATATACCCGACTGTATATACGCAGTCCAGCGGTAGCCCTCGTTCCAGTGTGCCTTTGCGAGCGCGACGGACATAATATACGGACTTATCGTTGCTCCCACTCCGTAAAAGCAGTGCAGGAAATTCATCACCGATGAAGAATAGTGCTTCGCAACATAGTTATTTAGCGAAGAATCTACCGAACCTGCGCCAAGTCCGTAAGGAACGACAAAGAGAAAAAGCATAGCATACGATTTTGAACAGGAAAAACCGATAAGTCCAAAAACTGTCAGTAAAATTGAGAATACAACTATCCACTGCGTTCTGACTTTTTTTATGATCGTCGGAGCTATAAGCGCTGAGATTATTGTCATGAAGGATATAGACATAGATACATACCCTGCATATGAGGACGGTACGCCGAAGTATGTCTGCATAGACGGCCAGCCAGATCCAAGCAGAGAATCCGGCAGTCCGAGGCTGATAAAAGCAAGGTATATCACCGAAAGAAGAAGTAAACCCATTTTTTTCTCCTGTTTATCATAAAAGTATTTTTTCACCTGAGCATTTTCTTTATTATACAGGAACAATACGGAAAAAGCAATAAGCAATTCGTAAAAAAGCAGCCGTAATGAACGATATTTTATTTATATATACAGTCAGCAAAAAAAGAGTTGAATTATATGAATAAATATGGTATAATTGATAAAAATGAACTGTATAATCACTATTCGTTAAATAATATTGTGTAAATGTGCTTATGATTTAAAAATTAAAAGGGAGGAATTGAAATGAAACTGAAAAGCGTCCTGTCAGCTCTTACGGCTGCTGTAATGGCTGTACCGTGTATGTATGCTCCGCCGGTGTCTTCTATCAGCTCACAAAGCACTGATAAAAGTGAGTATGAGGAACCCCTCATATATATACCTGATTTCCCGCAGGAGATCCTTGATGAGTTCGATATTAACTGGACAGGTCTGGCTTCTAATGTGCATAGTGACAACACCGTATTCGATTTCAGCTCTGCTCATAACGAGTTTTGGTATGACGGCGGCTACGCTTTGTACAGCGATCAGAATTACGGAACGAATATCTGTTACGTATTCAGGTGGCATGAATGCAGCAGCTGCAGGGCATATCAGTCAATGGATTTCCCGCTTTCCGACTATACAGAAAATCTTGATCTCAGTCTTGATATGTTTCTGGATGTTGAGATAAAGGAAAGCGGTGATTTCAGAGCAGGTCCTCTGCTTGAACTTAACGGAGGAAAAGAAGAGCTGTTCATAATTGAGAAATTCACTGCCGAGGCAGTATTTCCTGAGAATGAAAAAATAGGTTCATATACCGCTGACGATAAGGAATACGACCTTTATATGCAGAGCGGCGACGGTAAAAATGGAGCTCCGGTGCGCTATTATGCCGTGAATAAGGACGGCCTTACAGATGTGCTTGCAACTGACGACAATCCTCGTGATGAGTATTCTTTAAGTGTCTCCGACCATCTTGCAAATCTGAAAAGGCTGGCGGAAACAGACATAAAGCTTGATAAATACGGCATTCTCTGTGAAGGAAGCGACGGTGTAGGTTTTAGCTATTACAGAGCCGGTCTGAAAAATGCTTTTTACCCGCTGCCTGAGGAAGAGCTTTCCCTTGATGATAACGGGGAGCCTGTGGTCTATAAACAGCAGCTGATGAAAAATCTTGACGGTTACAGGTATTCCTTACAGACTGATGATTCAGGCTGGCCTCTTATTCAGGATGAAGAGGGACGCTATTATATCACGAGTCATGAGAATAATTCCTATATTATTCCAAAAGGCGACGGCAAGCTTTCTGCAATGGTATCTGACGGTATATTCGGAACTGTCTCGTCAGGCAGGGAATTTGACGGAAAAACTCCGCTGCTTGACAAGGATTACCGGCTGGACTATGAGTACACCGTCAATAAAGAATACACCAGTGATGAAGATGATAGTTATTCACCTGCTGCAGCTGCGTCAGTATGGACTCTGGAGCCTTATATAAGACTGGATTATCAGGAAAAATCGAATATCGGTGATATTAGCAGCGGATATCTTGGTACGATCGAAGTTGACGGCGAGGTATATGAAATACACAGTTCGGATATATACAGCATAGATATGGTGCCGCTTGGAAATCCTTCCGAGCCTTATCAAAAAAGTTACCTCTTCATTCATATGGACGGCAAAGAAAGTCAGAGCTCCGGAGTAAAGAAAGGTTCTTTCCCAATCACCAGACTGGCTGAGGCTGCAAAAGCATATGGTATAGAGGTCGGAAAACTTGCACGTATTGATCTTAATTTCCATAATGCCGGCGAATACACTATTGATATACTCAAAAATGATATTGTCGTCGGAGACAGAACGGACACTGATCCCGGCAGTGACAGCAGGATATATGTTGATGTCGCAAAGAGCCCAAGCGCAGTGAATATTGATCCTTATACCTTCAGTGCGTATACAAATGGATATATGTACGGCTATGAAAACGGCTGCTTTTCGGCAGGTTCGGACGTAAAGCAGGAGTCGGCTTTCGAGGCTGGAATAGAAAAAACAAGAAACGGCAGGCATATTATAAATACCGATAAAGAAATCACTGCAGACTACAATATCGAGAATACTTACAAGGACAGCTATCAGATCGAATATTATCTCTCTGGAACGTATGATAACGTATATGAAATTTATCATATCATTGAAAACAGCGAAAACTACCCGTTTGAGAACAATTTTATCGGATCCGTTGCCGGAATGTACCGCTCTCCCGCAGAACCCAGACCGGAGTTTGTGAAAACATATACCGCAGACGGCCATACTTATGATCTGTACAAGGATTTTGTCTCGTTCAGCGGCTGTTTCAGTTCCACTGTTTATCATGTTTATGTCAGCATAAGACAGGATCAGGAAGAGGGAGAAGCTCTGGAGGGTTCTGTTAATTTCAAAGAGCATCTGGGACAGATCCACGAAAAAGCTCTGGACGGAATGAATATAGACTGTATTTTCCTGAGAGTAGATACAGGCAGGGACAGCGGAACAGTCAAAGCGCTGAAAAATGATATATCACTTGAAACATTTGATGTCCCATGGACTATAGTCGGGGATTTCAATGACGACCTACGTGTGGACTCCTTTGACCTCGTTGCGGCAAGGAAAGAGCTTTTGAACCAGCTCGCCGACAGGGATTACTATTCTCCTGGTTACAAGGATATCAACCATGACGGTGATTTCAATGTAGCTGATATTGTTATGCTTCAGTCATATATTCTCGGAAAGATAAAGACCCTTCCGGAGATCTATTGATAACATACAGCGATAAAATATATGAAGTGCTCAATGCTCCGCTTTAAGTCAGGCAGACATTTGAAATAACCAAATATTTTATTTAGTTACCAAAAGCAGTCTGTGAGTGTTTTGCAGACTGCTTTTTGATTTTTAATGCTGTTAAGCAGTCATGTCCGGAAATAACCGTGAACCTGGCAGTAAAACAGTGGTATCAGCAGCGTCGGAGTATGGAATTATTTTGAAATAACCGATTTCAGGAAGATAGTTTAAAAGTGATATATAAGAGAATCTTTTACTATTTGTTCATTGACTTTAAATATTAACTGTGTTAAAATATATGTAAAGCCCATGCATTTTATAGGTTTTCTGCGCATTTTTTCGTGCAGATTTCCGATAACGGAAAGATATAGCTGTAAAGAAGGTGTATTGTATGGATTTTCAGCAGTTTATAGACGGAGTTTTACCTACAGCCTGTGTTGTTTCGGTCAAAAAGACAAGCAGCGGAGGTTATGAGGATATACGTATCGCAGCCGGCAACAAAATGTTTATTGAAATGGCAGAGCATCCCCCCTTCATTACAGATCCGGATGTCCGGCCCGCTAAATTCATACCGGACAGTCCATATGACAGATACCTCCCGAAAACCACAAATTTCGAGGATCTGTGCTATCGCTCGGCTATCCTGAAAAAATCAGTCAGCACATATATACACTTAAATGTATGTGATTTGTGGTTCAATATGATCTTCGTTCCTGTTGACTACGAGGACGGCGATATCTGCTACTGTGTATATTCAACAGAACCCTGCGATGTAAATGACATAAATCCCGCTTCAACAAGCTCTCTGAACATATCAAGCGACGTGCTCAGGACCTGTATAAAGCTCAGAGGAACTAACAATTTCAGCCAAACGATAAATGAAGTGATACAGGATATCCGTGAGCTGTGCGGTGCGGAAGTCTGCACGCTTATGCTCATTGACGATGAAAATGGTATTTGCAATATTCTCGCTAAAAGCGTTATGAACGGCAGTAATCTGAAAACTGTATCACAGCTTTCAAACCTTTATGATATTGCACTTTCATGGCAGGAGACTCTGGGTGAAAGAGACTGTATCATCATAAAAGATCAGAAGGCTATGGAATATATCAGGGAAACCAACAATATGTGGTACCTTACTCTTGAAGAAGCAGGCGTTGAAAGCGTAGTGCTCTTCCCGCTCAGACATAACAGGAAAATGATCGGTTATATATGGGCGACTAACTTTAACATTGAAAATACACAGCGTATCAAGGAAACTCTTGAACTGACCACCTTTTTCATTTCTTCCGAGATCGCAGGCTACAATATGATGAAGCGCCTGGAGCATATCGGATATACTGATATTCTGACAGGTATCAATAACCGCAACGCGATGAATAACAGAGTAAGCAGCATCGTTTCTGGCGATGAGATTATCAGCGGAAGCTACGGCATAGTATTTGCGGATCTTAATGGTCTGAAGCGTGTAAATGATGACGGCGGACACGTGGCAGGCGACCTCCTGCTGAAAAAGGCGGCACTGCTGCTTCAGGAGGTATTTATCGAAGACAGTATATATCGCGCCGGCGGCGACGAATTCATGGTAATGGTCCTTGGATGCAGCGAAGCTGAATTCAACAGTAAGGTCAGCGTTCTCAGAGAAAGATCCAGTGATCCTGATAATGTATGCTTTTCTGTGGGATGCTTCTATAACGGCTCAAACAGTGATATACGCGATGCGATGAGATTTGCGGACGAAGCGATGTACAAGGACAAGGAAAACTATTATTCCGAACATCCTGAAAGAAAATACAGGTAGTTTTTTACCAGGTACCCTTAAAACCGATGTAAGGCGCGGTGAAACTTTATTAAGCGCATATCCTTAAAAAATGATTGGGGAAGAGTGATTTCTATGAGAATTAATAAATTTGTATCAGTATTTACAGCCATAGTGCTTGCAGCGGCAAATTCTGCTGTTTTAACAACGGTATTATTGCCGAAGGCTGAAGATACAGCTGCGGCAGCCGAAAGCATTGACCACTGCACTGTAAGAGTGGCTGTTGTGGATATAACCACAGGGGAAAATCTTGAAGGAGCTGTTTTTGAGCTGGAGGAGAATCCCACCGGTTCAGGTGTGAAATTTGAAAGATGGAATACTTCCGATGAACCTGTCAAGGTTGTCAACGGTCTGTTTACATGGGAACTTTACAGTATTAATGCTGTCAGTCTCCCGGAAGGATACATCGTCCCGGAGAATACATATTTCTCATTCGATGATGATGGCGAGGTCAAGGATTATACCATCAGAGTTGTTCCGGAAAGAGTAAAAAGAAATGTATATTTCTATGCCTCTGACTGGACCGATGCTGTTCCTACGGAGGATGGCAGGTTCTTTTCAGGGATCAGGGCTTGCAAGGATCAGCATATTGCGGTAGAAGTATATGATGAGGACGGCAGGTGTTTCACACATGAGACACTCTGGGGTATTTATGATATGTATCTGCCTGATGGCAGGTACAGGATAAAGGCAACTCCGATTGACAGAAACTATGAGACTATAACCGAGGATCTCGATATCGCAAAGACTGCCATGGATATGTATGATGACGCCGTTTTCCCTGATAAGGACGGCTTTATTGACATTGAGATAGCAGACGGAAAAATGGTAAATGATATCGAGATCTGTATACGTATGAAGCCTGAGGCAGTTGAGTATATCAAGGACGGCTGCAAGGCAAATATATCTGTAGTTGATCTGTATACCAATAAGCCGGTAGATGGCGTAAAGCTAAGATTTTTAGACGATCCCTTTTCTTCAAGAGAGGTGATCGCTGAGTGGGACACTACTGATGAACCTGTAAAGAAGATCAAAGATCTTTCTGCACTCAGATGGTATGAAGTTGAAGTAGTTGCCGCTCCCGACGGGTATTTTATCAATAACAGCACTTCCTTCAATTTCTCGGATCTCGGTGATACGCAAAATATCGTGATCAAAGCTGTTCCGAATAACGAGGAGCCGAATGTAAACGTGACCGTATATGACTGGACAGACCTTGTTGCGGATCCTTCCGACGGAACCTATGAGGGCTATAAGCTCATGGATCCTGCTGACTATTCCCTTACGGTCTATGATAACAATTTTAATCGTTTTGAAGTCACCGAAGGAGATGTACATTTACCTGACGGTGAATACAGTGTTCATGTATTTTACGACGGAAGCAAATATCATTATGTGGATAATCAAGGGTGGAAGGCAAGAGCTGTACGCAGGATATTGGGAAAGGATTTCATTGTTCCTGAGTCAATGACTACCTGTTTTGAGATCAGAGACGGTAAGACCGTAGGTCAGCCGTGTCTGTTCCTTGAAAAATGTAACAGCAAAAAAACGAGCTGTACACTCAATCTTCAGATAATTGACGGCGTGACCGGAAAGCCTGCAGAGGCTGCAGAGTATCGTGTGATCCGTATAGATGAGGAGTTTGAGGAACAGGTCGAGAAGACCGGTCTGGAGGAGGACTTCAGAGGATTTATGCCCGCCTATGGCAAAATGCCTGAGAGCGGAGCTGTTACCGTGGATGAGCTTGAGCCCTTTGTCAAATATATTATTGTCGGCAGTTCCGGCAGCAAGCGATACAGTGGCGAAAGTACTGCATTAGTATCATACGGCAAGGACGGAGAGACTAAGGACGTTACAATAAAACTCATGCCTTTTGACTATAAGAAAGGCGACGTCAACGGTGACAGCGAGCTTAATGTTGCAGATCTTGTAATGCTTCAGAAATGGCTTCTTGACGTCCCTGATACTGCGGTCGAAAAGCCGGGGAACGCCGACATCAACGAGGACGGCACAGTAGATGTATTTGACCTTATACAGCTGAGAAAAGAACTGATAAAGAATGTTTTATAAAATGATATGTATATAGTAAGCCGGCAATAAAACTGAACGGTTGATTATGGCAATAATTAAATATGGGAAACAGCCTTGCTCTCAGATAGTGAGAACAAGGCTGTTATTGTTCTATGTGAGCATTCCCAGTTCCGTATCACGCTTTTGAGGGATATCACACACCGAAGCTTTCAAGCAGATCATGAATTCCGTCCTCTGAAAGCACACCGCGTTTAAGGCTTTTCGGGAGAAGCCCCGCTTCATCAGCGGCAAAATCACGCTTCCATGCAGAACTGCCGTAATAGTCTGACAGCTGTCTGAGCATTTCCGCAGAGCCGTTTCTTGCCTTATCCATTATATTCTCGTAGTAAGTGACACGCCTGATCTGTTCTTGTATTGATTCAGGTGTTGCAGGCAGGATCTTCTCAAATGCAAACATATCATGAAGTTCGCCTTCTGTATCGTTAGGATCGCAGTGATGTTCATTATAATATGCAACAATGTGAAAACCGCATCGGTTGACATAGAAGTGAATGTTACGCTTCTCGAAATACGGTGTAACAGTTTCCCAGACGGTGATCTCTGGATGCATTTCTTCGATCGCGCACCATGTCGCATAGCCTATACCCTTGCTGTGAACTGCGGGTGAAACGAACAGCAGCTCAAGATCACCGTGATCGTATTCAGTCTTTATTACAGCGCCGCCCACCGGTTTACCGGCGTGAATAATGCGGTAAGCTGTGCCTTCATCAATAGCGTGGGATATGGTTTCATGAGAGATGATCTCGCCGTCTTCTTCAAAGTGGTCGTCACGCGGCCCGAATTCTTCAAGCGCACCGTAATTGAAGGCTTCCTGATTGTCTTTTATGAATTGCTCACGATCGGATTCTTCGAGGGGGAGAAGTTTTATTTCTGACATTATCTTTGTCCTTTCAATTATATGTTTTATTATCAGTACAGCGCATATTTAAGCGGGGTATCCATGAAAAAGCCTTTTCATATACGTTTTTCTGTTTTTATGATATCAGAAGAACAAGCTTTTGTCAATAATCAATTTGTAAGAATGGGCGTTGTCTGCCTGAGCAGCGGCTTTTTCGGAAGCATGACCGGCTGATCGGCATCCAATGGCGATTATTTTGAAATACATAATTATTAACTAATTTGTTTTAACATACAAACAGAAGCTTAATTCTTTGTGTGAATTGCCAAATATTTTTTATACTTTGTAAACATTTACTATAATACATTGAAAAAATTGTGTATTAGTTGTAAAATTAAATTAAGCAATATGAGAAAGAGGTATAAGGTTGCTTTTTTAAAACGTATTCTCAGTTATGTTTGAAGTATCAGATTTGTCTTTATATTGTAAAAGGGGGGGAACTATGAGATTCCAGGCGATCGTTGATGGTATCGTTCCGGCTGCGTGTGTTGTATCTGTTGAGAAACAGGACGGCGGAGATTATGGGAAAGTGCGTACTGTGACCGGAAATCGTCCATATATCGACACTATCGAAAAGCCGGTCGGTATGACTATGCTGGCGAGTAAATTCGTACCTAACAGCGAATACACCGATTATGTACCCAAAGATCTGAATTTTGAAAATGCCTGCTATGATGCGGCGGTAAAAAAGAAAAATATACATTCCTACGCACATACTACAAAGTTTGATGTGTGGTTCAATATGACGTTTGTGCCGTTATATCCTGATGACGGCAATATATGCTATTGTCTGTACATTGTGGAGGTCAATTTAAAACCTGATGCGAAAAGGCTGTCCATGATCTCGGCAGATATAGCCTCTTCCGTGCTTGAAACCTGTATCAAGCTCCAGAATCCCGACGATTTCACTCAGGCAATGAAGGAAGTCTGCGTGGATATCCGTGATCTTTGTGATTCTGAGCATTGCTGCATACTGCTTATGGATACAGCCAACCGCAAGTGTTCCGTACTTTGTGAAGCTTTTTCAAAGGATTCGAAGCTGCTTCCGATGGATACATATGTTGATGATGCATTTTATGATATTGCGTATTCATGGCTGGATACCATAGCGGGGAGCAACTGCCTTATAGTAAAAAACGAGCATGATATGGAACTGATAAAGGAATCCTGTATGGCATGAATCTATTACAAGTGCAGGCGGTAAAACCATCGTACTGTTCCCGCTGATATTCAAAAATGAGCTTCTGGGGTTTATATGGGCGATAAATTTCAGCGATGACAAAGCTGTCAAGATCAAGGAAACTCTTGAACTGACAACATTTATACTGGCGTCTGAGCTTTACAGCTACAAAATGATCGAGCATCTCAAATATATGAGTTATACTGATGCGCTGACAAAGCTGCCGAACCGGTTTGCGAGTTCCGATTATGTTGCCGACCTTATCAGACGTGATGAAAAGTTTACTGTGGTCTCGATAGATCTTAACAATTTTAAAAGCGTAAATGATACTCTGGGATTTAAGGCGGGAAATCAGGTGCTCATAGAGATCTCCAGGCGCTGGAAAAGTATTTCTGACAGCAACAGTGCCGGATATACTGACTATATCACACGTATCAACGGTGATGAGTTTTTGCTTATCATTTACGGGTACTGCAGTGAGGCGGAGCTCAGGAACGCTATTGTACGGTATGCAGACGCACTCAGTGATCATCTGACTGTTGACGGCTGTGACCTGTATGTAACTGCAAGCTTTGGATATGCCGAATACCCTACAGATGCAAATACGGCGGATTCGCTCATATCACACGCGAATCTTGCTATGAATGAAATAAAAAAGGCAAACAGCAGTGATAATATCCTGAAGTATTCTCCTGAGATCCTGAGGAATGAACGTACTCTTGAAATAGAGAACATAATCAGGAAGGCTCTGAAAAAAGAGACGGTATATTTCAATTTGCAGCCGCAGTATGATATGGAGCACAGACTGCGCGGTTTTGAAGCCCTTGCGCGTATGAAGGATTCGGAAGGCAACTTTATTTCACCCGTTGAGTTTATACCTGTCGCAGAAAAGGTCGGTCTTATCGACAAGGTCGATAGTATGGTCTTTAGGAAGACAACTGCTTTTTTCAGTGATCTCATCAGAAAAACAGGACTGGATATGACTTTAAGTCTTAACGCATCTGCAAGACACCTTATGAAAAAAGGGTTTATTGATGAGATACGTGATCTGGTGGACAAGAGCTGTATCAATCCGAATCAGCTGGAGATCGAGATCACGGAGTCGATTCTCATAGATTCGGCAGACAAGGCTTTGCAGTGTATAAATAAACTCAGGGATATGGGTATCAAATTTGCAATTGATGATTTCGGTACCGGATATTCATCGCTGAGCTATCTTAACAAGAAACCTGCGAACCTGCTGAAAATAGACAAGTCCTTTATTGATAAGATCAATGCGAATGAATCTTCAAAGCAATATGTTGCTGCGATCATATCAATGGGGCATATTATGGGACTTGATGTAATTTCTGAAGGTGTTGAAGAAGAAGAACAGCTTGAAGCTCTCCGGAGTATCGGCTGTGACTATGTACAGGGCTATATCTGGGGACGTCCGATGTCGGCTGAAGATGCAGAAAAGCTTGTGACTTCAATGATATGACAGTCTGTACGATTTCAGGAATAAAGCCGGGATCATGGTGTGATAAACCGGCAGCCCGAACCGTATCATAGTATAAATTAACTTGTCCCCCGCATAATTGCGGGGGATTAATTATGCTAAGGTATAATTACAGTATTTTTGTTAGATTATTTATAGCTTTGCGGTAAATATGAGATATCACTGCCGTTTATTTGCGGCTGCCCGAAAAAAAGTAAAAATCTGCACATATAACATAAAATATTCGGTTTAACATTTCGCTACGATGATATATTATATATATAATCAATTTACGATTTGATAAAGACATATCTTGACATTCAAGGGAGGAACATAAGATGAGCAGGATAAGAACTGCGATTGCAGGCGTACTTTCTGCAGCAACAGTTTTTTCAGCAGCCCTGGCAGTACCGTCAGGCACTTGCGCACAGGAGCTTGACGCAAACGAAGTTTATTTCCATGATACATTCGAGGACGGAGTTGATAACTGGGAAGGCAGGGGAGGCGCTTCTGTTGCTTCAGGCGGAACAGCCTATGCAGGCAGTAAAGCGCTTACAGTTACAGGAAGAGGCAGTTCATGGCACGGCGCAATGAAGACTCTCGATCCATCAGTATTCAGTGCCGGAGAGGAGTACAGCTTCAGTGCAGCAGTTTCTGGTTCCGGAAAAATAATGCTGTCACTCCAGTATTCTGACGATTCAGGCAAAACAGTATTCGATCATATTGCTGACGCCCAGTCTTCGGGAGATTACGTACTGCTTGAAAATACAAACTACAAGCTGCCGGAGGGTTCGGGATATGTCCTATATTTTGAATCCGAAAAAGGTACGGAAAGTTTCAGCATAGATGAGGTCATTGCCGCAAAATCCGGCACTCAGACCGGCGGAGCGGGACCGGTCAAAGTTATACGAGGCGATTTTGACTTTGACGGCGTTGTTTCATGCTTTGACGTTGTAGAAGCAAGAAAGGCACTGCTCAGTACAGCTTCTTCGACTGTCAGCATAAAGGTGGCAGATGTTGACGGAGACGGGACCTTCGCTGTAAATGACCTTGTTTTACTTTCAAGGTTCATTCTCGGACAGGTTAAGGAGTTCCCGGAGCCGGTGATCACTACGACAACAACAGTTACTACGACCGCGCCTCCTGAGACTACGACGACTGTACCTTCGGCAGACTATATGGCAAGTATACGTGATAAGATAACTGTGAACGTGCCTTCCTCAGTATTGAAAAATGCTGAAGGAAAGGTTGAGCATATCACGTATTTTTCTAAAAAGGCAAACCGCAACAAGGGAGCAAATGTCTGGCTACCTCCGGGATATGACAGCAGTCAGAAATATCCTGTATTCTATGTAAATCACGGATACGGCGGCGACGAATCAACGATGCTCAACGGTATGGGTGTGCGGGAGATAGCTACAAATCTTATCAAGAGCGGCGAAGCGGAGCCGATGATAATCGTGTTTACCGATCAGTATACTGACCCGCAGCATGAAAAGCAGACAGGCAACGGTCAGGCTGACGTTCCGGGATATGATAATTTCGTGGAGGATCTTCCGGACAGCCTTATGCCGTACATCGAGTCTCACTACCCTGTTAAAACAGGCCGTGAGAATACTGCTGTGGCAGGTTTCTCAATGGGAGGCAGAGAATCCCTTTACATAGGTATAAAGTGCTGCGACAAGGTAGGATATATCGGCGGCGGTGCTCCTGCGCCGGGTATTTTCCCGACAAAGGATCAGTTCATGGATCACCCCGGTGTGATGAGTAAGGACGATATCCGGATTGACCCGCCATATTCACCGTATCTGCTGATGATCGCAGGCGGAACAAACGATAATATGGTCAACGACTTCCCGAAACAGTACAGTGACCTGTTCACACAGCACGGCACGGAAAATATTTATATCTCAGTACCTGGCGGCGGACATGATGCCAACACTGTTATACCTCTTATGTATAATTTCATAAGATTTATATTCAAGGCATAATCAGCTTATTCTTACCATTCCATTTCAAAATGGACATTGAAAAATACAGGAAAGCAGTCTCATATGAGCCTGCTTTCTTGTTTGATTACCTTGTATTGATTTTGGGAACTTTGTGATTTGTCGTTTATTTAACATCAGTCCTTAACACAACAGATTAAACAATGTTTTGTTAGGTTTGCACAAAGGTAAAAATATTGCTATAAACACACACAATATGACATGATATTACCTTTTGACTGACCGTTTATTGCTAAGTAATGACCAAAAATTGTTGTTTTGGCTTCGGTGTATTTACATTTTCTGTTTTCTATTGTATATTTACATCAAAGAAGTATGATAATTATTTCAAATATTAGGCATAAACAATATATATTGCACTATGCGTTTTTGCAATAATTAAAATGCTGAAACACTTATTTGATATGAATGATTTTTAGCTAAACTTGCTTTAAACATGATCATTTAAGATTGCTTTAAGGCTGAAATACTATTATACAATCACGGAATAAGTGTTCTGCAGTTATTATCAAAAGAATTGTCCTGTATTGCTTTTTACCGTTTTTACGGCGTTTTGCTCAGGACTATAAATAAAAAAGGAGTGTTTAAAAGTGAAACTTTCAAAAGTGAAAAGGATCATCAGCGGAACTGTTTCCGCTCTGATGATCGCAGCAAGCGTCCCCCTCTCATCGACGGCTGCTGAAACAAAAATCGATTTAGGCAGTGTTAATGGCGGCACTGTCGGCGGCGGCTGGGGCGGCAACGGCGGTATGAACTGGGGCGGCAATGGCGGCGGCATGGATTGGAGCGGCTTCGCAGGCGGATTCAACGGCGGCGGCGCTAACATAGGTACAGACGCAGGCAGCGGCGGAAACGCCAAGTCCGGTCTCAATGCTCAGATCAAGGGCGATATGCCTACAACTGTTCCTAGCGGAGTTGAGAAGAGCAGTCAGTGTAAGGTCGAGAAGAAGACCTATATGTGTAAATATACAGGAAAGCAGAAGACCTGTAACGTAATTCTGCCTCCTAACTATGACCCGAACAAGAAGTATCCTGTAATGTTTATCCTTCACGGTATCATGGGCAGCGAAAACGACATGGTAAGCGGTATGGGCGTTCAGGAGCTCATGACAGGTCTTATGACAAGCGGCAAGGCTGAGGAGTTCATCGCAGTAACTCCCAATATGTTCACAAGTAAGACAATGAGCGGTCCGAGTGGTATCAACCAGCAGACCTGCGCAGAGTACGACAACTTCCTCTATGATGTAACAGAGAGCCTTCTCCCGTTCATCAAGGAGAATTATTCGATAAAGGAAGGCAGAGAGAATACAGCTATCACAGGCTTCTCAATGGGCGGCCGTGAGGCTATCTACTGCGGAATCATGCGTCCTGACGTATTCGGTTACGTAGGCGGCGCCTGCCCTGCACCCGGTATCACACCAGGTACAGATTCATTCATGTCACATCCCGGCTGTATGCAGGAGAGTGAGTTCAAGTTCAGAAACGTAGGTCCCGAGCCTGAGGTATTCATGATCACAGGCGGTACAAACGACTCTGTTGTTGGTACATTTCCCTCACAGTACAGCAGTATCCTTACAAAGAACGGCGTAGAGCACGTTTACCAGTCCATCCCCGGCGGCGGTCACGGCGCTGAGTCAGTAAAGCCTCATCTCTACACCTTTATGAGATATGCTTTCAAGGGCGATGAGAGCAGCACAGAAACAACTACAACAACTACATCTGCAACAACTACCACGACCACTACTACAAAGCCTGTAACAACAACGACTACAACAGTCACAACCATCAAGCAGCTCGATCCTAAGGAAGAGCTCGATTCTAAGGTAACAAAGTGGGGAGATGCCAACTGTGACGGCAATATCGACATGGGCGATGCTGTAGCTATCATGCAGGCACTCGCTAACCCCAACAAATATAAGCTTTCAGAGCAGGGCGCTGCAAACGCCGACGTTTACGATGCAGGCAGCGGAGTTACTGCTAATGACGCAAATACTATCCAGAAGTATCTGCTTGGTCTTATCAAGTCACTTCCTGAGAGCTATTCGTCAAATCTCAGCACTTCAACCACCACAACAACTACTACGACATCTGAGCTTCCTGAAACAGTTACAACAACTACAACAGCTCCTGTATCCGGCGGTTCAATAAATGAGAACTTTGATTCCGGCGTTGGTGACTGGACAGGCAGAGGCGGTGCATCTGTTGCGGCTTCAGATACTGCATACTACGGTGCTTCAGGCAAGTCACTTTTTGTTACAGACAGAAGTTCTGAGTGGAACGGTGCAGCAATCACCCTCGGTTCTGAATTCAAGGCAGGTCAGACATACAGCGTAAGCCTTGGAGCTCTCCAGCTTTCCGGCAGCGATGCTACTATCCAGATATCACTTCAGCACAGTGACGGAAGCACGACTTCCTACACATCTATCGCCAAGGCGACCTGCAAGAGCGGTGAGTGGACAAAGATCGAAAATACATCATTCACTATCCCTGACAACGCAGGAGATATGGTGCTCTACGTTGAGACTGTTGAGTCTTCCGGCGACCTCATGGATTTCTACATTGACGATGTTTTAGTTGCGGCAGAGGGCACAAAGTCTTCAGTAACTACAGGCGGCGCAGGCTTGGTTCCTGAGATAATCATTCCTGAAAAGCCTGATATCGACACCTCCAAGTGGGACAGCTATCAGGAAACAGCTTCTTCACAGTATATCGACTTCTATAAGAGCTCGATAAAGCATTTCGGAAATACCTACAGACTTGACAGCAAGCTTGCAGCTGCAGAAGCAGGTTCACCTCTTACAATAGCTTACCTCGGCGGTTCTATCACAGAGGGCAAGAACTATACTTCACCATTCTCAAATTATGTAAAGTCTACATTCGCAAAGGGCAGCTTCAAGGAGATCAACGCAGGTCTTTCGGGAACATCTTCAGTTGTAGGACTTGTCCGCAGCGAGCAGGAGATAGTTTCACAGAAGGCTGATATCATTTTCCTTGAATTCTCAGTTAATGACCATGAGGATATCATGTACAAGAAGTGCTTCGAGAGCTGTATCAAGAAATTCCTTGATATGCCTAACGAGCCTGCTGTAATTGTTCTTATCACAAGAGCGCAGGGCGGCTTCTCAAGCCAGTCACAGATGTATCCTATAGGCAAGAACTTTGATATTCCTGTTATCAGTATGGACGACGCACTTACAAAGGCATTCAACAGCGGCTTCCTCAAGACAGGCGACTACTTCTCAGACGAGTACCACCCGCATCAGAAGGGCGGACAGCTTATCGCTGACTGTCTCGCATACTACTTCCGTCAGGCAATGAAGAGCGAGAATCTCTCGGCTTCATATGAGTTGCCTACAAAGGCTGTATACGGCATGGAGTATGCTGACTGCGTAAATGTTAATCCTAAGGACCTCGATAACTTCAATGCAGGTTCATGGACATCAGGTTCAGGATATAACGGAAGCAAGTCACTGAACTACTCATACACGCTCAACGGCGGAAATCCGATGAAGTTCAAGACAACAGGAAAGGGACTTATCATAGTATTCAAGGCAAACAGCAGCGGCATGGGCAGCATAAATGTAACTGTAAACGGCAAGACTACAAAGGTAAACGGCAACAAGCAGTACACATGGGGCGGTCCTGACGCAGAACTCGGATACTACCAGGATACAACAGGAGAGCTTGATGTTTCCATCACAGGAAGCGGCAGCTTCACTATCTGGGGCATTGGTCTCATAAAGTAAAACAATAACATTAAAAAGCTCCGACATTTTGTCGGAGCTTTTTTGTGCCATAAGCTATTAAAAAGCACAAAAAACTATTGATTTTTAGGATAAAATACGATAAAATGTTCTTAGAGTTGTTTGGATCGTGGTTAATCCATAAGGATATATTTTATATTGAAAAGAGGTTTTGAAATGAACAGACTGAAAAGACTGCTTGCATCAGCCGGTGCGGCTGTAATGATTTTTACCTGTTGTCCGGTGAAGACTTATTCTGCCGTTACTGCTCATTTTGCCGACAGCTATGGCGAGATAATAAGCGGAGCAGACTATACTATCATGGTCAGACTCAGCGGCAAGTACATAACTGCTGCAAGTGACGGAAATGTGCAGCAATGGGAGAAAAAAGGCGACAGCTCCCAGATATGGCATATCGAAAGTGCTGGGGATGGAAAATGCTGCATACTCTCAGGATTTGACAAAAAGATGGCTCTTACCGTTGAGAACGGCGACTCAACCAACGGAAACAATATCTTTCTTTCAGAGTATAAAGATACTTCGTCTCAGCATTTCATACTTCACCGCACTGATGACGCATACTATATCACAGCCGAGTGTTCAGGAAATGCGGCTCTTGATGTGTATGATATAAGCTATGAGAACGGCGCAAATATAGATCAGTGGGACTACTGGGCAGGAGAGGGACAGAAGTTCTATATCCGTCCTGCAAGCGGCGATTACCGGTTTATCCGCGGAGATCTTAATTTTGACGGAAGAGTTGACAGCTTTGACCGCATAATTATGCAGAGAGGAGCGGTCAGCAGCTTTGACGCGACAATGTCAGCTGTTGCAGATATGAACGGAGATGGTACAGTGAATGCTTCAGACCTCGTTCTGTTTACAGTTTTTCTTGCAGGCAAAAATGTAAATATCGAAACCTACAGCATAATTTCAACTGAAAAACCGAATGTTGCATATCTGTTTGCGTACTTTCTCGGCAATTCTCCCGAACAGGAGAGACTATCCTATGCAATAAGCACTGACGGCTACAACTTCAAGGCGCTGAACGGTGGCAGAGCAGTATGGAAATCAGGAGTCGGCACAGAATGTCTGCGTGATCCGTATATATTCAAAGGTGAGGACGGTCTTTACTATATGCTCGCTACAGATATGAAGTCCTCGCTTGGCTGGAACAGTAACCGTAATCTTCTCAGTGCAAAGTCAACCGATCTTGTACACTGGTTTGATGAAACAAGCATAGAAATAGCGAATAAATACCAGAATATGCAGGGCGCAGACCGTGCATGGGCTCCGCAGGCATTATATGATCCTGAAAAGGGAGCATATATGATCTATTTTGCTGCGAGAGTTCCCGGACGTGACGACAGGACTATTATGTATTATGCTTACAGCAGGGATATGAAGAAGCTCGATACCGAGCCGCAGCTGCTCTTTGCGCCTAAGAACGGAAATGACGCTATTGATTCCGATATCATATTCAGTAACGGCAAGTACTATATGTACTATAAGAACGAGACCAACAAGCGTATATACCTCGCAACTGCTGACCATGCCAGCGGTCCGTACAGTGAGATAAAGCAGGTCTCAGAGGGCGATATCGGCGTTGAAGGTCCGAATATCTACAATCTTATCGGAACTGACAAGTGGCTGATGATGTCTGACGCATACGGAGACGGATATTACGTAATGCAGGAAACAACTGACCTTGTAAACTTCAGGACGGTTGACCGCAGCAGCTACAGCTTCAATTTCACGCCACGCCACGGATACGTTATACCTATAAACGGCGACCAGTACACAGCGCTGATAAACGCCTACCCTTCGGATGGACTTACTCCGGTAAACACGAGGATGCAGGCACCTGCTGTAAATTTAACTGCCGGCGGAGAAAAGGATATGCCCAAAACCGTTACAGCAGAATACACAGGCGGCGGTGTCTGTGAAATGAGCGTTGAGTGGAACAGTACGGATATAGCGGCAATAGATACTGGAAAAGCAGGAGTTTATACTGTACGGGGAACGATAAGATCAAGCTCTGAGCTGTATCCTGATCCGTTTATAAAAGAGAGAGCCGATCCGTATATAGTTGACGGCTGCGACGGTTATTATTACTTTACGGCTTCTTATCCGGCTTACGGAAGTGTTGACAAGGGCTACGACCGTATAATACTCAGGCGCAGCAGTACCGTAAAGGGTCTTGCAAATGCCGAGGAAAAAACAATATGGAAAGCTCATTCAAGCGGTATACTCGCAAAGCATATCTGGGCTCCTGAAATGCATTATATAGGCGGAAGCTGGTATATGTTCTTTGCAGCCGGAGCAAGCGATGATATATGGGCTATACGTCCATATGTTCTTAAATGTGACGGTGATCCGTATAACGGGAACTGGACTGAGTGCGGACAGATGCAGGCAAGCAGCGGTGACAGCTCTTCGTTTGCAAACTTCTCGCTGGATATGACTTATTTTGAGAACAACGGAAAGCACTATGTCATATGGGCGGAGATAAAAGGTGATTCGTCACTTTTCATGGCGGAGATCGACCCTTCACAGCCCTGGAAGCTCACTTCAAAGCCCATACTTCTCACCAAGCCGGAATATAACTGGGAGCTGGTGAATAACCGTGTCAATGAGGGAGCGGCTGTGCTGAAAACCGGGAATAAGGTCTATGTTTTCTTCTCTGCATCAGGAACAGGTTCGGAGTACTGTGTAGGCAGGCTTGAAGCTGATATAAACGCTGACCTCATGGACGTGAAGAGCTGGAAGAAGCTCAGCAGTCCGGTACTTTCAACAGCAGACGTTAAGGGCTGCGCAGGACCTGGACATAACAGTTTTGTGAGAGATGAGCTGGGGAATCTGCTTATCGTTTATCATGCGCGTCCCGATTCTCATTCGTCCGGAAACTGCGGCACATATAACAAGGATCCGCTCTATGATCCATGCAGGCATACCCGGATCAGGAGAGTGGCTTATGACGGAAACGGCGATCCGGTCATAAATCTTAGTGATGACGCAGAGATAGCGGTTCAGAACAGACAGATTACTGTAACAGTAACAGTAAGCTGATTTACATAAGAAAAAGTCCGGTGATTCACCGGACTTTTTTATACATTTGCAGGAACAGGTGCGCTTTTGACATTATATTTGTCTGATAATGACAGTTCACCGCTGAATATCTTTTCCCTGAGTTTATCAATAGGAACAGGTTTGCTGAAGAGATAACCCTGTGCGCGGTCGCAGCCGATAGTGCCAAGGAAATCAAACTGTTCCTGAGTTTCAACACCTTCTGTAAGAGACAGCATTCTGAGCTGTTTGGTGAGATTAACGATATTTTCAAGTATGGGTCTGGTCTTTTCATTCTGGCTGAAGCCTGAAAGGAACTTCATGTCTATCTTCAGAACGTCAAAGTGGAAATCCTTCAGGACATTCAGCGAAGAATAACCGCTTCCGAAATCATCGAGCCAAACCTTGTAACCGTATTCACTGAGATTTTTGATAGCGTTCGGAAGAAATTCCTGCTGATCCGTTAAAGCGCTTTCGGTTATCTCCACATCAATGAATTCCTTAGGCACGTTGTATTTTTCCACCATTTTGCAAAGATATCCAACAATGTCGCAGAGCTCAAAGTCAAGGCGTGAGAAATTCAGGGATACAGGCGCGAAGGGCTGGTTATTGTCAGCGGCTTCACGATAATCCCTGCAAACCGATTCGATTATGCACATATCAAGCTTGTATATCTGACGATACTCTTCAAGCACCTCTATAAAGGAACCGGGCGAGAGGATTCCGTAATTGGGATCATGCCATCTTGCCAGTGCCTCAAGTCCGCATATAGCTTTGTTTTCAGTAAGAACTATGGGCTGGTAATATACTTTTATATAACCGTTTGCAATTGCGGTATCAATATTGTTTACGATGTACTGCTTGAGCTGGAATTTATCCTCAAGTGACTTGTCGTAAAGCCTGAGGGTACGGTCGAAATGCTTTTTTATACTGTTGCAAGCAAATCTTGCACGGTCACAGGCCTGACTTACGTCAGCTTCGTCCCCGACAGGCTTGTATGCGCCGCATTTCAGCTCAAGATGTACTTCCTTCTGGAGCTTTTTTATTTCTCCCGAAAGCTGACCGATCGTGTTTTTTGCTCCTTCAATGCTGGTAAGAACAACGAAATGGTCATCGGAAAAACGCGAAACAAGAGAGCTTTTGAAGGCGTCATCTATCATGTGTGCTATTTTGATAAGCAGCTCGTTGCCGGCATGGAAGCCGTATTTTTCATTATATGATTTAAAGTTTTCAATATCGAAGAACAGAAAAACTATGCTTTCACGGTCTGTGGTTACGTAATTGAGCATTTTTTCGGCTTCACTCCTGAAGTAAACCATATTGTGTATACCGGTAAGGTCATCTTCTATTGACAGCTTTGAAAGATATTTGTTTATCTCCTGCAGATTCTCATCCTTCAGAGCCTGACTCTTTATACGGTTGTAATTTGCGATACACACCATCATAGTGGAAAGCCATATTGAGAAGAAATTGATCTTTGTAGCGAGGGTAGTACCTGTATCCCCGGTATTGACAGCTATCATCTGGTCCATGCGGAAATAGAAATACAGATATGATATCCCGGAGATTAAAAACGCAGTGAACGGTCTCCACGTAAGCAGACATAAAGCAAACAGCTCCATGGTAAGGAAGGTGATTATCTGCTCGCCCTTGGAATAGTCATTTATTGATATTTTTATTCCAAAGCATATACAGGTTATCATGAATACCCATTTGGTAATCAGTATCACTGACCGGTCCTTTGATTTGCCTTTCAGGTATCGTACCGCGCAGAAAAGCATCAGAAATCCCATAAAGAGCAGAATCAGGTAATTTGAGTAGTACCTTTCAAAGTAATGCATGAAGTTATTCTGCAGATGATCCCTGATGATAGTCAGTGTAAGCCTTATTATCATCCAGATTTCCAGCACTATTATGACTAAGGACATATAAATGCTGGATTTCATATTGACATTGTCAAAATAATCGCGTACATAAATGCTGTGCTTTTCAAAACCAAGCAATTTCAGTATCGTGCTCATATCATATCCCCCCTGAAAAAGAATTATATATAATTCAGTTTCATAATTATTCTAACATAATGAATGATTAAAGTCAATGGACATAATATGAATATGTATCATTTTACTAAAAAATTTAAAACAAAACCGGCGGTCTGAAATTACCGGAGTCTGCTTGAACGAATTTTAAAATTATGATATAATGGTATTACTGTTAATTACGTTATATCTGGTTGAAAAGGAGGGATAGAGATAAAAAAGTCATCTGTAAAAAATATAGCATCAGCTGTGCGGAGAATGCTTTCGGAGCGCTTTGACGGTGCCGGTCAGGACGAGCTTTCATTTGAAGCCTTTCTGCTTGGAGCAGCTTCAAGATATATGGCAGTGAACGGGATAATGAGCGGAAATGATACAAGCAGCATTCGGAAGCTTATACCATATGTTTTCGGAGAAAATAACGATTCTGCCGTAACAGCGGCTGCTGAGGCGGCAGAAGCTGCTTTGTCAGAGATACCTGCGGAATACTGGGCGGGAAATATACAGCTCATAGGTCAGCTTTATCAGTATTACAACAGTGAGAAAAAGGACAGCGTCCTGCAGGGACTGAAAAACAATGCGAAAGTTGATACGGAGAATATGGCTGCCGCAACTCAGATATTTACTCCTGACTGGATAGTGAAGTATATGACTGAAAATACCCTCGGTCGTATTTTGGCTTCACGATGCGGTTATGATACTTCAACAATGAAGTACTATGTTCCACGCAGTATCACCTGTACAAAAGCTGGTCCGGAGAGCATAACGCTGCTTGATCCCTGTGTCGGTAGCGGAAATATCCTTGTTTATGCTTTTGATATGTTTGCAGAGCTGTACAAAGCCTGCGGCTTTACTGACAGTGAGGCTGTGATGAATATAATAAAATACAATCTTTTCGGCCTTGACATAGACAGTAAGGCTGTAAGGATAGCGCGGCTGGCGGTATATTTGAAAGCTGTGCAGTATTACGGTGATCTGCTCCCTGATGGTATAGTTCCGCAGATATATGATATGGAGAATATCAGTGATGAAACCCGCTTCGGAGAACAGTTTACCGGCGCGGAGCTTTTTGGCAGCCTTATACGGCCGTGTATCCCGCCTGAAGTGCAGGGAACAAAGGCTGTGGAGGTTTTCAGGCTGCTGACACGAAAATACAGTGCAGTCGTTACAAATCCGCCGTATATGTCATGCAGCAGTATGAACAGGGAGCTTCTTGGTTTTATAAAGCATGAGTACAACGACTATTACAGTGACCTTTTTTCAGCATTTATGGTACGCTGTACAGAGCTTACGGAAGATGACGGATATCTTGGATTCCTTACTCCCTGTGTCTGGATGTTCATACAGAGCTATGAGAAGCTGCGTCGTATGATATTCAGTGAAAAAACACTGGAAACGCTGATACACTTTGAGTATTCGGCTTTTGACGACGCGACGGTACCTGTATGCGCGTTTACGATGAAAAACCGCAGAACCGATGTTAAAGGAGTATATTTCCGGCTTACGGATTTCAGGGGGGGACTTGATGTTCAGCGCGAAAAATTTAATGAAGCCATATCCTCACCCGGCTGCGGATATGTTTTTGAGGTATCGGCAGATGGATTTGAAAAACTGCCAAACGCTCCTGCAGCATATTGGGTAAGTGACAGAGTACGGGAGGTATACATGGATTATCCTTCTCTCGGAAGTATAGCAGCTCCGAGAAAAGGCAATTCCACATCTGATAATGACCGGTTCCTGCGGTTATGGTATGAGGTCGACAAGAATAAAATGAATCTTGGCAGTACCTTTATAGACAGGGACGAAACTAAAATAAAGCGCTGGTTCCCGTATAATAAGGGCGGCGGCTACAGAAAATGGTATGGTTTCAATGATTATCTGACAGACTGGTATGACGATGCAGCGGAAATGAGGAAAATACCTACTGCCGTAATTGCAAATTACCAGTTCTTTACCAGACCTGGGCTGACATGGTCAACAGTTACGAGCGGAAAATTCAGTATACGCCAGTTCGGAGAGGGGTATATATTCGATAACGGCGGATGCTGCATATTTGAGCTTGGAGAAAGGAAGAACTATATATGCGCACTGCTGAATTCAAAGGTTTTTGAATATATTTTCGGTCAGCTCAATCCTACTCTGAATTTTCAGTCAGGGGAAGTTGCTAAATTCCCGGTTATTTATAAGGAATCAGATGAAGTAAGCACTCTTGCGGAAGAGTGTACCATGATATCAAGGGTAGAATATGATTCCTATGAAACGAGCAGGGATTTCAAGCGTCACCCGCTGATATAGCAAATGCGGAAGCTCCGGATCAAACCGGAGCTTCCGCCGTTCTGAAAGGTATGAAGGTAAGTTCAATGGCTATATAAGGAGTTTTCGCATAAAAATGACATCGAAAACATCTGCGTTTCCGTCATTGTTAGCGTCACATGAATATTCTGGTTTGATTTTTCCGAGGAGAGACCCCTGACAGTAAACAAGGTCTGCAACATTTACGCTTCCGTCGCGGTTAAGATCACCGACGAGCGGTTTTGGAGGCGCAGTTGTGGTTGTGGTCGTGGTAGATGTAGTTGTAGGCTTAGCAGTAGTAGTTGTTGTTGTTGTTGAAGTAGTGGTTGGTTTGGTTGTAGTTGTAGATGTCGTAGTCGTAGTTGTTGGTTTTGTTGTGGTTTTCGAGGTCGTTGTTGTGGTTGTAGTCGTGGTAGTAGTAGTAGTAGTAGTAGTAGTTGTTGTTGTTGTTGAAGATGATGAACTTAGTACATAGTCGTTTGCTGATATCTCCGGGTAGACGAGCTGAGTTATCTTATAGTCATTGACGGGAGTATGCTTTACAAAGAAATTCTTTGAACCTTTGAGGAAATATTCATATTTCACGTCATTTCCGCCGGCGCCGTCAAGATCGTCCCAGGTAACGTCTATACCATACCATTTTCCGTCCTCCATCTGGACATAATTCCACATATGACCCGCATTGTCTTCTTCTATAAGATTTCCGAAAACACAGATACACGGTATATCAAGTCTGTCACATATCATTTTGAAGGCTTCGGAATAGCCTTCGCAGACAACTCCGGGTTCCACAAGTGCTCCGAGAGCGGAGCTGCTGAATTTTGCATTGAGGTCGTAATATGTGAATTTTGATATGTAATCATGTATTTTTTTGAGCTGCTCGTATCTGTTGGAACCTGAAACGGGAACTTTATCAAGTGCCTCATCAAGCAGGAGACCATACTGCTCCGCATCGGTTTTATCTTTGAATGCTTCGAGCCATTGCGGTGAAATATTGAGAGAGCGTATCTTAACGGTATAATTACCTGTAATGAAATTAGGAGTTATACCGGTATCCGTACCCACAGAGACACTCATTCCCGAAGGCTCTATCCAGTAGAGTTCGGGACGGTCGAACAGCGCACAGTCAATGCCGGGCTTGCAGTTTTCAAAAAGCGCTTCCTGATAGGCTTCCTGATCTTCGGCTTTGAAAACCTTGGATGACGGCAGAGATGACAGTGTTATAGTGAAAGGTTCTGATAGCTTGACTGTGATCGCTTCTTGTGTAGGCTCATTCAGCTTCATAAAGGCATTGTATACGTCAAGGTTGTTTCCTTTAAGGTAGTCGCCGTAGTTGTAGAAGCCTTCCTTGAAATTCGACCTTATCTTCGGTTGATCCGCAAAGGTAAGCCCGAATGAATCAAGGTCACTGAGCATGATTTCTCCATATGCAGGATCAAAGTCGATAGTTTCAGCACCTGCAGCAAAAACCGAAACTGAGCCTGCAAATATTAAAATGGCTGATGTTACAATTGAGATTGCTGATGAGATCGCTTTTTTCATGAAGATCCCTCCTGTTGAAGAGTTTATGCCCATCCCCTGAAAGAATTTCTGTATATTAATATTATACACAAAATGTCCTAAAAAGTCAATCGTTATCACAGGAAATTCATGTAAAATTAACAAGTGAGAATTAGTGCACAATGCTATTCCAAAAGGGAATATCGCTATATTTGGGCGATAGTGATTAACGCACTAAAAATAATAGTTTTCCTGCTTTATAATTTGTTATATTGTCACTTGAAAATGTTTATATGCTGTGCTATACTTTTATAAGGAGTTTTTGTGCTGTTTTAAGACTATATCTCAGTTTTGGGGCAGTGATGATTAATATTTGAAAGGTGAGATCCGGATAATGATTTTATCTCAGATGACAAAAGAGCAGCTTGTAGCATTCAGGGACGAAAACGAAAAGCTCTACAATGACTTCAGGGGAAAAGGGCTTTGTCTCAATATGGCAAGAGGAAACCCGTGCAAGGAGCAGCTTGAACTCAGCGTTGATATGCTGAGGGTTTTTGACGACGGAGAGTTTATGAGTGAATGCGGTACGGATGTTCGTAATTACGGCGTGCCTGACGGTATTCCGGAAGCCAAGAAATTCTTCTCGGATATGATCGGCGTCGGAACCGATGAGATAATCATTTTCGGAAATTCAAGTCTTAATGCAATGTTCTGGGCTGTACAGTGTGCCTTTAACAAGGGTGTTCTCGGCGGCAAACCCTGGTCGCAGTGCGAAAAGGTAAGATTTTTATGTCCTGTTCCCGGATATGACAGGCATTTTAAGGTAACTCAGTTCTTTGGCATTGAGATGATAAATATTCCTATGACTTCCACAGGTCCGGATATGGACATGATAGAGGAGCTTGTAAGGAACGATGAATCCATTAAGGGTGTATGGTGTGTTCCGCAGTATTCAAACCCGGACGGAATCTCCTACAGTGACGAAACAGTAAAGCGTTTTGCCGCTCTGAAGCCTGCTGCAAAGGATTTCCGTATATTCTGGGACAACGCATACTGTATACATCATCTTACAGATGATCCGGTGTATATACTCAATATTCTTGAAGAGGCAAAGAAAGCCGGCAACGAGGATATAGTATATGTATTCGGTTCGACATCAAAGATAACATTCCCCGGCGCAGGTGTTGCTGTTATGGGCGGAAGCAAAAGGAATATAGATGAGCTCAAAAAATTCCTGGGAATAAGCATAATCAGCTATGATAAGATGAATCAGCTCCGTCATGTAAAGTTCTTTGGAACATTTGAAAATATGCTTGCTCATATGAAAAAGCATAAGGCAATAATCGCGCCTAAGTTCAGACTGGTGTGCGACAAGCTCAGCAGGGAGCTTGGTCCGCTTGGTATCGGAAGCTGGACAGACCCTAAGGGTGGTTATTTCATTTCCTTCAATGCGCCTGACGGCTGTGCAAAGAGAATAGTGCAGCTTTGCAGTGAGGCAGGCGTAACACTCACAGGAGCAGGCGCAACATTCCCTTACGGAAAAGATCCTGATGACAGGAATATAAGAATTGCTCCTACATATCCTCCGTTAGAGGATCTTGATAAGGCAATGGAGCTCTTCGTGATATGTGTAAAGATCGCAGCTGCTGAGAAGCTGCTTGCCGAATAAAAAAAGTGAGCCCTCCGGAAAAATGTTCCGTGAGGGCTTTTCTTATGATTTTGAGAATACTTCTCTATCAATTATTTTTTGGTTTTCTGCCATATCGATCTGCAGTACATTGCCTGCATCAGTATCCATGCTGCTATAGGTGCCTTCTGCAGGTATTTGAAGCTGCTTTGTCTTATATCCTATTGCAAACGGTACTCTGAGAGAGAGCAGATACATATTCATTCCGGTCATATTTGTTGTAACATCGGGAATAACATCTGATGCAAGGTTCTTGAATATAGATGGTCTGAATGTTTTGAGCTTGGCTATAATAAGCGACATTACACGGCGCTGGCGTTCTGTACGTTCAAAGTCGTTGTTGCCCACATTTCTGATACGTGAGTAGGAAAGTGCCTGTTTACCGTTAAGGTGGAGCTTTCCGCCTCCGCTGAGAAGATCGGCATTGGGGTCATCTCCCATTATACCGTTTACTTCTGAAATCAGTATAATATTGATCTGTTCTGCTTCTGCGTCAGAAACATCGATATCTATACCACCGACGGCGTCAACAACTGATACGAATGAAATAAAGTCAACTGATACATAATCGTCTATTCTCACGTCGAAATTATACTCTATGGTGTCCATCAGCAGATCAGCACCGCCGTAGGCATATGCGTGATTAAGCTTGTCCCACCCGTTATCCGGTATTTCTACATAACAGTCACGCATGAACGAGGTCATTATTATTTCATTCGTGCTGCTGTTGAGCGAAACAAGTATCATTGAATCGGAACGTCCTCGTTCATTGGCAGTTCTTCCGTCAGTTCCTATGACAAGAATGTTCCTTACGTGACCTCTGCCTATTGAATCCGCATAATGACTGCGGTTTTCAGAGGGTTCGTGGTTGATTTTTCTTATGAGACAAACTGAAGTGCATGAGTAAACGCCGAATACGAGCAGGAATAATACAAGTATAAACCGTATTATTCTTCCGATTATCCTTTTGAGTGGCGATTTGTGGCGGCGCTTTTTCTGCTTTTTGTTTTTTCCATGTTCTTCCGGCTGAATCTGCTTGCTTTTTTTGTTATCAGCCGTTTTATGCTGTGTCTGAGGCTGAGGAGCATCTGCAGGTGCTGAGGGAGGGGGATAGTAGCCGCCGCTATAGTTCTGAGGGGGCTGATGGTTATAGTCATAATAGCTGTTTTCGTTATAGTCGGGATGCTGCGGTGGAGGCGGAGCGGAAGAATGAGGAAACTGAGGAGGTACCTGTTGCTGCGGAAATGCAGGAGGTTCTTCGGAATGAGGGAACTGAGGCGGTGTCAGTGAAGGGGCAGATATCTGGTTCTGCTGCTGAGCACGCCGGTTAACTCTTTTCAGCGGCGGAAGGTCTGTCCTCTTAGCTCCCGGAGCGTCTGAAGCTCCGGTAATCAGCATGGTCTCTTCATTGTCTGTATTAGGTATATCGTTTTCGTTTCTGCCATTATATCTGTGCGGCATGATTAACTCCTTTCTATGCTTTAAGAACCTGTACCATAAATGATACAGGTTCTTTATTTATGTCATGTTTTTTTGATGCTGACAGCTATATATGTCAGTACTGTCCATGCGAGATTGTATACTGTCAGCGCTGTTGCAGACATATATACATAATTGTAGCGGAATGCTTTTGAAAGTATCAGCAGCATACAAAGCACAAATCCAAGAAGTATGGAAGCTGTCTGAAGTATAAGACCTATTATTGAGGAGATATGTACTACCTTTGTTCCTATAAGCAGCTCTGCAAGTGATGAGAATTTTCCTGTTGTAGCCATTGAAGCACTCAGGCGTACAGCTTTCTTTGTTTCCTCATAGAAGTCTTCGTGGTGCTTCTTGGGGATTATCCTTGCCATTTCCTCCGGTATACCGAACAGCTTATTGAGTTTTTTCACAGTTATACATGGGTCTATGCTCTTTATAAACATACATATCTTGTTTTTGCACAGCTTTTTTGCCCACCGCTTAACATATCTGTCTGCAACTATATCAACAACGAACATAGCTGCGAGGTTTCCAGAGATAGAGAGATAAAGTGCTTCCTTGCCCTCATCGACCGATTCAGCTTCCTGAGCCTTTGTAGGAACGCCTTCTATGTTGTGACTTGTCATAAGCTCGCGGTTGCCGAAAAGGACACGCTTGTTGTTGATCCAGCCGCACATTCCCATACCCTCTTCGTAAGAGTAATTTTCGATAGGGTAAAGGGCACCGTTTCTGCCTGCAATGACATCAGTGAAGAGCTGTGACATAACGCTTCCTGCTGTAGCGGTAAGGCTTGCAGCTTCCAGAAAGGCTTCATCAAGCTTTGTGTTTGAGAATACCTTTATGCCGTCAAGTCTTACTGTACCTTCGGGGAAGAGCGTATTTGCGTCTATAAGTATAGAATTTGTATCATAAAAATCATCAACGCTCTGATAACCGAGCATTATTCCCTTATTCTTGATAGCGCTCTTTGAAACATTTTCAAGAGGTATATTTACGACGAACGGCATAGCTATGCATGATGTTGCGCATATAATCATACTGAATATTGAAAAACCGAAGGCTGCGGATTCGAGGGACGCAACAGTTCCTTTGCAGAAGAGCGTAAGGAATAAAGATACAACTATTGAAGCTATAAGACATAGCGGAGAAGCCTTTCGGCAGAAATCGTCAGTCATATCAGATGAATAGGTATATCTGAGAAAATCCGTAAGGAAATCTGTTTTCCTCATAGAAGCCATAATAGGGAAGTCTCCGAGAGTTCCTCTTGTTATTCTTTCAGCCCGGTCTTCATCGGTAACATATGTCACACCGTGACGATCGAAATTCTTGGATACGAACTTGAAATTTCTGGCAGCTCTTCTGATAATAAGCAGCTTGCCGAGAGAATTTATAAACAGAGCAAGTATACCAACAGGCATATATATGTGGATATTTTCAGAGCTTACCAGCTGAGGACTTAAAAAAGCGGGGATTATAGCGATTAGACAGGACAAAGCAGTGACAGCTGTCATGGAATCTCCGTCTGCTTTAAGTGTGAACAGCTTTCTTACACCCTTTGTTATAACAGCCATGGATGACAGTATTGAAACAGCTCCGAGTATAAGATGAACAAAGAGATATGTCTTGATATGTGACATACTGAAAGCATCTATTATCGGGAGATCAAACTGATTTGAAAGCGTTATGAACAGACTGAGGAAGGCTGTCATGGCGAGTATAACGACTCTTACGGAAATAGTGCTCTTCAGTTCGTAGATGTCTCGGCCCACGTCCTCGACATCGCCGTAATAGTTGAAATCAACGATACGCTTTGTACGTTTGTTTTTGGAGTGTACCGACATATACTCTTCGGCTTCCTGAGTTATATGCACATCGAGCTGTCCTGCGTCTACAGGAGCTTTTTCACTGAGGTTTATACTTGTAAGCTCAGCTCTCGGAGCAGGTTCGACCGGCTTTGCAGCCTCCACAGCAGCAGGAGAGGGGACTATATCAGTGATCTGTTTCTTTCCCTCAGGACTTTCAGCTTCATGTATTATCTGTATACGGCTGCGCTTTTTCTTCTTGAACTCAGGAGGAGTATACATATACTCTCCGTCAGGAGTTTCACGCGCATAGGTATAGTCGTTATCCTTGCCGCGGTGTTTTTTCTTGTTCTTTTTGCTTTCCATCTCCTTTGCACGTGTTGACTCGCTCATACGCCTTATTTTGGGCGCTTCATCGGGAGTCATCTGAACGGGAGTTATAGTTCCCGGCTGAATGACTTTCCTTTGAGGATTTGAGCGTATCTCACTCATGGCATCGGAGCTGACAACAGCTATCTTATGTCTGGAAATGTCGGCAGGTTTGACTTCATCTGCCGGATTATCATTTCTGAGCGCATTGTCAAAAAGAGCTGATTTTTCGTGTGATATAGGAGGCCTGGACTTTGCTTTTTCAACTATATCGGGAGCTTCGACTGTCGAATTGAGTATTTTCTGAGTATCGACCCTGCCGGCTGCCCGTACGTCATTGCTGTCCGGAGAATATTCGTCCAGAATATCCTCAAGCGATGGTTTCTGATCCGACATGATTATCTCCTTATTTTTGATTACTTCTGCGCTGACGCAGCACTTCATACATGAAGATACCTGCCGCTACTGAAGCGTTTAGTGAATTAATTTTCCCGAGCATCGGGAGCTTTATCATAAAATCGCATTTTTTCTGTATAAGCTGGCTCATACCGAAGCCTTCTGAACCAATTACAAGAGCGACTCCGCCAGTGAAATCAGTTTCGGTATAATCAGTGCCCGAAGCGTCTGTTCCGTAGATCCATACGCCGTTTTCTTTTAGTGTATCGATACAGGAAGCAAGATTTGAAACTCTTGCCACCGAAACATAACTTGCAGCGCCTGCCGATGTCTTGAATACAGTCGAGTTGAGCGAAGCGCTTCTTCTTTTCGGGATTATGACACCGTCAGCACCTGATGTTTCAGCTGTACGGATAATAGCTCCAAGATTATGGGGATCCTCGATCTCATCGCAAATCAGGATAAATGGTTTTGTACCTTTTTTTCGTGAAACATCAAGTATATCCTCCACGGATACATATTCGCCGCAGGCGCCTTCAGCGACGACGCCCTGATGTGAAGCGCCGTCTGAGAGCCGTGAAAGCTTTTTTTCATCTGCGTCTTTTACTACTATACCCTTTTCTTTTGCAAGACGGCGGATAAGACCAAGGCTTCCGCCGTTACCGTCGATATAAACAGTATCAAGATTAGCACCGGATTTCAGTGCCTCTATGACGGGATTGCGTCCGCAGATAATGTTTGCGGACTTTTCTGTTATATTTTTCTCTTTTTCCATATCAAACAGCGGGCGCGAAACTGCCCTTACTCCTTTTGTTCTGTATATTAAGCTTACTTCCGTTATGAAAACGACATTTTTATTATACCATTATTAATGTGAAATTACAAGTATTTTTTCTTCACATAGCAGACTGTCACTGACCTATAGTTATAATTGAAAGCTCCGGGTGGTTGAAAATACGCGGTATAAATATCATTCGGAGCGGTTTTGCAAGGCCGCGGCTTATAATATGTACGGTTTTATCGTATTCATATAAACCTGTGGTATAATCGGGGAATAATCCCTGATCCGGCGCGTAAAGTCCCTGATCGAGAATTTTTGGAATACGCCATTGTCCGCCGTGGGCGTGGCCGGAGAGGATAAGGTCAAAGTAGCTGTTTTCTGAACGGCCGAGACATGAGTTTATCTGATCCGGCGCATGGATAATAAGTATATTGTAATATTTATCGTCAAGAGTATCAAAACATTCATTGAGCTGTGTTTTATTGTTGCCCCAGGTAATTGAATCAATTACGCCGTATACACGGATATCCTGTCCGTTAACTGTAAGCTGTTCATATCCGCCGATAACCACGGGACACAGTTGGCTGACTTTGCTGTAGAATTCCTCTTTATCGCTGCGTATTTCCTCGTGGTTTCCGGGAGTATAAAAGCACGGATATTTTTTGCTCAGCTCTGATATGAGCCTGAGTGCATATTTTGTTCCTCCCCACTGGTCTATGACATCTCCTCCGAAAATTACAATATCAGGATCATTTTCGTTGACTTTGTCAATCAATCCTGACTGATCTGTGCCGCCGTAGAAGCAGTTATGAAGATCTGATATGAATGCTATACGAAGAGGCTTGCTGAGTTTGGCTGTCCTGACGTTATAGTATACAGTCTTCAGTGTGAAGCCCCATGCGGTCAGAGCAATGAATATAAGGAGAATGACAGCGATTATTATCCTTCTGCGCTTCTTTTTTGACATTACTTACCTCTTTCGGCAATTAGCCTTATCATATCACCGACATTTTTCATAGAAGATACCTCGCGCATTTTAAAACGAATACCGAATTCGTTTTCAACAGCGTCCATCAGGCTTATATGGGCAAGGCTGTCCCAGTCTTCAATATCAGCGGAAGTAGTATCCTGTGATACAGAGATCGAATCATCTCCGAAAACATCTCTGAAAACTCCGTTAAGACGTGATATTATTTCATTTGTATCCATTAGCTGTTCTCCTTTTCAAGAATTTTAATAACTATGTTCTTGTTTTCATATCCTTTTACGTCAAGATGCCATACGGAATCACCGTTTTCAAGTTTTTCATCAAGTTCAAAGCCTATTGAACCGTAAAATTCTGAGACCATGCTGTTTTTTGGCGATTTATAATAATAACCTTTTATTCTGCGGATACCTGCACGTTCTGCCTGACTGACAAGCTCGTCGAGCATAGCAAGCTCCATGTCACGTTTGAGGACGCGGCAGCTCATGAGCCAAAGCTCAATATCGAGCACATTTCCGTTTATCCTGCCGATAATGACGGACACTATGCCGTTATCGCCGAATTTATCGAGCAGTCTGCCGCACAGGCAGATATGGTCCTGACTTATGCTGACTTCATGAATCTCATTCTCATTATAGCGTTTCGTTGTAAGATTGAATTGATTGCTCTTATTGATGAGCTGTGTTATACGCTGTATATATAAAGGCTTGAAATCACATATCACTGCGCTCATCTGAAGGCTTACAAGATAATCCTCATAGCTTTCAAAGCTTCTGCGCTGAGCAGCTCGCTGTGCATTTGCAGCATACATCTCCGAGCGTTTCATATCGTCTTCTGAAACAGAAGTTACTTCAAAATAGCCTCCTCGTGTGAGTTTATACATTGCATCGTGAACATTGTTGAGACTGACAGTCTGCACCATGGGAAGCTGTCCCTCTATCATAGCGCATTCCGCAGGATTGTCATCAATGAATACAAAGCTGTCGAGACCGAGACTGAGCTCCTGTGAGCTTTCGGCGATATTACGGTCTTTAGACTTCCAGTTGGCTTTTATTGAGACGAAATCTGACGGCTTCAGTATGCCGGAGGGGTGTTCAAGTCCGAGTATTGCGTTTTCCTCGTCGTTCTTTGAGCATACTGCAAGCAATACTCCGTAATCCTTATACCCTTTGACGAAGCTTTGAAACTCGCTGTATGACTGTCCGACAGCAGTTTCAGGACCTATTTCAATGCCCTCCTGACCGTCGTCGCCTATGACGCCGCCCCAAAGTGTATTGTCGAGGTCAAGATCAATCACTTTATGATTCTTACCGTAGAGCGATTTTATGATACACGCAAGGCTGTAGGCAAGGTCTGGTATCACAGAGGTACTCATGGCGTATTTGTAAAGATACCACGCTTCAGTGTCATGCCAGTTTGCAAGACCGCATACAGCAGAAAGGTAATTTATATCGTGGATATAAATTCCGTGATTTGCACGGGCATAGTCTGAGAGCATGACGTTCAGTCTTTCGATAAAGGCTGCATGACCTGATACGCTCCAGCCGTCATAGCTTCCTGTACGTCTGAAGAGAGGAAGTTCAAAATTGTTCTGTATGATGGGGCAGTTAAAACGCTGCATAAGGCTTTCCAAAACCTGTTTGAATACAGTGAACTGCTGACTGAGGCGATTTTTGACTTCTTCAGCTTTTTCAGCAGGGCTCTCTGGGAGCATAGTAATATTCCGTGAAGAAGTGTGTATATAGATTATATCAGGCTCGAAGCCGTCCAGCTCCTGATTTCCGAAAACGGCGTCTTCATAGAACTTGTTGTATTCAGACTGGTAGAAAACAGGTTCTATGCCGAAGTTAAGGAGAAAAAGCTCAAGTGCAGCGATAACGTGATTGGTAGTTGAACCTCCGAGCACTGCTATTCTTTTTTTGATTCGGACAGTACCGTCGGATAGGAGCTGCTTTCTGAGGGCAAGCCTTCTTCTGATTATATCCTTGCCGTCGAACGGAAAGTTAAGTTCTTTCATTTTTACTCCTTATTTGACCAGATTGTTGTAAATACTGTAACGGTTGCCTCCCGCAGCTGAGAACGAACACATTGTAAAAAGAAGGTCGGTAGCCTGAACATTCTTAATGAATTCAATGGCATTGAGATCAAAGTAGCGTATATCGCAGAGATAGATATTCTCAAATGAGCCTGTCAGCATCGGCAGGAGAGCATTTCCGTAGCTGTCCTTGAATATCACGAGAGTTCTGCTGTTTTTGCATTCTGTATTTACCTGAACTATCCTCTCATCAGAACCGAATACCATATAATATCCTGAGTTCGGCATATCAGTCGGATCAAGCAGAAGATCAGCTGCAACAGGTGAACCGAAATGAGTATCATACTGTGTAACGCTTACAGGCGATTTGGGCTTATAGTATACAAAATCTTCAGGATTATTGAGGAGCGTAGCACTTTGGGTATACATATACAGAGTACCTACATATCCGGGGAGAGTGACTTTTTCGTATTCTGAAAGATCGGTGAAGGGGACGCCGGCTGCATAAGCAAACTGCTGTGCGGCGTAATATGCGCCGAGAGGCTGCCAGTGATGATCGGTGCGTGAATATATAGCTTCGTCCTTATGAGCGTTCAGAGCGTAATATGCGTCTACACTTATCACGTTTGCGAGAGCCTCGTCTATCCTGTCAAAATCTTCTTTTTCGCTCTGAGCGAGATCGCTGTACTTCTCAGGCAGATAGAAGGAGCTTGCTGTAGGAAGTACCATAGAATATACGTTTACATTCGGGAGAGCTTCCTTGTAGGCATTGACATATGAAGCATATTCCTGTTCAGCGCCCCATGCGCCGCCATAAAGGTTTATACCGCGTTTATTAACGATAAGGATATTGTTTGTAAGCTCTCCGTCACCGGGAGCTTCCTCCTCAGGCTGGGTGGTTGTTGTCACCGGAGCAGTTGTCGTTGCGGTGGTAACATTATTTGTACGTACCGTAGTTGTTGTAACGGGAAGAGTCACTTTTTTTTCGGTACCGTTTCCATAGAGCTCGGCGCACTCGCCGCCGTATTTCAAGCCTTTTATCGGCATGAGTGCTTCGGCGATAAATTGTTTTATGTCTGAGCGGTTATGAACTGTATCATCAAAATAGTTTGCAACTCCTTCCGTAAAACTGCCGCTTGCATAAGCTTTCACGTTGAATTCAGGGAATTTAGCCAGCATACGGTTTTCGTCATTGGCGACAGTTTCATGTGGAAGCATGGTTACATATATGAATCCACCGGTAAAAACAGCGCCGAGAAGAAGTATATTAGCCAGAGCAATAGTGTTCATAGCTTTTTTCCTGCGCTGTTTTGTTAGCTTTTTCGCTTTTATCGGGATATCGATGGAAGCGCCGGCGCGGTCTGATGCTTCAATGGAGATCGCGGCACCGGCACGGTTGATGTTGCTGACATCTGCCTTGTTTATATCTTTGCCGGCAGAAATATTACTGTTGTTTATACTCATTTCTTTTGCCTCATGTCAGAATCTGAAATAAAGGAATGGATTTGTTGTCGCATCGACAAGCATGATACTCGTCACTATGAGCAGCAGAGCTGATGCGACTGCTGCAGCGGAGGATACAGTAGCTTTTGAAGCAAAGTGCTTGTCCGTTGTTTTTTTTATGCTGCTTATCAGAGGGAAGCAGCATACTATGGCTGCTGTAAGCAGGAAAATATTATTTACGACAGAGATTTTTTCCTGAACAGCAATGAATCCGCTGCTTCCGAAGCCGAAAGCAGTTTTGAAGAATAAGCCGAGTTTTCCGATGTCCTCGAAATAAAATATTGCAAATCCGATAATGATTACCACTTTACTGTAAATATGGCGTATTATCAAGGGTATCTTTTTTATACGTTTTTTGTCAATCAGCATTTCGATGAAAACAAAAACTCCGTAATATAGTCCCCACAGGACGAAATTCCAGCTTGCGCCGTGCCATATGCCGGTACACAGCCATACGAGGAAAAGTCCGCCGTATTTTCTGCGTTTGCCGAAAATCGGAATGTATAATACATAATCCCGGAAGAATGTGCTTAGCGAGATATGCCAGCGCTGCCAGAACTCGGTTATGTCCCTGCACATGAAAGGATGATCGAAGTTCTCGTTAAAATGGAAACCGAATACACGGCCGAGACCTATGGCGATATCAGAATAACCGGAGAAATCAAAGTATATCTGTAATCCATAAGCTAAAGCTCCGTACCATGCGCCTGCCATAGTGGAACTGCTGATATTTCCGAGGAAACCGTCAACTATCAGACCAAGCTGATTTGCAAGCAGCACTTTTTTTGCAAGTCCGAGAGCAACACGGTTAAGACCGTATGAAACGTCGCTCAGTTCTATTGTACGCTCGTTTATTTCTTTTTCGATACTGCTGTATCTTACGATAGGACCCGCAACGAGCTGCGGAAAGAGAGTCAGATATAGCAGAAAGTTCTTGAAGCTTTTCTGCGGACTGACTTTTTCCCAGTGACAGTCTATGATATACGAAATAGTCTGGAAGGTATAAAAACTTATACCGATCGGCAGCCTTATGTCAGGCACGTGTATCGAAGACGAAAAAAGGGTGTTGATATTTTCCACGATAAAACCGCTGTATTTGAATATGCCGAGCATGAGGAGATCATAGACGACTGCAAATACAGTTGCGGCAGTATCACCCCTCTTACCTTTATACTTTCCTATGAGCAGAGCGGCAAAATAGTTTACAGCCGCAGTTGCAAGCATAAGGAAAATATAGACAGGTTCGCCCCAGGCATAAAAAATCAGCGAGAAAAATATCAACACCGTATTTTTATGTTTGGTTCCCTTAGCCATTGCATAACACAACAGGCATACAGGAAGGAATACATATATAAAGAAGAGTCTCGAAAAAACCATTGTTCTACCGCCTTGCTGCAAGTGTTATTTATATTTCTGTTTATACTGCGTAAAAGCAGTCGCAGCAAAAAAATCAAAAGTAAATATTTTTTGTATATAATAATACTATACTAATAATTATACAACAATATCTGAACAATTGCAAGAGGAAATGACAATGATTTTTAATTTTCGGGCTTTTTATTGTTAGTCAGGAACTAAAAAGCAGTATATAAGCTTTTCAGTTTAATTTTGAATAGGTTTTGGCAGTGAATTTGTCACCGTATACGACGAAGCGTTTATGGATTCCTTCACCTATGTCTCCGGCTTCGTCATAAGCTTTTATCGAAAACTCAAGTTCTCTGCCGTTTATTCCGATAAGCTCAGCTTCCGCGCAGACCTTCATGCCCTTTGGAGTTGCGGAAATGTGTTTTACGTTCATTTCGATTCCTACAGTAGTTTCATCACCTTCGAGGTAATCGGAAATACAGTTGCAGGCTGCTTTTTCCATAAGCATGACCATTTCCGGCGTTGCAAATACTTCAAGGCTTCCGCTTCCGACATTAACGGCGAGGCTTTTGTCCGTGACTTCAAGCTCGGACATTCCCATGAGACCGGTTTTTAGCTCTTTCATATTATAAACTCCTTAATCCTGAGTCGATAGTTCCTCTTCAGGGATTGGCGAAGGCGAATACTCTTCCATAATAGCTCTGTCAATGGTAAGAATATCGAGTTCGTCGTTTCTTGGTGTCGATTCACTGTATTCTTCCGAATATACCGGCAGATTTTCCATAAAGCCGTTCATTTTTTCTATAAATGCATCTCTCGGAGCATCAATGATATTGAATATTACATACGGAATATAGAAGAAGGATACCTCATTGTCGGGAACATATGAAAAATCAGCTCCGTAATTGCTCCAGAAAAGGTATTTCTGCTGATATAGGGCCTTGCAGTTTTCTCCGTTAAGTCCAAGCTGATTATAAACGCTCGTTTCGCCTCTGAGGGAGGGAAAGTGATCGCCTACAAAGAACAGCAGAACCGGTTCGTCTATATTCTTTAGATCGTCAAGAAAAGCTTCGAGACCGTCGTTCGTGTGCTTGATCCATGTAAGATAATTACCGAATTCATCAAGCGGGTCATCGCCTTTATCATACGGCTGATGATTCTGCATTGTTGTCGTATGGATGTATACCGGCTTGTCAGATGTCTTTATTTCCTTTACGATCTGGTTGAAAACAGTAGAATCGTCAACGTAGGCTCCGAAGTGTTCTACAGGTACAGTAAAATCAGTAGTACCTTCCTGATCGTCATGATAGATCATTGTTTCAAATCCGAAATGATTGTATACCTTTGATCTGTTGTAGAAGCTGCTCTGGAAAGGATGAATGTAAATTGTATTGTATCCCCAGCTTTTATAATACTGAGCAAGAGCCGGCTGTTCACGGGCTGCAAGTTCACGCTGCGGCATATTCGGAGTATTTATGCCTCTTACCGGGAGTCCGAAAAGAAGCTCAAATTCCGAACGTACTGTCCAGCTTGCATACGTCGGAGTGATCGCTGTACCGCCTTTGCCCTGTGAAACTGCTTTGTCAAATTTTTTATAATAGCTGTTATCTATCTTCAGTTCTTTGAATACCCTGAAATCTGCGTATGATTCGCTCATAACAACAATAACATTCGGTTTCTTTCCACCGTTGAAATCTTCAGCCGTACCTATAGGTATATTCATTATATTGTCTATGTATTCTTCGCTGTAATCCTTTGGAACAACGAGTCTGTTGTTGTAGCTTTCCGTTGCAGTTTGTAAAAGGAAAGCGATAAAGCGGTTTTTTACAAATTTTTCGTTAAGAATAAATGAATTGGTTGCGGCTTTGGTATCGACTCTGAACAGTTTATAGACCGGCTTGTAAAAAGCGGGCAGAACGATAAGCGCGGCGACTGTAATAACAGATGCACAGGATAATGCGATACGCCTTGCCGGAGTTGAGCTTATTTTAGGATTGAAATACAGAATTAAAAATATAAAAGCGATAGCTATAATATAATAAATGATAAGTCTCGGTGTGATCTTGATATACGCAAAAGAAGTAAGACTTTTTACACTTCTTAAAAGTTTCATATCCGACAGGATAAGGTGATTGCCGTTTGTTCCGTATTTGAACAGTTCAGTTGTACTCAGCGCCATATATATGAAGCTGTGTACAAGGACTGCGATCCATCCCTTTTTGAATACAGCAAGTAAAAATGTGAACAGTATTGCTGTGATTATCAAGTCAAATACAATAATAGTAGGTCGGCTGACTGCAAATTTAAGGAAAGATGAAACATATTTTCCTTGATTAATTTCAGCCAAAGCACATATGAATACGGGGAAAATAACAAGTAGAAATTTATTTAAACGTGTATATTTAGCTGTATTTTCTTCGCGTTTTTTATTGAATTTTTTTAATTTCTGAAAATGAATTTTTTCTTTTTCAGCGGTTTGGACTTGAGTTCCTTTAATATCGTTTACGTCTCTCATGACAGCTTTTTCAGTCTTTGAAGCGGACTGATCAGCCTTCATTACTGACTTTTTTGTCATTAATTATCATCCTTCTCATTTAATCTCATTTTTAATCTTATTATCGTGGAATTTATATTATTAATTATATTATAATATAACATAGTACGGGGTAAAATTCAAGGCGTAGCATGAAATATCATCGTTTGTTCACTTTTTTCAGCGCTTTGGTAATAGTGTACTGTGATTAAAGAGTAAAATTGTGCATTTTGTCGTTTTATGTTTTCAACCATCCTTTTTCTTCCGCGTCATCAAGGATTGAAGTTATAAGTTCGGCAATTCCGTCGGATTCCGAAAAATATTCCTTATTACGGGCAACGACCTGTTCCTTGTGTATCCCGTGTTCCTGCCATGAAATACCATTTTTAGTATAGTTAAGCAGCAGGGGCTGCAAACGGTCAAGAACCGCTGCAAAACGAGCTTCCTTTGTCTGACTGACTTCAAATTCACGCCAGAGTCCATAGAATTCACGGTACTGGTCGACGGGAAGCAGCCCGAAAATACGATGTGCTGCTTTTTCTTCACGTTCTGCTTTTGATTTGTTTGCCTCAGTATCGTAACAGTATGTATCTCCTGCATCTATTTCTACAACATCGTGTATAAGTACCATTTTCATGACTTTTACAGGATCTATACCATAATTTGAATGTTCCGCAAGAATAAAGGCCATTACAGCAAGATGCCAGCTGTGTTCTGCGTCGTTTTCTTTTCTTTCCTCATGCAGAACATAGGTCTGACGATAAAGATTTTTCATTTTATCAAGTTCGAGAATAAACTCTATCTGTTTTTTCAGTCTTTCATTCATGGCTTTTCTCCTTATATTACCATTCCGCCGTTTACAGCAATTACCTGACCTGTTATATATTCCGCACGTTCAGAGGCGAGAAAAGCCACTGCGTCAGCGATATGTGAAGGCTTTCCGAAAAAACCTAAAGGTATCTCGTCACGGATCAGTGCAAGGTCATCATTGGAAAAGCGTTTGTTCATTTCGGTCATAATAAAACCTGGGGAGACGCAGTTTACCCTGATACCGGAAGGAGCCACTTCCTTGGCGAGAGCCTTTGTAAAGCCAATCAGACCTGCTTTTGCTGCTGAATAATCGACCTCGCAGGATGCTCCGCACTGTCCCCACATTGATGAAATGTTTATTATATTACCTTTTTTTGCTCTTATCATCTCAGGCAGAACAGTTCTCGCACAGTTCATAGCGCCTTTAAGGTTGATACTGAGGATATCGTCAGCTTTGACCTGAGAAATTGAAGTGAAAAGGTCTATTTCCGATATACCTGCGTTATTTACAAGAAGATCGAGCTTACCAAGTGCAGAAACGGCTTCTTTCACTTCGTTTGTTTCGGACACATCGAAACGTACTGCCTGACCGTTTGTTTCTTCCGCGATCTTTTCAGCCTTTTCTTTTGAATGAGCATAATTGATATATACTTTATATCCATCAGAAGCGAGTGTTCTGCATATGGCTTCACCAATGCCGCCGCAGCCTCCGGTCACAAGTGCTTTTTTCATCTTTTTCTCCTTTATTTACTTGGATTTCTTTATATTATATCATATTTTAGTAGAAAAATCCAGTATGATACTTGAAATTAATGTGAATTCATGTTACAATATAAAATATATTTTCTTGGGAGTGTTTAATTTGGATCAGAAAAAAATTGACCGCATAAATGAACTCGCTCATAAATCCAAATCTGTAGGACTTACAGATGAAGAAAAAGCTGAGCAGACAGAATTGAGAAACGAGTACAGAAGGGCTGTTACAGGAAATCTTGCAGCTCAGCTCGAAAATACCTATATAATGACGCCTGACGGAAAAAAGAGAAAAGTTGGCAGAGGGACGTGAAAATATGAGTGATAAAGAGCTTTTCAAAGCGGCTGTAGATGCAGCAGGCAGGGCGTATTCAAAGTATTCCGGATTTTCAGTAGGTGCGGCTCTGCTTACCTCAGACGGAAGACTTTTTACAGGCTGCAATATCGAGAACGCTTCATATTCTCTGACGAACTGTGCTGAAAGGACTGCCGTATTCAAGGCTGTATCAGAGGGATATACCGATTTTGAGGCAATAGCCATAGCCGGAAGCATGACTGATGATTTCTCAAAGCCATGTTTCCCGTGCGGAGCCTGTCTGCAGGTATTGAGCGAGTTCTGTGGCAGCAGCTTCAAGATAGTTCTTTCGGACGGAGAATACAGATTGTCTGATTTCCTTCCGAAAGTCTTCAGCGAGGAAAGTATGAAATGATCTCAATCGAGGAGATAAAAGCTGAAAAGACCGATTTTATTGAGCTTTTGCTTATCGGAGATGAACAGGAAGAAATGATAGTCAAATATCTTGACAGAGGCAGACTGTTCGTATTGAAGAATGACGCAGCGGTTTGTGCCGCCTGTGTTGTCACCGACGAGGGTGATTTTACCCTTGAACTGAAAAATATTGCCGTATATCCTCAGTTCCAGAGGCAGGGTCTCGGCAGAATAATGATAGATTATATTGAACGTAAATTTGCCGGTGCATTTCTGCGTATCACTGCCGGAACCGGAGATAGTCCGCTGACGGTGCCTTTTTATGAGAAATGCGGATTCAGAAGATACAGTGTTATCAGGAATTTTTTTATTGATAACTACGATCATCCTATAATCGAAGAGGGTGTTCGTTTGTGTGATATGATATGTTTTGAAAAGGAGCTATCCTCAGATGATAGATCAGATGGAGAAGGTTTTGCCGAAACACGGTGAAAATATTATTGTCGGAGTGATGTATAAACGCCACTTTGAATGGTATGTCGCTCCGAAGAAGCTTTGGAAAATGGATTATAAAAAGCTTTATTCCGTATGGAAAGTAGTTTATAAAAGGAGCGGAAGGACCTTGTCTCAGCTTGAAAATGATATTGGTTCCTATGAGAAATTCTGCGATATACGCTGGGGAATAGAGATACTCAACAGTGACACAGCAAGCTTTTTCCTTGCTCACCTGTTTAAATGCCGTTATTCCGCTGATGAACTAAGACTGCTCCGTATGGTCACACGCGACGACCAGAAAAATGATTATGACGCTTCTCTTTTCATTGATTTTGACAGCAGCGTGATGTATTCGCAGTTCCCGAAGCCCGAAAACTTTGAGATTTTTGTTCCCTCAGGCTGGACAGGAAGCTATGAGGACTTCACATCTTTTATCCCTGCTGAGAAGAGATATTGATTCGGAGGAAATATGCTTAAAGATCTTATTGAAAAACATCTTCTGGAGGTCCAGAAGCCTTCACGCTATATCGGTGGAGAAGTAGGGAGCATAGTAAAGGACAGATCAAAGGTAGATGTCAGGTTTGCCTTTTGTTTTCCGGATACGTATGATATCGGTATGTCGCATCTCGGCATGAAAATACTGTATTCACTGACCAATGAGCGTGAAAACTACTGGTGTGAGCGCTGTTTTGCTCCTGGCGAGGACTTTGAAGCTGTTATGCGTGAAAACAATATACCGCTTTATGCACTTGAAAGCCTCGATCCGATCAGGGATTTTGATTTTATAGGCTTTACCATGCAGTATGAGCTTTCGTACACTAATGTACTGAATATGCTTGATCTTGCTGGTATACCTGTATTTGCGTGTGAAAGGACTCAGGAGCTTACTCAGATAGTTATTGCCGGAGGTCCTTGTGTTTGCAATCCTGAGCCTCTTGCCGATTTTTTTGATTTATTTGTTCTTGGAGAGGGTGAAGAGGTCAACCTTGAACTCATGGATCTTTACCATGAAATGAAAAAGCATGGTTCTTCGAGAGATGACTTCCTGCGCAGAGCTTCCCGTATAGAGGGTGTGTATGTGCCAAAATTCTATAATTATATTTATAAAGATGACGGCACTATCGAAAGGATCGACGTTTCGGACGGAGCCCCTGAAATTATCAGAAAGCGTATCATCAGGGATTTTGACAAGGTGTATTATCCTGAGAACTTTGTTGTTCCGTTTACTGAGATAGTACAGGACAGAGTATCTGTAGAGGTCCTCAGAGGATGTATAAGAGGCTGCCGTTTCTGTCAGGCAGGATTTATCTACAGACCGTTCCGTGAAAAACATACAGAGACTATATGCAAAGAGGTAAAAGCGCTGTGTGAAAACACAGGTTACGACGAAGTCTCGCTGGCTTCACTGAGTACAAGCGATCACTCAGAGATAGATCCTATGCTGACACAGCTCCTTGACTATACTGTGAGTGAGAGGATAAATCTCTCGCTCCCGTCACTCAGAGTAGATAATTTCTCGGAGTCTCTCCTTGAAAAGATAAAAAAAGTCCGTAAGAGCGGACTTACTTTTGCCGCTGAGGGCGGCACACAGAGACTGCGTGATGTTATAAATAAAAATGTAAGCGAAGAGGAGATAATGAATACCTGCCGTATCGCCTTTGAAGGCGGGTACTCCAGCGTAAAGCTCTATTTTATGATGGGGCTCCCCACTGAGACCGACGAGGACATCATAGGTATTGCCGAGCTTGCTAACCGGATAATTGACCTGTATTACAGTATTGAAAACCGCCCAAAGGGCAGGGGAGTACAGATATCCATAAGCTGTGCTACATTTGTTCCAAAGCCCTTTACTCCCTTTCAGTTCGAGCCTCAGGATACAAGGGAAATGATTGAGCACAAGCAGAAGCTGCTGCTCGATTCGGTAAAAACCAAAAAGGTAAAGGTCAGCTATCATAATCCTGATGTAAGTCTGCTGGAGGTAATACTGGCAAAGGGAGACAGACGTCTGTGCAGATCTATTTACACTGCGTGGAAAAAAGGCTGTAAATTTGACAGCTGGGATGAATATTTCCATTTTGACAGATGGCTCGAAGCTTTTGAGGAATGCGGCATAGACACCTCATTCTATGCAAACCGCCGTTTCGACTATGATGAGATACTTCCTTGGGATCATTTCGATTATCTTGTTTCAAAAGAATTTCTTGTCCGTGAGAACAAGACTGCTCATTTGTCCAAAACTACCCCGAACTGCCGGCTGAGATGTTCTGGCTGCGGTGTCAATAAAAAAGTCGGGAGGGAATGCTTTTGATACGTGTAAGAGCTACATTTGAGAAATGCGGCCGTGCCAGATATATCTCCCACCTCGATCTTAATCGTTGTATGCTGAGGATATTCAGGCGTTCACGGCTTCCTATATGGTATACAGAGGGCTTTAATCCTCATCCTTATTACAGTTTTGCGCTTGCGCTTTCTCTCGGATTTGAAAGCAGCTGTGAGATACTTGACTTCAATCTCAACGAGGACATACCTTTTGATGAGATCAAGGACAGGCTCAACGCAGTAATGCCCGAAGGTATGAGGATAATCAGCGTTGCTGAGCAAAAACAGAAGATAACAGCCATTACCGAGGCGGAATACAGCTTTTCATTTCTTACTTCTGATACTGACAGGCTGTATGGCGATATAAACGCCCTTCTTGCGCTTCCTGAGATACTTATGGAGAAAAAGACCAAGAAAGGAATTAAAACTGTTGATATAAAGCCGAGCATAAAAGTGATGAGCTGTGAGAAGTGTGGCGATTCCGTAAATATGTCTATCAGGCTGCCTGCCGGAACACAGACAAATTTTAATCCGACGCTTTTTACTGACGCGCTTAAAAATATGAGCAGCGTTGAGTTTGAAGTGCCGATAATACGCCGCACAGGAATTTTTTGCGAAAACAATGAAATTTTTTCATAAAAACACTTGCATTTTCTTTCAAAGTATGTTATCATATAAAAGCATTTGAAATCCGTTCGGGCATTTTTTGTGTCCGGATGAGGGTTAATGCCGAAAGACATTAAATCGGATAGTCCGCTGCCTGCTGCTCATTTTTACTGAGCCGTGTGCTTTAGGCACACATTAATTTAATTGATTTATCCTGTATCTTCCGAATGCTGAACGGTTTATGCGGGACAGGTAAGAATGTTCGGAAATTTTAGGAGGAAAATAAAATGGATGCACTCAAGTTAATCAGCGAATCAAGCATGAAGGAAAATGTTCCGCAGTTCAATGTAGGTGATACCGTAAAGGTTCACGTTCAGATCAAGGAAGGCGACAAGAGCCGTATCCAGATCTTTGAGGGAACTGTAATCGCAAAGAAGCACGGCGGAATCAACGAGACTTTCACTGTAAGACGTGTTGCACACGGTTGCGGTATTGAAAGAGTATTCCCGCTTCACTCTCCTGTTGTTGACAAGGTAGAGGTCGTAAGATGCGGTAAGGTTCGCAGAGCTAAGCTCTACTACCTCAGAGACAGAGTTGGTAAGGCTGCTAAGGTCAAGGAACAGATCCGCTAACAGGTTGCAGACTGAGTTCAGCCGGCTTGCTCCGGCTGACTCATCTTCTTTCCTTGAGGGACTTAAAGTCCCTTTTTTGCTACATTTACATATTTACAAGTCTGGAGGCAGCATATTATGGCTGAAGAAACAAAAAACAACCTTGAAGAAGATGAAATAGAAGAAGTTGCCGAGAATGTTGCAGAAGCTGCTGAGGAAGAGGCGGAAAAAGCGATAAGCAATACTCCTGATGATGACAGCGAAGAAGATGACGATGAAGAAAAGAAAAGTGAAAAAAAGGAGAGCAAGATAGTTGATGATATCCTTGAGATAGTTGAATCAACTCTCCTCACAGTTTTTGTTATAATAATGCTGTTTACATATCTGCTCCATCCCGTGACCGTTATGGGTCCCTCAATGGAAGACACCCTTATCGGGGAGGACAGGATTTTCATGTCTACTGTTTACAGCGGTCCGCATTATGGAGATATCATCATTATCAACAATGACTATGCATATCTCCTTGACGATGAAGGAAAGGTATTGCAGAAGGATATTGACGGTTCACGTTTGCAGGAATGTATTATAAAAAGAGTTATTGCCGAGCCCGGTCAGGTCATCAATATAGACCAGGAAAAGCAGGAAGTTACTGTAGACGGCAAGGTCCTTAATGAAACTTACATAAAGGATACCATGAATTATTCCGATTATACCCCTTTTTCGTTCCCGTTTACTGTTCCTGAAGGATATTATTTTGTTATGGGAGATAACAGGTGGGTATCGGCTGACAGCAGAAATTCTGAAGTAGGCCTAATTAAAAAGGACGAGATATATGGTAAGGCTCTGTTAAGATATTACCATTCCGGAAAGTTCAATCTGAAGTTCCTTTTATTTAAAAATAAATAATAAACTTGCATTTCCAGCAGGATACTGCTGATCTGTACGGCAAAAAAGTAAAACGGGAGGCATATATGGATAATATTGATATGAAACAGATCCAGTGGTTCCCGGGACATATGGCGAAAACACGAAAACTTATCGCCGCGAATCTGTCATTGGTCGATGCGGTTGTTGAGATCGTTGACGCGCGTATTCCGTTGAGCAGTCAGAATCCGGAAATGGACAAAATGACCAGAAGCAAGCCGAGGGTGGTGCTTCTCAATAAATGCGACCTTGCTGATGACAAAACAACTCAGCAATGGATCAGATATTTCCGTTCGGAAGGTAAAGAAGCTATTGCGATAGACTGCAGATCCGGAAAGGGAATAAAGTCGATAATACCTTCAATTAAAAGCACAGTTCTCAGGGAACTGATAGAAAAAAGACAAAACAGCGGAATGTCGGCATCTGTTGTCAGGTTGATGATAGTCGGAATACCAAATGTCGGCAAATCTTCTCTTATAAATAAGTTAGCAGGCTCTAAGCGTGCTAAGGTAGAAGATCGTCCCGGTGTAACCCGCACAAAGCAGTGGGTCAAACTTGACAGCAATGCGGAACTTCTCGATATGCCCGGAGTTCTGTGGCCGAAATTCGAGGATCAGGATATCGCTGTGAGACTTGCGTTTACAGGAGCAATAAGTGATGATATTCTTGATACAGAAACACTTGCAATGAAGCTTCTTGCATATCTCGCAGAAAATTATCCGGATTCGCTGAAGGAACGGTATAATATCGAGACAGCTCCTGAGGATACCGGACTTGAACTGCTTGAAAAAGTAGGCAGGAAGCGCGGAATGATGATCTCCGGCGGAGAAATAAATACAGAACGGGCTGCCATAACAGTAATAGATGAGTTCAGAAGCGGAAAATTAGGAAGGATCACTCTTGAATCTCCGCCTCAGAAGGAGCAGTTATGCCAAGAATAACACTTCATAGGGACCTTTTTGATTATGATATGGTCCTGAGAAAAGAGTTCCCGGTAATATGCGGCGTAGATGAAGCCGGCAGAGGTCCTCTTGCGGGAGATGTTTATACGGCATCGGTTGTTCTTAACGATAATGTTCTGATCGATTATCTTAATGACAGCAAGAAGATATCGGAAAAGCGCCGTGAAATACTTTATGATGAGATAATTGAAAAAGCAGATGCTTATTGTATTGCATCGGCAAGCGTTCAGGAAATAGATGAGCTCAATATCCTCAATGCGACTATGCTTGCTATGAAAAGGGCTGTTGAGGGACTTGGCATAAAGCCTGATCTTGCGCTTATAGACGGTAACAGACTGCCGGAGCTTGAATGCGAGAGCAGATATGTTATACACGGCGACGCGGTTTCTGCTTCGATAGCTGCTGCTTCCATACTTGCAAAAGTCACACGTGACCGATATATGTGTCGGCTCGATGAGGAGTATCCCCAGTACTGTTTCAGCAAGCACAAGGGATACGGTACAAAGCTTCATTATGAAAAAATTGCGGAATTCGGCATATCGGACGTACACAGGAAGACCTTTCTGAAAAAGCTTTATGAATAAAACTGAAACAGGTCGGCTCGGCGAGGATTGCGTTTGCAAATATCTTACTGAGCGCGGCTACAGGATAATATCAAGAAATTACCGCATAAAGGGCGGTGAGATAGATATAATTGCAGAAAACGGCGATTATATAGCGTTTGTTGAGGTCAAATCCCGCAAGCCCGACAGTATGGTAAGCGGCTTTGAAGCTGTAAACAAACGAAAGCGCAGTCTTATAATAAAAACTGCTGCTGATTATTGCTGTAAGCATCCCTCAATGCTTCAGCCGAGATTTGATGTGGCGCAAGTCATCATATCGGAGGGCGAGGTGCTCAGCATTGATTATATTACAAATGCCTATGATACAACAGGCTACAATCTCATATTTTAAAGGGTGATAATATGTTATATAACAGCACGAGAAACAGCGGTGTCAGTGTAAGCAGTGCTGAAGCCATAACTCAGGGTATCTCAGCTGAAGGCGGACTTTTTGTCCCTGAAAGCATTCCTCAGCTTACCATGGATGAGATAAAGGCTGTAGGTGATATGAAGTATGCCGACAGAGCCGCCTATGTGTTTGCGAAGTATCTTACAGATTTTACGGAGGCCGAGATACATCACTGTACGGACAACGCCTACAGTGCAAAGAATTTTGAGACAGAGAGCATTGCCGAGATAGCTCATCTTTTTGACGGAACATATATGCTTGAATTATGGCACGGTCCGACCTGCGCTTTCAAGGATATGGCACTTCAGATACTGCCTTACTTCCTTACTGCGTCTTCAAAGAAGATAAAGCTTGACAAGAAGATCGTTATCCTGGTTGCTACTTCTGGTGATACAGGCAAGGCTGCTCTTGAAGGATTCAGGGATGTTGAAGGTACATCTATCCTTGTTTTCTATCCTGAGGACGGTGTAAGTCCCATGCAGAAGCGTCAGATGAAGACTCAGGAGGGCTCAAATGTCGGAGTTTGTGCGATAAAGGGAAATTTTGACGACTGTCAGAACGGTGTTAAGGCTATATTTACTGATGATGATGTAAAAGCAGCTCTTGACAGCAACGGGATGATATTCTCAAGTGCAAACTCTATAAACTGGGGACGCCTCGTTCCGCAGGTAGTCTACTATGTTTCGGCTTATGCCGAGCTTGTAAAAGACGGCGAGATCAATCCCGGTGACAAGATCAATATTGTTGTTCCTACAGGTAATTTCGGCAATATCCTTGCCGCTTACTATGCTAAACATATGGGAATACCTGTTAATAAGCTGATTTGTGCTTCAAATATCAACAATGTACTTACAGATTTTATAAATACGGGTGTTTATGACAGAAACAGAAAATTCTATGCAACTGTTTCTCCTTCAATGGACATACTTATCTCCAGCAATCTTGAAAGGCTTCTTTACCTGATGACGGGACGAAACGACGCTCTTATACGTGAATGGTTCGGAAAGCTTTCATCAGAGGGAAGATATGAAGTCAATGCCGATGTAAAGGCAAAACTGAAGGAAGAATTTGCTGCTGGTTTCTGCGATGACGCTCAGACAAAGGCAACAATACATTCCATATATGAAAAATATTCCTATACCTGTGATACTCATACGGCAGTTGCGGTAAAGGTATATAAGGACTATAAGGAGACTACAGGAGATAATACCAAGACAGTCATCGCCTCAACGGCAAGTCCTTATAAATTCAGCGCGGCTGTACTCGAAGCTCTTGAAGGAAAGGTATCAGACATTGACGAGTACGATAAGGTGGACAAGATAGCTGAGCTTTCGGATATACCTGTTCCGGCAGCTCTTGCTGATCTTAAAAACAAGCCTGAGCGCTTCAGCGACGTCATTGACAAAGCTGATCAGAAGGAATATGTGCTCAGAATGCTGGGCATATGATTGATGAGCTTGTTCGTGCTTGCTGATCTGCATCTGTGCAAAGGAAATCCAGAGAAAACCATGAGCGTTTTCAGCGGGTGGACCGATTATCAGGAGCGGATCGAAAAGAACTGGCTTGAATTGATAGAAGAAGACGATACAATTGTCCTTCCCGGAGATATTTCGTGGGGAATGTCCCTGGAGGAAGCTGCTCCTGATTTCCGCTTTATTGACAGTCTGCCGGGGCAGAAAATAATTATAAAGGGTAACCACGATTACTGGTGGACGACCATGAAGAAAATGGAAGGATTCCTTTCAGCCGAAGGCTTTGATTCAATAAATATACTGCATAATAATCATTACAGGTATGGCGGTTATGGTATCTGCGGCACGAGAGGCTGGGTAAATATGCCCGGTGAAACTCAGGACGAAAAGATACTTAAAAGAGAAGTACAGAGGCTTGAAACATCAATAAGATCTGCTGTTGACGCAGGACTCGAACCAATCGTATTTCTGCATTATCCGCCGATCTTTGCGACAAATTTCAACTATGACATTCTCGAAATACTGTACAGGTATAAGATAAAGGACTGCTATTACGGTCATATACATGGAAGATCGGCGCATGATCTTTGTGTAAAGAACACCTATGATGATGTGAACTTTCATTTGGTATCAGGTGATTATTTACAATTTGTGCCTGAGAAAATTTTTTGAATTGTGCATTATGCAGAAGTAAAGAAAATCAGTAGAAAAATTCTTGGAAATGTGGTATAATATTCCAAGTATGTTATATAAATATTGGAGGACGTATTAAAATGAGTTTAAAATCATCAACCAAAACAGATGTGAATACTACAGAGTTAGTAATTTCTATTGATCCTGAGGCCTTTGAAGCAGCTGTTGAGAAGGAATATCAGCGTCAGAAGAAGAATATCCAGATCAGAGGTTTCAGAAAGGGCAAGGTTTCAAGAAAGCTTGCTGAGAGAGAGTTCGGTGAGGGCGCTTTCTATGAGGGAGCTATCAATCTGCTCCTCGGACCTGAGATCGACGCTGCTGTAAAGGAAACAGGTCTTGTGCTTGTTGACAGACCCAATGTTGAAGTTACATCCATCGACAAGGCTCAGGGCGTTGAGCTCAAGGCAGTATGCGTTACAAAGCCTGAGATTGAGATCTCTGATTACAAGGGAATCAAGGCTCCCAAGGAAGTAAAGGAAATTACCGACGAGGATATCGACAAGCAGATCGATCTGATAAGGAAGAAGAATGCGCGTATCGTTTCAGTTGACGACAGAGCAGCTCAGCTTGATGATGAAGTAATCATTGACTTTGAGGGCTTTTTCGGCGATGAAGCTTTTGAGGGCGGCAAGGGTGAAGATCATCCTCTTCGTCTTGGCAGCGGTCAGTTTATCCCCGGCTTTGAGGATCAGATCGTTGGTCACAAAATCGGAGATGAGTTCGATGTAAATGTTACATTCCCTGAGAATTATCAGATGACCGATTATGCAGGCAAGGACGCTACATTCAAGTGCAAGCTCAAGGGCATAAGCTACGAAGAGCTTCCTGAGATAAATGATGATCTTGTAAAGGACGCAACAGAGTTTGATACAGTTGCAGAATACAAGGAAGATATAAAGTCCAAGCTTGAAGAAGCTGCAGTACAGCAGGCTGAATCAGGATTTGAGAACGCAGTAATGAACGCTCTCATTGAAAAGGTTGATTCTCCTATCCCTAATTGTATGTATGAGCAGAGAATAGATTCACTTATGAGATCATTCGAGCAGCAGCTCCAGCAGCAGGGTATGGATATAAAGCTCTACTTCCAGTATACAGGAATGGATATGGATTCATTCAGAGAAACATACAGAGAAAGAGCTGTCAATGAAGTAAAGCTCAGACTTGCTCTTGAAAAGATCGCTGAACTTGAAAATCTTGAGGTAAGCGAAGAAGATATCAACAACGGTCTCGGTGAGATCGCAGCAGCAAACAATATGGATGTTGAAACAGTAAAGCGTTTTATCCCTATTGAGGATTATACAACTGATCTCAGAGTACAGAAGGCTATAGATTTTGTAAAGGAAAATGCTGTTGTGGACAATACAGTTGCTGCAGACAAGGCTGAATAATACTTAATCAGACATAAATCATAGAATACATAGTTGTCCCGCAGCCTTATGTGGGACAACTGTTTTTAAAGAAAGGGCGGTATAAAATGAGCGTACTTATACCTTACGTAGTTGAACAGACAAGCAGAGGAGAAAGGTCATATGATATTTACTCACGACTGCTGAATGACAGGATCATCATGCTTTCAGATCAGGTTAACGATGCGACAGCAAGCGTTGTTGTGGCTCAGCTCCTCTATCTTGAAAGCCAGGATTCCGAGAAGGATATATCATTGTATATAAACAGTCCCGGTGGTTCGGTAACAGCCGGAATGGCAATATATGATACTATGAACTATATCAAGTGTGATGTTTCTACGATATGTATCGGTATGGCGGCTTCAATGGGCGCATTCCTGCTGTCATCAGGTGCAAAGGGAAAGCGCATCGCTCTTCCGAACAGCGAGATAATGATCCACCAGCCCCTGATAGGCGGCGGACTCGGCGGTCAGCAGACCGATATCATGATACACGCGAAAAATCTTGAAAGAACAAGAGACCGGCTTGAAGAAATAATCGCAGCAAATACCGGGAAAAGCGTGGAAGAAATTCATTCAGCTTGTGAGAGAGATAATTATATGACAGCTCAGGAAGCTCTTGAGTTCGGACTTATCGATAAGGTAATTACAAAAAGGTAGGGGTATTAAATGGCTGAAACGTTTAAATCGTGCAGCTTCTGCGGAAAAGGGGAAAACAGGGTCCGCAGTATGTTTTCTGCAGGTTCTTCAAATATATGTGATGAATGTGTAACATACTGCTATGAAATGCTTTACGGACCCGGAGTAGCTAAGGCGCACAGAAAAGCTGCAAAAAATGAAAATGATAACGATGTGGCTTCCATCAAGCTTATGAAGCCAATGGAAATAAAGGAATTTCTTGACGAGTACGTTATCGGACAGGATGAAGCAAAGATATCGCTTTCTGTTGCAGTATACAATCATTATAAGAGAATAATGAGTCAGGAGAATGAGAAAGATTTTCCGTCTAGTGATGGTGTTGAACTGCAGAAGAGTAACGTCCTCCTTCTCGGTCCGACAGGTGTTGGAAAGACTTTTCTGGCTCAGACTCTTGCCAAGCTTCTGAATGTTCCGTTTGCTATTGCTGATGCAACGACGATCACTGAAGCAGGTTATGTAGGTGACGATGTTGAAAATGTTCTTCTGAGACTTATTCAGGCAGCGGATTTTGATATCAAAGCGGCTGAAAGAGGAATCATTTATATCGATGAGATCGACAAGATAGCAAGGAAATCCGAAAATACTTCGCTTACACGTGACGTAAGCGGTGAGGGTGTACAGCAGGCACTCCTGAAAATAATTGAAGGAACTGTATCAAATGTTCCTCCTCAGGGCGGCAGAAAGCACCCGAATCAGGAAGTTATACAGATAAATACCAAGAATATCCTGTTTATATGCGGCGGTGCGTTTGACGGACTTGAGAAACAGATTCAGAAGCGCATAGGTAAGTCACCTATAGGTTTTGGCGGCGAGCTGAAGTCAAACAACGAAGATCTGAACAATCTCTTTAAGCAGGTAGTTCCTAAGGATCTTGTAAAGTTTGGTATGGTGCCTGAATTTGTCGGAAGACTTCCTGTAATATCCGTTCTTGACGAGCTTGATGAAGCGTCGCTTGTAAGGATCCTTACAGAACCTAAGAACGCTCTTGTCAAGCAGTATAAGAAATTATTCAGTTATGATGATATCGAACTGGAGATTGATGATGCTGCCCTTATTGAAATTGCTAAAAAGGCGATCGTTCAGAAGACGGGCGCCCGCGGTTTAAGATCAATACTTGAGTCGATTCTTATGAAAACTATGTTTACCGTTCCTTCGGACGGAAGTATAGCTAAGGTAACTGTTACGGCAGACTGTGTTATAAACAATGTCGAGCCGCTGCTTACCAACAGAAGGAATAAGCTTCTCAAAGCTGAATAACAATAATAATCAAACCTCCTATGGTGATCCATAGGAGGTTTTTTGTGCTGTACAGTTATATTCCCATTAACAGCCGCATCCGCAGTTATTGTTGTTTCCGCAGTCGCAGCCGTTGCTGCCGCATCCGCAGCCTGAGAAAAGAATGATAACAAGAAGAACTAAGATGATAGTACTCCAGCAATTGTTTCCTCCGAAGCATGAATTACACATATTAAAGCAACTCCTTAAAATTAATGTATTTGAACCGCTTTCCTGCGTTTCATAGTATATAATATGCCGTCTCAAAAAAAGTGTTACAGCTGGTAGCATATTTACTTATGCGACATATATCGCGGGAAAAAAGTGGCATAATATATGTAAAGAAAAGGAGGATGGCAAATGATAAACGATGAAAAATTCACACAGCGCTCGCTGGATATTATTGATGAGTCGATAGAATATGCTTCAGAGTTTGGGCATACGTATGTCGGAAGTGAGCATATTCTTATTTCGATAATCGGTGAGGGAAATTCTCATGCGGCTGATATCCTGAAAAAAAGCGGAGTTTCGTATGATAGGGTAAAAAATGAAATAATCCGCATGGTTGGTCAGGGAACTCCTTCAATATTGAATCAGCGCTTTTTTACAACGGCTACAAAAAGAATACTTGAACTTGCATACAGATATGCACTGGAAAATGGCAGCAAACAGGCGACACCAGAGCATATTCTTGCAGCTATAACAAAGGAAACGTCGTGCAGCGCTTTTGCTGTTCTGAAAAAAACGAACTGTGATATAAAGTGTATTCTCAGTAACCTTTGCGAGATAACAAATGAAGATGAAAGTATCAGACTGCGTGAGGCAATGAATCCGAAGCAGTCACAGCTTCCGAATCTTTACAGGTTCGGGAAAAATATGACAGACGCTGATTCAATAAAAAGTACCGATCCGCTTATAGGCAGGGAAGCAGAGACAGAACGAATTTTACAGATACTTTCAAGGCGGAGAAAGAACAATCCATGCCTTGTCGGAGAAGCTGGTGTAGGGAAGACAGCTATAATTGAGGGGATATCCGCTTTGTTCATACGTAATTTAGTTCCGGAAGATCTTAAAAACAAATATATTTTTTCTCTTGATTTTGCTGCAATGTTGTCAGGTGCAAAGTATCGCGGCGATTTTGAAGAGAGAGTAAGAGCCTGCATAGATGAAGCAGTTAACGCTGAGAATATAATCCTGTTTATTGATGAGATACACATGATCGTCGGTGCAGGGGCAGCCGAAGGTGCGCTTGACGCAGCGAATATAATGAAGCCGCAGCTTTCAAGAAATAAGCTTCAGATCATAGGAGCTACGACGTACAGCGAATATTCAAGGACTTTTGAAAAGGATCCTGCTCTGGAGCGGCGTTTTCAGCCGGTATATGTCGGTGAGCCCGATACAGAAAGCTGTATAGAAATTTTGAAGGGACTTCGCAGGAATTACGAGGAATACCATGGTACGGAGATAAATGATGAGATAATCAATATGTCTGTGGCACTTTCACAGAGATATATTAACGACAGATTTTTGCCTGATAAGGCTATCGACCTTCTTGATGAAGCCTGTGCGTGTGCAAAGATACGGGCGAATACACAGAAGGTCGCACACGATACCGGGCTCATTAAGCTTGAAAATCATAATATAAAAGATCTGAAGAAGCATCTGGAAGGTAAAGGCAGCATATTCGTAACAGAAGATGATCTTTATAGCGTTCTTTCGTTAAAAACAGGTATCCCTGTATCAAGGATAAACATAAAAGAATCAGAAATGCTTATAAGACTGAAAAACCACCTTTTATCCCGTGTTATAGGTCATGATGAAGCTATAGACAGAATAACAGAAGCAGTATATCGTTCAAAATGCGGTCTGCGTGATAAAAACAGACCTATTGTCTCGCTTTTGTTTACAGGTCCGACGGGAACAGGCAAAACAGAACTTGCAAAGGCTCTTGCGGATTTTATGTTTAGCGGAAGCAATAGTTTTATTAAAATTGATATGTCTGAATATATGGAAAAGCATTCTGTTTCAAAGCTTATTGGTGCTCCTCCTGGATACGCAGGATATGACAGCGGCGAAAAGAATCTGTGTGAAATGGTACGCAGGAATCCATACTCACTTGTTCTTCTTGATGAGATCGAAAAAGCCCATCCAAGTATCATGAATATACTTCTTCAGATACTCGACGACGGTGTGCTGACAGATTCAACTATGAGGAATATAAGCTTCCGCAACTGCTTTATAATAATGACATCAAATATTGGCTCAAGAGAACTTACGTCAGTTTCTTCAGTAGGTTTTGCGGAAAGCGAATGTACCAGTGCAGAAAAAAGTGTTAATGAAGCATTGGGAACTCATTTCTCACCCGAGATACTCAACAGGATAGATGATATTATAGTATTCAGACCTTTAAACAGAGAAGATCTTCTGAAAATAGGCAAAATGGAGCTTGAAAAGCTAAGGGAAAGAGCCGGAGCAATAGGTATTGAACTGGAGTTTACTGCAAATGCTGCTGAATCTGTTTCAGATGCAAAAAATACTTCAAAATTCGGTGCAAGACCAATACGCAGAAAAGCGGAACGCCTCGTTGAAAATGCCCTTTCCGGTATGATAGTGAAGGGAGAGATAAAAAGCGGTGACAGCGTGAAAGTCGATATAAAAGACGATAAGGTGAGTATTATCAGGAAGGTCACAGTTCAATGAAGCAGTATTAATTGTATATGTATAATAAAAAGCTCCTTTATGGAGCTTTTTAGATTCCGGTAAGATCAAAATCAGGTACATATTCCTCGGAGGCTGAGCTTTTTTGCTGTGTAAAACCTTTTATACCAAGTTCGGCAGCATAGTTTACAACGCTGTTATATTCCATTTTTGTTACGCGGCGTTTTAGCTCGCTATGGTCATCAGAGATGAAATCAAAAGGAGTATACTGATTCATTATGCTTACAAGAACATCGTCGGAAGATGTATTTTTTGCTATCCATTCAATTATTTTCATTGAATCGTGTCTGTGAGAGGGGAGAACGAGATGACGTATAACAGTACCTTTTATAAGACCGCCATCGCTGTTGTATTTTAGCTTTCCGACCTGGGCTGTCATTGCAAGGACTGACTTTGAAGCATATTCAAAATAATCAGGAGCTTTTGAATACTTTTTTGAGATATCGCCTGAAAAATATTTTATATCAGGCAGGTATACATCAATATATCCGTCAAGAAGCCTGACAGTTTCACATGATTCATATCCGCCGCAGTTGTATACAACAGGAATAGAGAGTCTGTGTTTTACCATGTCGAGAGCGTTTATGATATTAGGTACAAAATGGGTAGGAGTGACAAGATCAATATTATCTGCACCTTTTTCCTGCATCGAGATGAAGATATCAGCAAGTTCTCTGTCGGTTATTTCTTTACCGAAGAGTCTGTTGCTTATCTGATCGTTCTGACAGAAGCAGCAATGCAGACTGCAGCCTGAAAAGAAAACAGTTCCGGCACCATTTTTATATGATATACATGGTTCTTCCCATTTATGAAGTCCTGCTCTTGCAACGATTACCTTGCTGCCTGCTCCGCAGAAGCCTCTGCCGTTTTGTCTGTCCGCACCGCAGTTCCGAGGGCACAGATTACAACTATTCATTAAACTCATCATCTTTATAGTCCCTGTAATCAAAATCCTCACTGTTAGAAGTTAGATCAAGCATTTCCTTTGCCGGAACAGCGTTGCAAGCACAGTACATTGCCGCGGCTGTAAGGAACATACTTTTTGAAAGCCCGTTTTTATTGCAGTAATCTGTTATTATCCGATCCTCATATATACTTGCTTTGCAGGAAAGACTTTTATAATATATCACGCTGTTTGTGTAACGGGTTTTCCTTTTATTATCGGATCTTTTATTTGCCATTGATTTACCACCCCTTATAAAAATAATTCTATCATTGCTTTGCTTAAAAGTCAATAAAAAATTAGCGGCGCGCTATGTTTATCCGGCTCAATAATTTTTTTTGAATTTTTTTCAAAAAAGCCTTGACAAGAAATGTTTTCCGTGGTATAATATTAAAGTCGTCGGAACTGATTAACCGATGAACGGAAGAAAGCGTGGGGGTTTAGCTCAGCTGGGAGAGCATCTGCCTTACAAGCAGAGGGTCACAGGTTCGAGCCCTGTAGTCCCCACCAATTCTTTGGCCTCGTAGTTCAGTTGGTTAGAACGCCTGCCTGTCACGCAGGAGGTCGACAGTTCGAATCTGTTCGGGGTCGCCATTATGCGGATTTAGCTCATCTGGTAGAGCGCCACCTTGCCAAGGTGGAGGTAGCGAGTTCGAGCCTCGTAATCCGCTCCAATTGCGGCGCTATAGCCAAGTGGTAAGGCGTGGGTCTGCAACACCCTGATCCCCAGTTCAAATCTGGGTGGCGCCTCTTATAAAACTCCTGAGAAATCAGGAGTTTTTCTTTTTGCCTAAACGCCGAAAAATAGGCAAAAACAGATCGTTATCCTTATGCATCATTTGTTTAAAGCCATTTCAATGCGTTTGTTACCCATGGTTAACATTTACTGCTTTTTACTATTTTTTTCTTTCTTTTTCTGCCCTTTTCTGAAAAAAGTGTAATAAAAAGTGTAATAAAAGTTTCGAACAATTTAGATAATAAAAATCGACTATTTTTAAGACAAAAAATATATAAATAAATGGAAGAATTATATTTTTGCTTTATTTAACAAACTAATATAAGTGTATGAGCAAATATATTTACGAAGACTTCAGATTCATTTCTCATATGTATAAAACTATAATCAAAGAATAAAAAAGGCTCTCTTATTGAGGGTCTTTTTTACGCTTTTGCGTTGTCACTATAGATAATCAGAGTAAGCTTATTTTGTGCTATTTTACGTTTATTATTAAGAGTTTGTAACGTTTAGATACATATGTTGAATATGTAGGAAATATGGTTTATAATTAACATATACGAATATATGTTGTGCAAACGCACTATTTATTAAATATGAAGACGATAATTTGATATACTGCACAATTAACAATGTTTATAAAAAAGGATACTTATCAAAGTAATATAGTATTGGCATAAGGAGGAATAAAAGTGAATAATAACTCCCAAATCAATTGTTTTGCTGTTGTTGATACAGAAACCAACTGGGATAATGATGTAATGTCAATAGGTATAGTTATTGCTGATTCCCAATCATTTGAGCTAAAAGCAACAAGATATTATATTCTCACACCAGAGTGTAACGTCGGTGGAATGTATTCATTTATTTTAGAGATGAAAAAAATTAAAGTTGATATGAAAAATTCAAGGGAAAAAGTGATATCTGATATAATTCAATTATTAGGAAAATATAATATTGATTCTGTTTTCGCTTATAATGCTACATTTGATTATAATCATTTGCCTGAGTTAAAGGAATATAAGTGGTTTGATATAATGCGTCTTGCCGCTTATAAGCAATATAACAAGTCATTACCTGAATATGCAGATTACTGCGGAACTGGCAGATTAAAACGTAATTACGGCGTTGAGCCTATTATGCGATTGCTTTCAAGTTCTCATTATTATGAGAAGCACAATGCACTCAGTGACGCAATTGATGAATTAAAGATAATGGAATTATTAGGTTATGGGCTGGATGGTTATAATCATGCTCAAATTAATGCTAAAAAAGAAAAGCGCATCTGTAATAAACCTAAGAGCATTAATAAATCTTATGAGAATGATCTTAATAATCTGAATAAACCATCTAATGGAACTTATAAAAATAAAAAAAATTCTGAATATTCTGATACTTCCGAAGTTTCAAAAAGAAAAAGAAGTGAAATAGTTGCTAAAAAGAAGGACACTTTTAATTATTCGCTCGGAGATAGAGTCATACATATTGATTGGGGGATAGGTACTGTTATAGAAATCAGATTTATAACAGACGGTTTATACTTTTTTTGTGTACAATTTGATTGTTATGGTGAAATGGTTTTTCAAATGCCACGTAATGAGAAATTCTTTAGAAAAATAATTGATTAAAAAGGGGGCAATGAGCTGATGTCAGGATTATCCCTTTCTGATGAACAGGAATATTTTGTAACTAAAGCACTTGAAGGTCATAATATCCTCGTAGATGCATGTATTGGCAGTGGAAAAACAACTGCTATTCAATTACTTTGTGGAAGACTTCCAAAGGATAAAAAAATTCTTTACCTTACATATAACAAACTGCTTAAAATAGACGCTAAAACAAAAATAAAAGTTAAGAATGCAACTGTTACAAACTATCACGGCTTTGCATTTATGTGCTTGAAGAGAATAGGAATAAACGCTGGCGTAAATGATATGATCAGTTTATTCAACGAAAATAAGCCGCCGATATATAAATACGATGTACTGATTATAGATGAATATCAAGATATAAAAACTGAATTTGCTGAAATGCTGGAGTATGTTAAATCAACAAATCCACAAATGCAAATTATCGCAGTAGGAGATATGCATCAAAAAATTTATGATGATACAAACTTGAAAGTATCAGAATTCATCAATCAGTTTCTTGGCAACCATATCAAATTAGAATTTACAAAATGTTTTCGAATATCGGAAGGTTTAGCTGCTGAACTTGGCAGAATTTGGCGAAAGAAAATTGTCGGAGTTAATTCGCAATGTATCGTCGAAAATATGAATGCAGATAAAATCGTTGATTTCTTAGCTGCACAAGATCCAAAAGATATTTTATGCTTAGGTTCAAGAAATGGTGCTCTTTCAAGAACTTTAAACAAATTGGAAGCTGACCATTCTGATATATTCAATAAGGCCACCGTTTACGCAAGTATATCTGAAAACGATTCTCTCGGAACTACTCAACCTTCTGAGAAAACAGCAATTTTTACAACATTTGATAGTAGCAAAGGTCTTGAAAGAAAAATATGTGTTGTGTTTGATTATACAGAAAGCTACTGGCAGCTAAGGGTCGCTAAGCCACAACAGTCTTATGAAATACTGCGCAATATTTTTTGTGTAGCTGCAAGTCGCGGTAAAGAAAGAATTATTTTTGTTGATAGTAATGAAGCGATGCTCTCTGAATCAACATTGTCAACTCCAGTTGATGAAAATCTTAAAATGGTTGATATGGATATATCTGCAATGTTTGATTTTAAATATAGAGAAGATATAGAAAAGTGTTTTTCTTTATTGAACTGTAAGCTGCTTCCTATATTGGATAATGATGAGATTGCAGTTAAGAAAAGTGATGGAATGATTGATCTTTCACCATGCATTGGTATCTATCAAGAGGCTATGTACTTTGATCAATATGATATTGATAAGGATATTGAATTGTATATGATCCTTCATCCAGATAAAAAAGATTTATGGAATGATAAAGTTAAAAAGCTAGATTTAGAATCAAAGATCCTGTTTTTTGTTTCACTTGAAACCAATCAAGAACGATATCGATCTCAGGTTGAATTACCTTTTGTGACTAAAGAATCAGAGAATTTGATTGCTGATAGACTATATACAAAACTTAAAAAAGATGAAGATGTTCAGGTTGGATGTTATATTGACATAGCTGAAGAAAAAGATGGATTACGTGCTTTTTCTGCAAGAGGATATGCAGATGTTGTTAAAGATAATATTGTTTATGAGTTGAAATTTGTTTCAGAGCTTTCTCATGAACACTTTTTGCAATGTGCTTGTTATATCGTTGCACTTGAACTTGAAAAGGGCATTCTTTGGAATACGCGTAATAATAAAGCATTTGAAGTTACCGTGCCAAATAAAGAAGCTTTTCTTGATGCTGTTGTCAATACTATAACTAAAAACAAAATCCACAAGTATTACAAGCCTTTTGACATAAAGGAACAGAATAATGTACCTAACTCCATAGAGCACGTAGGCGTAACAAATAAAAAATATGATGTTTCAGATTTCTCAGTTGGAACCAAGATTGTTCATAAGACGTTTGGCGTTGGTACCATAATTAAAATTACCAAAGAAAAGAATAATCATATAATAAAGGTTGTTCTCGAAAACGGTGTTCCACATAATTTCTTACTTGAATATACTCTTAAAAGCAGGATTATCACAAAGCTATAATCATATTTGTTTTGATAGTATTTTTCTTTATATGGTATAAAGGGGGAATATTTTATGAAACTGAAAAAGGTATTATCAGGTATAATATCAGGTATATGCTTAATTACAAGTACGGTTATTCCTATGACTGTAAATGCAGAAACGGCAGTTGGTTATATTTCTACTGGAAAATCTACTGGCTTCGAAGGTGCTTCACTAGAACTTACACAGAAAACAATTACTCTTGAAGAAGCGAAAAATGTACAGCTAATAACTTTGTCGGCTAAAAGCATGAATAATACTAAATTTGACGCGACTGGTTTGCATATTTATTTTGATAAAGGGCTTGAATTAGTACCAATGACAATTAATGGAAAAATCGAAAATGCTCAGTTTATGGCTTTGGGTAAAGAAAACTCGTCATCTGAGGCGAGAAAAGATGGCGATAATGGAATATTTTTAACATTTGGTTCCCAAATACCAGTTACAGCATATGCTTATGGAACAGCTCTTTGGCAGTTTCAATTAAAGATTAAAGAACCTAAGGCGGGATATAAGTATCCTATTAATATTTCTTACACTGACGGAGACTTGTTTGACCTCAAAGGTTATGCTGATACAGAGAGAATGAGAGATTATGCTTTTACTCACTGTCAACAAGGTTATATTGCGATTGAAGCACCTATAACAACCACAACAACCAAGCCAGTAACAACTACTACAACAACTACAGCGCAGTCATTGGAATACAATCTTGGAGATATTAATAACGATAATGTAATTAATGCGGTTGATGCTTCTGAAATCCTTTCAGAATATGCCCGTGTATCAACAAATCAGGCTTCAAAGCTCACCGAGGAGCAGCAGAAAGTGGCAGATGTCGACAAAGACGGCAATATAAACGCTGTAGATGCTTCACAGGTGCTTTCTTATTACGCATATAAGGCGACAAGCGGCACTATGGAGTTTGAAGATTATCTTGCTAATCCGCCTGTGATTACTACTAAGGTGACTACTACAACTACCGCAACAACAACAACAACTACTACTACTACTACTACTACTACTACTACTACCACTACCTCAACAACTTTAGCGTTAACACCAATTGATGCAATTCTTTACGATAAAAACGGAGTGATAATAAAGTATAAAGGCTTCCAAAAAAACACAAGAAAAACACTTATTAATGTATATATCGAAAATAACACAGATAGGGATATTTGTGTACAGGTTGACGGTTTAGCAATAAATGATTTTATGATTAGTCCTATTTTTTCTTCTGAAGTTGCATCTGGTAAAAAGATAGTTGATGATATAGATGTTTATAATACTGATCTTGAAAAGAGTGGAATAACTGATATTAAAACTATTGATTTAAGTCTGAATATTTTTGACTGGAAGGATAGTAAATATAGGATAACAACTAAATCTGTTCAAATAAAACTATAGTATATTTTAATAAAACACGGTTTTATTAAAGATGAAGAAATCATCACATGGTAAAAGAAGAGAAGTAATATAATAAAAACAAGGCGGTAGGTCAAATCGACTTACTCCCTTGTAATGCATGTGTTCAAGTATTGTTCCAAAGACTACAGGAATACTTCAAAAACAATTGACATAAAAAATGTAATATGTTATAATATATGAAAAGAGAACACCGATAAGCGGTTGTCCTCGGTTAGTTGAAGAAAATAATCGCCAACTTGTTGAGGGGATGGCGATTATTTCTTTTTGTTATTGGCAAGGAATAATTGATACCGATTAATGCTAAAATTTTTCTTAATTCTTTTTATCAAATCATGTTAATACATATAATCTTATATTCGCTAATGAATAAATAAGACGACTAATCTGTTGATATTAGCTTTAACTAATTATTATATCAATATTTTAGAAATATCCAAATCGTATTTAAACAACCTAAAAATTCAGATGTCATATTTTTACTATGTTGTATTTTAAAATTGCAGTATAGTAACAATAACTAAACAAATTATAAGGTCTTGAGTGTAATAAAAGTGTAATACGTTTTCTTTTGCGCCCTTGTAAACAACGGTATATAGCAGAATTATGACGCTAAATACTTAGAACTGCAACACCCTGATCCCCAGTTCAAATCTGGGTGGCGCCTCTCGAAGCATCTGCAACAGCAGATGCTTTTTATTTTTGTTTTTAAAGGCACTTTCGGGTGCCTTTTAATTTTTCCTTTATTTTCTTTAATAGAATATGAATTTTTTTGTAAAAAACTCTTGAATATTATACTGTTTTCATATATAATATTATTGTATGGGCTCATTTCGCCCTGCTTTCAATGCTACATTATTACCGAAAACAAAATGGCTAACATCAAGCCGTTATATCAAGGAGAAATATATGAAAAAGCTTAACGGTATAAAGCTTAAACACCGTAAAAATACGGAAAACAGCTCTACTGTAGATTTTCCTGTTCCTTCCAAAGTCACTATACCTATGTCAATGACTATGGGCGCTCCGTGTCAGCCTCTTGTAAAGGTAGGGGACACAGTTGCAGTCGGTCAGATGATAGGCGATACCGACGCTGCATTCAGTGCTCCAGTACACTCAGGCGTTTCAGGAAAGGTAACTGCCATAAGCGATTATCGAAACGCTATGGGAATAGTCTGCAAAATGATAGAGATAGAAACAGACGGACTTCAGACTGTATCAGATGAAGTCAAGCCGCCTTTTGTTACGGATAAGGAAAGTTTTGTAAAAGCTGTTCGTCAGAGCGGCGCCTGCGGACTTGGCGGCGCAGGATTCCCTACACATATAAAGCTGAATCCAAAAGCTGATATTGATACACTGATAATTAATGCGGCTGAATGCGAGCCTTACATAACTGCCGATTACCGAGAGATGATAGAAAATCCACAGGATATTATCAACGGTATAAATATGGTAAAGTCTCAGCTGGGCATAAAGTCAGCAAAGCTCGCTATCGAAGCAAACAAGCCCGAAGCTATCAGGAATTTCACGGCTATGGCTGAAAATGATGATACTATAGACATCATAACTCTGCCCTCTGCATATCCGCAGGGCGCTGAAAAGGTCATCATCTATAACTCAACGGGAAGAATTGTCAACGAGGGCTCACTGCCAGCCGACGCAGGCGTAATTGTTATGAATGTGTCAACCGTTGCATTTCTCTATCGCTATATGCAGACAGGTATGCCTCTTGTCACACGCCGCCTTACAATTGACGGAAATGCAGTAGGGGAGCCTAAAAATGTCCGCACTGTTATCGGAACGTCCTTCAAAGAACTTCTTGAATTCTGCAAAGCCGATATCCCGTCTATAAAAAAACTCATCGCAGGCGGTCCTATGATGGGAATGAGCGTTCCTGATATAAATATGCCTGTAGTAAAGACATCAAACGCACTCCTTGCTTTCAATCATTATGACGAGCGCAAAACATCGAACTGTATACGCTGCGGACGATGTGTAAGAGTTTGTCCGCTGGGACTTATGCCCGCAGATATCGACAGAGCTTATAAAATACGTAATATAGAAGAACTTAAGCAGCTTAAAGTCATGCTCTGCATGAACTGCGGCAGCTGTACATATGTCTGTCCTGCAAACAGAAAGCTTGCAGAAACCAATCAGCTTGCAAAAGCACTTATCCCAAGAAAGTAAGGAGGCGGATGACCAATGGATAAGCTTATTGTTTCGCCGTCCCCACATGACGAAAACTACACTAAAACAACAAATATAATGCTGAATGTTATAATCGCTCTTCTTCCTGCATGGGGAGCAGCGGTATATTTCTTCGGTTTACGCGTTATTCCGCTGACTGCGGTCTGTATCGGAAGCTGCATATTTTTTGAATACGTATGCCGCGCAATGATGAAACGCAGCAATACTATCGGAGACCTTTCAGCTGTTGTCACAGGTCTTATACTTGCGATGAATCTGCCTTCGACTCTGCCGTATTGGATGGCTGTCATAGGCTCATTTGTAGCAATAGTCATTGTTAAGCAGCTCTTCGGCGGACTTGGACAGAACTTCGCAAACCCTGCCATAACCGCACGTATTGTGCTTATGATAAGTTTCCCTGCGGCAATGACAAAATGGGTAGAGCCATTCACACACACAGACCTTGACGCAATATCAGGTGCAACACCGCTCCCTCTTGCAGGAACTGACAATGCCGTATCATACCTCGACCTGTTTCTTGGAAAAACAGGGGGCTGTCTCGGTGAGACCTGCGCTCTTGCACTTCTCATAGGCGGACTTTATCTCGCAGCAAGAAAGATAATCTCCCTTGCAGCTCCACTCTCATTCATCGGCAGTCTGTTCATTCTCAGCTGGATCAGCGGCTCTGATCCTGTATATCAGATACTCGCAGGCGGCGTATTCCTCGGAGCATTTTTCATGGCTACAGACTACGCAACAACTCCTATAACAACAAAGGGCAAGATAGTATTCGGACTCGGCTGCGGTATCATAACGTTTATCATAAGACGTTTCGGCTCTTATCCCGAGGGCGTTTCGTTCTCAATACTCCTTATGAACGTTCTTACTCCGTATATCGAGCAGCTTACAAGAACTAAGGTACTTGGTGCAAAGGAGGCTGAGAAGAATGAAGGATAAGGTAAAGCCTACCGTTGTACTTACTATAATATGCGTGATAGCTTCTCTGCTTCTTGTATTCGCTTATGAGCTTACCAAAGACAGCATAGCAGAGCAGAAGTCTCAGAAGTTCAGCAGCAGTGTTGAAGCTCTTTTCGGCAAGACCGAAAGTAAGGTCGTAAACATAAAATGCGGCTATGATGAGATACAGTCTATCGCTGTTACTCCCGATAAGAAAACCGTTATACAAGTTATCACAGACGGCTACTCAAAGGACGGTATAAACATACTTGTGGGCTTTGACGCACAAGGAAGCATCTCAGGAATCGAGTTCGTTTCTCTGGGTGAAACCCCAGGTCTTGGCTCTAAGGTTCGTGATGAAGCTGATTTCAGAAAGCAATTCTACGGACTTTCACAGCCGTCAGACAGCTTTGACGCTGTAAGCGGCGCAACTTTTTCTTCCAACGGAATGAAACACGCAGTAGATACTGCGCTTAAAGCATACAACGAAAACAAGGAGGCGATACTCGGTGGCTGATAAGAAAACTCCCATCATAAAAGAGCTTACAAAAGGCATAATCAAGGAGAACCCAACCCTTGTTATGCTTCTGGGTATGTGTCCTACTCTTGCCGTTACCACACAGGCTATGAACGGAATAGGCATGGGACTTGCGACCACATTCGTTCTCCTTGGTTCTAATATAGTTATTTCCGCACTCAGAAAGGTTATTCCCGACAAGGTGCGAATCCCTGCGTTTATCGTTATTATCGCAAGCTTTGTAACTCTCATAGGCTTCCTTCTTGAAGGCTTCGTGCCAAGTCTTTATGACAGCCTTGGTATTTATCTCACGCTTATTACCGTAAACTGTATCATTTTCGGCAGAGCAGAGATGTTCGCAAGCAAAAACGGCATTTTAGCCTCTGCATTTGACGCTTTAGGCATGGGCGCAGGCTTTACTCTGGCTTTATTCCTCATGGGCTCTGTACGTGAGATAATCGGCGCAGGTCAGTGGATGGGAATAAAATTACCTGTACTCAGCGAAAATCCAATGCTGTTCTTTATCATGCCTGCTGGCGGATTCTTCACTCTTGGCATGATAATTGCTGCTGTAAATAAGCTCAAAAACAAAAAGCCGCCTCAGGAGCTTGGCTGCGGAGGCTGTCCGAATGCTAAGAACTGCGGAAAGGAAGGTGACTGTCATTGAAGACAATACTTGCAATTATGCTCTCAGCAATGCTGACAGATAACTTTGTCCTTTCAAAATTCATGGGAATTTGTCCGTTCCTCGGTGTATCAAAGAAGCTTGACAGCGCAGCAGGAATGGGTGTCGCAGTTACTTTCGTAATGATATGCGCAACTATAGTTACATACCCAATACATCACGGAATACTCGTTCCAAACGGACTTGAATACTTCGATACAGTGGTATTTATCCTTGTAATCGCTCTGTTCGTTCAGCTGGTGGAAAACTTCCTGAAAAAATGCGTACCGTCACTGTACAGCTCTCTTGGCGTGTATCTGCCGCTTATAACTACAAACTGTGCTGTACTTGGCGTTACAGTACTCAACATCGACAACAATTACACTTTTTTCCAGTCCATTATCAATGCTCTCTTCGGCGGACTCGGCTTCATGATAGTGCTTGTCATTTTCTCGGGAGTACGCAAAAAGCTTGAATACGCAGATATTCCCGAGACATTCAAGGGAGTTCCTGCTACTCTTATTGCTGCCTCTATAGTCTCAATAAGCTTTATGGGCTTTGCAGGACTTATCAAGTGAGGAGGTATTCGATATGACTTATCTTATACCTGCTCTTATACTCGGCGGCTGCGGTATTCTCGCAGGAGTTCTTCTTACCATAGCTGCAAAGGTATTCTATGTAAAGGTCGATGAAAGAATAGAGAAAATAAACGAAGCTCTGCCACAGGCAAACTGCGGAGCCTGCGGCTTTGCAGGCTGCTCGGACTACGCTTCCGCAATAATAAATAAGGGCGCAGCAACTAATCTGTGCCGCCCCGGAGGAAGTGAAGCTGCAAATAATATTGCAGCTATTCTCGGAACAAAAGCAGCAGAAGTTGTTCCAATGACAGCAGTTGTTCATTGCAGCGGTGACTGTAACGCTACAGATAAGGCTTTTCTATTTGATGGAGTGCAGTCCTGTAAGGCTGTAAAGCGTTTTTACGGCGGCAGCGGTATGTGCAAATACGGCTGTATCGGTCTCGGAGACTGTGTGACCGTATGCGAACATGACGCTATAAAAATCGTCAACGGTATCGCTAAAGTAACACCTGCTCTCTGCGGAGCCTGCGGACAATGCGCAGCAGTCTGTCCTAACCAGCTTATAGAGATAAAGCCCGTATCAAAGTGCATTGACGTTTTGTGCTCGTCAGGAGATAACGGCAAGGTCACAAAGCTCGTATGCAAGAACGGCTGTATCGGCTGTAAGATATGCGAAAAGAAGTGCCCCAATGAAGCTATTATCGTCAATAACTTCCATGCTTCTATTGACCACAGCAACTGCTCGAACTGTGGAATATGCATTGAATCATGCCCTGTAAGGGTAATTCACAGATGTGATCCATAAACACAAAAGCCACAGCTTAAAGCTGTGGCTTTTAAACTTATATAAGCTTTCTTTCATCGCAGTACTCACATTCAAGAAGGGTTTCATCACCGCTTGAACGGAAGCTCTTTGGAAGATACTCCTCATGATTTGTGATACATTTCGGATTCGAGCAGCGAACTCCGCTGAATATCTTGCCCTTGAGAGTCTCAGATGACTTCTTTTCCTTCAGAATAGTCATTATAAGCGCCATACGCACATACATACCGTATTTAGCCTGCTTAAAATACATTGCGCGCTCATCGTCATCAACGTCAACTGTTATTTCATCAACTCTCGGAAGGGGATGCATAACTATCATGTCTTTCTTTGCTCCGAGCATTTTCTTTCTGTCAAGAACATAGGTATTCTTCTGAGCAAGGTACTCTTCCTCACTTGCAAAGCGCTCCTGCTGTATCCTTGTCATGTAGAGAACATCAAGACTGCCGATAGCTTCTTCAATAGTCTTGACTTCCTTGAACTTGCTTCCGTTTGCCTTGATAATGTCCTTTATGTAGGCAGGCATACCAAGCTCTTTTGTAGAAATGAACACAAACTTATTGTCTGGGAACATACTGAGAGCCTTGCAGAGAGAATGAACAGTTCTGCCGTTGAGAAGGTCTCCGCACATACCTATTGTAAGTCCTGAGAGAGTCTTTTTCTCTATCTTCAGAGTGAGCAGGTCTGTGAGTGTCTGTGTCGGGTGGAGGTGTCCGCCGTCACCTGCATTGATAACAGAGCAGTCAGCCGTAAGAGAAGCCGCCTTAGCCGCTCCTGCAATAGGGTGACGTATAACGAGAACATCTGCATAATTGCTGACGATCTTAGTGGTATCCTTTATGGTCTCGCCCTTTGAAACAGACGAGTTTGCAGGGTTATCGAAACCTATTATCTGTCCGCCAAGTCTTATCATAGCTGTCTGGAATGACATCTGTGTACGTGTGGAGGGCTCATAGAAAAGGGTAGCCATTATCTTCCCGTCACACTCATGGGCAAAATCGGCAGGGGACTGATATATCTTTTCTCCAAGCTCTACCACCTTTTTCCACCATGAAACAGGATAATCGTTCAGGTCAATAAGATGCTGATATTCCGAAATCATATTTTGTACCTCCGTTATATTTTTACAGTATTTTACTGTCATTTATTATCATTTCAAACTGAACTCCGAGGAACTCGGAAGCTCTCCTACAAAGGAGCATACGCTTCATAAATATCTCAAAATATTCAAGAACAGAGGATATTTCAGTATCTATCTGAAGCTCAAGGATTATTGAAGATTTGTCATCATTGAATTTTACAGCCGACTGCACAACAGCATAGTTTACTCGGTCATGGATATCGAATGTAAGCAGGTCTGTATTACGGACACGGCTTCTGCGCACGTCGGTCTTATCACCAATTATCATAGCCGCGGAAATAGCGTCCAGAGGCTGTCCTGTGCCCTCATCATGATTGCCTATAGCCGAGATTATCGAACATATCTCGTCAGCAGGCATACTGAGATTATCAAGAAGCCTGAAAGCCATTACAGCTCCGCTCTGTGCGTGGTCGACACGGTTTATAACATTGCCGATATCATGCATTATGGAGGCTATCTTAGCCAGTTCCACTGTCCTCTCGTCGTATCCGAGAGTTTCAAGTATAAGCGCCGAGGTATGTGCAACACGCTCAACGTGTGGGAATGAATGCTCGGTATATCCGAGAGCTTCAAGCGCATTGTCAGCTCTGCGGATATATTCCATTATATCAGGGTTCTGTTTAATGTACTTATAGGTAACCTTACTTGCCATATTATCTCCGTTTATCAGTATTTTCCGTTATTTTCAAAATAGACCTTGTACCAGATGAGGAATATAAACACAGTCCATATCTTTCGGCTGTTATCAGCCTTGCCCTCACGGTGGTCGTCAAGAAGCTTCAGCAGGGGAGCGGTATTGAAAAACTCCTTAGAGCTTTCGCTTTCAAAATAGCTCTTTACAAGCTCATAGTACTTATCTTCCTTGAGCCATACTCTTATCGGCACAGGGAATCCAAGCTTCTTCTTTGCCGCAGTTTTGGCAGTCTGCTCGGGAGTATCCTTCTTTGCGGCAAGACGCATAGCATATTTGGTGATATACTTGGTCTCGTCAGTGCCCTTATCGTGAGTTACACGATATTTTGTAGGTATCTTCTCAGCTAAAGCCATTACCTCTTTGTCAAGGAACGGAACGCGAAGCTCCAGTGAATTAGCCATACTCATTTTATCAGCTTTAAGAAGTATATCCCCGGCCATCCACATATGCAGATCAAGATACTGCATTTTTGTAACGTCGTCCTTATCCTTTACATTAGCATAAAATGGCTTCGTAATAACTGTCGGATCAGGAGCGTCTGTAGTTATTTTCAGAAGAGACTTTCTTTCCTCGGGCTTGAACATATAGGCATTGCCGATAAAGCGCTCCTCAACGTCCTTGCCCTTGCGGACAAAGAAATTAACACCGCGCTTTGCAGGCAGTTTTGAAGCTACAGCACCTATGCCGCGCTTTACAGCTCTCGGCAGCTTGTCATAAACGGTTCCGTTCGGATCGCTGTAGACATTATATCCGCCGAATATCTCGTCTGCACCCTCACCCGAAAGAACAACTTTCAGCTTTTCTGAAGCGATATTACATACGAAATAAAGGGCAATTGCAGAGGGATCTGCAAGCGGTTCGTCCATGTGATACTGTATCATTGAAAGATTATCCCAGTATTCCTCGGGAGTGATGACCTTGCTGGTATTTTCCTTGCCGATAGCCTTGGAGAAGTTCTTAGCCCAGCCTATCTCATTATACTTTTCGTCAGTACCGAAGCCAACGGTAAAGGTCTTGTCAACATCTGCAATAGCCGCTACATAGCTTGAATCTACGCCGCTTGAAAGGAATGAGCCAACTTCAACATCTGCGATTTTATGTGCTTCAACCGAGTTGTGGAATGTATCTGATATCCTGTTTACCCATTCATCAAGAGTTGGCTTTTCATCTGCGTTGAAATGAACGTCCCAGTAGCGTTTAGCTTCAAAGTGTCCGTCCTTTAATTTGAAATAATGTGCAGGTGGGAGCTTGTAAACATTTTTAAAAAATGTTTCGTAAGTAGGGGAGAACTGGAAGGTGAGATAGTTCTCAAGTGCGGCAGTATTGAGTTCTTTTGTGAATTTTGGGTGCTCTAAAAAGCTCTTGATCTCAGAACCAAACATGAATACGCCGTTCATATTAGCGTAGTACATAGGCTTGATACCGAAGAAATCACGTGCACCAAAGAGCTCTTTTTTGTTTTTATCCCAGATAACAAAGGAAAACATACCTCTCAGCTTGTTGAGAAGCTTTTCACCGAACTCCTCATAGCCATGGATAAGAACCTCTGTATCTGTATTTGTCTTGAATGTATGACCTGCGTCAACAAGCTCCTGACGAATGTCCTTATAATTATATATCTCGCCGTTAAAAACGATAACTAGCGAAGAATCCTCGTTAAAAATCGGCTGGTCGCCGCTAGAGCTTACATCTATGATACTCAGTCTGCGATGACCGAGCGCAATATTCTCATCTATATATTTGCCCTCAGCATCAGGACCACGATGCCTTATACGGTCCATCATTTTTTCAAGAACGTCGTTTGAATTGTCAATATTATTCGTAAAACCTACGATTCCGCACATATATACGTGACCTCCGATTATCTATCGATTAAATCTCCCAAAATATTATACTACAAATTAACAGATTTTGCAACACTAAAGTTTTAAATTAGAAGATATTATTTGTCATCAGATTTATCGGATTTAACTTTAGAGAGCGGATTGCTTTCAATAGCGTTTCTTACATTTTCATCATTAAGATGAGTATATATCTCTGTCGTAGATATACTTGCGTGACCAAGAAGCTCTTTAAGCGTAAGAACATCGGCGTCACCGTACTGATACATAAGAGTTGCCGCAGTATGCCTCAGCTTATGAGTAGTAATACCCTTGCCGTCAAGCTCGGCTTTCTGTATCATATCTTCAACTATCTGCTGAACTCTGCGCTTGGATATCCTGCGGTTCTGGTTGCTTATAAACAGCGCAGGCTCGTCAGCAGCCTTTGGATTATTTTTCCTTATAGCAAGATACTTCTGAAGCGCATCAACACAGGCTTCATTGAGATAAACCATACGCTCCTTGCTGCGCTTTCCGAGAACCTTTAAACGATTCTCATAGAAATCAATATCTTTAATATTAATGCCGACAAGCTCACTTAAACGCATTCCACAGTTTAAAAATAATGTTATTATACAGTAATCACGTTTTGAATCAGCAGAATCAGCTGTTTCAAGAAGTCTCATGCTCTCATTAAGAGAAAGAAACTTCGGCAGGGAAGACTTAGGAGTAGGAACATCAAGGTCTTTTGTAGGATTTTCCTTGATAATATGAGCTACCTTTTCGAGATACTTAAAGAAGCTTCTCAAAGAAGATATCTTCCTGTAACGTGCTCTGTCCTTATTCTGACGTTCATCTGAAGCATAAAAAATAAAGTTATATATATCGGAAACAGATATTTTTTGCAGCTCAGCAACAGACATATCACTTATATCAATGTCCTCAATATCTTTTCCTGTATTAATATTGCTTTCATGGATATATCTGAGAAAAAGCCTTATATCCGTGTAATACTCCTCAATAGTACGCTGCGCAAGAAGCTGAACTACCTTGATATGCACAAGATATTCATTTAAAAATTCGGGATTCGAGTTATTGTTTAAATTTTTCATAAATAATCATTCTCAATAAGATATTCAAGAACACGGGCTTCACGTTCAATAAGTATAAGGTCATAATCGCCGTGATCGTGGGTTCTGTTTGTTAGAATAGCGTCTTTAGGTGAAACAAATCTAAGTGTAAAGCCTTCATCAAGTTCATATTCATCCAAAGACTGCGTTTTTACAGAAGCTTCAACATCACATAGATAATAAAAGTTTTCCTGTTCAAAAATCTCATTTTCATCAAATCGGCTTTTTTGAATACGAACCACAGAGCCAAGCTCACGAATTGAATCATCAAGAACAGTTAAACCGGTTTCTTCAAGAACTTCGCGTTTAAGCGTTTTAATGTGATCTTCATCATTTTCAATTCCGCCGCCCGGAAATTTATAATAGTCATGCTTCACACTATAAACCATTGCGACCTTATTATCAGTAATAATTACGCCTCTTACAGACGGACGTTTGAAGCGTCTATAGCTTTCATCATAATCTTTCAGATCTATTTTAAAAAGCTGTTTCATAAATCCAACCTCATTTTTATTTACAAAGTTTCACCAAACTTTGATTTGGTGAAACTTTGTCTTATAATTCATTATTGTTATTATATCACTTCTCTGCACGAAATTCAAGATTTCACGTCAAAAAGAAAAGCTCCCGATATGGGAGCTTTTTGAAATTACTTTTTCTTCTTTTTATTGTTGTGGTTTGCAGGCTTAGCTGTAGAAGTGTTTTTACTTGTAGCAGCGACCTTTTCAACAGGTGCAGGAGCAGCCTTTGCAGCCGGCTCAAGACATTTATAAACTACAGCAGCAATTGCAGCACCTACAAACGGTCCGACAATAAATACCCACAGATCATTGAGAGCATCTCCGCCTGCTAAAATTGCAGGTCCAAGGCTTCTTGCAGGATTTACAGATGTACCTGTAAGACCGATTCCGAAGATGTGAACCAGTGTAAGTGTAAGACCTATTATAAGTCCGCCGAATGAACCGTGCTTAGCATTCTTAGATGTAACACCGAGAATAGTGAGTACAAAAATAAATGTAAGAACAATCTCTACAATGACACCGGCGCCAGCGTTTCCGTTAACACCTGCAAGACCGTTTGCACCATATCCGCCGGTCATATCGGTAACATTTCCAAGGTCAAAAATAAGCTTTAATGTTCCAGCACCTGCGATCGCTCCCAGACACTGTGAAACAACATAGCCTACAAAATCAGTGAATGTCATTCCTCCGCTTACTAAAACTGCAAGAGAAACCGCCGGATTGATATGACAGCCAGAAATATTTCCCACGCAGTAAGCCATACCGACAATAACAAGACCAAATGCAAGAGCAGTCAGGATATATCCCCCACCGTTCTTTGCGTCACAGCCTACCAGCATTGCCGTACCGCAGCCAAGAAGAACAAGTACGAATGTACCTATAACTTCTGCTACATATTTTTTGATTGATTCCATATAATTGCCTCCTTAACATATAAAATTGTTTCGGATATACCGATAAATTAATTATATCATCATTTATACATATGTGTCAATATTTTCTAATAAAAAATACAGATAATAATTAATAGTCATAATTATGCATATTGTAGAATTTTTTATATAGAAAAAACCGATACTCAAACGAGTATCGGTTTTCCGGGGTATGCTGATCGCATTGGTCTGAGTGACGGGACTTGAACCCACGGCCTCTACCACCCCAAGGTAGCGCGCTACCAACTGCGCCACACCCAGACGGTTTCATTATCGCAATCAACGTTATATATTATATCATCATTATAATGCTTTGTCAAGCACTTTTTTCAAAAATGCAGAAAAATCTTTTCGGTATCCTTATTTGCCGTTAATATTTAATGAAAAAAAGTAGTTTTTTGCATCGTTTCTTGCTATTTTGAAAAATATGTGTTATAATATTTAAACGGAAGGAGCTGAAAGTATGCGAAAAAGAATTATTAATATCCTTTTATCCGCTTTTGCAACGGCATTTTTGTGTTTTTCATCATGTACAAACGCTTTTGCAGCTGAAGCTTCAAGCGAAACTGATATTCCAAAAAGCATTATCATTTGCATAATGATAGCAATATTTATCGTGACAGCTGCTGTTGCAGGATATGCCAGCTTCAGGATAAAGAAAAAGAGTATCAGAGAAACAGAAAAGAAAAATTCAGAAGAAACCAAAGATCAATAAAAGGAGTCATATATTATGGATATTGATCTTTATATCGACTTTATCTATCATGGCTTCTACAGGCTTGAGGATATTGAAGAAAGATTTGAAGAGTATCATTCCATGGCAGTTGAAGCTTCATCCGATCTTGCAGAAGATGAAGTCATCCTTTTTGCGATATATGCCTTTGACGAAGAAACTCAGCAGTTTATCTACGCGAATTTTATGCTTCGCAAGCTTAAACTTGAACATTATGCAAGAGTATGTCAAAGGCTTTCAAAATTTTGCAGATTATTCTGCGTTTGGCAAGGTTAGGTGGTAATCGAATGAATATAAAAAATATTGCCTCAGCTGTATTCTCAGCTGTTTTTGTTTCCGCAGCAGGACTTGCTGTATTCACGGCAGGCTCAGGTCAAACAAACAGCAGAACTAATGCTATAGCAGCAACTACGGTAAATACAACAAAGAGCTCAGAAACAACAGCTTCATCAACAGCTGAAACTACAACAGCTACTACAGAACCAACTACCGAACCTACTACACTGAAAACATATTTCATCAAGTTCCTTGATTTTGACGGCAATCTTATGAAAACCGTTGAAGTCGAGGAAGGTGATCCTATAAACTACAAATCCGTAGACACTTCTTCACTTCACAAACATCTCGGAGTAAATACCGAGCAGGACTTTTATGCATGGGATATAACTCCCTCTTTTGCAGACAATGATTATACAATTCACGCTTTATCACAGACAGCTACAATAACATTCAAAAATCCTCCAAAAAAGTACCGTTATTTCTCCACAAAGGGAAACGTTATTCTTGACGGACTTGAAGTATGGGTAAAAAAGACTGTTCAGAAGCCTGAAAAAGATAAAAACGGTAATTATATCACTGAAGAAAATGTAGTCGACATTTCCGCAAGCTGCAAAGCCTCCCCTGCTACCCTGTCGGAAGCTTTTGCAAAATCTGATAAGGCTACAATAACGGTATATCCGCTCGGAGACAAAAAATCTCTTTGCCAGTTCGACATAGTCTGCTACAGAGACCTTGGCGATGTAAACGAAGACGGATACATAAACTCTGTAGACGCTTCTGCGGTGCTGAATGCATACGCCAATATGGCGGCTTCAAAGAATTATCCCCCTTCGGATAAGTTCATAAAGCTTGCCGACGTAAATATGGACGGTTCTGTAAACGCCCGTGACGCTTCATATATCTTAAATTATTACGCTAAAACTTCCACGTCAAAGGAGTTCATGGACTGGGAGAACTTCTTCGACTACGATAAGATACTTGGCACGAAATGATTTTGTAGGTGATAGTCTTGAACAAAGAATGGTCTGAACTCAATAAAACTATGCAGTTACAGCTAAAAAAGAAAGATTCTTTTCAAAACGGCTTAGAAACACTGTTTAAACTAAGGAATCAGCTGATGCAGACTATAGATTCATTCAGGACTGAGCTTGCACGCGAGGACTTCGATGCTATCCCGTTTACCAATGCAGAGGGCTATCACAGTAAAACTATCGCCTATTCCCTGTGGCACATCTTCCGTATCGAGGATATAGTCGCGCACACACTTATAAATAGCGACGAACAGGTGTTTTTCGCTGACGATTATCAGAAGCGTATCGGCTCCCCAATCATAACGACAGGAAATGAGCTCGTAAAAGAAGAAATCGCAGACTTTTCGGCTAAGCTTAATATTGATGAGCTTTACAGCTATATACATGATGTAAAAGCAAGTACCGAAAGTATTATCAGCAATTTATCATTTGATATGCTGAAAAGTAAAATATCCCCGGAGCGCAGAAAGGCTCTTGAAAGTTCAAACAGCGTCAGCAAAGACGAAAATGCTGTCTGGCTCATTGATTATTGGTGCGGAAAGGATATCCGCGGACTTATACAGATGCCTTTTTCACGTCACTGGATAATGCACACAGAAGCTGCGATACGTATAAAAAACAAGATACAGAAATGACAAAGCTCCCGAAAGACATATCCAAGCGCTTTCGGGGCTTTCTTTATTGAATAAATAATTTTATGAAATTTTTTCGTTTTTCCTATTGAAATTTATAGAAATATAATGTATAATTATAAAGTAATGCATTTGCGCAGAACACTATTATTAAAGGAGTGCTAATAATGTACAACGATCTTATGGATTCAATCGGCTTCGTAAGCAGCTACGATCCTGCTGTAGGCGAGGCTATGGGCAAGGAGCTTGCTCGTCAGCAGAGAAATCTCGAGCTGATCGCAAGCGAAAATATAGTTTCCCCTGCTGTTATGGCAGCTATGGGCAGCGTTCTTACAAACAAGTATGCCGAGGGTTATCCCGGAAAGCGTTACTACGGCGGATGTCAGTGTGTTGACGAGGTAGAGTCGATCGCTATCGAGAGAGCCTGCAAGCTCTTCGGCGCTAAGTACGCAAACGTTCAGCCACATTCAGGTGCACAGGCTAACACAGCTGTATACTTCGCTGTTCTCCAGCCTGGTGATACAGTTCTCGGTATGAGCCTCGCTGACGGCGGTCACCTTACACACGGCTCACCTGTAAACCTTTCAGGTAAGTACTTCAACTTCGTTTCATACGGTCTTGACGACGAGACAGAGACTATCAACTACGATGAGCTTTACAAGCTTGCTAACAAGACAAAGCCACGTCTTATCGTTGCAGGTGCTTCTGCTTATCCACGTGCTATCGACTTCAAGCGTCTTTCAGAGATCGCAAGAGCTGTGGGCGCACTCCTTATGGTAGATATGGCTCACATTGCAGGTCTTGTTGCAGCAGGCTGCCACGAGTCACCTGTTCCATATGCTGATATCACAACAACAACTACACATAAGACTCTCCGCGGACCAAGAGGCGGTCTTATCCTTACAAACAACGAATTCCTCGCTAAGAAGATCAACTCCGCTATCTTCCCAGGAACACAGGGCGGTCCTCTGATGCATACTATCGCTGCTAAGGCTGTATGCTTCGGCGAGGCTCTCAAGCCTGAGTTCAAGGACTATCAGCAGAGAATAGTTGCTAACGCTAAGGCACTTGCTGACGGACTCCTCAAGAGAGGCTTCAACCTCGTTTCAGGCGGTACAGATAACCACCTTATGCTCGTTGACCTTCGTCCTTTCAACATCACAGGCAAGGAGCTGGAGCGCAGACTCGACGAGGTTTATATCACAGTCAACAAGAACGCTATCCACAATGATCCTGAGAAGCCTTTCGTAACAAGCGGTATCCGTATCGGTACTCCTGCTGTTACAACAAGAGGTCTGGGCATCGAGGAAATGGAAAAGATCGCTGAGTACATCTACCTCTGCGCTACAGATTTCGAGAACAAGGCTGACGAGATCCGTGCAGGCGTAAACGCTATCTGCGAGAAGTTCCCACTTTACAAGTAATCAATAGCCAATAAGGGACGGACGAGCTGTCCGTCCCTTGATTTTTATAATTATAGGAGTATACTATGAAACGCGA
>JAEEGJ010002299.1_pt1 | contig 109428 bp, 73 predicted proteins | sample 8958761 | NCBI WGS metagenome assembly JAEEGJ01 (sample SAMN16246546, study PRJNA631951) | gut metagenome | biome: gut microbiome; feature: rumen; material: RS-attached | host: Bos | place: Iran: Karaj | collected 2018-10 | reverse complement strand
GAGCCTTAAAGGTGTCGAAATTAATGAGTAAAAAAATAGCTTTCATCAATCAAAGATACGGAGTCGAAGTGCTTGGCGGTTCGGAAACATATACGAGGAAGACCGCAGAAGCACTTGCTTTGCGTGATGGATTTGATGTGGAAGTTTTAACCAGCAAGGCGCTTGATTTTAAGACCTGGGCGAATTACTACGAAAAGGATGTTGAAGTAATAAACGGTGTAACGGTTCGTCGTTTTAAAACAGCCAAAAACCGCGACAGATTCACTCAGCGCTCTCTTCAGATCCTAAAAAATGTATTCAGCATAAGCTCAATAGGACTTGAAGAAAAACGCCTGAAAGCCCGCGGACCGTACACTCCGGATTTAGTTGAATTCATAAAAGAACACAAAGACGAGTACGATGCTTTTATCTTCGTGACTTATATGTTTTATCCGACGTATTTCGGCGCCAGGGAAGTGTATGAAAAAGCCTTCTTTGTGCCGACGGCACATAACGAAGAGCCGATTTACATGGAGATTTACAAAGAACTCTTCAACAGTGTAAAAGGTATCATATATCTGACCGAAGAGGAAAAGAAATTTGTCAACAAACAGTTTAAAAACAGCAATGTCCCTTCCATCGTCAACGGAATGGGCATAGATATCCCTGACGAAGATAACTCAAAAGAGTTTTGCGAAAAGAACGGAATCGACGGCAAATACATTGTTTACTGCGGACGAATCGAGGAAAACAAGGGCGTTAAGATGCTTGTTGAATATGTGCAGAGATTCAATGCGGAACTTGGTGGAGAACCTGTGAAACTCGTTCTCACCGGCAAAGGCGGCATGAGCGTTCCCGATGATAAAAACATAAAATATCTCGGCTTTGTTTCTGACGAAGACAAGTTCTCCGCCATGAAGGGCTCAATGGCAATCTGCCTTCCTTCGCGATTTGAGAGTTTTTCAATTACGCTTCTCGAAGGGATGGCCTGTAAGAAGCCTGCGCTGGTTAACGCGAAAAGCGAGGTTCTCGACGGCCATATAAAGAAAAGCGGCGGCGGATTTTCATTTGGAAATTATGAGGAATTCAAGGAGTCGCTCACGAAACTTTTAGATGCTAAAACCAATGCTGAACTTGGTATAAAAGCAGCGGAGTACGTAAGAGAAAATTACTCTAAAGAAGCGGTTATCTCAAGACTGGCGGAGTTCGTTGTCAAATAATGACACCAGGACGCGTGTGTAAGTATATAAAAAAATACATAAAATTATTGTGCAATATCACAATAATAATAAAAACACATTGTTAAATATTTACAAAGTGTAGCCGAAATGGTAATATCATTTCAGGTGTTACCAAAACGGTAGGCGGTTGCCCTCCATATTTTTGCGGAGGGTTCTCACTCTCCAGCCCGAAAGGAAAGGAGGGGGATGCTAATGTTTGTAACTCTAGAGGATTTAATACAATTGTTAATAATGCTCATTGCATTTGCTACATTGTTGATTATAATTTTCAAAGAGATAAACAAAAAATAAACCCGTCCCAGCCCGACGGGTTTATTAAGGTTTATCCTTAAAACTCAGGGCAACCGTCTCCGGTAGCACCTCTTTAATTTGATTATAATAAATAACAACATAATGTCAAGGCGTCCGGATGTAGAAAACAGGGGCCGAAATTTGACACAATAGATACGGAGCCGGGCACGCTTCGCGAGCCGGGCACCTTACACTGAATACACAGGAGGATGAAATCATGAATATTTACGGAGTAATTATGGCAGGCGGCGGCGGAACAAGATTCTGGCCCCTTTCAAGAAAAGAGACACCCAAGCAGCTTCTTAACCTTACGGGAAAAGAACTGATGGTTAACGAGGCAGTCGACAGACTTGCTTTCGTGGCAGATAAGAGCAATATCTTTATCGTAACCAATGTTACACAGGTTCCTTCAATGCTTGAAGCCACAAAGGAAAGACTTAAAAGCGACCATATTTTATCTGAGCCTTCAGCCAGAAATACAGCAGCATGCATCGGTTATGCGGCTATGGAAATTTTAAGAAAATACGGCGACGGCGTAATGATTATCACTCCTGCAGACCATTACATTAAGGACGAAGCAGGCTTTGTAAGAATCTTAAACGAAGCAGTAAGAACTGCAGAGAATACCGGCAAACTGATCACCATCGGTATCAATCCCACATTCCCTTCTTCAGGCTTCGGTTATATAAGATATGACAAGAACGAAACCGGTGATGCAAAGTCCGTAATCGAGTTTAAGGAAAAACCCGATGAAGAGACTGCAAAAGAATATGTTGCTTCAGGCGAATATGCTTGGAACAGCGGTATGTTTGCATGGAAAGCAAGCGTTATTCTTGATAAGTTTAAAGAATACATTCCCGACATTTACGCGGACCTTGAAAAGATTGGCGATGCAATGAATACAGACAACGAAAAGGCTGTAATCGAGGAAGTTTATCCTAACATCAGAAAGATTTCCGTAGACTATGCAGTAATGGAAAAAGCCGCTGCAACAGGCGATGTGTTGGTAGTTCCTGGCGAGATGGGCTGGAACGATGTCGGAAGCTTCGACATGATGGAAGTTTTACGAGATAAGGATGAAAACGGCAATATTCTCGAAGGCGATGTAGTTGCTGTAGACTGCAAGGATTCCATCATTCTTTCTTCAGGCAAGACATTAACCGCAGTTGATGTGGAAGGCCTCGTAATCGTTGAAACAAAGGACGCCATCATGGTTTGTCCTAAGGAAAAAGCACAGAGTGTTAAAAAGATTGTAGAAACACTTAAAGCACAGGGAAGAAACGAGTTATTATAATGGGTTTTAAGGAAACGACGAAAAAGTTAATACCTCAAAAACTCCTTTTAAAAAGGGCACTTATGCTCTATCGTCACAGGGTTAATACTGTGCTTAAAAACAGAGTCATAAAGCCCTATAATCCTTCTTTGTTTCCAAAGGGAGTAAACTTAATCGGACCTTTTAAGGCGCAGATAGGCTTAGGACAAAGCTGCAGGCTTTTAGCCAACGCCATAAAAGAATCGGATATCGATTACACCTTTGAAAACTTTGATCTTATCGGAACCGTTCAAAACGGCGATTCGACATTTGACGGAGAGTTCGTAAAAGAGACTCCTTACGGAATAAACATCATTCATATGGAGCCTACGGAGCTTATGCTTCGCTGTGTAGAATTCGACGAAAACTTATGGAACGAGAGATACAATATCGCATTCTGGCTCTGGGAACTCGAAGAATTTCCTAACGAATGGACTCCTGCGATAAATCTTGTGGATGAGATCTGGACCCCTTCGGAATTTGCGAGCGAAAGTATCAGAAAAGTGACCGACAAGCCGGTAGTCACGATTCCCTACAATGTTACCGCCGAGACCGATGCAAAATACGACAGAAAGTATTTCAATCTTCCCGATGACAAGTTCCTTTTCTTAGTCATGTTTGATGCAAACTCAACGATGATGAGAAAGAATCCGCTTGGTGCGATAGAAGCCTTTAAAAAGGCATTTTTGCTTGAAGATGATTCAGTTGGAATAGTTATAAAAACCAACAATGCGGAAGAGAAAAAACTCGAACCGGTTAAGAAACTGCTCGAAGGTTACAAAAACGTTTATTTTATCACCGATATTTTAGAGAAAAAGGCAGTCAACAGCCTGATAGCAGATGTGGATGTCTTCGTATCCTTACATCGTGCGGAAGGCTTCGGACTTGTAATGGCGGAAGCCATGCTAAACGGTACTGTCTGCATTGCGACAAACTGGTCGTCCAATACCGAGTTTATGAACAAAGATATCGCATGCATGGTGAATTATTCGTTCATCACACTTGAAAAAGACATGTCTCCGTACAGAAAAGGCGCCAAGTGGGCAGATGCGAACACGGACGAGGCAGCAGAGTATATGAAGAGGCTTTGCACGGACAAAGAGTTTTATGATAATATGTCTGTGAAAGCCAAAGCATACATAGAAGATAAATTAAGCATGGAGAGCGTAAAAAATCTTCTTGAAAAAAGAATCAGTGAAATTAAGTAATAATCCGGTGTCCGGCTCACAAAAAAGTGTCGGACACCGTTGATTGTTTTATGGTGAAAAATCAGGGCTAATTTTTGACAAAAGGCCCGATTTAAGATAAAATTATAATGTTATGGTCTGTGCATTTTTACGGACAAAACAAACATTTTAGAGTATATTTCGGAGTGACGGACAAGTGATAAAACGTATTAAAGAAATATATGCATATCGGACTATGATATACAGTCTCGTTAAAAGGGATTTGAAAGGCCGTTATAAGGGCTCGGTACTGGGCTTTTTGTGGACTTTTATAAATCCCTTGTTTCAGTTATTGATATATACATTTGTATTTTCCATCGTTTTGCACAGCGACGTAAAAGACTATTATATGTTTCTTTTTGTTGCCCTCATACCATGGATTTTCTTTTCTACTTCACTGGCAGGCGGTTCAACCTGTATCACCGGTCAGAAAAATATGGTGCAGAAGATATACTTCCCGAGAGAAGTTTTGCCAATTTCTTTTGTGACAAGTCAGTTTGTAAACATGCTGCTTAGTTTCATAGTAATCTTTGCGGTTATGCTTATTGCGCGTTACAAATTCAATCCTCTGGCGCTTCTTTGCTTAATTCCCGTTATGCTGACGGAATATATACTGGCACTCGGATTTACGTTTATTTTATCTGCAGTAACGGTTTATTTCCAGGATATGCAGTTTATCATGGGAATCATTACGATGGCATGGCAGTTTCTTTCACCCATTATGTATTCGCAGGAACGTGTGCCCGCTGAGTTTCGTGCAATATACATGTATGTAAATCCCATGGCACCAATCATCATTGCATACAGGGACATTCTGTATTACGGAAAGGTTCCCGAACTTGCAACTCTTTTATCAGCTCTGCTAATGGGTATTTTGTTATTCGCAATAGGATGGTTCACGTTTGACAAAATGCAGAGACACTTTGTGGAGGAGATGTAATGAAACCTGAAAATGCAATCGAAGTCCACAATATAACAAAGAAATTCAAGGTTTATCTTGATAAAGGCCACACCCTTAAGGAAAGAACGCTGTTTTCAAAGAGACGTAAATTCGAAAACAGAGAAGTACTTAAAGGTGTCAGTTTTGAAGTTAAAAAAGGCGAGGCAATCGGTCTTATCGGTCACAACGGATGCGGTAAAAGTACCACGTTAAAGATGCTCACCAAAATCATGTATCCCGACAGCGGTACCATCGAAATGAACGGCAGAGTATCGAGTCTTATCGAACTTGGTGCAGGCTTCCATCCCGACATGAGCGGTCGTGAGAACATTTACATCAATGCTTCAATTTTCGGCCTTACCAAAAAAGAGATCGAAGACAGAATAGATGATATTATCGAGTTTTCGGAACTCGAAGACTTCATCGACAACCCTGTCAGAACATATTCTTCAGGTATGTACATGCGTCTGGCATTTGCCGTGGCAATCAACGTGGATGCGGATATTCTTTTAATCGACGAAATCCTCGCGGTAGGCGACGTGGCTTTCCAGGCTAAATGCTTTAACAGACTTCGTCAGATTAAGTCCGAAGGCACAACAATTGTTATTGTTTCACATTCCTTAAGCCAGCTCGAACTTATCTGCGACAGAAGTATCTGGATTCACGAAGGCATCATAAAAGAAGAGGGCGCTCCTTTTGATGTTCATCCGAAGTACATGAGTTTTATGGCCAACAATACTCTTTCAAAGGCCAAGGACAAGCAGGATAAGAAGAAAGAAGAAAGCAAGGCTGAAGAGGCAAATACCGAGGCAGCAGAAAATACAGAAGAAACAAAGAAACCCGAAGACAGCAACAGATGGGGCTCAAAGGAAATCATTATGAGCTCTGTAACAGTTACGGATGAAAAGGGTGAGGAAAGAGATACGTTCCTAAATACCGAGCAGATTCAGATTCATATCGGTTATGAAAACCCGGGTAAGATTGATAACTCAGTTGTCGGCGTGGCAATTTACCGAGACGATAAAGTACATATTTACGGCACCAATACCCTTATCGATATGTCAAAGACACTTCCCTTAAAGGATAAAGGTACCATTACGCTTGTATTTGACAAAATTCCCGTCAATGCGGGCAATTACATTTTTGACCTGGCTTTCCACAAGCCTGACGGATTTAATTATGATTTCTGGAGAGATGTTTTCAGACTGAAAATCAACAACGTCAAAGGCGAAGCCGGAACGGTAAGCATTGAGCACTCATGGAAGAGTGATACCGATTAATAATATTATTACGGGAAAAAAGATGACAGATAAAGAAAGAACAATTTATTCAAAACTGTATGATATAACATCGGAGAACCTTCAAAAAGCTGGCGGAAATATGAGCTGCACACCCAAAGAGATTCTGATGGCTTCGCTTGAATTAAAGCCTGATGCTGCAGACTTTTCGCTCGTGTACGATATTCCCAGAGATATGCTTGTCCATGCGTTATTCTATATAACATTCAGAAGATGGCCTGCAGACGATGAGATTGAAAAACTCGATGACAAATCTTTAAATGATTTGAAGTTCAAAAGAGAAACCTTTAAATCTGTTTATGAATCAACTGAAAGACGTATAAGAAAGGGTGTAGTAAATAATTACATTGATCATACCAACGAATACGTTTATTCGACAGGAAAATTCAAACGCAGAGTCAGAATTACAATGACAAAGATAAAAGCGAAGATTCCGCTTAAGTGGAAGATGGCCGTAAAAGGTTTTTTGAATAAATTACTCGGACGGGGATAACTATGCAGACAATATTTGTCGATGTTACGAACCTCACCAAAGTGGATTTCCTTACAGGCATTCAGAGAGTGGTCGGAAATATATCGCTCGAGATGTATAAGAAAATTCCCGAAAAGCTGACATTCATTTCTTTTAACGAAAATATAAGCCGCTTTGAGGTTCTTGATTCGGACAATTTCATAAAATACATAAAAGGCGGAGAAAAGGAAAGAAGTCGTATCTTCTCGGGCAAATCCATTATGCCCTGCGACATGAAACCCGGCGATATTTTCTTTGAACTTGATGCGGTTTGGAATATCTCTCTAAAGAGCAGTGTTCTTCTTCCCGCACTTAAGCATCAGGGCGTAAAAATCGTTGTATACGTATACGACATTCTGCCGATAAATTTCCCGCAGTTTACACACTTTAACACGCGATTCAGTTTTATCAACTATATAGGCTCATACCTTCTTTATGCGGATGCGGTTATCGCTTCGGCGCAGAGTACTCTGGATTCAATCAACGAACTTTCCGACAAGCTCGGACTTCCCAAAAGAGCCGGATTTGTATCGTGGCTCGGATCTGATTTCGGCGGTAAGAAAGAAACCGATACCGCAAATATTCCAAAGGAAGTTGTGGAAGCGGCAAAAGGCAAATATGTTCTTACTGTCGGCACAATAGAGCCGAGAAAAAATCACGCATTCCTTTTAGACGCATTTGATGCGGGTCTTTTTGACAAGGATGTAAAACTCATTTTTGCCGGTAAAATCGGCTGGAACATCGATGAACTGCAAAAGAGAATGGAAGAACATCCCGAGAACGGAAAAAGATTTTTCCATTTCGTCGGACTCGATGATAATGCGATAGATTATCTTTACTCGAATGCATATCTGGTTGCGTTTGCCACATACGCAGAGGGCTTCGGTCTTCCGATAATTGAGAGCCTTCAGAGAGGCACTCCCGTACTTGCGACAGACATTCCTGTTTTAAGAGAAGTCGGCAAAGATTACTGCAAGTATTTTAAGTTAAACGACGTAAAAGATTTTACGGATAAGCTTACAAATCTGATGGAAAATCCCGCAGAGTACGACAGGCTTAAAGAAGAGATAAAATCTTTTAAACCTTTTACGTGGGAAGAGACTGCCGCGAAAGTTATAGATGCTTTATCGACATTAAAATTCACGGAGCGTAAATCCAAAAAAGATGTCAGACAGATGGTTATTCTTACTGCCAGGGTGGATGATATCAAACGAACGATTCCGTACATCGAAGCATACATGCCTTTCATCGAAAAAATCCTTCTCTGCTGTCCCGACAAAGTGGCTGACGATATGAAAGCCATTGAGACTAAGAGAATTAAAATCGATACGCTTACGGACGGCGAAATTCTGAAAGGCAGACCTTTGCCTGAAGACCACGGCACAAGAAACTTCTTCCTTCGCTGCCTGGCAATGCAGAGCGATAAGCTCGATGAAGTTTTCATCATGAGCGATGACGATTACAGACCTTTAAAAGAGATAGATAAAAAAGTATTCTTAGAAGACGATTCCTACGTGGCTTACTACTGCAACGATCTTAACGAATGGAAGGGCGTTGTGGGCGGTATGACATCGTACGATTATTACATTTTCAGAACCAGAGAATTCGTCAACGAAAACCGCTATCCCGGATATCAGTATTCAAGCCATATGCCTCAGATTATCGAAAAGGATATTTACCTTGAAATGATCAATGAGCACAAAGGCATAGAGATGACGGGCCTTGACGAATGGAGCAGCTATTTTAACTATGCGCAGGCAAAATACCCTGATTTGATCAGATCCAAGCCTTACATAGTAATGTGCTGGCCCGGACTTCGAACGGACTGGAAAATGTTTGTAAAACCCACCGAATACCTGTTTGAAAATCATTACGATTTTCTTTACAGGGACGGAAGAATATTCGACGGAATGAGTGAGGAGTATTCCGAAAATACCGACGCAGAAAATGCTATTAAAATCGAGAAAGTCACCAAAAGCATCGACGAATATTTTGAGTGGAAAAACAAAGTACAGAAATATTACGACAAAGTAAAAAAAGACAAACTTGAAATTCCTTCTTTTATCATTTACATCGAAGAAGGCGAAATAGTGCTCGGAGCGCCCGAAACGCTTGAACTTCCCGTATGCTCGACAGTACATCTTCCTATAACCTTTAAGGGAAACAAAGAAGGGCTTAAGATGCAGTTATGCATTATATCCGATAAGGGGACCGTGGTTTCCATGCCTGAAATCAAACTTGAGTTAAAAGACCTTGAAATTGTTAACAACAGATTTGATGCCACGCTTGTATGCGGACAGCCCGGAACGAAAAAGGGCGGATACGCACTTATATTCAGAGTGGATGACGGCAAAAACACGATAGAAAGACAGACTTCACTGAAACTGGTTTAATCAGATCCTGCAGGGGGAAAAGGAGAAAAAGTATGGAGGCGAATCTTGACGCCCAAATCAAATTATCCGGACTTAAATCTTTAAGCGAAAAAGATGTCGAAGTAAGAGGGGATTACGACGACAAATTTTTGACGTTGTACGGGGACATCCTGAAAGAAGCGGAAGACATTAAAACAAAATCCGCAGGTGCACCCGTTGTCGGAATGGTAAGGAAAAAAGAGAATAACAAAAAGAGAATTGTTCTCGTTGAAAGTATTCTTTCGGACAATGACGAAACGTTCTTAAGAAATGTGTATGTCAAAGTTCTCGGAAGAGAGCCCGACAGAGCGGGTTACGACAATTTCATTGCGAAACTTAAGGAAGACAAGAATTTCGACAGGGAACAGCTTATTTACAATTTCTGGAATTCCGATGAAGGTCAGCGAAGAAATATCGAAGTCATAGGCTTCCATAAAGTGTATATGGACGAACTGCTTTCCCACGACGGAATGGATTTTGTAGAGCATGCTTTTTTGGGACTGCTGGCAAGAAAACCGGATAAAACCGATGCACAGAATTATTATAATGCGATTTACAAGCAGGGCAAATCCAAAGAAGAGATAATCAGAATCATCAAAGATTCTCCCGAATGCAAGAACAGAAAAGTCGAAGTAGTCGGTTTTGAAAAGGCTTACAAGAGCCGTAAGAGAAAAGAAAAAATTATCTCCACTCCCGTACTTGGAAATGCGGTAGTTGCCTGCTGGAATATCTTCCACATAAACAGAAGATTAACCGACATCAATTCAAGTATTTCGGATCTTAACAGAAGAACGAACAGTAATTATTCCGAAATTAAAGAAGAACTGGATGAAGCCAGAAACACCATAAAAGATTTAAGAAAAGAACTTGTGATATCCGAGTCCAGAATTCGTGAACGTGAAGAAGAAATTCTCAAGCTTGCCGATACGATAAAGCGTCTTAATAACCTTGAAGTAGACGTGGATTATCTTGAAAGACTAAACAACCTTTTAAGCGGCCGAATGACTGTCTGGGGTTCGAAGGACAGACTTGATATTTCTCCCAAGGCTTCGGTTTATACATGCTTCTTTAATACCAATTCGGGCTGTATAACCGTCGGAGATTATACATTTGCAGGTTCCAATGTCAGCATCCTTGCAGGAAGCCATGACAAGAATCTTAAAGGACTTGCAAGAAGAGACGCCGATGAAAAAGAAGGCTGCGATATAGTTATCGGAAAAGGCGTATGGCTCGGTTCGAATTCTACGATATTAGGCCCTGCGGAAATCGGAGACAATGCGGTAATAGCAGCGGGAGCGGTAGTTGTTCCCGGAACAAAAGTTCCTGCGAATACAGTATACGGCGGAGTACCTGCAAAACAGATCGGACAGGAGCTTTCGTTTGATGATGAATATTCGGAGAGCATCATAAAAGCCCTCGGAAGAAAAGGCGGAATCCTTTTCACCGAAGGATGGTCGGAAAATACTGTCTTTTCTTTTAGGAGCGATAAAGAATTAGGACATTACCTGCTTGAGCCTGTCGGAAAGGTATTGCTTAAAGCGGGCGATTATACTTTGAAATACGCATATAACAATGACGAACTGACAACCCTTTATATCGATGACGGCGAAGAAAAAAGCGAATTCATTCTTCGTGAAAAAGAGGGCGAAATCAAGTTTGCCGTAAAGCCTGCAGGTGACAATGATTTTGACTGCAGATATATAAGCTTTTCGGTTAAAACGGATGATGAACATTTTAACAACAACGGACTGGTTATTTGCATAGAATAACGGATTTAAGTTTAGCGGAGAACACAAATGGTTTTTATTCAGATGCATCAGACTGTAACAAATCATGATGCCATAGGAAACGATATTGAACTGATAGGCAGAATTCTTGGTGAAAACCACGAAAGTTATGTCTATTCTCAAAACAAATTGAATAAAAGCGTGGAATACATTGATGAAGACAAATTCAATGAATACGCGCAGGATGAAAACAATGTAATCATCTATCATCACAGTGTGTTCTGGGAAGAAGGTTTTGAAAAGGTTAAGGCTGCGAAAGCCAGGGTAGTATTCCGCTATCATAACATAACACCGGAGAAATTCTTTGAACCCTACAGCAATCCTTATTATCTTCAGTGTGCCAACGGCAGAAAACAGACACTTGAGTTCATAAAAGAAAAGCCCGATTCATACTGGTTCTGCGATTCGACCTTCAATTCGTATGATTTGGTCGGACTGCCCAAAGAAAAAATCAGTATCTGCGCTCCTTTTAACAAGCTTGAGGAGTGGGGCAAGGTTATACCCAACGAGGAACTTTTAAAAGAACTCGTGGAAGATAAAGTAAGAAATATTCTTTTTGTCGGAAGAGTGGTTCCGAACAAGGGTCATTTAATGCTCCTTGATATTCTTAACTGCTACCGTAATCACTACGGCGACAATATCAAACTCAGAATTATAGGCAAGTTTTTCGATGAAATCGAAGAATACAATGAGTTAGTAAGAAACAAAATCGAAGAGTACGAACTGGGTGACAATATTGAGTTTATCGGAGAGGTAAACGACAGTACTCTTATGACTTATTATCTCGGCAGTGATGTAATGCTTGTTTGCAGCGAACATGAAGGCTTCTGTGTGCCTGTTGTTGAGGCACAGTACTTCGGACTCCCCATCGTGGCCTTGAGCGAATGTGCGGTTCCCGAAACCATCGGAAGCAATCAGGTTCTGCTTTCAAGAAATATATATGAATACGCAGCCGCTATTAAAGTAATCTGCGAAAATGCAGATTACAAAAAATATCTCGAGCAGGCCGGAAGAAACAATTACGAGAATCGATTCAGCTTCGAAAAAATCAAAGGCATTTTTACGAGCGAATTGGAAAAAATGATTGAGGTAAAATTATGAGAATAGCTATTGCAACAGTGCAGGTTCCTTTTATCACGGGCGGAGCGGAAATACTCTGCGACATGTTAAAAGATGAACTCAAAAAACGCGGCCATAAGGTCGAACTGGTTACCATTCCTTTTAAGTGGTATCCCACAGAACAGCTCATCAATTCAATGATGATGGGCAGAATGATTGATTTAAGCGAAACCAACGGCGAGAAAATTGACAAGGTTATCGCCGTAAAATTCCCTGCATATTATTTAAAGCATGACAATAAGGTCATGTGGCTTATGCATCAGCACAGACAGGCTTACGATCTCTGGGGAACTCCCTACGGTGATTTGCAGCACAAGCCTAACGGCGAAGAAATCAGGGACTACATAAGAAGCTGCGACAACAAGTATATCAGAGAATACGAAAAGATTTTCACGATAGCGCAGACAACGTCCAACAGATTAAAAGAATACAACGGAATTGATTCGGTTACTTTGTATCATCCTCCTTTGAATTACGAGAAACTTCACTGTGAGAGCTACGGTGATTATTTCTTTTATGCGAGCAGAATTGATCAGATTAAACGTCAGAGACTGCTGGTTGAAGCGGCCAAGTATATTAAAACCGATGCAAAGGTTATTATTGCGGGTTCCGGCAGCAAGTCGGAGCTTGATTACATTGACGGATTAATCAGGGAAAACCATCTTGAAAACAAAGTAACGATGGCAGGATTTATCTCGGAAGAAGACAAGATAAATTATTACGCAAACTGCCTCGGCGTTTATTTTGGCGCATATAACGAAGATTACGGATATATTACGCTTGAAGGCTTCTTCTCCGAAAAGCCTGTTATTGTTCACAAAGATGCAGGAGGACCTCTGGAGTTCGTTGAAGACGGCGTAAACGGATATGTAATTGACAGCGACGCAAAACTTATCGCAGAAAAAATAGATTATCTTTACAATCACAAAGAGGAAGCAAAGAAGCTCGGACAAAACGGAAAGAAATCTCTGATTGAAAAGAATATCAACTGGGATTACGTAATAGAGCAGCTTTTGTCATAAGAGGAAATTTTAATGGGAAACAAACCTAAACTTTTATATGCCAGCCCTTTTCCTCCCTTGAAGAGCGGTATCTCGGATTATTCGGTAGCTCTGGTAAAAGCGCTGGAAAAAGAATTTGATATAACACTTTACACGGATAATTACGAAGTGACCGATGAGGCCTTAAAAAATTATCCGAAATTAAAATACTGGGTGGATGATATTGATTTTGATTCGTTTGATTACAGAATCTACAATATCGGCAATCATCCCGGTTTTCATTCGTATATTTACGATGCGGCAATAACACATCCCGGACTGATTATAATGCATGATTTCATGCTTTATTTTCTGTTTGTCGGTTATTATTTAAAAAAAGACGATCTTTATTCCCAGACATATCACAAAGAGGGCCTGAATGGATTTCTTGAAATCAAACGTGCGGTGAAAAGCCACGGAGCGGATCTTCTTGAGCAGAAGGAAATGGCTCCGACACTGGCTTTTAACAGGGAACTGATTTCGTCCGGCAACAAAATAATGGTTCATTCCGAATACTCCAAGAACAGAATTCTTGAGACGGGTCTCATAAAAGAAGAGAATATCAGGAAAATCAACCATTTGTCGCTGATGAGCGAAAACGAAACATTCCTTGAAAAAGAAAGACTTTTTGCAAAATACAATATTCCGACGGATGCTTTTATAGTGGCTTCATTCGGATATATCGCGGAGACAAAACTTAACCGTGAAGTCTGCGAAGCGGTGAAAAAACTTGCGGCTTCGGGCGTAGGTAAAATCTGCTATGTAATGGCGGGCGACGGAGAATATGTTGACGATGAACTTCAGAGAGGTCTTGTAATCAAAACAGGTTATACAAATCTTGATGAGTTTAACAGTTTTATCAAACATTCGGACATTATAGTTAATTTGAGAAACCCTTCCATGGGCGAGACTTCCGGTGCAATGATAAGAATTCTTCAGACCGGAAAAGTCTGCATTACCAACAGCGGCGGATGGTTTTCCGAACTGCCTAATGACTGCGTGGTAAAGATTGGGCTTGATAATGTGGTGGATAATCTTTCGGAAACGATTAAAGACTTCATCGAGCATCCCGAGAAGAAGACTGAAATGGAAAAGAACGCCACGGATTATATTAAAAGGGAATACAGTCCCGAGGTTATAGTCGAAAAGATAAAAGAATTCATTTAGGTGTCAGTTAAGCATATATGGATAATAATTCTCCGAAAAAGGAAAACAAAAAAAGAATAAGCTTAAATAAGTCGGATATTATCGTATATGCGATAGTCGGAGCACTTTCCGCACTAGCCTTTATTTCGATATACGGAGTAAAGGTAATCAATCCCGGATATGTCGACTGGCTTTTGTCAGGCGGAGACATTTCGCAGCATTACCTCGGATGGGTGGCATACAGATTCGGAGCATGGAAGTTTCCCATAGGCTTTTTTGATACTTTGTCTTATCCGAATAATGCCAGCATTATTTTTACGGATTCGATTCCCATAGTTGCATTTTTCTTTAAGATTTTATCGCCTATTCTCCCCAAAACCTTTCAGTATTTCGGTTTATGGGGCGTTTTGTGCTTTATACTGCAGGGAATTTTATCTGCCAGAATCATTAAGAATTTTACGAAAAATAAAGTCGCAATAATCATCTTCGGTGTTATTTTTGCTTTTACACCGGTAATGATAAGAAGAATGTTCGCACATACGGCTCTGGCCGGACAGTGGCTTCTTTTTATACCGCTTGAGATACTGTTTGCTCCCGAAAAATATAAAGACAATAAAAAGATTTATATTCTGATTGGATTAACAGGACTGCTTTCAGGCTCCGTTCACATGTATTACCTTCTAATGAACGGTATGATTCTGGCCGGTATATGCCTTTATGATCTTCTGGCAAACAAAAGAATAGTCAGAAGCATTATTCTTTTAGGAGAGTTTCTTTTAACCGGAGCCGGAGCCACGGCTTTATTCGGAGGATTCGGTTCGAATATGAAGGCACAGATCTGGGGCCTCGGATATTTCAGTTTTAACCTGAATTCGTTCTTTAATCCCATGGGCTGGTCGAGAATTTTCAAGGACCTTAAGATGTATTCCCCGGGACAGGCCGAAGGCTTTGCATTTATAGGCGCAGGTTTTATATTACTGCTTGCCTTTGCGATAGTGATGTTTTTCGTTTCGGGCAAGCCTTTTGAAAAGGTTAAGAAATACAGATTTCATATTATTGCGATTGCATTTGTATGCCTGTGCACTCTGATTGTTTCCCTGTCTCCGACGGTTACAATCGGCGAAAAAGTTCTCTTGGATCTGCATCTTCCCGCGAAGATATTTGATTTATGGTCGGTGTTCAGATCTTCGGGCAGACTCTGCTGGAATGTGGTTTATATCATCATGTTTTTAGCCGGAATAGTTGCCGTAAAATGCACGAAGAAACAGTATCTGCTTATCGCAGCGCTTGTGATTATGTCCGCTCTTCAGATTTTTGACATGAGCAAGGTGTACAAGGCAAAGTTCAAAGAGTTTAATAAAAAAAGAACCTATGTGTCCACACTGACGGAGGATATCTGGGATGCTGTCGGAAGCGACGATGAAATAAAATATGTCGTATACGGCTATGTGCTTCCGGACACTGATGACAGAACATTTCTCTTTGATTTAACCGACTGGGGCTTAAATAACGGAAAGACTTTAAACAATTATTATTTTGCCCGTTCGATTGAAGAAGAAGCGGCGGTTGTAAGAAACAGCACACTTGCTTCACCCGACAAAGAACACATGTTTATATTTGACAAACAGACTCTGCCAGAGAGCGGTGAATACAACCTGCATTATTACGAAACCGACGGCTGCGTGATAGGGTATGTTAACGAAATACCCGGTTTTGAGGAAGCGGATATTTCGGAATTAAAAAGTATTTATGAGATAGAAAATGCCGAATAGTCTTTTGATTACAATTTTCATAATTTCGATATTGGGAAGTGCTTTTGCATTTGCTTTTATTTTTTCGAAATTTAATGAGAATATATCTGTTATAAAATCTTTGGTATTTGGTGTTGTCGGATATTTTTTTATATATATTCTGACATCTGCGGCTCTTTTCACATTTGACTATTTTTCAATATCCAAAGCTGTTGTCTTTAGTCTGGCAACTGTTCTGGTTATACTTTCAATTTCCGTTATTGCTTCAAAAAAATTAAAGAAAATCAGGTTCGAAAAAAAAGAATTAATAACAGTTCTTGTTATTGTTCTTTTTTCTTTTTTGATTACAGGAAGCAAGTTCGGATTTTTCGGGATGGGTCAGGATCAGGGAGTGTACCAGACCAAAGCCATAGAATTAATCTATGAAAACAATTCGAATGTACTTAATTTCGATTATGCACTAAAGGCTTTAAATGAACCGTCGGATTACAAATATTTCCGAGATAAAGTGAAATTACTCCAGGGTTATTATCTTGTGGGGCAGACAGAACCGTTTTATGCGGATGACAATGCTGGCGGAGAAACGGGGCTTGAAGGAATATATCACGGCTTGCCGACATGGCCTGCCATACTGGCACTTTTCGGAAGGATGTTCGGTGTATCCCATATGCAGGATTGTCAGACGGTATTTTTCATATGTTTCCTGATGCTGACATTCTATATACTGGAGAATTTCAGAATTAAAATACTCTATGAAGCCATAGCTTTGTCTATTCTTGGAACCACGCCATTGATGGTATGGGTATCCAAATCGGCACTGACCGAAATGTTTCTTGCTGTAATTATGGCTTTCTTTGTGTATCTTTTGTGCAACGAAAAAAGAGATGCTGCATTATTCTTATGGGTTCCGGTGGCTGTATTCTCGTTTTATCATGTTTCAGCATATACTTTGATGCCTCTGTTTGTGATTTGCGGATTGCTGAATGAACTGCGGGATAAAAGAAAGAGAGCTGTATTTGCCACACTTTTGATGTTACCCGTATATCTTGCGGGATTTCTGTTCTCAATCAGAATGGCATCTTTATATACGATACACAATTATCTGCAGCCGTTAAGAAGGCTGTCAAAAAATGTTCTGGATAAACTGTCAGGAGATAACGAACTGACATTAGCTGTTATTATAGCAGTTTCTGCTTGTTTCCTATCAGTGCTTATTATTTCGCTGCTGTTTAAAATCTCAGCAATTAAGAAACTCATTGAAAAAGCAAAGAGCAATAGAGGATTAATTATAAAGATCGTTTCGCTGATTGTTACTGTGCTTGCCATTTTCATATGTGGAAAGATACTTAATGGTAATTTTAGTGATCCAAGAACGAATTTAACCGCGGTATCCCTGGCAACGGGAATTATAAGCGTTCCCCTGATATTCGCAGGTTTGGTATTTATACGAAGAGATAGAATAATCGGCACTCCGATGATTTATATATATGTTACTTTTATGTATATGATGATATGGACCGTTTTCTTAAGACCGAAGATATCACACTTTTACTATTACGGAAGGTATGATGTTCCGTTTTTAATGATATTTGTTGTATTCCTGTTTGTTTTATACAGGGATTTCGAAAAAACTGAGTGGATTCCTGCGGTTTGTGTATCTTCGGTGATACTGTATCTTAATTATGATGTCGTAATGATTAAGACTCCGGATGATACCAAATTGCCGTGGGATGTTGTTGAGGCGGAACTAAAACAGGAGAGACTGCCCAACAGTGCCGTTATTCTGGAAGCTGACACCGAAACGCTTCTGGAATGGATGCTTATTTTAAAGGCATCCGGTGAGGAGGTGTATCCGTATGATGGTGACCTGAATACCCAGAGCGACATACTGTCACAGTACTATGATAATGTATATTTCTTTTACGAAGATAACGGGGATTTTGATATTACTGCTATTACCGAAAAAGATTATAAACCTTTATATTATTATTCGTTTGTCCATAGTGAGGATATGGTAAACGGTACCAAAACCTGGATTGGATACCCGGAATATTTTTATAATGAAACATATTATACATATATATATTTATATTCTGTGGATGATATATAATTTATTATGTGTAATAATACGGGAGTTTTTCTAAAATTTGTAGATTTACAAGAAATTTAAAATAATGTTAAAATAAAATGTCAAAGCATGTGAAGAGGAAACAAATATGAAACTGATAATTCAAATCCCGTGCTACAATGAGGCTGAAACACTGGAGATTGCCTTAAATGATTTACCGAAGCATATAGATGGGATAGATGAAATCGAATATCTGATTATTAACGACGGAAGTAAGGATAATACGGTTGAAGTTGCCAAAAATTGGGGAGTTCATTATGTTGTTAATTTCAAGAAGAACAAAGGCCTTGCCAAAGGCTTTATGGCCGGTATTGATGCCTGTCTTTTAAACGGTGCTGATATTATTGTTAATACAGATGCAGATAATCAGTATTGCGGAGATGACATTGAAACAATTGTGCGCCCTATTCTGGAAGGTAAAGCGGATATAGTTATAGGGGAACGACCTATAGATAAAACAGAACATTTTTCGTGGCTTAAGAAAAAACTTCAGCACTTTGGAAGCTGGGTTGTTAGAAGAGCGTCAGGAACAGATATACCCGATGCTCCTTCCGGATTCAGAGCTTACAGCAGGGAAGCTGCATTGCAACTCAATGTAATTAATGAATATACATACACTTTGGAACAGATAGTTCAGGCCGGAAGGACAAGTATTCCCATTATGTCCGTCCCCATCAGGACGAACGCTGAACTCAGGCCTTCAAGACTGTTTCACAGTATGTTTGGATATGTAAAAAAATCGATGGTCACGATTATCAGAGCATATCTTATGTACAGACCGATGAGATTTTTTATAAGCCTTGGAATTATCCCTTTCGTAATCGGGTTTGCATTGGGTGTTCGATATATAGTTTTCATTTTTATGGGCAGAGGAAACGGTAATATTCAGTCTCTGATTTTATGCAGTCTGCTTATAATGATTGCGGTTATGATTTGGGTCCTTGGTATGATGGCAGATGTAATATCGGCAAACAGAAAAATATCACAGGATATTCAGAAGAGGACAAGAGACATAGATTACAGACTTGCTTGGATTGAAAAGAACATAAAAGAAAAAGACAAAGAATAAATGTATCGTACTGATACCTGCATAGGCGATGGACAATTCGCCTGCCTGCGATTGAAAAGCAGTACCTTTTAAATTGTGATTGATTGGATATTTTTGGATATCCAAACGATAGAAACAAAAATTGGGATTAATGTCGTAAAAGGAGGAAACATTATGAAACAAGGGAAAGTTATGTTTTTGGGAATATTCAGCTTATTGCTTATGGCATTTATAGCATTTATTCCCATGCGTGCCAATGCCGCAACCATTGAAAACGGACAAACTGTAGTACTTCAGCAATATGGAAAGCAATTCTACAAATTCACACTGGAAGATGATTCACTGGTTCAGATTTACTGGGCTAGGAATAATTCGAAAGCGTGTGACTTTAATATTTTTACTGATAAAGACAAGGTACCGGAGAATTATTTAAGATGGGTGAACCTTAATAGTAATAAGACAGGCAGGGAATTTATTGCCATGCGAAAAGGAACCTATTATGTCGAAATGTATGAAGTGAGTGAAACTCCTACCACAACGGTCAGGATTAACTGGACATCGGCAGAAAAATATGATAAGGGAAATTATTCGCCGAAGACAGCTCTGCCGTTAGAGGCAGATACGACTGTACGTATTGCACAGGTAGGTCAATACAGTTATATGCGTTGGTACAAAATCAAGGTGACAAAAGCACATAAGATTGAGTTTACTGAGGATTATGATTATATTTATGCTCTTAATGTTTATTCAAGTGACTTTAGGGATTTGGGGGAGCAGTATGGCTTTACTATGAGTTTGGACAGAAAGAGAAAAACCTTAGAAAAAAAACTCGCAGTGGGAACATATTATATTTGTGTGTATATGTATGATCCTAATTCGAAAATAGGTGGCGCTTCAGCCTTTAAATGGAATTAATTGTTTTAATCTTGGATAATTGACCTGTGTTAGAAGGAAATCATTGTATTTTTGATAGTTTATAAAATGGAGATTATTATGAAACAAATAAAAATATTGTTTTTTGGGTTATTTAGCATGCTGCTTATGGCATTTATAGCATTTATTCCTATGCGTGCCAACGCGGCAACTATTGAAAACGGACAAACTGTTGTACTGCAGGAATATGGAAAGCAATTCTACAAATTCACATTGGAAGATGATTCACTGGTTCAGATTTACTGGGCTAGGAACAATTCGAAATCGTGTGACTTCAATATTTTTACTGATAAAGATAAGTTAATGGAGCATTATTTAAGATGGGTGAACCTTAATAGTAATAAGACAGGCAGGGTATTTATGGCCTTAAAAAAAGGAACCTATTATGTCGAAATGTATGAAGTGAGTGAGACTCCTACAACAACGGTCAGGATTAACTGGACATCGGCAGAAAAATACGATAAGAGAAATTATTCTGCGAAGACTGCTCAGCTGTTAGAGGCAGATACGACTGTACGTGTTGCACAGGTAGGCCAATACAGTTATATGCGTTGGTACAAAATCAAAGTGACCAAAGCGCATAAGGTTACGATAACTGAGACGTATGGTGCTCCTCTTTATCTTTTTACTATTTATTCAAGTGACTTTAGAGATTTGGGAGATATGTATAATTGGACATTTAGTTCGGATGGAACGGAAAGGACCTTAGATAAAAAACTCGCTGTAGGAACATATTATATTGTAATGCGGAATCAAGATTATACTTCGAAGATGGGAACCGCCGCATCCTTTAAATGGAATTAATTGTTACAATCCCGATAAATTGACCTGTGTTTAAGAACATCATTAAAATTTTTGAGTATATAAAATGGAGATATTATATGAAACAGATTAAAATCATGTTTTTGGGAATATTCAGTTTATTGCTTATGGCATTTATAGCTTTTATTCCCATGCATACCCAGGCGGCTACAATCACGAATGGGCAAACCGTGAAATTGTTAAATCAGGGAAAACAGTTTTATAAATTTACGCTTGAAGATGATGCTCTGGTTCAATTTCAATGGATTAACAATGCCGACAATGAAGCTTGTTGTTATATATATACTAATAAGACAAGATCTAATACATTGAAGGCTTTTTTTATAAAAAATAAATCAGGAAGGCTATTTTTGGCCATGAAAAAAGGTACGTATTATCTTGATTTATATGACGATTACAATCCGACCACTAAGGTAACTGTTAACTGGACTCCGGCATCAAAATATGATAAGGGCAATTTTAATGCCAGAACCGCTCAGAACCTTGAACCTGATGTTTTAGTACGTGTACCTCAGGTGGGATTTTATAGTTATTACCGTTGGTACAAAATTAAAGTTACTAGGGCTCATAAAATAACCATAACTTTGCCGTACGGCCCTCAGAGCAAGGTTTTTCTTGTTACATCAAAATATGATAGCTCTATAAGCAGCTTTCTCATTGGAACGGATGAACAAAGTAAGACTACAACGACGAAATTGGCTGTAGGAACATATTATATTCTGGTTATGCCGGCTTCACCTGATTCCCAAATAGGCGACGCTATTTCTTTTAAATGGAAATGAATTATAGTCTGTTTTTAAATAAGAAAAAGCAGAATGAGTTAAATACCAAATTCGTAAGGAGATTATAGATGATGAAAGTTTTAAAAACGGTTGTTTTAGCCTTTGTCGGTATTATTTTAGCAGCATTTATAGCCTTCATTCCTATGAAGACCCAGGCAGCGACAATCACGAATGGGCAAACCGTAAAATTGTTAAATCAGGGAAAACAGTTTTATAAATTTACGCTTGAAGATGATGCTTTGGTTCAAATTAAATGGATTAATAATGCTAACGATAAAGCTCAATGCATAATATATGATAGTAAGACAAGAAATATAACATTGGTAAGTAATTTTGTGAAAGGAAAATCCGGAAGACAATTTTTGGCCTTGAAAAAAGGAACGTATTATCTTGATCTGTTTGATGATTCAACTGCTCCGAGCACAAAGATTACTATTAATTGGACACCGGCATCAAAATATGATACGAATAATTATACTGCAAAAAAAGCCCAGCTGGTGAGCCAGGATACTGTTGTGCGTATTCCGCAGGTTCACAATCATGATTATATGCGTTGGTATAAAATTAAGGTTACCAGAGCTCATATAGTCACGTTAACGAAACTTTATGATTATAATGGTTATGGTTATTATTTAAATAACATAAGTATTTATTCATCTAACCTGGATAAAGTAGGTTATACTTATGATTACAATGCTAATACTATTACAACAACAAAAAAACTTGCCGTGGGAACATATTATATTTCGGTTGGAATGATTGATCCATACGCTCCGGTAGGGGAAGCTCTGGCTTTTAAATGGAATTAATTGAACTTTTTAAAATAGTTAATGAGAAAATTTAATATTCGATAATGTCAACTTACCACACTTTCTGAGTGTGGTAAGTTGATGTTACGACAAAAATACGGTCGCATGAAATTATGCAGAAAACAACAGATTTAGTTAAAGATAAAACAGTATTATTTATTACAACAAAAAATATTGATTATATAAGAAATACTCAGGAAATAAGATTGCTAAAAGAATACTCAGAGAGCGTGGATCTTATATATTCAGATAAAAAGAATAATCCTTTTCGCATTCTGGATGTATTTGGAAAAATTCTAATAAGGAAAATGAATAAATATGATATAGTATTCGTTGGCTTTGAACCTCAGTTCGTTGTTCCGTTCGTTGGAAAAAAATTTAAGAACAATACCCTGAGTATAGATTTTTTTATTTCTGTCTATGACACGCTGATTTGTGACAGAAAAAAATTCAAAGATGGCGGATTAGTATCGAAAATATGCCGTTGGATGGATATAAAGACTCTTGAGGCGGCAGAACATGTTATTACCGACACCAGGGCTCATGCAGATTTTTTCATAAAAGAATTTGGCGGAGAGGAAGAAAGATTTGAAACCATTTACCTGGAAGCCGATTCTTCTATATATTACCCTAGAGAACAGAAAAAAACTCCTGAAATGAAAGATAAATTTACGGTTCTTTATTTTGGAAGTATCCTTCCGCTTCAGGGAGTGGATGTGGTTTTGGATGCTATCCGCGAATTAAATAACCGTCCGGAAATTTATTTTGATATTATAGGTCCGATTCCGAAGCAATTAAACAAACCGATTCAGGATAATGTCAGCTATACTACATGGCTTTCGCAGGAAGAACTTGCAGAGCATATAGCTGCTTCAGACTTATGTCTGGCCGGCCATTTTTGTAAAGATATAGAAAAAGCCGGACGGACAATACCCGGCAAAGCTTATATATACGAAATGATGGGCAAAAAAATGATACTTGGGGACGGAGAAGCCAATCACGAATTGTTTAAGGCTGATGAAAATCATTATTTTGTGGAAAGAGGAAATGCGAAGAATTTAGCAGGTCTGATACTTGAAATAACTGAAAAGAATAAGAATTAAATTGTTTTGCAAAATAAAATAATATATGTTACTATAAAAATACCCTTGAAACAGCAAATAGTAATTTATGAAAGGAATGAGAAAATGAAAAAATTATTATTAAGTCTCGCTGGATTAATCTGCACATTCTTTTTAGCACTTGTTTTAGTTTCACCTATGCGTGCTGAAGCTGCTACTACTTTCAAGACTTTAAAGAATGCAAACACTGTTTCCGTAACCAAGAGCGGAGATCAGGCTTACTACAAATTTGGAATTACTGAAGACTCACTTGTACACTTTTCTTGGACAAACGCAACATCAGAACGTCTTGAAATAGCTGTATACAAAGATAAAGCCATGAAACAGAGAGTAAAATGGTTTTATCCCGGAACAGCGAAGGGTGATGCATATTTAGCTCTTAAGAAGGGAACATATTATGTTGAGATGTACGAAGGAGTATACGGATCAACAGTTCCTACTGCAAAAGTAAAATATACTTTTGCCCCTGTTGTAAAAATTAATCAGGATAATTACTGTCGAGCAAAAGCTCAGACAATAAAGGCAGGAACCACAGTCAAATTGGCTCAGACTCCTCAGTATGATTATGTTCGTTGGTACAAGTTCTCAATTCCAAAGGCTAAAAAAGTAGCAATTAAGACTCCACAGGGTAACAATACATATTTCGATATTTATTCTACTAGCCTTCAGAGATATAACGTTGAATATTCGGGAAATGTCAAAATGGTAACTAAAGATAAGTTGCCTGCAGGAATGTATTTTATCAGAGTAATGGCAGATAACAGTTATATACAGGATGTTTTGGGAACATACATTGTTTTCAATTGGGAATAATATGTTACTTGAATCAGAGACAAACCGGTATTATTACCGATAATCAAGAATATTTGTTTTTCTGAAAATTTAAAATTTTAAAATAATAAAGAGAAGTATTGAAAAATGCTTCTCTTTAGTATTGTATAGACTTCCCTTTCATAAGAGACGGTTGCTTTTGTAATATATGAGATTGGAAAAAAGTATATTAGGTGACAAAATGAAACCGCTTATCACTTGTGTTGTTGCTATATATAATGTTGAAAAGTACCTCGACGAATGCATCGACAGCCTGATTAAACAAGAATATGAGAATGTAGAAATTTTACTGATTGATGATGGATCAACGGATTCATCCGGCAGTATTTGTGATGAATTTCAAAAAAAAGATGAAAGAATAAAGGTTTATCATCAGGAAAACCAGGGGGCAAATGCAGCCAGAAACCTGGGTTTTGAAAAAGCTGCAGGAGAATGGATTTATTTCGTTGACGGAGACGATTTTGTAAATAAAAATGTTTTTTCGGCAATTGAAGAATACATAAATTCTGAAAATAATGTTGTTTTATTTACGAATTATGTATTTTCAAACGGAAAAGTAATAAGAAAAGGTGAAAAAACAGAAGAACCGATTCTGTTTTCAAAAAAGGATTTTGACGAATTGTCTATTGCTACAATGAATAGATTGGGAGACAGTCGCTATAATTATAAAATCCTCGATTCCGTAAGCATCTGGAATAAAATATACAATACCTCATTTTTGAGAGAAAATGAAATTGCTTTTGTACCCGGATTTCCTAAAACGCAGGATTTGTCTTTTAACCTGCTTGTTTATGAAAAAGCCTGTAAAGGTGTATTTGTTGACAATGAAGGATATTATTACAGAATTAATCCCGATTCGGTATCCAATCGTTTCCAAAAGGATTTTCCTCACAAGCTGCAGGTATTAAATGACTGGTATTATCAGTATTATAAGAATCATGATAATGCGAGAATGAAAGAGGCATACGAAGGCAGGATTCTGACTTTTATGAGAACCATGATTGTTCTGTATTCCTGCAATCACAGTAATGACAGGAAATATGCTGACAGAAAAAAGGAATTCTGCAGCCTGGTTGAGAAATATGGTATCGACAAACTTGATTTAAAGATTATAAAGAATCTCCCGATTAAAGAAAAAATACTGTCGTATCATATAATTAAGAAAAGGTTTTTTGTCTGCGAATTATTAGCCAAAGCATATGAATTATTGGCCTGAAGTATTTGTAAACATTTGTTAATTTTTTGAGTACATGTTTAAGAAATTAAAAATAAAAGAACCAATTTATTATTGTTTGTTGATATTAATAACTGTAGGGGTTTGTTTTCCGTTCCTTTACATGAAATCAATTTCAACTACCGATGAGTTCGTTTCGATCGCTATTCCATATCAGTTATCGGGTGCTGACTGGGGAGATATTATTTCCTCACGTAACTGGCATGGATACGGAGTTACGATTTTTTTGGTTCCCTTTTTAAAGTATTTCAGCAGCAATATGATTATGCCGATGTTCCTGATGCTTGGCGTAATTGTCAGAACTTTATGCGTTTTAATAACATATTTTATTGCAAATAAACTTTGTAAAGTTAACAGTTTTAATTCGTTTTTAATTTGTTTGATTTCTTCGTATGGCTTTCTCGGAAACTGCACATATGGCGAAACGAATATTCTCCAGGAATTACCGATGGTATTAATATGCTTATTGGTTATTCCTTTATTGTTTAATAATGAACTTAAATGGTATAAAACTGCAATTGCTGCAGTTTTTTCTAGTTATTTGGTATTAATACACAGCCGATATCTTGTAGTTTATTTTGGTATTGTAGTAGTTCTTCTGGTTAAATGTTACCTGGAAAAGAAGGGGTATCTGAATATTCTTCTGTTTCTGGTGATACTGGGAGCATTATATTTCGGCTTTAATTACCTTAATACCGAAATAACTAAAATATGCTTCTCAAGCAGCACAAAAACGGTAAGCAATACAGTAAGCAGTATAACCAAAACCCAATCAATAATTGCATATATAGAAAGAATTATACGAAACGGAATCTGGGGAACATTTAAGATGGTTATGGGCCTTCTGGCGTCATTTACTTTCTGGTCGCTCGGATTGATTTGGTTTACGATTTTCGCTTGCATTAAATCCATTAAAAACAGTCTGAAGAATAAAGAAAAATTCAGTACAGAACAGTACATAGGATTATTCGGAATCGTTATGTTTTTTACGATGGTTATTCTTCTGACAATTATGGCTATGGACGGAAAGGGCGAAAAACTGTACAGAAATTACATGCTTGTCAGATATGCCATGCCGTTTACCTGGATGATTATTCTGGGCGGAACCGTTATTTTATCGCGAGATTTTAAAAATTTTAAAAAAGAAATTATTATTTCGGGAATAGTGAGTCTGGTACTGGAAATATGGTTTATAGATGTTCTGGCAAAATGGTTTGACCTGGAAAACTATTCGCTTAAAAGCTCTCCTTTCAGATACTTTTTGTTTGCAAACGGGGTTGAGTGGGATTCGTGTGTGCATTATTTCAGCTTTCTGCTGAAGATTACGGTTATTTTATATATCCTGCTGTTTATTCTGGGGACACGTAATAAACTTTTGGCAATATCAATAATTTATCTGATTTTATCCGCAGCATATATAAAGGGTAATTATGATTACTTTATTTTCAGAACAAATTCGATTCTTTATCCGAAGGTTTCAGAGAGTAAGGAATTTGTAAAATCTGTTTTGGAAGAATCGTCTGACCGGGAATATAACATTTATTATAGTGGAACTGATTTTTACTGTATGCTGTTAAGAATGGAATTCCCCTATGAAGATATGAATTATATCGAAGACATGGATGAAATAGACTTCTCGCATAATTATATTCTTTTAACCGACAACGCATATATTTCATCAAACGAAAAATTGTATAAATTAGATTATGATGATGAAGAATATCTTCTTACAAATATGAGTGATATTATAGAAAGTAGAGTTTTTTATGAATATTGATCATTTTTTGGAAGTTGAAAGAAAAAATAAATTAAACAGTTGTGAGATAAACGGAATTCATTACTGGACATATAACAGATTTAAATTCTGGAACTACAATATCTGTTCCGAAAATATGCATTTCGAAGAGGCTCACGACAAGGAAAAACTGTCGTTTAAAACAATGCTGGGGCTGATTTATTATTTACTGTTTATTAAAAAAACGGTGCACGAAAAACCTGTTCTTGTAATCAGCCATAACCGTCGATTTTTTAACGGAACCGCTTATGAATGCGTATACACAGATGATATAATTAAAGACAAATATGATGCGATTTTTTTTGAAGCACCGTATCAGTTTAAGCATTTAAAACCAACGGTTTCAAAAGAAATATTTTATACAGACGGAATTATAATCAAATCCATTCTGTATGTTAAATCTTTTAAGATATTTCATAAAAAAGAGTATTCCAAACTGGTCAATACCATTAAAGAACAGTTGTCAGATTCGATAGAAGAACTGAAAAGCGTATATAACTGGTCGGCTACGCCGGATTCTGTATCCAAAAACTGTGCGGATACCGTAGTTCGCTGTGAATACGAGAAAAAAAAGTATTCGAAATTAATCGGCAAAATTAAACCGAAGGTTATACTCGAGGTTGTTCATTACGGACGTGCATGCATGCTCATCAATGAAATTGCCAAAGAAATGGGCATTACCACGGTTGAACTGCAGCATGGTACCATGTATAAAGAACATGCGGCATATCAGTATTCGAAAGGTGAAAAGATAAAGCAGCTTCCGGATAAACTCTTTGCTTTTTCGGAATTTTGGAAAAAATGCATTTCACTTCCAATCGGTGATGAGAATATTGTAGTTACCGGGTTTCCGAATTTTGAAAAGAAACTTCTCAAATACTCCGACAGTGTCAGAAAAGACAAGAGAAAAACAGTTATTTTTATTTCACAGGGAACCGTCGGTAAATTCTTAAGCGAACTGGCAGCTAAGACGTCAGCTTTGTTGGATCCGAATGAATACAGATTGATTTACAAACTACACCCGGCGGAATATTCTACGTGGAGGGAAGACCTTCCTCTGCTTGCCGATTCGGGGATGGAAGTTATTGATAAAAGAAATATTGATTTGTACGAACTCTTTGCCCAGTCGGATATTCAGATAGGTGCATATTCAACGGCACTGTTTGAAGGAATGGGCTTTGGTGTTCAGACATATATTTACAATATCGGACATTATGATATTATGCTTCCCCTGATAGAACAGGGTTATGCAGAACTGGTGACTTCGCCTGAAGAATGTGCTGAAAAGATTAAGAATTCGAATTCGGAAAGCATTGACGGAAGTATGTTCTGGAAAAGAAACGCATTGGAAAATATTAGAAAAGAACTTGATTCTATAATTAATAAATCAGAGGGATAAAAGATGAAGATTTTAGTGGTTATACCGGCCAGAGGCGGTTCAAAAGGAATTCCCAGAAAAAACATCAGGTTTATGGCAGGCAAACCTTTGATTTCCTATGCCATCGGCTGTGCTAAAAACAGTTCATATGATATGGATATCATCGTATCGAGCGATGATGAGGAAATAAAGTATGTAGCCTCAAGATACGGATCGGAAATTCTTGACAGACCTGATTCCCTTGCGGGCGACAGCGTAACTCTGGATCCTGTTATTTTTCATGCGGCAAATAAGATGGAGGAGATTAAGGGTTATAAATATGACCTGGTTATTACCATGCAGCCCACATCTCCCAAACTTTCTTCAGATACATTAAACAAAGCAATCGATTATCTGCTTCAGAATAATTATGACACTGTTATAAGCGGTGTAAACGATCCTCGTCTTTCATGGAGAATAGAAGACGGCAGATGCATACCCAATTATGAGAAACGTCTTAACAGACAGTATCTTCCCAAAGACTTAAAGGAGACAGGTGCTTTTGTTATTACAAGACGTGAATTTGTAAAAGAGAACGGCAGATTCGGGGCCAATGTATCTTTGTATGAAGTTCCCGAAAGCGAGTCCGGAGACATTGATACCGTTCAGGACTGGTGTGTCGCTGAAATGGAATTAAACAAGAAAACAATTCTTTTAAGAGTTGACGGATACCCTCAGATAGGCATGGGACATGTTTACAGAGGCCTTCAGATTGCTTATGGTCTGATGGAGCACAAGATTTACTTTGTATTAAGTGAAAAATCGGAAATCGGCATTGCAAAGATTCAAAGCAGTCACTATCCCTATGAAGTAATAAAAGATGACGATGAAATACTCGGTCTGATTGACAAATATAAGGCTGATATTGTAATTAATGATATTTTAAATACATCTGAGGAATATGTTCAGAAATTAAAGGATAAAGGCGTAAGAGTAGTTAATTTCGAAGATCTGGGCACGGGCGCAGTGACAGCCGATGCAACCGTTAATGCCCTTTATGACGGGGAGAATACCGATAAATTATTCTTTGGTTCGGATTATTATTTAATCAGAGATGAGTTTGTTATTGCCAAACCTAAGGAGTTCGCCGAAAAACCCGAAGAAATACTGGTACTGTTCGGCGGAACCGATCCCAGAAATCTCACACAAAAGACCATAAAAGCTCTTATGGCGGTTGACGGAATCGAAAATATTCACATAACCGTGATTCTCGGTATGGGATATGAGAAGAAAGACGAAATAGTAAGTCTTACCAAAGATTGTGAAAATATTACAATCGTTCAGGATGTCAAAATGATGTCCGAATACATGTCCAAAGCAGACATAGCAATAGCTTCACAGGGAAGAACAATGCTTGAACTTGCTGCAATGGGCGTTCCGACAATTTTAATGTCGCAGAACAGCAGAGAAGCCACTCACGAGTTCGGCGGTATCAAGAACGGATACTTAAATCTCGGTGCCGGCAATGAGGTAGATGAGGTTACCATCGGAAAAACGATTGACTGGCTTATTAACTGCCCTTCAATTCGAAAGAATATGAGAGAGCAGATGCTCACAAGAGATTTAAGACACGGACTTACACGCGTTAAGAAAATTATTTTGGGGAGAGAATAAAATATGATCCACACTATCGAAAACAGAATTAAAGAAGGTAAATTTGTTCTTATAGCAGAAGTAGGCGTAAATTATTACGATATTGCCACCAAAGAAGGCATTACACCTATGGAAGCTGCAAAACTGATGATAGACAAGGCAAAAGAGGCCGGTATTCATGCGGTTAAATTTCAGACTTATAAAGCTGAAACTCTGGCAGCCAAGGATTCACCATCATACTGGGATACATCTGAAGAGAGCGAAACATCGCAGTATTCCCTGTTTAAGAAATTTGATTCTTTTGGTGAAAAGGAATACAAAGAACTTTCAGAATACAGTGAAAGCATAGGAATAGAATTTCTTTCCACAGCATTTGACAATGAATCGGCGGATTATCTTTATGATCTGATGAATGTTTACAAGATTTCTTCATCGGACCTCAATAATGTTGCTTTTGTTGAATATCAGGCCAAGAAGAATAAGCCCATTCTTTTATCCGTAGGTGCTTCAAACAAGGATGAGATAGACAATACCATCAGCATTATCAGAAAATACAATGACAAGCCCATTACGCTGCTTCACTGTGTGCTTGAGTATCCTACACCCTATGAGCATGCGAATTTAAACAAGATTGCCACTCTTAAAAAAGAATATCCCGATATTGTTATCGGTTATTCCGATCATACCAAGCCCGATGCCGATTATGCCGTTCTTCAGACCGCATACAATCTCGGTGCACAGGTAATTGAAAAGCATTATACACTGGACAAGACCTTGAGCGGAAACGATCACTATCATGCAATGGATGAAAAGGACGCAAAGGCCATCATTGAGAAAATCGATTATATCGATATGATCAGAGGTTCCTATGAATTAAAGTGTCTTGACAGTGAAACAACCGCCAGAGCAAATGCGAGAAGATCGCTTGTTGCCGCTTGTGATATAAAAGCAGGCGAAACAATTACAAAAGAAATGCTTACCTACAAGAGACCGGGTACGGGAATAAGTGCCACGGATTATGATATAATTGTGGGCAAAACAGCTGCCTGTGATATTACAGAAGACACAATCCTTAAATGGGAAATGATTAAATAGAGGAATCAGACGTGAAAATTGCTTTATTAAGCGGTGCTTTTAAAAATGCCGGTGATTTTTTAATTGAAAAACGATGCAGAGAACTACTTCAGTACTGTTATCCCGAAGCCGAGATATCTCTTCTTATGAGAAACGAGAAATACGACAGCAGAATTGATGAAATTAATTCGTATGATCTTGTTGTTTTTGGCGGAGGACCCGGATTTCGTAAAAACTATTATCCCGGAAAGGTTCCGTTTGTAAGTAATCTGGACGAAGTAAAGGTTCCCTGCTGTATTCTCGGATGGGGCTGGAAAGCGGATAATATAAGCCATCCGGTAGTATATAAAAATAATTATTTTGATTCACGCATGAAAGAATTTCTGGAGTTTATTAACAGGAACCATGCAATAAGCTGCAGAGATATTTACACTCAGAGAATGCTGTTAAACCAGGGGCTTGAAGGAATAATGATGACCGGATGCCCAGCGTGGTATGATACAAAAAGAGTAGCAGATTTGAAATATAAAGGATGCGATGCCGTAAAAGAAAAGAATCCGTATATTATTATTTCGGATGCCGCATATAAGAAAAATCTGAAATATACTCAGAGGCTCATTGTTTTAATGAGACAATTGTATCCGGAAGCAAGGATAAAAGTGCTTTTTCACAGAGGAATTAACTCTGAAAATACGTTTCTTACGGAAAAAATTTTTACGGAAAAATATAATTTTGAATACGAAGATATTTCCGGTTCTGCCGACGGTTTTTCACAATACGATGAATGCGATTTGCACGTAGGCTTCAGAGTCCATGCTCACATTTATAATTTAAGCCATGGAAAAACTACAATTCTGCTTAATGAAGATGCCAGAGGCTTTGGTGTAAATGATGCCCTGGGCCTTCCAAACATAGTTTTGGATAAATACATGGAAAAAGAGGTGGAGAATATTATCAATCTGGTTAAATACACAGACGGAAACTGCTATCAGAATGCTGTTTCGAACATAAAAGTGTATTTTAATCGAATGGAACTATTTTTGAAAGGTTTGCTGTAATGTTTCAGTCAATTAAAAATCATTTTTTTAATGACAATAAAATATCAAAAAAGGCCATGATTTCACGCGGTGTTTCCGTTACTAATTCCAATATTGACGAATATGTCAATATTGCTCATAATGCCGAAATTCAGAAATCACATATTGAGCGCAGAACCAGTATCGGCAGATACACAAAAGTAAGGGGAGCAGAAATAGGTGCATATTGTGCTGTTTCATGGGATGTTACTATCGGAGCGGATCATCATCCAACTAACAGGATTTCCGGAAGCGCAGCATTTTTTCAGAAAAGATTCGGCCTTGTGGAGCAAAACCTTTCCAAAGGCGAAGTACCCGTTACAAAGATAGGAAATGACGTTCTTATCGGATGTAATTCTGTAATTAAAGCAGGCGTAAAAGTCGGAAACGGAGCTATCATCGGGTCCGGAGCGGTAGTTTTATCAGATGTTGAGCCATATGAAATAGTGGGCGGAGTTCCGGCAAAACACATAGGCTGGAGATTTGATGAAGAAGTCAGAAACAGGCTTAACGAATCCGAATGGTGGAACTGGAGTGATGATAAAATCAAGCAGAATATCAGTTTGTTCCACGAAGAAAATATTAACAATGTAATTGAGGAATTAAGCAAAAAGTAATGAGTGATAATAGCGGTAAAGCGTTGAAATCAGGAGTGTGGTACACTTTTGGCAATTTCTTGACTAAAGGAATTGTTTTTTTAACGTCTCCGATTTTTAACAGATTAATGACTAAAGCGGATATTGGTGATTTCTCGAATTTTAATTCGTGGTTACCGATTTTGCTGGTCATTTTTTCTTTTGATTTATATACATCTGTTGCGGTTGCTCGTTTTGATTATAAAGATAATCTTGATGATTATATTGCATCAAACCTGTTGCTTGGGACTATGTTAAGTGCAGTATTCTCAGGCATTTTATATTTTTTCAGACATTTCTTTATGAACCTTCTCGGAATAAACGAGATTGAAATTTGGATTATCATCGCATACTGTCTGGTTTATCCGGCTACTCAGATGATTCAGGTAAAACACAGGATTACTTATAAATATAAGTTTGTTGTTTTCATTTCGCTGGTTTCTTCGGCACTCCCTACGTTAATTTCGTTGTTATGCGTCTTTATTCTGAGGCCGTATTCGAAAGCTCTTGAAGGAAGACTTTTAGGCTTTTATACACCTATAGTAATAATCAACCTGATTATATATATTTATCTTCTTTCCGGAAAGAAAAAAATCAAAACAGAATACTGGAAATATGCGCTTATGATTTCGGCACCGCTGGTTATACACGTTCTTTCAAATAACCTGCTGAATTCCTGTGATAAGATCATGATAAAAAAAATCTGCGGAAGTACCGATCTGGGTATGTATTCGGTAGCCTATTCCTGCGGATTTGTTGTTAGTATTTTGTGGGCATCGATTAATACAGCATGGTCACCCTGGGCATTTGAGCAGATGGATGAGCAAAAGTATCATCTTTTAAGAAAAGGATCAAAGTATATTCTGGTAGGATTTGGAATACTGGTTGCTCTGATTATGCTTTTAGGGCCCGAAGTACTCTGGCTGATGGGTGATTCTCCTTACAAGGAAGCCCGCGGAGTAATTCCTCCCGTAATGGCAGGCTATGCTGTACAGGCAATTTATACTTTTTATGTGAATATTGAAACATTTTCAAAAAAACAGAAAAACATCGCATTATCTACACTTATAGCCGCAATAATAAATGTTGTTTTAAACTGGATTTTCATCAGAAAATTCGGATATATCGCTGCAGCCTATACAACGTTGATAGGGTACCTGACGCTGTTCGTGATGCATTTTGCGGTAGTTAAATTTATGAAGAAAAGCAAATGGTATGATACGTTCTTTAACGTATCGTTTATTATGTTCTTTATTCTTTATATGTTTGTCTGTCTGATTCTGTACAGATACAGTATCATACGAATAGCGATGATTTCGGTTTTATGTTTAACAATTCTGGTGTTAATTATTAAAGAACGCAAGATGATTTTAAGTATTGTTAAGACAAAATCAGTTGCCCCGATTAAAGAAAGACTTAACTCTTTGATTAAATAAAAAAGATGGAATGATTTGCGGAATTAACAACATTTTGGAATATATCTACCGGGATAAGCCTGGCTTGAAAAAAGAGCGTTTATAGTGTAATATTATGCTAATAAACGAGTTATGGAATGGATTGATGTTTGTACTATCTTTATTATTGCTGAATGTATTAATGCTTTTCTTTACATTCAGCACTTTTTCAGATAAAAAAAGATTATTTGTTCTTTTGGCCGAATCGATCTCGGTCTTTTTGTGTTTGTTTTCGCTTACATCTGCGTTTCTCTGGATTTTCGAAGCTTTCACGGTAGAATTCTGCCTGCTTGTTGTAACAGTATTTGTTACTGTAGTTTTTATAATCAATTACTTTAAAAACGATAAAAAAGGTAAGGATTTCTTTGCGCTCGGTGAAATTAAAGTTGATAAAAGCAATATAATTAACAGAAGCATCATAATCATAGCTACACTTTTGTCTTTAGGTTCCTATGCTACGGTTGGTATAGGATATAATGACGGAAATGCCCAGATTCAGGCCATTTCAATATTGAACGGTCAGAATTCGTTAAAATTTGAAGTGGATGAATATGAGAATATTGCCCCCGGCAGCCAGTACGAGTTTTATTTCTTCGATGCAATAAATAATATTGATTCTGAAAACTTTACGGCAAATTACAGCATTAATAAGGTTGATACCGAAGAAGAAGATATAAAAGAATACAGAATGACCGGTGAATATGGTAGCAATCCTGTTTATCCGTCGATTCTTGCTTTGTCAGCATGCATATTTGGAATCAAGAGAATGGCATTTATTCAGGCGATTTTTGCATTTTGCCTGTTTGTATTTGTAGATGAATTGTTGAGAAAACTGAAATGTGACTGGAAGTTAAGATCGGTTATGGTCCTGCTGCTCGGTGTTTCTCCGATAATAATATATTGCAATCGTACAACTCTGGTTGAGCCGTTAATCGGATTCTGTATGATTATGTTTATGTATTTTCTGCTGTGCAAAAAAAAGAAACTTCAGGTTCTTTCTGCACTCGGAGTTGTTACATTTGCATTTCTCCATTCGAACTTTTATACGATGCTTCCGCTTTTCCTGATTCTTTACTGGATGTACTTTATCCACACCGGAAAGATCAGACATCTTGTTTCAAGCGGAATCGTTATAACCGGTTATATTTTAAGCTTTGGGTTCCTGAATATTACCGCTTATGAGAATACTTCGATTAATTACAAACTTGGCCTTTCGTTTCTGGGGAATAATTATTATATTTTCGTAATAGCAGCCGCTGCGATAACGGTATTGTTTGGCATTATTTTTGCAATCTTTGTTAAAAAGATTGATTCACAAAAATTAGTAGAGTTTAAAAGAAATAAAGGACGCAAAATCTTTAAAATTCTTATGGCTGCAATATCAGCTACGCCGATACCGATTATGGCTTATATTATTTTTGCTGAATGCAATACATTTGGAGATTTCCTGAATATTACATTTGTTGCATTTTTAGTCTGCTCGGGTGTTCTGTTAGTTCCTTATATTCTTTTCAGACTTATAAGTGCCAGATATCGTATGGGTATTAAAGAAACTTCGGTTGTTCTGGCATTCGTTTATACCGTTATTTTGTATTCCTGTGTTATGAAGGTTTTACTTGACGGATATTACTATGAGTCCAGATATATTTCATCCTTCATACCTTTTATAGTTTTAGCAGCCGGAATGATGCTTAAACTTTTGAAAAAGGAAGAGAAATATTTCATACCGATTATCGGAATTATTATTATGCTGATTCCTCATTCCACTTCCCTTATGAAGTCGGATGCGGAAACAAGATTTAATGCAGATGTTTTTGAGGATGTAATAAACATTGTGCAGGACAGAACAGATGACGAATCGGTAATTGTGATAGAAAAAAGTTTATTGCGTTATTATTACTATCCGTTAATACAGATGACCGATGCAGATATTTATCCGATTGATGCAGATTATTTTGATACATTTTGCAGAGATATAAATGATTACGATTCGAAGTTTATTTATATAACCGATGACAGCGGAACCGGGTACCTTGGTAAAGGAAGAGTCAGATATTTAAACAATAACATACAGAAAATCACATCTCCCGAGAATACTTCAATGATTTTAGGTCTGCCCAATAAATTCGTGGAATATGATGTCGGAAAGGTTCAGGTACTGGAAGTAAGTTCATTAGGCAAAATGTTAAATTACGAATTGTATGATGATCTGGAAAAAGAAGATATTAATCTGAATGTAAAAGATATAAATATCGAAAACGGTATGGCAACCATAACAGTTTCGGTTACAGACGGAAGTAAGATTTATCATAACGAGAGATATTTGCTTTCATATCACCTCGAATATGAAAATGAAGATGACTTATACGATTTGCCGAGAAGCGAAATCGGACCGTTAATCTATAAAGATTTTGAAATAAAGATTAATTTATCGGAACAGCCCGAAGATGTTACTGTAGTAATTGATATAGTTGAAGAGGGGGTTGAATGGTACTCATGGGAGAACAGAGTTCCGGTTATATTATTTACAGAAAATGAAGGGGAATGGGATTATAAGACTTATAATTTCTATACCAGATTATAATAATCGATCATATATTTCGGAGGATAAGAGATGAAAATCGCAGTAGCCGGAACAGGTTATGTAGGAATGTCGATAGCAACACTTCTTGCTCAGCACAACAAGGTAGTTGCGGTAGATATCATTCAGGAAAAAGTAGATAAAATCAATAAAAGAATTTCTCCCATTCAGGATGCTGAAATAGAGGATTATCTGGCAAAAAAAGAACTGGATCTTTATGCAACCACCGATGTTAAGGAAGCATATACAGATGCGGATTATGTTGTAATTGCCGCTCCGACCAATTATGATTCCGATCTTGACAGATTTGACACATCCGCTGTTGAGAGCGTAATTGATGCCGTAATGGAAATTAATCCCAATGCAATCATGGTTATCAAATCCACGATTCCCGTAGGATATACCAAGAGAGTCCGCAAGGAAAAGAATTCCAAGAATATTATCTTTTCACCTGAGTTTTTAAGAGAATCCAAGGCTTTATACGACAACCTTTATCCGAGCAGAATCATTGTGGGTACCGATCCCGATGATGAAAAACTTGTGGCAGCAGCCAATGAGTTTGCAGGGCTCATAAAAGGCGGAGCAATAAAGCAGGATGTTGAAATCATGATAATGGGCTTCTCAGAGGCTGAGGCTGTTAAGCTTTTTGCCAATACTTATCTTGCTTTGAGAGTAAGCTTCTTTAACGAGCTTGATACATATGCAGAGGTAAAGGGACTTGATTCAAGTTCCGTTATCAAAGGCGTCTGCCTCGATCCGAGAATTCAGACATTCTACAACAACCCTTCCTTCGGTTACGGCGGATACTGTCTGCCCAAGGATACAAAGCAGCTTCTGGCAAACTACAAGGATGTTCCCGAAAACCTCATTGAAGCCATCGTAAAAAGTAACAGTACCAGAAAAGATTTTATTTCCGAGCAGATTTTAAAGAAAGCCGGATTTTATGAGAAATATCATCGCATGGATAATCCTGCAGGGGAGAGTCTTACATGCGTTATCGGTGTATACAGACTTACAATGAAATCAAACTCCGACAACTTCCGTCAGAGTTCGATTCAGGGCATTATGAAGAGACTTAAGGCAAAAGGTGTTGAGGTTATTATTTATGAGCCCATGCTTGAAAACGGCAGCACATTCTTCGGCAGCAAAATCGTAAACGATCTCGATGAATTTAAATCAAAATGCGAAGTTATCGTGGCTAACAGATACGATACTATTTTTGATGACGTAAAGGATAAGGTTTACACCAGAGATATTTTCCAGAGAGATTAAAAGAATAGCAAGAACAGACAGGCAGAATTAATTAATGAGTTTTAAAAGTAAGAAGATTTTATACAGAATAATAAGTGCCATGATGGGATTAATAATCGTTATCATGGCTTTTTCGTTAAATACGATTAAGGTAAATGCAGAAACGGATTACAACGCATTTCCTTCAGGATACAGAGCAAAACTTCGAGAAATAAACAGGCTTCATCCGAACTGGACATTCGTACCCTTTAATACGGGGCTTGACTGGAATACGGTTGTGGATAACGAAATGCAGGGCAACAGAAGCCTTGTGTATGTGACCTGTGATGATTCATGGAAATCCAAGGATCCCGGCGATTATGATGCATCTACAGGCACCTATATCGGAAAGAGCGGCAAGAACTGGCTTCGTGCATCGAGAGTAGCAGTTGAATACTGCCTTAATCCCGTTAATTATCTGGACGAGTATCATGTGTTTGCTTTCGAGCAGCTTTCCTACAATCCGTCCATTCATAATGTCGACGGCGTGGAGGCTATTATTGCCAATTCGTGGATGTCTCACAGACCACTGGAAGATCAGCCGAATATGCCGTTTAATTATTCGAATTTCTTTATTCAGGCCGCAATGGATAGCGGTGTAAGCCCTTACCATCTGGCGAGCCGTGTGCTTCAGGAGCAGGGCAGGGGTGATATTGCACATAAAGCTAATTACAACCCTCTGATAAGCGGAGAATACGGTGTTTATAACTATTACAACATCGGTGCTTACGGGAAAAACTCCGCAGAGATAATAGCTAACGGAAGAGCATATGCCGAAAACAAAGGCTGGTACACCAGAGCACTGGCTTTATCCGGCGGTGCGCAGATTATAGGCGCAGACTGGATTAACCGCGGTCAGGACACATTGTATCTTGAGAAATTTGATGTGGACTCCTCGGACGGCGGACTATATTATCACCAGTACATGCAGAATCTTCAGGCTCCGATGGCCGAAAGCGGAAGCGTATACAGAGCATACGAGGAATGCGGTGCAATCAACTCCAATTTTGTATTCAAAATTCCTGTATATAACAACATGCCCAACGAAGAACCTGAGGTTGATCACGAAAAGATCAGACAGTTTGTTACCAGACTTTACAATGTCTGCCTTGACAGAGATCCCGATGAGAAAGGCCTTGAACACTGGACCAATATACTTGCGGAAGGCCGGCAGACAGGTTCACAGGTTGGTTACGGATTTGCTTTTTCACAGGAATTTAAAAACCATAATTACTGCAACAGCTGCTATGTAAAACAGTTATATAAAGCCTTCCTTGGAAGAGAGTATGACGACAGCGGTCTCGAACACTGGGTAAGTAAACTCAATGAAGGCAAAACGAGGGAAGAAATTCTTAACGGATTCTTATTAAGTGTGGAATTCGGAGGAATATGTGAAGAATACGGAATCGACCGCGGAACGGGAATTGAAATACCGCAGTACGGAACCGTAGCAAGAGGAACATGCGCAGGCTGTGGCGAAAGTGACAATGTCACACAGTTTATCACAAGACTCTACAGCGTATGTTTTAACAGACTGCCTGATGAAGAAGGTCTTAACCACAACTGTACTCTTTTATGGGATCATACTATCACTGCCACGCAGATGGCACATGGCTTTATCTTCAGCCAGGAATTTATTAATCTCGGTCTGGATGACTCTGCATTCGTAGATTCTCTTTACAGATCCATGATGGATCGTGAGGCCGATGAGGAAGGTAAGAATTACTGGATGGACAAGCTTGCCAACGGCACTTCGAGAGAAGAAGTATTTATGGGATTTGCAAAGAGTACTGAATTTAATAATCTTTGCAAGCGATACGGGGTTTCAAACTAAATGGCGATTATCTGGAATATTGTTTTGTTTATCGGTATATTGTTCTCTTCAGCCTGGGTTTCGTTTTTCCTGGGAAATAACCAGCCGGTTTTAATTGTACTGGCGTCAGTTTTGGTATTTCTTTTATACCGAAAATACATAACAAGCAGGGCAATCGGAAAGAACTGGATATTTATAGTTTTTTCCGTATTGTTCTCAACCGCTTTTATTATGGGAAAGCAGGTTAATTACCACTTAATATTCGACGGGATGGATCAGAATTATATCGTAATAGGCAAAAAGGCGATTCTTGCGACGGTAACGCTGTCCTTCCTTCTTTTTCCCGTATTCACTAAAATTTCAGACTTAATAAAAGGGATAAATCTGAAAAATGACACGGATAAAAAATTATTGAAAGATCCTGTATTTTTCTTTATATCCTGGGCAATAATTCTTATATCATGGCTTCCTTATCTGCTTGCCTTTTATCCGGGCGGCATTGTCGGTGACGGTTCCGTGACCCTAAAAGAAGCAATGGTTCCGGGTTTCCCCAAAACAAATCACTGGGTTATTTTCGTAATACTGGTATTCAAATTTTACCTCTGGCTCGGAAGCAAAATCAGTGCGGATATTAATGTTGCAGTCTTTTTGTATGTATTGACGCAGTATATCTTTTTCTCGGCTGTCTGTGCATTCGTGGCATATAAACTCCGCAAAAAACAGGCTCCGCTGTTTTTTAGTTGGGGAACTGTATTTATGTATGCGGTTTCGGGCTTTTTTGCTTCATACGCTACGGCTCTCTGGAAGGATGCGGTCTTCTCTGCGTTCATTGTTCTTTTGATTTTAATGCTTTTTGATTTAAAAGAAGACGGAAAAATTACCGTAGGATATGCGGTTAAGCTTGGATTAATTGAACTGTTTTTATGCTTTTGGAGAAACAACGGTTTACACATATTACTGATTACTCTTGTCTTCCTTTTGATTATTTTACGAAAAAAAGCGTTATTATTAATGATTCCGAGCATAATTGTGATTTTATGCACCCTCATTATTCAGGGCCCCGTATATAATGCGCTCGGAGTAAAAAAGGATACTGTTATTCAGTCATTTTCAGTTCCTGTTCAGCAGATTGCGGCAGTTATCGGTGAAGGCAAAGAGTTGTCTGCAGAGCAGAAGGAAGTTTTATTTAATATCATTCCCGAAGAAACCTGGAAGGAAGAATATTCTCCCGCATTAAGCGATGATTTAAAAAACAGTTCAAATCAGGAATATTTAAACGCTCATAAAAAAGAATTTCTTATAGTATGGGCTCAGCTTCTGATCCCTAATTTCCCGACATATGTCAAAGCATACATGATGCAGACGCTTGGCTTCTGGCAGCCGGGAGTATCCCGCGGAGAGTATTATGATTACTGGGTCGGCATTCAGGATATATTCGATGACGGCTATGTTAATACGGATTATGTGAATAAACTGACAGGATTACACATTCAGGATAACTTGAAAAACATGATGAAATTCATTCCTTCGGGAACAATTGTCTGGTTGATGTGGTTTTCGGTGGCACTGATTATAAATCAGCGAAAAGACGTTAAAAAAAGGCTGATTGTATTCCTTCCGTTAATAGCATGCTGGGGCATTATCATGCTTGCGACACCCATTGCTTATGCATACAGATATATTTTTATGATTCCGCTTGCATTTCCCGTAATTTGTTTCCTGCCGTTTTATCACGCAGATTGATTTTATAAGCATTTTTTGGTATATTTAATGTATTGATTTTTGGTATCTTTTCTTTAGAAGAGGGGACGGAGGTTTATATGAAAGAAGCAAAAAAAATACTGTCAACATTGGCCTTATCGATTTTGGTTTTTGTAGCGGCTTTGGGAATGTTTTCCATAAAGGTTGAAGCTAAAAATGCTTCGGATGCGGTAGCTGCCAATCCCGGCGGATTAGTCCACATTGACGGAAGCAGATTAATTATCGAACAGGATGGGGTTACGCTTGATGGTTATGATTTAAACGGATATAACGTATATATCAAAGCAAAAAATGTCACACTTAAAAAGTGCTCAAATATTACATTCATTACTGTTGCTAAAGAAAGTAAAAATGTAACCGTATCCGGAAATACAATTATAGGTTCTACGGTACACGGAATTATAGTGGACGCCGATGGAACCAAGATTAAAGGTAATACCATCAGCGGTACTACGGGTACAGGTATTCATTTAAGCAAAGTTTCCAATTGTGAAATCAGTAAGAATAAGGTTTCCGGAAATGCCGGCGGTCATGCGATATATGTTAGTAATTGTAAAAATATAACTATTTCGGAAAACACTGTTTCGAATTCCAATCATTATGGTATTTCGCTTGTAGGCGACAATGGTTCAATTCTAAAAAATAACACTGTTAAAAACAGCGCCTGTGACAAAACCAAACTTACGACAGCGAATCATGGTGACGGTATTCTTTTGGACACAGGATGTAACGGTACGCAGGTTATAGGTAATACTGTTGACAAAGTCGGTTCTCTTCAGACAAGTTACGGTAACGGCCTCATCGTCGGACATGATTGCGTTAATATAGTAGTCAAAGACAATAAGGTATCAAATGCAGGATGGTACGGAATCCAGGTTACATATAAAGCTCAGAATATTTCTGTTGAAAACAATACTGTCTGGAATTCTTCCAGTCACGGAATAAGTGTTTCCAGAGATTCTTATGCAAACTTAAGCGGAAACATAGTATACAGCAGTGGCGGTCACGGAATAGTTTACGACGGACAGGGACATACAGACGGATACACCCGCGTAAAAGGTACTGCAAGTAATAATGAATGCTATGGCAACAAACAGTGCGGTATTTATATTGTTGATGCTGACATTACAGTTTCAAATAATAACTTTCATAATAACGAATGGGCAGGAATCAGAGTTGAAGGATCGGCAGTTACAACGATTAATTCCAATACCCTTGCAGATAACGGATCTACAACGGGATTACATTTCCTTGGCTCATCCACAAATACGGTTTCTTCAAACTTTATTTATAAATCAAGTCCGGATCTTAATTCAGTCGGCATCAGACTTGAAGAGACTTCATTTGCCGACCTTACCGGCAACAGAATAGCAAATTACGGTGAATCAGCCGTATTTGCAGCTGCCACCGCAAAGGTTACCATGAAAAACAATCAGGCATCGATTGCCCGTAAAGAGGGCTTTAAAGAATACAACTATGTATACTTTATCTCTCAGAGTACGGCATCCGATCCCAGTCTTCACAATCATTTATATGTCAGAGAGATTACTACCACATCGGTAAAAGGCCAGACCTTCTATCTTGATTACACATCTGGTGCGGTAGCAGGGGGAAAGGTTTATAAAACCAAATCACAGACTGTAGATGCTCAGGTAAATATTTACGTTACATTCCCGGCTCAGAGCAGTACCGATAATATAGTATTGTTCACGGTAGACAATAACGGAAACTCTATTTGTATCAATGCAGCAAAAGATTTTGTATTAGATCTTTCAAACAGCGAAAACAAAGCTCAGGTTACTGCCTTTGTAAAAAGATTCTACAAAGAAGTACTCGGAAGACCTCAGGCACAAATTGATGCCGATACTGACGGTATCAACACCTGGACGAATGCACTTTTATCAGGATCTCAGTCGGGTGCAGAAGTTGCTTACGGATTTGTAAACAGTGCAGAATTCAGAAACAGAGATTTAAATAACGATCAGTTCTTAAAAACAATGTATTTAGCGTTCTTTAACAGAGAACCTGATGAAGACGGATATAACGGATGGTACAAGGATTTGCAGAACGGATCCAAGACCAGACTTCAGGTTTTTGAAGGCTTTGTCAAATCAGGTGAGTTCAAAACACTTTGTGCAAACTATGGAATCGATCCCGGAACCTATACAGCTCCGGCTAAACCTCAGGATCCTGCATTAAAGCCTCTTAATGTTGATACTTCAGGCGTAAATGAACCTCAGTTAAATGCTTTTGTAGAAAGACTTTATGACAAGGCTCTTGACAGATCTTCTGATGAAGGCGGTAAAGCATACTGGAAAGGCTGTATCTTAAACGGAAAAGACGATCAGGGCAGAGAATACGATATAAGAACTGTTATCTCCAAAGGTTTCCTTAACTCTCAGGAATACAAGAACAGAGACAGAAATAATGCAGAATTCGTATTAGACTGCTATGCTGCATTCTTTGACAGAAATCCCGTAGGAACGCCTGATGAGCCTAACTACTGGAACTGGGTACAGCAGTTAAATAACGGGCTTTCAAGACAGCAGCTAATCGAGAACGGATTCGGTAACTCCAAGGAATTCAGGAACCTGATTGAGAGTTACGGATTTGTAATTAAATAATTCTATCAACAGAGGAATATATTTTGAAAAAAGCTTTGATAATAGGCGCAGCAGGCTTTGTGGGCAATTATCTGATTGACCATTTGGCCAATGACAAAGGGATGGAGGTATATGCCACCAAACTGGCACATGAAGTCCTTGATAATCCCAATGCAACAGTCTGCGACCTGAACATTCTCGAAAAACAGGAAATAGTAGATGTTCTTTTTAAGATAAGACCGGACTATATTTTCCATCTGGCAGCACAGAGTTCGGTGGGTGTTGCATGGAAAAATCCTTCACTTACAATCGACGTTAACATTAAAGGCAGCGTCAATGTAATGGATGCCATCAGGGAACTCTATTACAAGCCCAGAGTCCTTTTAATCGGCTCAGGCGAGGAATACGGTCATATCAGACCGGGAGAGACTCCCATAAGCGAAGAAAACAATCTTCGTCCCGGAAATATCTATGCGGCAACCAAAGCATGTCAGAACATGATAGGCAGTATTTATGCCAAGGCTTACGACATGGACCTTATGATGGTAAGAGCATTTAACCACATAGGACCGAATCAGCTTCCGATATTCGTTGTGGCTGATTTCTGCAAGCAGGTAGTCGAAATAGAAAAGGGATTAAGAGAGCCGGTAATGCATGTGGGCAATCTTAAGGCTCAGAGAGATTTCTCAGACGTAAGAGATGTTGTCAGAGCTTATGCGCTTCTTATCGAAAAGGGAGAAAAAGGTGAGACCTACAATGTCGGTTCAGGCCATGCGGTAGCGATTCAGGATATTCTGGATTTAATACTTTCAAAGTCTTCGGCTGACATTAAAGTTGAAGTTGATCCCGCCAAGATTCGTCCCGTTGATGTTCCCATCATTGAGGCTGACACAACGAAGATTAACAAAGCTACGGGCTGGAAGACGGAGATACCCTTGGCGCAGACTATTGAGGAGACTCTAAATTATTGGAGGGAAAAAATAAATGAGTGATACTTCAAGCAGATTTTTTTCCAATCAGGGCATAACACAGTCGACAAGATTTATTCATACACCGGGCGACTTTGCACTTAACAGTCTTTTATATGTGCAGGAAGCAGGCGTACTTAAAAGCTTAAGACCGCACACAAGTTCCAGAGAGGGACTCGAATCGATTCTTTTTATCACCATAAAAGACGGTGAAGGTTTTGTAAGGGTTTCCGGTCAGGAATATTCCGTAAAGAGCGGTGACTGCATTCTTTTAAACTGTATGGAAAAATACGAGCATGAGAGCAGTGAAAGCAAACCCTGGGAACTTTCATGGGTACACTTTTACGGAAAGACGGCAGTTAGCTTTTATGAGCTGTTCTTAAAAGAAAATAAAAACTCAAACATCTTCACACCGCAGGAAACAGAAGGCTATGTAAAGATGATTGAAAACCTCATGGCGCTTTGCAATGATAAAAGCGTGATGTCGGAAATATATGCCAACGAGACGCTTACGGAAATGCTGACCGAGATTATTTCCGATGTAACTTCCATCGCATCCGAACCCAGTGATATAGATGTTTCTTTAATCAGAACGTTTCTTAACGAAAATTATGCTTCTGATGCAGCGGTTTCGGATATTTGCAATAAGATCGGAGTTAATGAAAATCTTGCAGAAGAGGCTTTTGAGAATGCATACGGCATAGGTATGTCGGAATATCTTAAAATCAGAAGACTGAATGTCGCAAAAGAAATGCTCAGATTTACCATTGAACCCGAAACTAAAATTGCTGACGAGTGTGGCATTAAGGATTACAATGATTTCATAAAAATGTTTGTTGATGCTGAAGGTATGACACCTGAAGTATACAGAAGCAAATGGGCTCAGTGGATAAAATAAATCAGATAAAAAACATTAAGGAGATAAATAATGAAAAAAGCATTAATTACCGGTATTACCGGTCAGGACGGTTCTTATCTTGCAGAACTCCTGCTTGAGAAGGGATATGAAGTTCACGGAATTACACGTCGTGCATCTATTGCAAATACAGGACGTATTGCTCATATCTTAGACAAGATTACTCTTCATGACGGAGATTTATCCGACAGTACTTCTCTTATCAGAATCATCGGTGTAGTTAAACCTGATGAAATTTACAACCTTGCAGCACAGTCACATGTTCAGGTATCATTCGATGTTCCCGAATATTCAGGTGATGTTGATGCAATCGGTGTTTTAAGAATTCTTGAAGCAGTAAGAATGCTCGGACTTGAAAAAACAACCAAGATTTATCAGGCTTCCACATCCGAACTTTACGGTAAGGTTGAAGAAGTTCCTCAGTCAGAAACCACACCTTTCCATCCTTACTCACCTTACGCTATTGCAAAGCAGTATGGTTTCTGGATGATGAAGGAATACAGAGAAGCATACGGAATGTTCTGTGTAAACGGTATTCTCTTTAACCATGAGTCCGAAAGAAGAGGAGAGACATTCGTTACAAGAAAGATTACTCTTGCAGCAGGACGTATCGCAGAAGGCCTTCAGGATCATCTTGAACTCGGTAATATGGATTCTCTTCGTGACTGGGGCTACGCTAAGGATTACGTTGAGTGTATGTGGCTTATCATGCAGCAGGATACTCCCGATGATTTCGTAATCGCTACAGGCGAACAGCACACAGTAAGAGACTTCACAGAGAAGGCATTTGCAGCTAACGGCATTACCATTCGCTGGGAAGGAAGCGGAGTAGACGAGAAGGGCTACGATGCAGCTACAGGAAAGATGCTTGTATGTGTAAATCCTCAGTGGTTCAGACCTACAGATGTAGACAACCTCTGGGGCAATCCTACAAAGGCTAAAACAGTTCTCGGATGGAATCCTCAGAAGACATCCTACGAAGAACTCGTAAAAATAATGGCAGAGCATGACAGAGAACTTGCTAAAAGAGAAAAGGCTCTTGCAAACGCATAAATTTTAACTATGAAGTGTATCATACTTGCAGGCGGGAGAGGAGACAGATTATGGCCCCTCTCCCGTCAAAGTTATCCGAAACAATTTATAAAGATTCAGGGCGATCATTCGCTTTTCCAGGAAACGATAGCCAGAAATATTCCTTATTGCGATGAATTTATCATCATCACCAATGAGGAATATCGTTTTATTGCCATAAATCAGGTAGCGGCTTTCCAGGGACTCGTTCACCGTTTTATTTTTGAAGGTGAAGGAAGAAAGACAACGGCTGCAATTACGCTTGCATGCTTAAGACTTGCAAAATCCGAAACGGTTCTTGTGGTTCCCGCAGACCAGGTTATCGAAGGACTTGAATATAAGGATGATATTACCAGAGCTGTGGAATTAAGCAGGGAAGGCAATATCGTCACATTCGGTATGCCCGTTGAATCACCTGAAGAAAGATACGGATATATCAAAGCAGACGGCGAGAATGTTCTGGCTTTTGTCGAAAAACCCGATCATGACACAGCCGTAAAATATATGCAGGATAAGGATTATCTTATCAACAGCGGAATGATGCTTTTCAGAGTCGGCGATTATCTTGACGAATTAAGAGAGCATTCTCCGAACGAATTCAGACTTTGCATAGCTGCACTTAAAGGCAGAATTTCAAAGGGCAACTCGGTTAAATATCCTGCGGAAGTGATGAATTCGATTCCCGCAGTACATATCGAAAAAGCACTTCTTGAAAAGACGAAAAGAGCGAAGGTTGTAAAGGCTCATTTCGGATGGAAGGATATAGGAAGTCTCGAGGATATTGAAGAGACGAGATTAAAGACTTCGGGCGACGGTCTGGAGTATGAATATAATTGTGAAAATACGGATATCATTAACAGATGTTCCAAGAGTCTCGTGGTTGCAAACGGTGTATCGGATGTAATAGTCGTTAATACCGAAGATGCCGTTTATGTCGGTAAAAAGGGCGAGTCCGAGAGCTTAAAAGAACTGATTAATGATGATGAAAATATATCTAAAATCGGCCGTTTCTTCGAATCGGGCCGAGTAATGTACAGACAGTGGGGAAGATACGAACTGCTTGTCGATACACCTCACTACAGAGTAAAGCATGTTGTTATCCAGCCGGGTAAAACGATTTTTTCTCACAAGCATGTATTCAGATCTGAACACTGGACTATTGTTTCGGGTACGGCATTTATAGAGCTTGACGGAAAAGAAGGCTTGTTTAATACGGATGACGTGGTGGATGTTCTTCCGGGAATGACTCACCAGGTTTCAAATGCGGGAGATACAGAGCTTGTAATAGTTGAGGTTTCCGTAGGCGAAAACGTAAGCGAAGACGACAAGGTTTCCGCAGATGCATTTACAAGCAGTAATGAGCAGACTCATGTTTTTGATTCGTTAATTCGACTTAATCCTGCTTTTAAGGATAATCTCTGGGGCGGCAATAAGTTAAAAGAAATTTACGGCAAGAAATGTGACTTTGATATTCTCGCCGAAAGCTGGGAAATGTCGGCGCATGATGCAGGCCAGAGTATCGTGGCGTCAGGCCGTCACAAAGGTATGCTCTTTAATGATTATCTCGGAACCATAGGTAAGACGAACTGGGGCTGGAAATGCTCCACATTCGCTGATTTTCCGATACTGGTCAAATTAATCGACGCAAAGGACAAACTCTCCGTACAGGTCCATCCTGACGATGATTATGCCATTGCAAACGAGAACCAGTACGGTAAAAACGAAGTATGGTATGTTGTGGACTGTGAGCCCGAGTCATATCTTTACTGCGGTTTTAACAGGGATGTCAGCAGGGAAGAAGTTTTACAGAGAATAGAAGACGATTCGATTCTTGATGTATTAAATAAAATACCCGTTCAGAAGGGTGATGTTTATTTTATCAAGGCTGGAACCGTTCACGCAATCGGTGCCGGAATTGTTATCTGCGAGATACAGCAGAGTTCGAACTGTACATACCGTCTCTACGATTTTAAGAGAAAAGACAAATTCGGAGACTACAGAGAACTTCACATCGACAAAGCTCTGGATGTGCTTAACTTCTCCAAATACTGTCCCGAAAAGATTGATGAAGGAATCGTCGACGGCGATGGCTTTAAAAAGAGAATTATTTCACAGTGCAAGTATTTTGAATGCACGCTGATTGATGTGGATTCATCCGCACGTATTTTAGGAGTGGAAGAAAGCTTTACATCATTCCTCGTACTTGAGGGAGAGGGCAGAATTTCCGTTCGTTCGATAGACGATCCCGAGAAGGTAAAAGAAGGAATTGCATTCAAAGCAGGCGACAGTTTCTTTGCTCCCAAATCAACGGATATCTTCGTGATTGAGGGCAAGAGCAAACTTATTATGACAAGAGTCTGAAAGCAAAAATAAAACGGTTGTCGGCTTGCCAAATGGCTTGCCGGACTCCAAAAAATGCAAGGGGGATTTATTATGAAGAAGAGTCGTATCACTTTCAGGAGAATTCTTACGGCAGTCGTTTCGATTGCACTTTTCCTAGGAACTATTGTAATACCGAGTACCAAGGCGGAAGCTGTTGCGTGGTATTCATCGGATGCTTTTACAGACGTTGGACGATCCAAAAAAGGTACTCAGAGTTTTAAAGAAACAGAAGTAGTAAACACATCCAATATTTTTATTAATGCACATATGGAAACAAGTTTTCCAAATGATGGCGAGACAAATTTCGCTGGGTATACCGAATGGGAATTTGAAGGAAAGACATATCATTTTAAAGTCCCTGATGGATTATACGCTTATAATACTGTAACTCAACTTAATAATAAAGACTTAACGGTTACTGTTCAGTTTATTCTTAGCTATGATTCGAAAAAGTTAAGATTAATTGAGCCAAGCGCACGATCATATCCCGGACATTATTATTATGCACCCAATATGACAGAGGATGCGGTTGTTCAAGAAATCAGAGCATATATGGATTTTATGACTGATATTTTCACAAGATCTCAATGTCATGTAGATGCGTGGGTTTGCGGAAATGAGGTTAATGCACCCAAAGACTGGTATTTCTTTGGGACTGACTGTATGACGAATGACGGAGTAATTACCAATCCGAATCTGCTTCTTGATAAGTATGTAAAATATTACAATATTGTTTATGATGCGGTTAAGGCCAAAAACAAAAAGTCCAGAGTATGTATTTGTGTGGATCATTGCTGGACTGAAACAGCCGGAGGAAAAGTTATTCCTACAAAAACTTTCCTTAACATGTTTAATGACAGAGAAGGCAAAACAAAAGACTGGTGTATCGCGTATCATGCATATCCTGCGGATTTAAATAAACCGGATATTTGGTCAAATTGGAATGGGCATGTTTGGAATCAAAAGAATGAAAATGCCCAGTTTGTGGATGGCTACAATCTTGAAGTACTTACGGGATATGTAAAAAATAATTTCGGTTCGAATCACAGAATAATGTTGACGGAACAGGGATTCACAAAGGCGGAAGGTGAAGACAAGCAGGCAGCTTGCCTTGTATATACCTTTTATAAGGCTCGATTTGATGATATGATTGATGTCTTTCACGTTTTAAAATTCCCGGGCTCAGGTTGGGAATTGGGAACCAAGGCATCTCAAATTTGGGAAAAACTGGATAACGGAAGTGATGCTGATGAGCAGTGGATATTAAGTCAGGTTGGCGGAACATTAGGTATTAGTTCTTTTAGCGAGATAACCCCTAACTGGAAGAGCCAGGGCACACTTTCAAATGAGATTAAGCAATTCAAAGAAGAAAACCCGTGTTATTATCAGGGAGTGGACTACAGTCCGGTATTTGATTATGAGTATTTTGTTGCTCAGAATCCTATTCTGAATACTTTCTGGGGAAGAAAACCAACCTATGATGAGGCATTTGATTATTTTGCCAAATACAGTATGGACAGAAGTGATTCTCAGATAATGAAGAGCCATCCGGACTTTGATCTTTTAACATATAAATCAGAGCATCCGGAATTGGTAGCGCAGTTTGGAGATGACAACCGAGCTTATTATACATATTACAGTAAGAATTTTAGTGCAAATCCTGATCAGGTAAGGGCCTTTGTTGTAAGATTCTACAAAGAAGTGCTTGGAAGATCGCAGGCTGATATTGATGCGGACACAACCGGAATCGCTGACTGGACCAACGCACTGTTGGACAAAAGAAAGAGCGGTGCAGAAGTTGCCTACGGATTTGTAAACAGTAGTGAGTTTAGAAACAGAGACTTAAATAACGATCAGTTTGTAAGAACTATGTACAAGTCGTTCTTTGACAGAGAACCCGATGCAGACGGATATGCAGGTTGGTATAATGATTTACAGAATGGTACCAAGACTCGACTTCAGGTCTTTGAAGGATTTGCCAAGTCCGGTGAGTTTAAGAATCTTTGCAAAGCATACGGAATCAATCCCGGAACATATACAGCCCCTGCAAAGCCTCAGGATCCCGAATTAAAGCCTCTTAATGTCGATACTACAGGTGTAGACGGAAGCCAGTTGGATGCTTTTGTGGAAAGACTTTATGATAAGGCGCTTGTCAGAACTTCGGATGCAGGCGGTAAATCATACTGGGAGGGCTGTATCTTAAACGGAAAAGACGATCAGGGCAGAGAATACGATATCAGAACAGTTATCTCCAAGGGCTTCCTTAACTCTCAGGAATACAAGAACCGGGACAGAAACAACGCTGAATTTGTATTAGACTGTTATGCAGCATTCTTTGACAGAAATCCCGTAGGAACACCTGATGAACCTAACTACTGGAACTGGGTTCAGCAGTTAAATAACGGACTTTCAAGACAGCAGATGATTGAAAACGGATTCGGTAATTCACAGGAATTCAAGAATCTGATTGAGAGTTACGGATTTGTAATTAAATAGGTTACTAAAATATAAAGGGGGAATTTTTTGAATGTATTTTTGTAACAAATCAAAAAGAAAGTATATAAGCACCTTTCTTTGTGCAGCGTTAACGGTTACAGCATTAGTCTATGTTCCGTTAAATGTTGAAGCAAAGAATGGGGATACCGGAAGTACAAGTCTAAAAGTTGATTATCATACAAAAGAGGAGATAGCAGAATATATTAAGAATCATCCGGATGACAATGCCGATAACAATAATTTTGCTGTTGTTCCCGATTTTAATGCTCCATATTCTCCGGGACGGTTATCTGACAGTACATTAAATGATACATGCGCAATATTAAATTATTACAGATACCTTGTCGGCATTCCGGAGGTGACATTAAACGATAATTATACAGAGTCCGCACAAACCGCATGTTTTGTTAATGCCGTAAATAAGACCAACTTACGTGATCTTTCGATTCAACCTTTGGGTATGGACGATGCGATGTATCAAAAGGGCTGCGAAGGTGCAGACAATTCACTTATGAGCAGGGGTGTAGGATTTGGAGGTAATAATTATCTTTCTTTGGATTATATTGAGTATACTCCGGGTTATTCAGTGAGAAATATATGGGTAAAAAATTTCTTTGACATTAGATATCTGTTCAACCCTTATATGGCTCAGACAGGTTTTGGGGTAGTCAAAAACGGTGAATACACTTATTCTGCTATGTACTCCGCCGATGAAAGTAATCCTAACGGTAAAAACTATTCAATGGTGGCATGGCCTGCTCAAAACACTCCCACAGGTGATTTTTTTGGAAAAGAGGAATGGTATCTTTTTATAGACGATGATATACAATCTGCTACAGTAACTATGGAATGTGAAAACACCGGTGAAAAATGGATTTTCAGCAGTGAAAGTAGTAATAATTCCGGAGATTTTTATATTGATAACAGATGGTACGGGCTGAAAGGATGTATTGCATTTAAACCGGCAGATAGTATAAATTGCGACGACGGTGCTTCCTACAAAATATTTGTATCTGCCAAGGGAAGTAAGCAGTATTCAATAGAATATACTGTGGATTTCTTCAGTTACACTGATTATCTCAGTAATGAAGATGTAAAAGCATTTGTAAAGAGATTTTACAAGGAAGTACTCGGAAGACCTCAGGCACAAATTGATTCCGATACGGCCGGAATTAACAACTGGACGGAAGCACTTTTATCAGGTTCTCAGTCCGGTGCCGAAGTAGCTTACGGATTTGTTAACAGTACTGAGTTCAAAAACAGAGATTTAAATAACGATCAGTTTGTAAATACCATGTATATGTCTTTCTTTGACAGACAACCTGATGCAGAAGGATATGACAAGTGGTACAGTGCTCTGCAGAATGGAAGTATGACGAGACTTCAGGTATTTGAAGGATTTACCAGGTCACAGGAGTTTAAGAATCTTTGTGCAGCATACGGAATCAATCCGGGAACATATACCGCTCCGGCAAAGCCTCAGGATCCCGCATTAAAGCCTCTTAATGTTGAAACCAAAGGCGTAAATGAATCTCAGTTAAATGCTTTTGTAGAAAGACTGTATGATAAGGCACTTGAAAGACCTTCAGATGCAGGCGGAAAAGCATACTGGAAAGGCTGTATCTTAAACGGAAAAGACGATCAGGGCAGAGAATACGATATCAGAACAGTTATCTCCAAAGGATTCCTTAACTCTCAGGAATACAAGAACAGAGACAGAAATAATGCAGAATTCGTATTAGACTGCTATGCTGCATTCTTTGACAGAAATCCTGTAGGAACAGAAGATGAGCCTAACTACTGGAACTGGGTTCAGCAGTTAAATAACGGGCTTTCAAGACAGCAGCTTATAGAGAACGGATTCGGTAACTCCAAGGAATTCAGGAACCTGATTGAGAGTTACGGATTTGTAATTAAGTAAAAGATTGGTGCCAGACACCCTTCGGGAGTCGTGCACCTTCACAAATCGGTGGCGGGAGTAAAATCCTGCTACCGATTTTCCTTGCTAATGTAAGCAAGAATAAAAGAAGGGAATTGTTTTGTAATGAAAAGAATTAAGAGCAGTATTTTGAAAGTTATTTTTGTCGGTTCGATATCGATTCTGGCATTGGGGCTGGGAAATCTTAAGGCTCATGCGGCATCGCCTGTAGCAATCAATGAGACCAATTTCCCTGATGCAACTTTCAGGTCTGTTATCGCCAACACATATGATTACAATCATAACGGCTATATAGATCCTGATGAAGTCAGCATGACAATGAACATTTCCTGCGAGGGAATGGGAATCAGTTCTGTCAAGGGAATTGAGTATTTTACTGATATTCAGGGACTCTGGGTCAAAGATAACAATATAAGCAGTCTTGATGTCAGTAAAAATGTTCATCTTCACGGCATATGGTGTTCGGGAAATCCGCTTACTTCAATAGACATTTCTCACAATCCCAAGCTTGAATGGATTTACTGCTTTGATTGTAATCTTACTGCTCTGGATGTAACACACAATCCTGATATGTCTTTTATAGAGTGTAACACCAATCCGATAAAAGAACTGGATTTATCCAAGACACCGAAGCTGGAGCATTTAACCTGCGGTACATGTGAATTATCATCACTTGATGTAAGTAACTGCCCCAATCTGGCTCATCTGGATGCTTTCAGTAACCATATCACGACACTTGATGTTTCTCATAATACCAAACTTAAAAGACTCGATATATGGAATAATCCGGGTCTTGGAAGTATAGATATCAGTAATAATAAGGGACTGCAGTATTACAATTGTTCCAATAACAATGCTAAAAGCGTTGATGTCAGCAATAACCCGGAATTAACCAAGCTTATCTGCAGTTACAACCGTGAAATTAAGAGCCTTGATGTGTCTCATAATCCAAAACTTGCATATCTGGATTGTGCGGTAAACGATATTTCATCCCTGGATTTGTCTAACAATCCCCGACTTGTGTTTTTACAGGCTTTTACCAATCCTTTCACATCAATTAATATAGGCAACAATCCTTTTCTGGTACGTGCCTATAATGAAGGTGTAAAGAAGTGGGAATATCCTGCAGGCTACTGTTATTCGTGGACAATAGAATGGGGCGGAGAAACTTCAACAAGCGATAAGAACATTTTCTTTGTCTGTGTTGATGACGGTGTAAATGTAAATGCCAATCTCATAAAAGATATACATCAGATTTTCCCTGATGATACCGGTTCTGACGTTACAGATGCTACAAATCTGATGACCAGAGAAGAACTCATGCAGATACTGTATGAAATGGCAGGAAGCCCCGGTGTCAGCGGAATGAGCACAAGATTTAAGGATGTTCAGCACGGTGCATATTATGAGAATGCGGTTATCTGGGGCGAAGCAAATCATATTGCTGTCGGATATCCTCATCAGTCCTTTGATACATTCGGTGTGGGCAAATACATCAGAAGAGAAGATGCATGCTTAATGCTTATGAGATATTCCGAAGTAATGGGTCTTAGCAGAAGCATTGATTTCGGAAGAAGCGATGATTATCTCGACTATTATGAAATAGATTATGAGCACTGGGAAGCCGTTTGCTGGTCTGCAACATTACAAATCCTCGAAGGCAAAGGCGGTGCAACAAAAGATACTCAGAAAATCGATCCTCGTGGAAGAGCGACGCGTTCTGATATTCAGTATATGATAAGCAGAATGCAGGCAGTTAATTATCTTCCCGATTACAGAATTCCTTCCGTAGCAAATCCTGTGGCGGTTAAGGCTTTTGTGGAAAGATTATACTTAACCGTACTCGGAAGAGACGGAGAAGTAAAAGGAATTAATGACTGGACCAACGATCTTATCAGCAGACAGAAAAACGGCGCAGATGTGGCCGGCGGGTTTGCCATGAGCCGGGAGTTTAAGAACAGGAATCTTTCAAACGATGAGTTCTTAAAAGTACTGTATAAAGGTTTCTTTGACAGAGAACCCGATACGGGCGGATACAACGGCTGGATATCAAAACTGAACAGCGGCACAAGCCGCGAAGAAGTAATAGCAGGCTTTGTTAATTCGACGGAATTTAATAATTTATGCTCAAGGTATGGCATTAATCCCGGAGAATTAAAGGTAACTCCTTCACCAAAGCCCACACCCCAACCTTCTAACGGACTGAAACCTCTTAATGTCGATACATCAAATGTAGACGAGGATCAGCTCACGGCGTTTGTTCAGAGACTTTATCTTAAAGCTTTGGGAAGAACAGGAGAGGCTTCGGGAGTAGATTACTGGAAAGGCTGTATCTTAAACGGAAAAGATTCTGAAGGCAGAGAGTACGACATCAGAACAGTAATCAGTAAAGGCTTTTTCTTATCTAAGGAATATGCGAATAAGAAAACGGGCAATGAACAGTTTGTGGCAGACTGTTACGCAGCCTTTTTCGACAGAGATCCGCGCGGTACGGATGACGAGGTAAATTATAACAACTGGGTTCAACAGCTTAACAACGGCTCGCTGACAAGGCAGCAGATGATAGAGCATGGCTTTGGCGATTCGCCCGAGTTTAAAAACCTGATTAAAAGTTATGGATTTATAATACTGGAATAAAAAAACGGTAGTGAGGAATTTTCCTCACTACCGTTTTAAATTGTTTCTACTTAATTACGAATCCGTAGCTTGTGATAAGATTTCTGAATTCCTTTGAATCTCCGAAACCTCTTTCAATCATCTGCTGTCTCGTAATAGTTCCGTCATTTAACTGCTGTACCCAGTTCCAGTAGTTAGGCTCATCAGGCGTTCCTACAGGATTTCTGTCAAAGAATGCTGCATAGCAGTCTAATACGAATTCTGCATTATTTCTGTCCCTGTTCTTGTACTCCTGAGAGTTAAGGAAGCCCTTGGATATAACTGTTCTTATATCGTATTCTCTGCCCTGATCGTCTTTTCCGTTTAAGATGCAACCCTTCCAGTATTCTTTTCCGTTGGCATCAGAAGTTCTGACAAGTGCTCTGTCATAAAGTCTCTCTACAAAAGCATCAAGCTGTGCCGGATCAACATTTGTTGTATCAACATTAAGAGGCGACAGTGTGCTTGCGGGCTGGGAATTAGCCGGAACGTTAAGTTCACCGGGTGTAATTCCGTAGTTGGAACAAAGAGTCCTAAATTCTCCGGAGTTTACAAATCCTGCAACTACCTGATCTCGGCTAGTTCCACTGTTTAACTTTGATAACCAGCCGTTATATCCGTCTGCATCGGGTTCTCTGTTAAAGAATGCCTTATACATTGTAGTTAAGAAATCGGCATTGTTTAAATCCCTGTTCGTAAATTCTTTACTTTTTACAAATCCGTATGCTACATCTCCGCCTGTCTTGGAACCGTCAATAAGAGCATTAGTCCAGGTGGCGATTCCGGCTTTGTCTTTATTTATAGCAGCCTGATCTCTTCCGAGTACTTCTTTATAGAATCTTCTTACAAATGCCTCAATCTGCGCCTTCTGTTCGTCTGTTAAAGGTTTATCAACGGGCTGGTTTTTGTAATCGTTTATATCAAAGAAATCAACTGTGTAATTTACTGTAAACGGCTTATCTCCGACATCTTCTTTATAAGCGATGTTACCGTACCATACCCAGTCTTTTACGGCTGTGGTTCCTGATATTGATACTTTGTATGAGTAGTCTTTGTCGGTTGTGGTACCGTTCTGAGGTCTGAAAATAATACAACCGGGCTGTCCGTAATAATCATTATTGATATTAATATATCCGACATCGTTAGTTTTGTTGCAGTCCGGAGTTCCTGTGAAAGTCCAGGTCTTACCGGTGTTTTCGCAGGTTAATGTGACGGTTGCCGATTTAACGGACTCGCCCATGGAAACGCTCCAGGCATCGCTTGCATCAAAATATCCGACAGGAGTGTTCTGACCGGGCCAAGCAACAACTTTAATTGAATTGGCAGCGGTATTTGAATCATCCATAGCGTACATGGAAGAATGAATTGAATAACCGTTTTTGGCAAGACCGATTCCGGTCTTACCCATAGGCGGATTAAGAATCCATCTCCTGTGTCCGACTTTGTCGATATTACATTCGTCCGAATCTCCCATCCATCCGGTGGTCATAAAATAACCGATATTAAAATAATTTCCGGCGTCCCAGCTGGTCCATCCGTAAGCGATGTTTGAATGGCTTGCACCTTCGTAGCCTTTCTTAAACATTGCATCATCCATTCCTGCAGGCTGTGAAGGATAGTGTGTCATAACATTGTTTGCGGCATTTACCACAGATGCAGCCTGAGCAAGTTCGTTGTATTCGCTGCTTAATGTTACATTTGCAGGAAGACCTGCAATATAACGGAAAGTATTAAGTAAAGCAAGGGAATCATTTAATGTGGAATCAGATACTTTTCCGAGAGAATAAGGAGCAGTAATGCCCGGGATAGAATCAAATGAATTAATATATGCATTGTTTGCGGGATGCTCAATTATATAATGAGCGATTTCGGATTTGGTATGATACTCAACACCAAGATCCTTGCTTCCCGAATTACCGTTTTTCGCTTCGGCAGTTGCGGGAAGAGAGAAAATCATCATCGCCACAAGTACAGCGCATAGTGAAAGACTTAAGATTCTTTCGTAAACCCTTTTACCTGTTTTCATGTAAAATCCTCCATTACAGTTTTTTGAAAAGATATTTTTAACCCTTAACAATAAAGTACCATATTATGTGGTTATAAACAATTCGTTGTTGTGTTTCAAAATGTAAATCTTTTGGCCGATTTTTCTGTATTTTTCCTAAAAGAAGTAAGCATTGCTCATTGACTGCAGAAGTCAATAATTTTGATATTTTTTTGACAAATTTTTATTTAAGGCACTAAATATATTGCTTTTAAGGACAAGAAATGGTAAAATAATACCAAATTTTGTGTTTATCACTTTGTAAAAATATATACAAATCTTGAAAGGATGGTGTAAAAGTGAAGATAAGAAGCAATACTTACATCAAAAAAACTATTTATTTACTTGTTGCATTTCTCGTTTTTGCCGTTGTGTCGTTCGGATTTAAAATGAACGCCAATGCAGAAAAGCTTATTGAAATCAACGCTAAGAATTTCCCTGATTATTATTTTCGTACTTATGTAATGACGAATCTGGATACCACTTTTTCAGGTGGAAAAACCTATGTAACTCAGAGTACTCTTGATTCCGTAACAGAATTAATTCTTGACGGAAAAGGCGGAGTTGAATTTTCAAATCTTTCGGGACTTAATCACTTTAGAAATCTCGAAAAACTTTCATGTGTTCAGAATCCCGGTCTGACCGCCATTGATGTTACTCAGAATGTCAAGTTAAAAGAACTTCATTGTTACAACACAGGTATTAAAAATCTGAACCTCAGATATAATACCAATCTCGAAGTGCTGGAATGTCAGAACTGTAAACTTACCGCTCTTGATGTGACAAAGAATACAAAGTTAAAACAGCTTGACTGCAGAAATAACGCTATCACAGCATTAAATGTAATCTGTAATCCCGAACTGACATCTTTACGTTGTCATATGAACAGATTAACAACACTTAATACTGACAATAACACCAAACTTGAATATCTTTCATGTTACAACAACGATCTTACTTCTCTTAACTTTAAGAATAATACAAAGCTTGTTCAGGTTTACTGCGGAGACAATTCCATTACCACAATTAATTATCTTGGCAACTGCACCAAACTCGAACTTCTGGATTGTTCAAACAACAAGTTAAGCACACTTGATGTAAATAACCTTACCAAACTCCTTTCATTAAACTGCCGAAACAATAACTTAACATATCTGTCTGTAAGAAACAGTAAGAATCTTGCTGAGTTGATTTGCAACGGCAATCAAATTGAAAATGTTGTTATTAATGAATCAGGTGTACTTCATGATTTACGTAAATCTGCTACACGTCAGACAAATGAGTACAACAAAACAATTACTTATCAGAGCAAGAACGGTGACAAAATAATTGTGACAGACTTAACAACCAATACTCAGGAACTCGGTGCAACAATCACTGTAGTAGAGATGGATGAAGCAGCTATCAGAGCTTTGGTTACAAGACTGTATTACACAATGTTAAAGAGAGATCCCGAAGCAGGCGCTGTTGATACATGGACCAACAGAGTTCTGAATAAGGAAGTTAACGGTGTTGAACTCGGTAAGAGATTTGCACTTAGCGAAGAGATAACCAAATCAAGACCTGTCAGTGATAAAGAATTTGTTACAAGACTGTATAAAACATTCTTAGACAGAGAAGGAAGCGAGAAAGAGATTAACGGATGGGTTGAAACGCTTAACAATGGAAAGACCAGAGAGTATGTGCTTGCCGGCTTTGTTAATTCTCAGGAGTTTGACAAATTCTGTAAAGAATGCGGAATCTCAAGAGGAACCATGACTGTACAGAATCCTGATAAGCCTAAGAACAACAACAATACAAATGCCGATCCCAACGCATTAAAGCCTCTTAAAGTTGATACTTCCAATGTAGATGATGCACAGCTTACAGCATTTGTTCAAAGACTTTACAAGAAAGCACTTGGAAGAAAAGGCGAGCCTGCAGGTGTCAGCTACTGGAAGGGCTGTATCTTATACGGCAAGGATACATCAGGCAGAGAGTATGATATCAGAACCGTAGTCAGCAAAGGTTTCTTCTTATCAAAGGAATATGCTAACAAGAATACAAATAATGCGCAGTTCGTAGCAGACTGCTATGCAGCTTTCTTTAACAGAGATCCCAGAGGAACAGAAGACGAAGTTAACTATAAGAACTGGGTTAAACAGTTAGACGAAGGCAAGATAACCAGACAGCAGATGATTGAGCATGGATTTGGTGATTCGCCTGAGTTCAGAAACCTTATCACAAGCTACGGATTTAAAATTCTTAACTAAGCAATTTGACATTTAAAGCATAAAACATAAGCCCCCTTGGTTATAATAGACAAAGGGGACTTTTTTTGTCCATCTAAAATGCCGTGAATTGCCGAAAAATAAGGTATTTTCGGCTTGTTTTAAAAATGCCGTATTGGTAAAATTTTAGTATCTGATTAAATAATTTTTTTAATTGGATGATTAAATAATTTTTTTTAATTGGATGAGTAAATGATTTTTGTGATTGGAGGGAAATTATGAGAAAGGTAAAGCGGTATTTTAGCGGAATTATTGCAATGCTTTTACTGGTTGCAAGTATTCCCATGAATGTTTTTGGCGCGACTACGTTTGCCATTACCACACAGCCCGTATCACAGGTTGTATTGGATGGGAAAACAGTTGGTTTTTCTGTTGTGGCAACCGGTGCTACATCGTATCAGTGGCAGTATAACAAAGGCTCAGGATGGAAAAACGCAACAAATGCGGATGTTTGGATAGGAAACAATACAAGAAAACTGAAATTCACGGCGGATGAAAAGTATGAGAATTTCCAGTTTAGATGTATGGTTAGTGGTGCTGATAATAAAAAGATTTACAGTGATGTTGTAACCTTTTCTATCTTATCAATTACATCGCAGCCCACTTCGCTGACTATAGCTGAAGGGAAAACGGTTACATTTTCTGTGGAAGCAGCTAATGCTACGGCATATCAGTGGCAGTACAATAAAGGCGATGGCTGGAAAAATGCAACAAATGCAGATGTATGGAAAGGTAACAACACCAATACTTTAAGTTTTAAAGCAACTAAAAAGTATAATAATTTCCAGTTCAGATGTTTGGTAAGCAATGGAAGTACAAAGTTAGCCAGTGATGTTGTAAAATTTTCCAATCTGGCAATTACTGAACAACCCTCATCACAGGCAGTAGTGCAAGGGGAAGATGTTGTATTTTCGGTAAATGCTCCTGGTGCAATATCATACCAGTGGCAGTACAACAAAGGTGAAGGCTGGAAAAATGCAACAAATGCGACGGTATGGAAAAATAACAAGACTGATACATTAACATTTATTGCTGACGAAAAATATGAAGGTTTTAATTTCAGATGTGTTATAAAGGATAGCCTTGGAAATTCTGTAGCATCTGAAGCAGCTCCTTTTGAAATATTTAGATATACAGTTACCTATGATGCGGGGGAAGGATTATTTGATAATGATTCTCGTTTTATGACAAACAAGGAGAATCCCGGATGGGTAGAATTTGGTCCTTTTTATCCTAATGGCGAAAAGGCAGTACCTGTATGGCAGGATCATGTACTCAAGGGATGGAAATATAACGGACGTCTTGTGAGAGGCCTTAATGTTTCTTCCGATATTACTCTTGAAGCAGAATGGGCAGACGAATGTATCATCAGATATAACCTTGCAGGCGGTCACTTATCCGATGAAACTGCATCATTTGCAGCTGAAATGGGATATACAATGGAGGGTGATATCTTAAAAGAAACAGTTGCCCCCGGAACATATTTTATTCCCGGATGGATTGAACCCCAGAAGACAGGCTATATTTTTAAAGGCTGGAAATATCAGAGCGCATATATGAGAAGCGCAACGGTTAACAGCACACACAGAACTATAGAACTCATGGCTGATTGGGAAGAGGCTGCACTGGTAACATATGATGCCAATGGCGGTTACTGGTTCTTTAATGAAGAAGAAGGCCCGTTTGAAACCTATAGTTTTTATCAGCCTAAGGGTACATATTATCTTAACTGGCACACTCCTCAAAGAGAAAAATATTATTTCTATGGATGGGTTGATGTAAACGGAAAAAATAAGGTAAAAGTTAATCTTACACAGGATGCTACATTCAAAGCATTATGGTATCCTGCATACAATGTAGTTTATCACGGAAACGGTGGTCAGTTTGATGCAGAAGAATACCATGGCGATTGGGATTACTGGCCCGGAGATATGTGCCGTTATGACAACAAGAATTATGAATGTATTTCCGAAGTTCACAGGAATGATCCGTGGGATCCTGAAAAATGGGAAGAAATAGAATTAATTGAAGATATGGTCCGCGAAGAAAGGGGCGGAAACTATCACGTAGGAAGTGTACAAAATCCTTACAGAGAAGGATATCATTTCGTGGGATGGAGCGGTATCCCTACTGCACCGAGAGGTGAATGGGGATGGGAGATTCCTCTTCAGGCAGATATGGAATTCTATGCTATATGGGTTAAAGAAGATATTAAAGTAACCCTGGATGCCAATGGTGGATTGATTCCTCAAAGGAATGATGAAACAAATGAAGATGAGTATTTCGAAACTGTTATTCGTGATTATGACCCTTGGAATGGAGTGGAAACCCTCTGGGCTGAAAGAGGTGAAGGAGAAGAATACAACCTTCTTGGATGGAGTAAAGATAAAAATGCGACTGAACCTCAGTACGGAATCCATGATTGGGTATATGTTGAGGATACTTGTACATTATATGCCGTTTGGGAAAAGAGAGCAGTTATAGTATTTGACGGTAATGGTGGTACATGGACCTGGAAAGAAAAGGACGAAGCTACCGGCGCAGAAATAGAATGTTCTTCTGAAACCCGCACAGAGTACAGGGAGGACGGACAATTCTATTATGTCAGAACATGGAATCCTGAACTTGAAGGCTACAGATTCGACGGCTGGCTTGATAAAGACGGAAATCCTGTTGATGACAGTGAGTATATAGTTCTTGATAAAGATGAGGAATATTTCTTTACAGCAATTTGGATTAAAACAATTGTTGTAACTTATGATTCTAACGATGGCGACTGGGGTGAAGATGAGAATCATGAACTTGTTACTGAAAAATACTGGGAAGGAGATTCAGGTGAAGTTCATATTGGAATGGAATGGCCTCACAGAGACGATTACGCATTTGTGGGTTGGAGCCTTGATCCTGATGCAGATCCTGCAACGGATGAAATTGAAACAGATTTTGATGTTGAACTCGACGAAGACGCGACTTACTATGCAATATGGTGTGCTTCTTTTGAAGTAACATATGATGCTAACGGTGTTGTGTTCTGGTATGACGGTGATAATCCTATAACAGAAGAAGTGGATCATAATATTAATTATGGTGAATTTGAACTTAGGGATAGGTATTATGTAGAAGGATATGAATTCCTTGGATGGGATGAAGATCCTAACGCTACAGAACCGACATACGGACCGAGAGAACGTATATTTATTAAAGGTGAGACAACATTCTATGCTATATGGCATAAATATCCTACTATAACATATTCTGCCGCAGGCGGTTTGTGGACATGGGAAGAATGGCGAGAAGGCGAAAACGAACAACCCGGAGAATATGTTCAGTGCTCGACAGAAGTAAAAACTGATTGGAGAAATGACGGCGAATACTATTATGTTGGCATGGATCAACCTCATCGTGAAGGATATGAATTTGCAGGATGGGTTGACGATGAAGGTAATAACGTCGACAATATGTTAATCACCATGGATCAGGATTACGAATTTTATGCCTCCTGGAGCAAATGGCTTAATATAAGATACTATGCTAACGGTGGACAGTTCTTTGAATGGGATCAGGAAAACCAGGAAAATCATCCTATAGGAAAGGTAATGGACAGAGGAGCCAAAACAGGCGAAGAGTATTATCTTGACGGATGGATGCCTGAAAGACCCGGTTACAGATGTATCGGATGGGCTTATGAAGAAGATCCTGAAGAACAGGTTATTCTCGAAAATCCTATATTCTTTGATGTCAACGATTTTGAAACCGAAAACGAAGTGGATGAATTTGATGTAGTATTTTATGCCGTTTGGAAAAAAGTAGTTGATGTTACTTATGACTTTAACGGTGGAAAATGTCATGGTCAGGATTATGAAACAATGTTTGATATCTGCGAACCCGATCCGTACTGGGTTGGTTGGGATTGGCCTTACCGAGAAGGATATGAGTTCCTTGGCTGGAGTGATGATCCTGATGCAGAAGATGCAGAACCTAATTACACCTGTGTATTATCTGAAGTGGCCACATATCAGGATAATGGTGAAGAAAATGCCACAGTAACCTTCTATGCAATCTGGGATCAGAAGGTAGTTGTTACCTTTGATGCCGGAGAAGGCGAATTCGATAACGGAGAACAAATTATTAATCAGTACTTCAGAATCGGTGATATTCTTGACTGGGATCGTGATTTTGGTACAGAAGAACCTATAAACCTTTGGCCTACCCGTGAAGGTTACAGATTTGTCGGCTGGACATTCAACGGCGAAGATTTCAAATTAATCCGAATTGATGAAGACATTACCGTTGTAGCTAAATGGGTTGAAGTAAAAACCGTAACTCTTGATGCAAACGGCGGAACTGTATGGGATGAAGACGGAAATCCCGGCGAAGTAATTCATATTACAAATAATGTTGACTGTACGTTACCTGCATGCGATTTTGAACCCTTCAAAGAAGGATCTGAATTCCTTGGCTGGTATGATTCAAACGATAAACTGGTAAACTATATCACATTTGAAGATTCTTATACCTTAACCGCAAGATGGTCAGGCGAAGGAGAAGAAATTCCGGATCGTCCTCCTCATAACTGGGGTGTAACCGAGTGTGAAATTCATGTAAATGGCAATACTGAGGGAGTAACGATTAATACGGGAGATAATTTTATAATTAGTAATTCTATTACCGGTAATGCCAGCACAGTTATATGGTACATAAGTTCCGATCAGAATAACTGGACTCAGGTCGGAGATGATTTTTACAACCTTGAACAACTTTTAGATGTTCCGGGAACTTACTACTATAAAATGACTGCTGACGGAGTGGAATCAAATATTCTTATTGTTACTATAAAAGCGAGAGAATATTAATAGGTTATTCAATCAATATTTGATTGAAAAGAAACAAAACGGGGAGCAGAGAGAAATCTGCTCCCGTTTTTTATTTGGAAATTCATTTGTAATGGATAAAGTCTTAAAAGAGGGTTATAATGGATAAGTCGGTCAATAAATACAGAAAAGGAATTATACATACTTGGTTAGCGTAATTATTCCTGTTTACAACGTTCTTCCGTATCTGAAAGAATCATTGGACAGCGTTATAAATCAAACATATAAAAATCTGGAAATAATAATTGTGGATGATGGTTCTACCGACGGATCGGCTTCTGTATGTGATTCTTATAAAACGGATTCCCGCGTCAAGGTTATTCATCAGGAAAACAAAGGGTTGAGCGGAGCCAGAAATGCAGGACTCGAACTGGCGACGGGAGAATATATCGCTTTTCTTGATTCTGATGATGCGTTTCTTTTGAATATGATTCAGACAATGGTTGAAGGCATAGAAAGAAGCAAAGCAGATATAGCAGTTTGTGGGTTTGATATTGTTTACTCAAAAATGAATATGACTGAAAGCAGATTTTTTAAGAAGCGTGGATTCAGAATAGAAAAAGAAGAAACACTTTCAAAAGATGAGGCCGTTATATATCTGACAAGAAAAGTAAAAACCTGCGTCTGGAATAAATTATATCGAAAAGAGTTATGGGATAATTTAAGATTCCCCGAAGGAAGAGTTTTTGAAGATGTATGGGTGCTTCCGGACTTACTTGATAAAATCAATCGGGTACATTTAATATCCGAGTCGCTTATCCTTTATCGTCAAAGGCCGGGAAGCATTACGTCGACCGTAAATGAAAAAATAATTGAAGATAAAATAAACTCCAGAAAAAACCTGGAAGAGTATATCAATAAATATACATTTGAAGAAAAAGAAAACTGTTATGGATTATATGAAGACATTACAAGACAGCTGACAGTCTGCTATTCTGAACTGTTTCACATAAAAGGGAAAAACGAATACACTGAAAGTCTGAAAAAAGAGCTGATTGAAAAATGGGATTTTTTTGATGGTAAAACAATTCAAAAAAAATCCCTGATTACCCACTTTATATTTATGCATATGACTTCGTTTCTTTATCCGAGCATAGTTATGTTTCGTATATTAAAACGCATATTCTGAGAAAGGATATAGTTTGAAAACTCAAAGAAAAAATACAATTTGTTCAGTTATCCATTATATTGCGATAATAATATCCGGACTGATTATACCCCGTGAAATCCTTTTCCACTACGGTTCGGAAATGAACGGATTGGTTCAATCGATTACACAGTTTTTATCATATACAATACTTCTTGAACTGGGCATTGGTGCAGTAATTCCTGCGGCATTATATCGTCCGCTGTCTGAGAAAAATAACAGCGGGATAAGTGCTGTATTTTCTTCAGGTTATAAAGTCTATCGTAAAATTGCATTAATATGTCTTTTTTATATTGCAATTCTCTTTTTTATTTTCCCGAAAGCAAGCGGTATATCTGTATCTGCTGTATTTGTAATTGTACTTGGATTAGGAACCGTTATTCATTATCTGATTGGCGAACCGGAGCGTTTGCTTATAATTTCCGACCAGAAAGGATATGTTGTCTACTGCCTCGGGACAGTTTCAACCATTTTAAAAACCATATTGCAGATTGTACTTATTATTGCCGGAAATTCCCTGGTTATGGTTGTACTTGCAGACGTACTGATTAAGGTATGCCAGTTTGTGTTTTTATATGTGTATGTAAGGATAAATTATCGGATTGACAGAAAGATAAAATATACCAGGGAACCGATAGCACAAAAGTGGAACGGAATTGCGCAGCATATAGCTTATTTTGTTTTGGAAAATACAGACATTGTTTTACTGACACTTTTTACAACGTTTCGCGAAGTATCGGTTTATTCTGTTTATTTTATGGTTATTTCAGGAGTGAGAAAAATTATACTGGCGGTAACAAGCAGCGTTCAGCCCAAACTCGGCGAACTGTGGACTAAGGATGATAAAGAAGAACTAAAGAGTTTCTTTGCAAAATTTGAAAGATGGATTCATATCAGTACGGTACTGGCTTTCGGGTGCATGGGAGTACTGCTGGTTCCGTTTATAAAGGTTTACACGGAAGGTGTAAATGATGTGAATTATATAAGACCGGTATTTGCCGTACTGCTTGTGACGGCATATGGTTTTCAAAGCATAAGAGATCCTTACGATAAACTTATTCTTGCTTCGGGTCATTTTAAACAGACACAGATAAACTATATTATTGCGGCCTGTCTAAATCTGGTAATATCTGTTGTGGCTGTAAATTTCTACGGACTGGAAGGAGTTGCCACAGGTACGATGGCAGCAATGCTTTATCAGATGATATATATGATGATTTATGATTCAAAAGTATTGCTTAAGAGATCGATATTGGAAATTATAAAAATTCTTCTGATTGATGCTGTAATTCTTGCTTTGGTAATACTTGTTTCGAAGTTAATAAATGTCAGAGCAGAAGAAATGTTCAGGCTGGTTTTAAATGTTTTTAAGAGACGCTGATAATTCTTGTATCATGTATACCTATTTGGTAAAATTATAGGCAGATAAAAAAATAAGGAGGGCATTAAAATGGCAGAAAACAAATGGAGATTCAGAGGGGAAGATTTAAAAGGAACAGAAACCGAAAAGAATCTTTTAGCTGCTTTTGCAGGTGAGTCTGAAGCACGTAACAAATACACGTTCTTTGCATCAAAAGCAAAGAAAGAAGGATTCGTTCAGATATCGAATATTTTTGCAGAGACAGCAGCAAACGAAAAAGAGCATGCAGAAATCTGGTTTAAGATTTTGACGGGAATCGGAACAACTGTAGACTGTCTTGAAGCGGCAGCAGACGGCGAAGCATATGAGTGGAAGGAAATGTATCCTTCATTTGCAGCCAAAGCAAGAGAAGAGGGATTTGATGAAATCGCAGAACTCTTTGAAGGTGTTGCGGCAATCGAAAAGGAACATGAAGAAAGATACAGAAAGCTACTTAAGAACATTGAAGACAAGCTTGTTTTCTCACGTGACGGTGACTGTGTATGGCAGTGTTCAAACTGCGGACATATCGTAATCGGCAAAGAAGCTCCAGAGGTTTGTCCGGTATGTAATCACCCGAGAGATTACTTCCAGCTTAAAGCAGAAAACTATTGATGAAAATTTGTTAATATTTCATAAAAGAAAAATATATTTTCTTTTAGAAGTGTTTATGAAAAATAGGCTTCGATTTAGCGTGTTAATTCACTAAAATTTCATTTGATATTCATTTTGTGAATACTGTATAATAATCGGTAGTAGGATGAAAATGTCCTACTGCCGATTTTTTGTAACGACCTTTCCTCGAGAAAGGGTTTTAACCTAAGTTTTTGTGTAAAGGGGACAAAAATGAAAATTAGGAAAACTTTTGATGTTAGGGCTTTAAGTGTCGTTTTGTCATTGCTGATGGTATTATCAGTAATTGCATTTCCGACAATGAAAGCAAAGGCAGAAGAGCCTGGAAAAACTTTGGATGATTTTGTTGAGAGATGTTATACGGTAACTCTTGACAGACCATCGGATGCACCCGGATTTGCTGACTGGAAAGACCAGCTTTTAAATGGTCGTGCAGTCGGAGTCGAAATAGCTTATGGATTTTTATTCAGTAAGGAGTATACCGCGAAGAATAAGAGCAATGAAGATTATGTTACTGATCTTTATATGCTTTTTATGGGAAGAACACCCGATGAAGAAGGTTACAAAGACTGGGTAGGACAGTTAAACAATGGCAAATCAAGACTTGAAGTTTATGCCGGATTTGCAAACTCTCTGGAATTCTATAATCTTTGTACAGAATATGGAATTACAGCCGGAAGATATGTACCCGGTTATGACAGAACAACAATTAACAACGTTAATCTTTTTGTAGAAAGATTGTATAAAACCTGTCTCGGAAGAATCGGCGACAGAGAAGGCCAGAAGAACTGGGTTGAGAAACTTATTACAAAACAGATTTCCGGAACTGAATGCGCTAGAAGTTTCATTCAGAGTACTGAATATGTAAATAAAGGTTTATATGATGATAACTATGTAAAAAACCTTTATCTCGCTATGATGGGAAGACCTTATGATGAAGAAGGTTTTTATAACTGGATAAATGCTTTGTCCAACGGAATGACCAGGGACGAAGTATTTGCCGGATTTGCCAATTCTGCGGAGTTCGCCAATCTTTGTGCAAAGTATAACATTGATAAAGGTTCATACACGGCCAAGGATGTCAGCAAACCTTCGGAAACACCTGAAACAACGGAGACCAAGAACTATCGTATATCTAGGAAAGACTTCAACAATGGTGACTATGTATTAGTGAAATATGGTGGAGGAAACTGGGAAATAGCAGAAAAGAGATACGATAAAAACGGAAATGATTTGGGTTATGATTATCGTCAGGAAACAAGTGAAGACGGACTTGAGGAATTTCTATGCCACAGAGACTATTGGCGCGGAAGCTTAAGCTATGAATATCACACCAAGAAGGTATATAATTCAGACCATACTCAATGTACTGAATATGAGTATTCTGATGAATGGCTTTCGGAAACTTTTAAAAGAGTATTTAAATATAAAAAAGTTACTGTCAATGATGGTGATTATTCATATGATACATATTTACAGACTGAAGGCACATTTTATAATATGGATGGAAGCGTAGCAGGAAGCATTAAGCGTTATTATGATTCAGCTAACAGGGAAAATAAAACAGAACAGTTTTTCCCGGATGGTACGTTATATTGGTATAACGAAAGAGAGTATTATGGTAACAAAGATTATACCACTAAAAAGGAAATTGATATCTCATATAGGTATGATGGATCGATAGAACAAAAGCATATAAACGAATATAATGAGAAAGGTATTATTGTAAAGTCATACCAGTACTATGATGATACGTTGGATTATCTTATGGTTACAGAGCTTGATTCAAAGGGAAATATGACCAAAACGACTTATTACGATGATTCCAATAATATAAAATATTATTATGTATATGAAAATGATATTTACGGAAACAGAGTAAAAACCACTGAATTCCTTGCTCCGGGTGTTGTGGCATCATATACATATGATACATATGATGCAAATAATAACTGGATTTCTTCCAAAACTACCGATTCTAATAATAATATTTTATCGGAAAGCAAATATGAATATGATAGTAAAGGCAATTTGACTTATTCTTATTATAATAATGGTACTGATACCGAAGAATATGTTTATGAATATGATGAGAATTATAATCAGACAAAGTATACATATAAGGAAAACGGTTCAGTAGTTTATTGGGAGAAACGGAGTTACGAGGAGTATTAATATACAAACCCAAGAAAACAGCGTAATTGATAATTTAGCGAACGGACAATCTTTAAAATGCGGCAGTCGAAAGGCTGCCGCATTTTTAATATCTTTTAGGAGAATCAATTTGACGGAGATGGGTAAAATCAGAAATGTTAAATTTTTGTGTCCAAAAAAAATATTTAAATGAAAAGAATACAAATTTAGGATATAATTATCTGTGACTGGACGAATATTTTGCTATCAAATTATGTGTAAAAAATCAAAAGTAAAAGGGGGACGAAATGAAAAAGAAAAATTCGAACAGTATGAAAGTTTTAAGTGTCGTTTTGTCATTGCTGATGGTACTGTCAGTGATTTCTTTACCGACACTGAAGGTAAAGGCTGAAGAGCCTGTGAACACCGTAGATGCTTTCGTTGAGCGATGCTATACGGTAACACTGGACAGAGGTTCGGATCCTGACGGATTTGCGGACTGGAAAGGGCAGCTTTTAAACGGAAAGGCTGTCGGAATTGAGGTTGCGTACGGATTCTTATTCAGTCCGGAATATACCAACAAGAATAAGAGCAATGAAGATTATGTAAAGGATCTTTATATGCTTTTCCTTGGAAGAACACCTGATGAAGCAGGATTTAATGACTGGGTAGGACAGTTAAACGAAGGCAAATCGAGACTGGATGTCTATGCAGGTTTTGCAAACTCGGCTGAATTTTACAATCTTTGTACAGAATGCGGAATCACTGCCGGCAGATATGTAAAGGGTTACGACAGAACAACCATTAATAATGTCAATCTTTTCGTGGAAAGATTGTATAAGACCTGTCTTGGCAGAGTAGGTGACAGAGAAGGTCAGAAAAACTGGGTTGAAAAGCTTATAACAAAACAGATTTCCGGCACCGAATGTGCAAGATCTTTTATATTCAGCCAGGAATATATCAACAAAGGTTTATACGATTGGAACTACGTTGAAAACCTTTATCTTGCAATGATGGGAAGACCCTCCGATCCTGAAGGAAAAGAAAACTGGGTAAATGCTTTGGAGAACGGCAAGACCAGAGATGAAGTTTTTGCGGGCTTTGCCAACTCTGCCGAATTTGCAGGTATATGTGCAAAATATAAGATTGATAAAGGATCCTATACCGCAAAAGATATCGGACAACCGAATGAACCTGTTGAAGAGGAAACCGTAAGCCAACGCATTTCAAGGGTTGATTACAACAACGGACAATATGTGTTATATACTTATGATTCAGACGGAGAAGAACTCAGCAAAGTAAGATACAAGAAAAACGGAACTAAACTTAGGTATGATTATCGTTATGAACGGCTTAACAACGGGTTGGAAATATATTATTGCGAAACATATTATATTGATGGCGGTTTAGACTATGAATTCTATCAAAAGACGGTTTACAGTTCCGATAAGAAGACCAGAAAGGAATATTATTATTCTGACGCATGGAATACTTTAGACAGCTACAACGTGTTTACAGATACGGAGTTTGCGTATGAAGACAATGGAGAAATCTTGACGGATTTCTATCCGGTTAAATGCATCTCATATGATGCTTCAAACCATAAAATAGAAGAGAAATACTATACATATACTTCAGACCACAGACTGGAATCGTGTACTGAGTATTTTTCAGGTAAAATCTCCTGTGAAGAAGAATATGAATATTACGATAAAAAACCTTATGGAGCATATGCATATCCCAAGAAGGAAACGCGAACTTATTACAATGATGACGGTACAATTTCATCGAAGGATGAGTACGAATACAACGAAAATGAAAATATTACAAAAGAAACTCATTATTTAGACGGAGGAGCTTTTGATTATAAGATAGTTCATCAGTATGATTCCAACGGCAGACTCATAAAAGAAACCACTTATGATGCTCCGAGCCATGTGGAGCATTATATCATATTTGATCTTGATTATTATGGCAATATTATCAAAGAGACATATTTTAATGCATCAGGAAAACGCGAAACATATACTCTTCGCACATATGATGCCAATAATCATGAAATCGAAACGATTTGCTATGATGATGGCGGTACCGAAATGTGGAGATATGAGTACGAATACGATGCAATTGGAAATAATACAAGAGATTATTACATTGAAAACGGCGGAGATGAGATTGAATATCTGAGCGAGTACGATGAAAATTACAACCTGAAAAAGTATACCAAAAAGTATAACGGAGCCGAGATTTTCTGGGAAAAGTATACTTACGAAGAATACACGGATTAAGACGGGATAAGGTATATTTAAAACAATAATATAGCCGGAGAAGCATTTGTTTCTCCGGCTTTTTATTTTGCTTTTTATCTTTCCGCTCTCATAGGATTGTTTAGGAAATCTTCATAAGCAAGTCTGATGCCGTCCTCGAGTTCGGTCTTATAGGTCCAGCCGAGTGCTTTGGCCTTGCTGACATCGAGGAGCTTCCTGGGTGTACCGTTCGGCTTCGTGGGGTCCCATTCGATCTTTCCTTTGTAGCCTACAACACGTGCTACGATTTCGGTTAATTCTTTTATGGTCAGTTCTTTGCCGGTTCCGGCATTGACGGTTTCGTTTCCGCTGTAGTTGTTAAGTAAGAATACACAGAGATCTGCGAGATCGTCCACGTATAAGAATTCTCTTAAAGGAGTTCCGTCGCCCCAGCAGATAACGCTTTCAAGCCCTGCTTCCTTTGCTTCGTGGAAACGACGAATTAACGCCGGTAAAACATGTGAGTGAGTAGGATGGTAGTTATCGTTCGGACCGTACAGATTGGTGGGCATTACGGAGATGTAATCCGTACCGTACTGACGGTTTAAGAATTCGCAGTATTTAAGGCCGCTGATTTTGGCTAAAGCGTATGCCTCGTTGGTTTTTTCGAGTTCTCCGGTTAAAAGACAGCTCTCGGGCATTGGCTGAGGAGCTAATCTCGGATAAATGCATGAGGAGCCGAGGAACAAAAGCTTCTTGCAGTTATTCTTCCAAGCCGCATGAATTACGTTCATCTCGAGCATCATGTTGTCGTACATAAAATCTGCAAGCGCGGATTCGTTTGCCACGATACCGCCTACCTTGGCTGCCGCAAGTACGACGATTTCAGGTTTTTCTTTTTCAAAAAACGCTTCAACCTCGTCCTGGCGGATTAAATTAAGTTCTGCATGCGTTCTGGTTATGATGTTGTTGTAACCTTCTTTGTTTAAGGCACGCACAATGGCGCTACCGACCATTCCCTTGTGACCTGCCACATATATTTTCGCATTTTTATCCATCATTTTTATGGTTCTCCAAACTTTTTTAAATAAGGCTTTTCAATTGCCTTTTTTACTATTTTTTGGTACAATTCTGCTTGTGGATATAGATAAATAATATATCTTTTATGAGTATAAACAAATAATCAGTATTTGTCGATAGAAAAAGACTCATTTGAAAGGACTTAAAAATGTTAAAACAGGTATCGATTTATGCAGAAAACGTGAAAGGTAAGATGCTTGAAATCACAAGCCTTCTTGCCAAAGAAAATATCAACATTCTCGGTTCGGTAACCAACGACTCGGCAGAATACGGTATTGTCAGAATGGTTGTAAGCGATGCAAACGCAGCGGTAAAGGTTTTATCCGAAGCCGGAATCATCTGCAAGCTCACCGATGTTATCGCAGTAGAGATTAAGGATGAAGTCGGAAACTTACAGAAACTCCTTCAGGCTCTTGATGATGCTAACATAAGCGTTGATTACCTCTATCTTTCATTCAACAGAGAGAGCGGCGCACCGATCATGGTATTTCACACTCACGACATACCGGAAGTTGAGAACAGTTTAAAGAGCAAAGGATTCGTGCTCTGCAAATGAATTAATTAAATAAAGAGGAGTTACAATGAAACGTAAAATTTTATCCATTTTATTATCGGGACTTATGGTACTTGCCGTAGCTGCATGTGATCCGAAGCAACCGCCGGTTGATGCAAACGGCGGACCGAATGTCACGGAAACAGTTCCTGCAGATGCAGATCCGGGCACGGAAATGGGCACACAAGACTGGACACTTCCCGAAGTAAACTGGGGTGACGGACTTTTTAACGGAAAGACATTAATCGACGATCATTTCGAAGACGGTGAGGAATTTGCCTGGGGCACATATTCAAACGGCGGTCTTTTCGAACTTTATACCGAAAACGGGGAGATGGTTGTGGATATTTCAAAAACCGGTACGCTTGATTATTCGACACAGGTTTCAAGAGACGGTTTTGAACTTAACCAAGGTGGCGTATACGAATGCTCTTTTACAATCAGATGTGATATCGAAAGATCGTTTGAGTGGAGATACCAGATTAACGGCGGTGACTATCATGCATATTACAAAGAGTATGATGTGCCCATCGGCCCTGAGCCTCAGAGAATTTCCGCAACATTTACTATGGAAGAAGAAAACGACGATATGCCGAGATTTTGTTTTAACCTCGGAAGATTTGACGGTATGGACAATACATCACATAAAGTATACATAGATGATTTCAATTTAACCCTTGTAGATGCAAGCAACGCTAAGGCTCCCAAGGAAGAAGAGAAGCCTCTGGCACTTAAGGTTAACCAGGTCGGATACAAGCCCGGTGACAATAAGAAGGTAGTTGCAACAACAGGCGAAAAGGTTACAGCCTTCAAAGTATGCGATGCAGAAACAGGCGAGGCAGTTTACGAAGGAACATTCGCCGATGAGCGTGTAATCTCAAAGAACGGTGACGGCGATACATACACAGGAGATTTCTCAGATTTTACAGCAGAAGGCAAGTACTACATTTCCGTAGACGGACTTGATAATTCATACAGCTTCGAAATCGGTAACAATGTATTTGACGAAGTTACAAAAGCAACAGTAAGAATGCTTTACTTACAGCGCTGCGGATGTGAAACCACAAATGAACTTGCAGGCGTTTATGCACATCCTGCGTGCCACAATACAGATGCAAAGATTTACGGTACAAACGATTACATCGATGTTACCGGCGGATGGCATGATGCGGGTGACTACGGAAGATACGTGGTTGCAGGTGCCAAGACAATTGCCGATCTCTTTATGACATACGAAGACAGCAGCGCATCAAGAGGTGACAATTACGATATTCCCGAGAGCGGAAACGGCGTTCCCGATATTCTTGATGAAGCAAGATACGAGCTTGAGTGGATGCTTAAGATGCAGGCTGAAAACGGCGGTGTATATCACAAGGTAACCTGTGAGCAGTTCCCGGGCGTTGTAATGCCTCAGAACGAAACAGAAGAACTTGTTGTAGCTCCTATCTCCACTACAGCTACAGGCGACTTTGCAGCGGTAATGGCTAAGGCAGGCAAGATATACAGACAGTATGATGGGGCATTTGCTTCTAAGTGCAGCGAGGCAGCAGTTAAGGCTTACGCTTACATGGAAGAGAATGCAGATAAAGACAAGACAGGATTTATCAATCCTCCCGAAATCGTAACAGGTGAATATCCTGACGGCGACAATACGGACGAATACGTTTGGGCAGCAGTTGAACTTTATATTGCAACCAACGATCCTGCTTATCTTACAAAGGTAAGAGAACTTACAGACAAGACATTCAAAGGCGGTTTAGGCTGGGCAGACATGGGAACATATGCAATGTATGATTTCCTTAAGGCCAAAGGCTATATGGAAACACCTGTAGAATTCAATCTTCCCGCTGACGATACGAGAAGCATTCAGGAAATATATGCTTCAATGTCCGATGTGGATTATGTAAGAATGAAGTTCTCCGAAAAGCTTAAACTTTTTGCAGAGACTGCACTTGAATATTCAACCACGGATCCTTACTTCTCATCACTTAGAATTTATCCTTGGGGAAGTAACATGACTATCGCCAACAACGGTATTCTTTACAGAATGATGTATAACTTAACAGGCGATGAAGTTTACAACGAATATGCAAGATACCAGATAGATTATCTTTTAGGAGTAAATGCGGTAGCATACAGCTACGTAACAGGCTTCGGCGAGCATGCTGCAGAGCATCCTCACCACAGACCTTCACAGGCTATCGGAAAGGCAATGCCCGGTATGTTAGTCGGAGGACCTAACACAAGCCCTGCAGATCCTTACGCTATCAAAGTACTTTCCAAGAAGGTTGGAGGAAGCTGTTACTGCGACAACGATTCGGCTTATTCAATCAATGAGATTACAATCTACTGGAATTCACCTTTGATTTATCTTTTAGAGGTTTATAAGTAAAATTTAGGAAGCGTGCTTTATGGGCACGCTTCTTTTAATTGTGAAATTGTTCAATAAAAAATGAAAACAAATCGATAAATAGTCACATTTTAACAAAAAGCACTTGAAATTGTGGTGGGTTATAAAATTAACACATCATATTGTATATAAAAGAATAAAATACTCTTGATATTTTATTTCTTTAATGATTTAATAAAGTAGTCGGAGAACCTTTTATAAACTTAGTTTTTTAGAATTTATATAGAAAGTGGAGATTTGAAATGATTCCGCAGTGGAGAGATTTTAAGGGAAACAAGTGGCAGACTGAAATTAACGTAAGAGACTTCATTCAGGAGAATTATGTACCTTACGACGGAGACGAGAGCTTCCTCGAACCCGCAACCAAGAACACGCTTGCGTTATGGGACCAGGTAATGCAGCTTTCCAAAGAGGAAAGAGAAAAGGGCGGCGCAGTAAATATGGATACAAGAAATGTTTCCATGATTATGTCGCACGAGCCCGGATATCTTGATAAAGATAAAGAACAGATTGTAGGTCTTCAGACCGACGAACCTTTTAAGAGACCGCTTCATCCTTTCGGCGGCATCAGAATGGCTGAGCAGGCCCTTTCAGACCACGGCTACGAAATTGATCCCGAAGTAAAAGATTTCTTCACATACTACAGAAAAACACATAACGCCGGATGTTTTGATGCATATACTACAGAGATGAGAGCATGCCGTTCATCACACATCATCACAGGCCTTCCCGATGCATACGGCAGAGGACGTATCATCGGCGACTACAGACGTATCGCACTTTACGGAATCGATATTCTTATAGAGGATAAGCTTCGCCAGAAACATACCTGCGGAAAGGTTATGAACGACGAAGTTATCAGAACCAGGGAAGAACTTACGGAGCAGGTTAGAGCACTTGAACTTATGAAGAAGCTCGCAGAGTCTTACGGCTGTGATATTTCTCATCCCGCTACCAACGTAAAAGAAGCCATCCAGGCTATTTATTTCGGATATTTGTCAGCCATCAAGGAGCAGAACGGTGCCGCAATGAGTGTCGGACGTACAACCACATTCCTTGATATATATGCTTCAAGAGACCTTGCAAACGGTACATTCTCCGAACGTCAGATTCAGGAGATGGTAGACCACTTCATTATGAAGCTTCGTATCGTAAAATTTGCAAGAACTCCCAAATACAACGAACTTTTCTCGGGCGATCCCATCTGGGCTACCGAATCAATCGGCGGTGTAGGAATCGACGGACGTCATATGGTAACAAAGATGTCTTACAGATATCTTCACACACTTGAGAATTTAGGACCGGCTCCCGAGCCCAACCTTACAATTCTCTGGTCAAAGAGACTGCCTGAGCCTTTCAAGAAATATTGTGCTAAGATGTCTATCAAGACTTCTGCCATCCAGTATGAAAACGATGATTTAATGCGCGTTACAAAGGGCGACGATTATGCTATCGCTTGCTGCGTATCTTCCATGAAGCTTGGCAAGGAAATGCAGTTCTTCGGTGCGAGAGCAAACCTTGCTAAATGTCTTCTTTACTCACTTAACGGTGGTGTGGATGAGATTACCAAAAAGCAGGTCGGACCTATTGCTTTAAGAAGATATCAGGGCGACGTGCTTGATTATGATACTGTAATGGATTCCTTCACTTTTATGATGGAGTGGCTCGCAGGTATCTATGTAAATACGCTTAATATCATTCATTACATGCATGATAAATACAATTACGAACGTGCTCAGATGGCACTTCACGACAGAGACGTGGTAAGAATCTTCGCTACAGGTATTGCAGGTCTTTCCGTAGTTACAGACTCGTTATCCGCTATCAAGTATGCCAAAGTTGAGCCCATCCGTGATGATGACGATATCATCGTTGATTTTAAGATCACGGGTGATTATCCGAAGTACGGTAATGATGACGACCGTGTAGACTCGATTGCAAAAGAAATCGTTTCAAGTTTTATGAACATGGTTCGTTCGCACCAGACATATCGTAACTCCGTACCTACCACATCGGTACTTACAATTACATCCAACGTCGTATACGGCAAGAACACAGGTGCAACACCTGACGGACGTCCTAAGGGCGCTCCTTTCGCACCCGGTGCCAACCCCATGTACGGCAGAGATTCATCCGGTGCGGTTGCATCCCTTGCATCAGTTGCAAAACTTCCTTTCAAGGATGCACAGGACGGTATTTCAAATACATTCTCCATCATTCCTTCCGCACTCGGAAAGAGCGATGAAAACTTTACATACATTGACAAAGTAAATAAGGTTGCTGACGGCGACTGCATCAACGAAGAAGTTGATAAAGTTTACGTTGCACCCGATGCAAGCGAATCACAGATTGAAAACCTTATTTCGTTACTTGACGGCTACACCACAAAGGGCGGCCACCATCTGAACGTAAATGTTCTTAATCGTGAGACTCTCCTTGATGCAATGGAAAATCCTGAGAAATATCCTCAGCTTACAATCCGTGTATCAGGATATGCAGTTAACTTTATCAAACTTACTAAAGAACAGCAGCTCGATGTTATTTCGAGAACATTCCATGAATCACTCTAAAGAATGAAAGAAAACAAGACCAATTCTGTTTTATTAAAAATTCTTATGATAATAATTGCCGCAGGAAGTATTCTTGCGGCAATTAAGTGTATTTTCGTCGGCTTTCAGATTGACGAGGAATATGCATTTACTCTTTCTTACCGCCTTATCAGAGGCGACAGACTTTTAACCGAAGTCTGGGATCCCCATCAGACATCCGCATTCCTTTTATCCCTTATAGAATGGGTATGGATTAAACTTACAGGCAGCAACGAATACCTGATTTTATGGTGCAGAGCCGTAACGACTCTTATTCATGCAGCAATTGCTTTTTATCTGTATAAAACGCTTCGCCTCTTCACGGATAAAAGTTATTCGTTTCTGATTTCGGCAGCAGTATTCGGAATTCTTCCGAAGGATTTTATTATTCCCGAATTTTCCCTGATGATGTCGTGGTTTCTGCTTCTTATCATCATCGAACTTATCAGATTAAGACATCATAAAAGAGATAAAATAAACTTCCGCATCATAGCCCTTTCGGTAATGCTCGGGCTTTCCTGCGTTGCGCTCACACTTTCCTATCCTTCGTGTATCATACTGGTTCCCGCAGTGCTTGTTTACGTGATTATTAACAGAAAGAATTACAATAAACCTGTACCTGTGATTTTTATTGTCACGATGGGAGTCGCAGGAGTGGCATATTTTGCATATCTTTTATCATATATGACGATTCCCCAAATGCTTCAGAACATAAAAGATGCGCTTCAGGCGTGCGGCTCGCACGATCAGACAATTATTGACCGCTTCCTCGTACTCGGAAAAGACTTTCTGGTGTTTGCGATTATATCCGTGGGCGTGGCTCTGATTTCGCTTATAATAATGGCAGTAACCGGAGCATTTAAGAAAAGAGAAGCGGCTGAAAAAATTCCTTTCGCTGTTGTTTTATGCGCATATATGGGCATGGTGGCAGCAGTGCTTCAGATAGTGTTCACATTAGTCAAACCGGTCCGCATAAGTTACGGCTATGCCAATTATTTCTTTTTCTTAATTATCATACTTGCTGTTATAATGGTAATGGTATATAAGGACGCGGATAAAAACAAAGATTTACTGTTTGCGTTATTGCTTTCAATTTTAGGACTGATTGCGATAATGGTTATTACCAACATGAACTCTTTCCGCTCGGTTAAATACTTAACCGGTGCAATCGCAATTAGCCTTTTGATTATTGTTTTAATTGCAGCAAAGCAAAACAGCATCCGCCTTAAAAGACTCGCAGGCACGTTTCTCGTAGTAATTGTATTTTGCATTACTATCTACAAAGGCATTTTTTACTCGGGCAACGGAGGCGATGACTGGAACATTTTTAACATCGGATATATTATTAAAAACGGAGCGCCGAAAGGCGTTATAACGGAATACATGACAGGATATCTTTATGATTATTCCACGGATGTCTGGGACAGATATATCGAGGATGGCGATACGGTTATTTTATGGGATTTAGCCACCGGCGGCTACTTCATAAAAGATGTAAACATCGGAAGTTATACGACAATTTCCACTCCGACTTACTATGTAGATTCCCTGAAAAAATACTGGGAAAACAATCCTGACAAATATCCTGATGTAATAATAGTCAGCGGCTGGTACGGGGGACTGAAAGTTAACGATACGGACGGTTTCATTGACTGGATAGAAAGCGAATATGCATCTGAAATGTATATGGAAGACTATTATCGTTTTTACATTAGATAACCTTACGTTTACAGGCTTGATAAAGGAGACTTACAGAGGTGAAAACAGAAAAGGTTAAAAAAATAATAAAAGACAATATCGCATTCTGCATAATGGGTGCGATTATAATATTCTTATCCTTTGCAGCCAGAGCGTTAACCGTTAACGGTAATCTTGACTGGTCTGTGGGATTTATCTTAAAGGCAGTATCTCTGTCGCTTGTTATCGGCATACCGGTCGGCTTTTTTATTAATTTTATGATCAAAATAATAGCCGGCTTTTCGGTAAAACTTACTCCGCAAAAATCAAAAAAATGTGTGGCGGTATTTTTTATTTCGTTGTTTGTACTTATTCTTGCTTTCCTTCCGTATTTTCTGGCATATTATCCCGGCATTCTTGCGTATGATTCATATATTCAGATAGGACAGATTTTCTCGGGAGAATACAACGAACATCATCCTCTTTTTCACACGCTTATGATTAAGTTTTTCCTGGAAACCGGAAAAGCTGTGTTTAACAGTCTGAATGCGGGAATAGCAATTTACGTCATGGCGCAGATAGTATTTCTTTCTGCGGTATTTGCGTACGGTATTTTCTGCCTGTATAAAAGAGGCTATCGCATACTTTCTTTTGCGGTACTGGCAATAGAGGCGCTGTTTCCTTTTAACGGGTTTATGGCGGTCAGCGTTACGAAGGATATTTCTTTTGCGATATTCTTCCTTCTTTCGGTTAATGCTTTGTCAGAACTGGTTTTCGCCAAAGATAAAAAAACAACAATATTCAATACGGCGCTTCTTGTATTTTCTTCGATTATGTGCGTGCTTTACAGAAACAACGGAAGATATGCTTTCGGACTGCTGTTTCTGGTATGCCTTATAATTCTTATCATACTGGCCGTAAAGAAAGGGCCGGCAGAAAATAAAATAAAGGTACGAAAATGTGCACTGATTGTAATCGGTATGTTTGTATCGATAGTAGTTTCCGTACTTGTACTTAACGGTATGTCCAAATCACTTAATGCCGTTCAGGGAGACAGAAGAGAGATGCTAAGCGTACCCATTCAGCAGCTCGCCAGGACCTATGTTTATCACGCAGGTGCGGGAGTTTTGCCTGAAGACGACAATACAATGGACGAGGAATCAAAGGCCCTTATAAACGAATTTATTTTGAATGACGGCGCAAAACTTTACAGACAGGATATTTCGGACCCTGTTAAAAGAAATACCAACACATGGGTGGTTGTGAATAAAACTTCGCAATTTGTAAAAGTATATTTAAAACTGTTCATAAAATATCCCGAAGATTATATAAATGCATTCATAGCACAGAATGCGGGATTTATTGATATCGGCGATAAATCACATGCATATATAAACGATCCCGACGAGGTCAAAGGCCACGGATACGTTCAGACAAAGTGGGAAGATTCGCTTTATGTAAAGGGATTTTATCAGGATTCAAAGTGGCCTGCATTAAGAGCATTGATGGATGAATTTGCGGATAACAACGGATATTTAAAGATACCGCTTCTTAAATACATTTTTATGCCCGGAATTTATTTCTGGTTTTTTGTTCTTGCTCTTATTTATGCAATCAAAAAGAAAAACATCGGACTGATTGCTATCGTATCGCTAATAGCAGGCTATTATGCTACAATGTTTTTTGGACCGACGGTACAGTTAAGATATGTATATCCCGTAATGATTACGGTACCGTTTTTAATTCCGATATTCTTCAGGGAAGCAAAGAGAACAGATGGATAAGAAAAAGAAAGTCACAATTCAATATGTTTTGCTTATTATCCTGTCGGCACTCTCGGTAATTTTCTCCGGTCTGCTTATGATTTCTGCGCTCATAAAAACTGCTGTAGCCAACAATATGTCCGAGCAGAAAATGATTATTGAGGGAGAAAAAATACTTCTTGTAGTTATTTCTCTTCTTGTCTTTTATGCGCTAGGATATTTTCTTTTACATACTATGTCGAGATGGCGTATAGAATCGTTCTTTGCGTTTGTTCTCATCTTTCACGCACTGCTTGGAACACTGCTTGTGTTATTCGGACGAAGCGGCCCCGCAGCGGATTCCGCCAGCGTTTATGATATGGCTTTAAAACTTTCCGAAAAAGATTTGTCTTTTATCGGAAATCCGGATTCCTACCTTTCATTCTATCCGCAGCAGATCGGACTTACCGTTTTTCTTGCATCGATCATAAAAGTATTAAAATTATTACCCTTTGAAAACTCGCTTCATCATCTTTTAAAACTTATTTATGTCGCATTAAACTGCGTTACGATAACCTTCGGATATCTGTCCGTAAAAGAAATCTGGCGTAGCAAAAAAGTATCTTCGGCATTTTTATATCTATCCCTTTTTAACCTGCCTTTTATAATGTATTCGTCTTTTATCTACGGAGAGATTCCGTCACTTGCAGCAATGTCTGTGGCAGTTTTCTTCCTTTGCAGATTTGAAAAGAAACACGGTGCGCCGGCTCTAAATATTTCTTTTATGGTGGTGTTTATGGTGCTTTCCGTATTTGTCAGAAAGAACTCTTTGATTTTCATAATCGCAACGTTAATCGTGCTCGTTTTAATCTTCATGAAAAATCATAAAAAAGAGTATCTGATAACTGCCATAGCATCTTTTATCGCATGCTTGGTAATTCTTCCGCTTACTTTAGAAAATTATGAACTTGAAGCAAAAGAGGATGTAAGCAAAGGCGTAACAATGTATTCGTACATTGCGATGGGTATGCAGGATTCCACAAGAGGTCCCGGATGGTACAACGGCTTTAATTTTGACACTTACAAAAACACCGGAATGGACTCGAAAGAAGCCAATAAAATAAGCAGCGAAGTTATCAAAGAGAGAAGAGAATACTTTAAAGAAAATCCGAAAGAGTGCTATATTTTTTACAGGGATAAATTCTTAACTCAGTGGGCGGATCCTACACTGGCTTCATGTCAGGCAACGTATGTTGACTACGGCGGAAGAGCAAAGATAATTCAGAAAATATATGACGGCGATTTAAATAAATTTTATGTGTTTTTCTGTAATGTGTTCCAGAACGTTATTTACATAGGCGTGTTTATCTGGAGTCTGAACAATTTCAGAAAAGTAGTTACAACCGGCAGAAAAGAATGTTTGATTTCCGCATACATCGGAATAATTACCGTTATCGGAGGCTTCCTTTTCCACATGATGTGGGAGGCCAACAGTCGTTACATTTTCCCTTATGCAATGATGTTAATTCCTTATGCGGCTTTCGGATACGGAAATCTCTTAGAGCATAATATTTTAAACGATTATGATGATTAGAAAGGCGGATGCGTTCATGATTGGAAGAGTTCATTCAATCGAGACATTTGGCGCTGTCGACGGGCCCGGAGTAAGGTTCGTCGTGTTTTTTCAGGGCTGTCCGATGCGCTGCGCATATTGCCACAATCCCGATACCTGGGACGTAAACGGCGGCACGGAAATGAGCGTCGATGAAATATATAAAAAGTTTGAGCGAAACAAAGCCTTTTATGAGAAGGGCGGAGTTACCGCATCGGGCGGCGAGCCGATGATGCAGATTGATTTTCTGACCGAACTTTTTAAAAGATTTCATGATGAGGGCGTGCATACCTGTCTTGATACTTCGGGAATAATGTTCAAAGAAGGCAATGAAAAGATTGACAAGCTCCTTGAAGTTACAGACCTTGTGATGCTTGATATCAAACGTTTTGACAGAGAAGGTCACAAGGAACTTACAGGTCATTACAACGACGGAATTCTTGCATTTGCAAAATACTTATCCGACAGGAATAAAAAAATCTGGGTGCGCTTTGTATGCGTTCCGGGAGTGACTGACTTTGACGAAGAACTTAAGGAATACGGCAAGTTTTTATCTGAGCTTAAAACCCTTGAAGCTCTGGATGTTCTTCCTTATCACACAATGGGTGTAAAGAAGTATGAGGCACTCGGAATTCCCTACAGACTTGAAGGAATAAAGCCTGCAACCAACGAATATGCAAGCGCGAAAAAAGAGATAATTTTACAGGCCGCAGGCACAAATAAAAAAGGGTAGTTTATAAAGACTAATTTGGTGTAATATAAGAGTATGTACAGGAAATTTTTTAAAAGACTTTTGGATATAATTATTTCTTTTAACGGAATCCTTTTCTTGGGGATTCCTATGCTTGTTATTGCACTGATCATAAAAATCGAAGATCCCGGCCCTGCGTTTTTCAAACAGAAGAGAGTCGGCCTTCACAAGAAACATTTTATGCTCATAAAATTCAGAAGCATGAAGATGGATACCCCACATGATGTACCCACGCACATGCTCGAAAATCCCGATCAGTACATTTTAAAAAGCGGCAAGTTTTTAAGAAAGTCAAGCCTCGACGAACTGCCCCAGCTCTTTAATATTTTCGCGGGACAGATGAGTATAATCGGACCGCGTCCGGCACTCTGGAATCAGTACGACTTAATAGAAGAGAGAGATAAGTACGGAGCCAATGATGTTTTACCCGGACTTACAGGCTGGGCGCAGATAAACGGAAGAGACGAACTTGAGATTCCGGTCAAGGCAAAATTCGACGGAGAATATGTTGAAAAATTATCGTTCGGATTTGACCTTAAATGCTTCTTTAAAACCATCGGCGCAGTATTCAAAAGTGACGGCGTGGTTGAAGGCGGAACCGGAGCAATGAAAAAATAAAGACGACAAATCGTAAATGATTGTCGTCTTTTTTATTTTCTTTTTTTACGAATAAGTGAGCGTAAAAGAAGGAATATTCCGATTGAGAATGAAGCGCCCGTCATATCTAAAAGCACATCCCAGAAGCTTGAGTAGCGCCCTGTGAAATACTGGATGGTTTCGTCTACACTCGCAACGAAAAGGGAAAATATAAAAGCGGTCGGATAAAAGCTGAAAATGCGTTTTATCAGGCCTCTTTTTTTATCTTCGGCTAACGGTTCTTTTATGGTAATTGCGATAAGTATCGCAAGTTCAAGTCCGAGAATGGCGTACTCGATAAAGTGAGCGCTTTTTCTTATAACTACTTCGGGGATAACAAAAGCTTCGTTGTTGCTTACGCTCTGAACCACGGCTTCGACGATTTCTTTGACGAAACTGCTTTCTTCGGTCGACATTTCGGGAGTCATAAAAGAATGCCCCCAGATGATTGCAACCGTGAGCAGAATTATGACCGCCATTATCATTCTGAATATATTTTTTCTTTTGATCGATTTATCCATTTTCTCTATAAAAGGTACCTGCTTAAAAATACAAGTACGATGAAGTAGTAAGGAAGATTCGCCAAAATCGGAGAATCGTTTTTATAAACATGTCTTTCAGCGATGCCCGTAACGGGAATTATTTCAGCATATGTAAATACAAAGAGGCAGAGGTTTGCTACGGGATTGTAAAATGCCGATGCTAAGAAGCAGAGAAGCATTATCACACCGCAGGGTATGTATTTCTTAAGCATCTGCCATGCGTTTTTCTTATCGTCTTTATAAACCGCTACACAGAGTAAAATCATGGCAGCAGGCGCGAACAGTAAAAGAAAATCGCCGTACATAATTACAACCTGTGCGAAAGCCTTAAAGCCCGTAAAATCAAAAGGACTCACTTTCAGATCCGCCTTAAAAGCTATATTTGGCAGGAATGCAAAGCAGATTGCCTGACATCTGAAGAAGGATTCCGGTCTTATGCGCATTGTAAAAACAGTTGCAATTGCTGCGAGCATGGCAAAAAGCACAAGGCGTACTACGCTTTGCGATTTGTAGTAAAGCACAAACATCATTATGAATGAAAGTGCTATGGACAGTATTCGGTTAACTAAAATCAGCTTTTTGTTTTTCATAAATTTATTAAACTGCGGGGAAAATTATCTCCGAGCAGATTTTAATTACAGCATATAAAACAAACGAAGAGGTCATAAGGATTATCATCGGCCTCATTTTTTTATGATTTTCATACAGTCTCGCAATAACCGAAACAATGTATGTTATCAGCACGCACATGATACCGAAGGATGCTCTCTGCGGATAAGCGGGCGATAAAAACATCGCGCCCTGGGCAATGACCGCAAAGGCGAAAAGAGCGATATCGCGGGGTTTTATATCTTTTATGATGTAAATCTGGATTACCAGGAGGATAATCGCAAACAAAAACGAAGGCAGCAGGAATCCGCAGCCCGAAAGCAGGAAGGAATCAATTCTGCCCTTTATAATGCTCATAAAAGGAGCCTTCTCCACGAACTGGTTTCTCACAAAATTGCCGGGTGCTAAGATAAGAAGTGCACTTCCGACAAGCGTTAAAAATGCACCTTCATAGAGGTAGAAAGGTATCTTTTTCTTTTTTATCGCAAGGAAAATGATGACTCCGACGGTGAGTACGAAGCAGGTGGGCCCCATGTTTTCGGTGCTCCAGCCGGCAATAAGTGCGAGAGGAATTATCCAGAAATATTCGGCCTTTCCGGCTTTTGAAACCTCTTTGGCCTCAAAATCCATCTCTTTTAGGATTACCAGCACATATAAAAGAATCCATGATGTCGAGTAAAGATAGTTAACCGAGCCCGATTCCCAGAGCATCGAAAAGAAGAGGCTTGCGTTAAAAGCCACGATTAAAGCTTCGCATAAAAGATACATCAGGGGATTTTTGGCGCGGGCAGTCTTAAAGATTACGAATCCGAGGATAATCGTCGCCAGTATATTTAAAACATCGGCAGCAACCTCGCCTGTTGCCAGCACGACCTGAAGAAGGGCATGATTGATGCTTCGTCCGCCCCAGTTAAAATAATGCCAGATCTGGCTCTCTATGATATCGCCCAAAGATTTAACCTTCTCTCCGTTGACCAGATTGGTGGCGTACCAGAGGTCATCCCTCATAAAAGGGGTAATTCTGTGCGCAATGAACTGAATTATCAGTAAAATTGCCACAAAAACGGCGGTTATGATATAGAGTTTTATATTCCTGTTTTCTTTTTTAAGAGTGTTATTGGTTTCCATAATTTTTCCGGGGGGATTTTTTGTCCCACAACTCATAAAATTATAACATATATTTTGTTTTGAAACATCAAAATCACTTCCTTTTATTTGCGATTTATAGTAAACTGTTTAATTGTGAGAAATATTGCAAAAGGAATATCACGATGTATATTTTTAACGTAATTTCGCTTCTGGGCGGTCTGGCTCTTTTCCTCTACGGAATGAGAATGATGGGTAATAACCTTAAGGAAGGACAGTCCGGAACTTTAAAGGTAGTAATGAGCAAGGTAACAGACAACCCCGTGAAGGCTTTTATTCTCGGTGTGCTCGTAACTGCCGTTATCCAGTCATCCACAGCGACGATTGTAATTACCTCCGGTCTTGTTGCCGCAGGTATAATTTCTCTTAATCAGTCACTTGGTATTATCGTCGGTGCAAACGTTGGTACAACGGTTACCGGACAGATAATCCGACTTCTTGACGTAAAGGGTGACGCTTCACTTATTCTTAAGTTTTTCCAGCCTTCGACACTGGCGCCTTTGGCTCTTATTTTAGGTATAGCCTTAATAATGTTCTTTAAGTTCAAAAAATCCGACAACCTCGGCGGCATTGCCATGGGCTTTGGTATTCTTTTCACGGGTCTTTTAAATATGACGGCAGCCGTAAGCGGTCTTAAGGAAAGCGGAATCATCGACAAACTTTTTATGAGTCTCGGCGACAATCCGGTGCTTGGCTACATAGTCGGTGCAGGAGTTGCATTTGCGCTTCAGTCGTCATCGGCCACAATCGGTATCTTACAGGCGTTCTCGACGGCGGGCGACATTCCTTTTAAGGTTGTTTACGTCATGATTGTCGGTATCTATTTGGGCGACTGCGTTACCACTGCTTTGGTTTGCTCCATCGGTGCAAAGAACGATGCTAAGAGAGTCGGTATCGTAAATATCATGTTTAACTTAACCGAAACCGTTCTCGTACTCGTTGTCGTATTCATTGTTCACAAGCTTGGTTTCCTAGATAATCTCTGGAATATGAGAATGACTCCAGGTACCATCGCAAATACAAATACCATCTTTAATATGGGTTGTTCGATTCTTATCCTGCCGTTCATCAAGTTTTACGGTACGGCGAGTCGTAAGATCGTAAAAGATGCAGCAAAGCCCATCGGCAAATACGACGACAAGATTGCAGCATTAAACCCCGTATTCTTTAATACTCCCGCAATTGCATTCGGCGGATGCTACGACTGTCTTGATGCAATGATTCATGCATCCATTGACAACATCGACAAATCAATCGCACTTGTTAAAAAGTTTGATGAAAAAGTTTTCGACGAATTAAATGAGGAAGAAGAGAACATCGACCACTTGACAGACTGTGTCGATACATACCTTGTAAATCTTTCTCCCCACGTAAAAGAAGATCTGCATGTTCGTATCATGACCGAGTACCACAAAGTCGTAAAAGAATTTGAACGTCTCGGCGACCATGCTTTAAATATCGCGGAAGATGCCAAGGAACTTTACGATAACGAAACCGCTTTCAGTGAGCAGGCATTGGGCGAACTCGATGTAGCTTTCGATCTTATGAAAAAGATTTTAAACTACACTCTTATCGGCTTCGAAAGAAGAGATATCGAGTCCGCAAAGCATATCGAGCCCCTCGAGGAAGTAATGGATGATTTAACCAACATGCTTCATGACAATCATCTTGCCCGTTTAAGAGAAGGAAACTGCTCTGTACGCGCCGGAATCGTTTTCCTCGATATTTTATCCAATATGGAAAGAATCGCCGATATCTGTTCAAATATAGGCATTGCTATCATCGCAAGAAAGTCACCCGAAGCAGGACTTGCGCATACATATGTTTCCGCACTTCACCAGGGCGGCGACAGCGATTTCAACGATGAATACATTCAGGCTCATTCCGAATATTTCGGAAGACTGTCCGGAGATACACCCGAATAAAATAAAAATTTATATAAAAGTATGAAAAGGAGCATAAGCGTATGGAAAAGCAGAAACTTTCAGAAATTTTGAAAAACAATTCATATCCCGGAAGAGGTATCGTAATCGGTAAGAGTGCATGCGGTAAATATGCGGTAACGGCATATTTTATCATGGGCAGAAGTACCAATTCACGTAACCGTATCTTCGTGGAGGACGGAAACGGATTAAGAACACAGGCTTTCGATGAATCCAAACTCGAGGATCCGAGCCTCATCATTTATGCTCCCGTCAGAGTACTTGGAAATAAAACAATCGTTACAAACGGCGATCAGACAGATACCATTTATGAAGGTATGGATAAGCAGATGACATTTGAACAGTCACTTCGTTCACGCTGCTACGAGCCCGATGCTCCCAACCTTACACCGAGAATTTCAGGTATCATGCATGTTGAAAACGGCAAATACAACTACGCACTTTCAATCTTAAAGAGCAACAACGGCAGAGAAGGCGCTCACAACCGTTTCACATTCGCATATGAAAATCCTTTCGCAGGCGAAGGTCACTTCATCCATACATACGAAAGTGACGGAAATCCCCTTCCTTCATTTGAAGGCGAACCTACATGGGTTGGAATCTCCGGCGACATCGATGCTTTTACGAACGAAGTATGGAACTCTTTAAATGAAGACAACAAGGTTTCATTATTTGTAAGATACATTGATATTGAGACAGGCAAATTCGAGACAAGAATTGTTAATAAGAATAAATAGTTTTAAGGAGTAAATTATGAAAGAACTTGAACTTAAGTACGGTTGTAACCCCAACCAGAAGCCCAGCAAGATTTTTGTAAATGACGGAAGAGAACTTCCCATCACCGTATTAAACGGCAAGCCCGGATACATCAACTTCATGGATGCATTCAACGGCTGGCAGCTCGTAAAAGAATTAAAAGAAGCAACAGGTCTTCCCGCAGCTACAAGCTTTAAGCATGTATCACCCGCAGGTGCTGCAGTAGGTCTTCCTTTGGATGACGTACTCGCAAAGATTTACTGGGTAGACGATTTAGGCGAACTTTCACCCCTTGCATGCGCATACGCAAGAGCAAGAGGCGCAGACAGAATGTCAAGCTTCGGTGATTTCATTTCACTTTCGGACGTTTGTGACGTTTCCACAGCAAAGATTATCAAGAGAGAAGTTTCCGACGGCGTTATCGCTCCCGGATACGAGCCTGAAGCACTTGAAATCTTAAAAGCAAAAAAAGGCGGTAACTACAACGTTATCCAGATTGATCCCGATTACAAGCCCGAACCCATCGAGCACAAGGACGTATTCGGTATCACATTCGAGCAGGGCAGAAACGAATTCAAGATCAACAATGAACTTTTAAGCGAAATCGTTACTAAGAACAAGGAACTTCCCGACCTTGCAAAGATTGACCTTATCATTTCACTTATTACATTAAAATATACACAGTCCAACTCTGTTTGCTTCGCAAAGGGCGGACAGGCAATCGGTATCGGCGCAGGACAGCAGTCCAGAGTTCACTGTACAAGACTTGCAGGCAGCAAGGCTGACAACTGGATGCTTCGTCAGTGTCCCAAGGTACTTGAGCTTCAGTTCGTAGACGGACTCGGCCGTGCAGACAGAGACAACGCAATCGATAACTACATCGGTGACGAACTTGACTGTCTCCAAGAAGGCAACTGGCAGAAGATTTTCAAGGTTAAACCCGAAATCTTTACCAAAGAAGAAAAGAGAGCATGGCTCGATCAGATGACCGACGTTGCACTCGGTTCAGACGCATTCTTCCCCTTCTCGGACAATATCGAGAGAGCAAAGAAGAGCGGCGTTAAGTACATCGCAGAGCCCGGCGGATCAGTAAGAGACGACCTCGTTATCGAATGTGCCGACAAGTACGGCATGGTAATGTGCTTCACAAAGATGAGACTGTTCCATCATTAATATGAAAATTAAAAGATTTCTCTGTTCGTTCTTAATTGCAATTTCTTTCTGTGCATTATGTGCGTGCGAAAAAAAGGACGAAACAGACTATGTTACAATTGGATATGAAAAGCTCGAGGAGCCCGATTATGCATCTGCAGAGCAGAATTTCAGGCAGGCCATTGAGCAGGATAAAAACCTGACCATGGCATACAGAGGACTTGGAATCTGCTATATGAACAAGGGTGACTACGAAAGCGCCATTGAAGCTTTCAAGACTGCTCTTGCGGAAGACGGTGCAACACCCGATGATATTGATTACGATATCAATTACTATGTCGGTGTCTGCTATCATAAGCTCGGCAAATACGAGGATGCAAAGGCAAGATACGATGCAATCATTGCGTTAAGACCGCGTGAGGTTGACGCGTACATGCAGCGTGCGGCGGAATATCTGTATTTGCAGGACGTTGATTCAGCCTGCACGGATTTCGAGAAAGCTCTTTCTCTTAAAAAGAAGGACTACACGCTTTACATCGATATCTACAATCTGCTCGCGGAAACCGGCTTCCAGCCCTATGGTGTGGATTATCTTAATGATGCTTTAAACAAGTACGACCGAAACATGTCGGACTACGACAAGGGCTACATCAACTACTGCCTCGGCAATTACTCGACCGCAAAGAACTATCTTGAGCAGGCGAGAACCGGCGGTAACAAGAGCGAAGAAGTGCTTCTTTTACTTGGAAAATGCTACGAGGAACTCGACGATACGGCATTTGCCATCAATATATATAATAAGTATCTCGAGACAAATCCCGATGCAGGTGTGTACAATCAGCTGGCCGTAGCACTCATAGATCAGGGCAGATATGAGGAAGCTCTTGAGGCTGTGGTAAACGGTTTGGAGATTGATACCAACGAGGCACACCAGCAGCTTTTGTATAACAGAATTGTGGCATACGAATATCTTGGGGAATTTGAGAAGGCAAGGGACCTTTGTGCACAATATCTTGTGGATTATCCCTCGGATGAGAACATGGCGAGAGAGTATGACTTCTTAAAGACTCGATAATTATGTAAACTAAAATACGAATGCATCCCTATTTTAAAGGGGATGCATTTTTTTAGTTATGTAAATTTGTGCAAACCTTACAAACAACTATATATTGTGTTTGTAAAAAATTTCAGGCAAATATATAGTGGTTTTTCGTTGACATTACAAAGGGGTGATGTTACAATGGATTCAATCGGCGCAAAGCCCTAAAGAATTGTGTTGGAGGAATGAAAAATGTTTGGTGTAATTAAAAGAGACGGCGAAAAAACTGATTTTAATATTGAGAAAATCAAGGATGCCATAAAGAAGGCGTTTGACGCCACAAGTGTACAGTACAGTGAAGATATCATTGATCTTCTTGCTCTTCGTGTTACCGCTGATTTTCAGTCGAAGATTAAAGAAGGTTATGTTCATGTCGAGGATATCCAGGACTCAGTAGAGAAGATTCTCGAGCAGTCAGGCTACGCAGAAGCTGCAAAGGCATTCATCCTTTATCGTAAGCAGCGTGAAAAAATGCGTAACTTAAAGTCAACAATCCTTGACTATAAAGACGTTGTAAATTCATATGTTAAAGTAGAAGACTGGAGAGTTAAGGAAAACGCTACAGTTACATATTCCGTAGGTGGTCTTATCCTTTCCAACTCCGGTGCAGTTACCGCTAACTACTGGCTTTCGGAAATTTATGATGAAGAAATCGCTGAAGCTCATCGTAATGCCGATATCCACATTCATGACCTTTCCATGCTTACAGGTTACTGTGCAGGCTGGTCATTAAAACAGCTCATAAAAGAAGGCTTAGGCGGAATTCCCGGAAAAATTACATCAGCTCCCGCTTCACATCTTTCGGTTCTCTGTAACCAGATGGTTAACTTCCTCGGTATTATGCAGAATGAATGGGCAGGCGCTCAGGCATTCTCATCATTCGACACATATCTTGCTCCTTTCGTAAAAGTAGACAACCTTACATACGATGAAGTTAAGAAGTGCATCGAGTCCTTCATTTACGGTGTAAACACACCTTCAAGATGGGGTACACAGGCACCTTTCACCAACATTACTCTTGACTGGACAGTTCCTTCGGACCTTGCAAACGAAAAAGCACTTGTAGGCGGCAAAGAAATGGATTTCACATACGCTGACTGCAAGGATGAAATGGATATGATCAACCGTGCATTCCTTGAGACAATGATTGAAGGTGATGCAAACGGCAGAGGATTCCAGTATCCTATCCCTACATATTCAATTACAGAAGATTTTGACTGGTCAGACAGACTTAACAACAAGCTTCTCTTTGATATGACCGCCAAGTACGGTACACCTTACTTCTCAAACTACATCAACTCCGATATGAAGCCTTCGGACGTTCGTTCAATGTGCTGCAGACTTCGTCTTGATTTAAGAGAATTAAGAAAGAAAACCGGCGGTTTCTTCGGTTCAGGCGAATCAACAGGTTCTGTAGGTGTTGTTACAATCAACATGCCTCGTATCGCATACCTTGCATCAGATCCCGAAGATTTCTACAAGAGACTTGATCGTATAATGGATATCTCCGCAAGATCCTTAAAGCTTAAGAGAGGCGTTATTTCAAGACTTCTCGACGAGGGCTTATATCCTTATACAAAGAGATACTTAGGCAACTTTGACAACCACTTCTCAACCATCGGTCTTATCGGTATGAACGAAGTTGGTCTTAACGCTAAGTGGCTCGGCCATGATATGACAAACAAGGATACCCAGGAATTCACCAAGGATGTCCTTAATCATATGAGAAACCGTCTCTCCGATTATCAGGAACAGTACGGCGATCTTTACAACCTTGAAGCAACTCCCGCAGAGTCCACATCTTACCGTCTTGCTAAGCACGATCGTAAGAGATGGCCGGACATCAAGACAGCAGGTAAAGAAGGCGATACACCTTACTACACCAACTCATCACATCTTCCTGTAGACTTTACAGATGATGTATTTGATGCACTTGATATCCAGGACGAACTTCAGACACTTTATACTTCAGGTACAGTATTCCATGCATTCTTAGGCGAGAAGCTTCCCGACTGGAAGGCAGCAGCTAAGCTTGTTCGTACAATAGCTGAAAACTACAAGCTTCCTTACTACACAATGTCTCCTACATATTCAATCTGTAAGAACCACGGTTACCTTGCAGGTGAGCAGGATACATGTCCCGACTGCGGATGCAAGACAGAAGTTTACTCACGTATCACAGGTTACTACAGACCCGTTCAGAACTGGAACGACGGTAAACTTCAGGAGTTCAAGAACAGAAAAGAATACGATATTAACCTTTCTCTTTCTAAATCGGAAGATTTAGGAAATAAGAATCAGAACATTTCGGCAACAGTTAATGTGGCAGAGCCCGTAAATGATACAGTTGCTCCCGAAAGCGTTCAGGCACCCACAGAAAACGTTAATCCCGCATACGCAGATTTATTCGGTGTTTCAAATGCAGCACCTGTAGCAAGTGCAGCACCCGCTGATGACAGCACGGTAATCTTATTTACCACCAAGACCTGTCCTAACTGTGCAATTGCCAAGGATTACTTGGGAGACCTTCCCTACAAGTTAATCGATGCTCTTGAACAGCCCGATCTTGCAAGAAAGTACGGCGTTCAGATGGCTCCCACACTTGTAGTTGACAAGGGTGGTGACATTGTTAAATATGTCCGCGCTTCGGAAATCAAGAAATATGTTGATGAAAAGAAGGGCGTGATTGCATAAATGATACAGAAGCTGATTGACAATATCGTAAGTAAAGACGCTCCCATCGTAGTGGGACTCGATCCCAATCCCAAATTTGTCCCGATGGATATAATGAGCGAATGCATTGAAGCATACGGCGCAAACCTTAAAGGTATTGCAGAAGCCGTATGGCTCTACAACAAAGCCATCGTGGATTCGGTATATGATTTAATCCCCGCAGTTAAGCCTCAGATTGCAATGTATGAGCAGTTCGGCGTTACGGGCGTAGAAGTATTTAAAAGAACCGTTGATTACTGCAAATCAAAAGATCTGGTTGTAATCGGAGATATTAAAAGAGGCGATATCGGTTCAACATCGCAGGCATATGCGGAGGGACATCTCGGAAGCATAGAAATCTGCGGACAGAAGTTCGCTCCCTTTGACGAAGACTTTGCAACGGTTAACCCGTATCTTGGAACAGACGGCGTAAAGCCTTTCGTGGATGTATGTAAGGCAAACGACAGAGGAATCTTCGTACTCGTTAAAACATCCAATCCGAGCTCAGGAGAATTCCAGGATCGTATTATCGATGGAAAACCGCTGTACGAGCATGTGGCAGATAAGGTAAACGAGTGGGGTGCTGACTGTATGGACGGCGAATACAGCAATGTAGGAGCGGTAGTCGGTGCAACATATCCCGAGCAGGGAAAGATTTTAAGAGAAAAGATGCCCAAGACCTTCATCCTGGTTCCCGGTTACGGAGCACAGGGCGGCAAAGGTGCAGACCTGGTTCACTTCTTTAACAAGGACGGACTTGGCGCTATCATCAATTCCTCAAGAGGAATTATCGCAGCATATCAGAGTCCCAATTATCCGGGATACGGCGAAAAGAATTTCGCCGATGCCTCAAGACAGGCAGTCATCGATATGAAAGAAGATATAAAATCAGCTCTCGGCAAATAAGAAAATTCAAGTGCCGGAAGAACGGAAAAAACCGTTCCTCCGGCATATTTTTTTGTATATTTTTTCTTGCAAAAAGCGCTGTAAACCAATAAAATTGAATTATGGGGCGCACACAAGATATAGGGAACGTAAAAGCATACAAATCTGACTTAAGAAAATACGAATTTGTCAAAAATGTTATCGTTCCTTTTGTTAAATCTAAATTTAATTTTAAGGTCGAAAATCGGTATAAAATGCCTGATGTGCCGTTTATCGCAATTTCCAACCATGTTACCAACCTTGACATGGTCTGGATTGCTTTGTCGATAGACAAACATCTATATTTTGTGGCCGGAGAGCAGGTCGTAAGAAAAGGAATCGGCGGAAAACTGGTCAACTGGACCTTCCATCCGATTGTGCGTGAAAAAGCCACCGTCGGACTCTCAACAGTCGTCGAAATGAAGAAGCATCTTCAGGCCGGACATAATGTCGGACTCTTTGCCGAGGGTGTCAGATCGGCGGACGGCCTTTCCGATAAAATTGTTCCTTCAAGTGCAGCCGTTCTTAAAAAACTCGGCTTCACTGTAGTCACTTTTAAAATCCACGGCGGATTTTTCACATCGCCCAGATGGTCATCGGATGTAAGACGCGGAAAGATGACCTGCGAACTGGTCAATATTTATTCACCCGAAGAACTTAACAAAATGAGCGTCGACGAGTTTGATAAGGCTTTAAATGACGATATTTTCGAAGACGCATACGCATATAACGAAATCCATAAAATACCTTTTAAGAGCAAAAAACTTGCCGAAGGCATTGAATTTGAGCTTGTAATGTGTCCTAAATGCAAAAAAATGGCCACAATAAAATCAAAGAAAGATACCTTTTTTTGTGACTGCGGCTTAAAAGGGTTGTATAATGAATACGGTATGTTAAGTGTGGAGGGATTTGATTTTAAAACAATTCCCGAATGGGACACCTGGCAGAAAAAGGAAATCGACGCGCTTACCTTTGAAGACGGAGAGATAATTCTTTCTCATCCAAACCAGCGCATGACAGAGATTTCCAAAGATCATACCGAGAAGGTTGTCGGCGAAGGAACCCTGATTTTAAAGAACGATTCGGTAGCTGTAGGCGACAAAGTTATATCGTTTAACGAAATAAGGGACTGTGATATTTTCTATCACGGATTTCTTTTGATTTCTACAAAAGACAAAAAATATTACGAGATTTCAAACCCGGACTCGAAATTCCCCGGATATCTTTACAAACTGATTATTAAAAGATATCTCGGCGACACGAAATAAACGGATTATTTTCTGCGAAAGCAGATTATATAAATTTTAGAAAATGAGGAATAAATGAATGTCTAGCGGATTATCGTTTTCAAGCAACAGTGTCTGGCCCGTAATTATGTTTATCGCCGTAATTATGGGAGGTCTTCTGGTCGGAAATACCTTAAAAAGATATATTCCCTTCCTGAAGAAATCTCTCATACCCGTATCGGTTATCGGCGGTATTTTCCTTCTCTTTGTTTCTTCCGTACTTAAATTCACCACGGGAGAATATCTTTTCAACTGGTCGATTTTCTGTGAAGGAACTTCCATGACCGGTATCGAAATGCTCGAGATAATGACCTATCACTGTCTGGCCATCGGTTTTATCGCAATGACTTTAAGAAAATCCGACAGCAAGGGCAAAACCAAAGGCCGTGTGAGCGAAGTTGTTAATACAGGTATAACAACAGTCAGCACATATCTTTTACAGGGTTTCTTCGGACTAGCGATAACCGTTGTCGCATCGTTCATTATTCCCAAGCTCATAAAAGCATCAGGCATCATCCTCTGCTTCGGCTTCGGACAGGGTACAGGACAGGCGCTTAACTACGGTTCGATATACGAAACAGATTACGCCTTCGTCGGCGGAAAATCCTTCGGCCTTACAATTGCTGCATTAGGCTTCCTCGCAGCAAGTATCGGCGGTGTCATTTACCTTAACTATCATAAAAGAAAAGGCGATATCGTAATCCGCGAAAGCGTATCACAGCTTAATCAGGAAAAGGTTGAAGAAGAGGGCGAAGTACCGATGGTTGATTCAATCGACAAGCTCACCCTTCAGATTTCGCTTGTTTTCGTCTGCTACGCACTGACTTATCTTCTTATGTACATCCTCGGCAATCTCGTCGGAGACGGTCTTAAGACAACAATTTACGGCTTTAACTTCTTACTCGGTACACTTTCCGCAGTTATCGTAAAAGAAGTATTAAAGCTTTTAAGAAAAACAAATTTAATGCACAGGGACTATGTCAACAATTTCCTCTTAAACAGAATTGCGGGATTTGCTTTTGACATCATGATTGTTGCCGGTATCGGAGCAATCAGAGTAGACCTCATAAAAGATTACTGGGTAGTGCTTTTAATCCTCGGCGTAGTCGGTGTCCTTGTGACATTCCTTTATATCAAATTCGTATCGTTCAAACTCTTTAAGAACTACGAGCATGAGCAGTTCATGGTTATGTACGGCATGCTTACCGGTACGGCTTCGACAGGTGTAATTTTACTTCGTGAAATCGACCCTTCCTTCGAAACGCCCGCATCGGAAAACATCGTATACCAGAACTTCCCGGCGATTCTTTTAGGATTTCCTATGATGCTCGTTGCGGCATTCTGTCCTAAGAGCGATATGGCAACATACATTACAATGGGCGTAATTGCGCTTTACTTTATAGTGCTTAACATCATTCTTTTCAGAAGTCTGATATTTAAGAAAAGAACAAAGGCAGCAAAAGAATAATTTTTTTACGAGGAGAAAAAATTGGTAATAGATTCTGATAAATACCTGCAGGTCGGAGCCATCACTTCGACACACGGAATAAAGGGCGAAGTAAAAGTTTATCCGACTACGGATGATGCATCAAGATATGACGATCTCGACGAGGTCTTTCTTGATACCGGCAAGGAACTTATGCCTCTCCATATCACAGGTGTTAAATATTTCAAGCAGTACGTAATCGTAAAATTTAAAGAATTTAAGGATATCAACGAGATTGAACCTTACAAGGGCAAGAATATCTACGTTGACAGGGAACACGCAGTGGACCTCGACGAAGACGAGTATTTTGTAGCGGATCTTTTAGGGTTAAAAGTTGTGACTGATGAGGGCGAGGAACTCGGTGAATTAACCGATGTACTTTTCACCAAGGCAAACGATGTTTACACCGTTACAAAACCCGACGGAAAGGAAGTTTTAATTCCTGCGATAGAAGAGTGCATACTTGATATCGATCTTGACGAAGAAGTCATGACAATACATATTATGCCGGGTCTTTTAGACTAAGGAGAGTGGTTTGAATTTTCATATTCTGACATTATTCCCCGAGATGGTTGAAGATGCTTTAAATACGAGTATTTTGAAGCGTGCAACCGATGCCGGAATAATATCAATCAACGCAGTAAATATAAGGGATTATTCGACGGACAAACATAAAAAAGTCGATGATTATCCGTATGGCGGCGGAGCCGGAATGCTGATGCAGGCTCAGCCTGTTTTTGATGCTTACGAGGATCTCTGCAAAGCAATAAAGAAGAGAAAAAAATCGAGAGCGAAAAAGCTTAAGGTTCGCGTGCTTTACATGACTCCACAGGGCAGAACTTTTGACCAGAGATTTGCAGAAGAACTTGCAAAAGAAGAAGACTTAATCTTCCTTTGCGGACACTACGAAGGAATAGATGAAAGAGTAATAGAAGAGATAGTTACCGACGAAGTTTCCCTCGGTGATTTCGTGCTTACAGGCGGTGAGTTACCTGCAATGGTAATGGTTGACTGTATCTCAAGATTAATCCCCGGAGTGCTCGGTTCTGATGAATCCGCATCGGATGAAAGCTTCTCCGACGGACTGCTTGAATATCCGCAGTACACAAGACCTGAAGTATGGCAGGGAAAGGCTGTTCCCGATGTGCTTTTAAGCGGCAATCACAAGGAAATCGAAAAGTGGCGCATGGGTATGTCACTTGAAAGAACCAAAGAAAAAAGACCGGACCTTTACGAAAGCATAAAAGAAGAACTCGATGAGTTCAAAAAAGAAAATCCGAAGAAATTCAGAAAGAAACGCACTGAAGCCGAAGAGGTTTTAAAGATGCGAGAACTGAAGAAGGAAAATGGAAAAGAAGAATAAAATCTACAGTATAATACTTGCATATGCTACAGGTTTACTTCTGTCATTGCTTACAGTTACGGGATTTGTCACAAAACACAATCACGGTTTTGTGATGAGTCTTTCCGTTTTGTTTATTGCTGTGATTTTAACCGTTATGATCGGAAGTGTAATGCTTGCATTCTTCGCCATGACGGATAATTATTTTCTAACCAATAATCTGTTTGGAAAGAGCAGCGCATCTGCAAAATCAGATAACGCATCAAAGAAACCCTTCCCGCCCGTTGCGGTATTTTTCATAGTCTTTTTAATCTTTTTAATCTGCTGGTTTCCGTATTTTCTTGCAATGTATCCCGGCATGTTTGCATACGATAACGAGTGGCAGTACTTTATGTACGCAGACAATGAAATCACCAATCATCAGCCGGTAATTCATACGCTTATTTTAGGATTTCTGATTCATACAGTAGAAGATATAACCGGCAGCATCAACAAAGGCGTTGCAGCATACACACTTTTCCAGATGGTTTTAATGGGCCTTGGAAGTGCATTCATTCCGTACACGATTTATAAAAGAAAAGAGAATAAATTCCTCTTTGTCGCATCGATAATTTTCCTTGCGTTTTATCCTGTTTTTGTAATCTTTGTTTTTACGGGAACAAAGGATACGCTTTTCTCGATGGCGATTGCTGATTTTATGATTTTAAATCTCGACCTCTTTGAAAAAGGCGACGAATTCCTTAAAAAAAGAGGCAATAGAATACTTTGGATTCTCTTAGCATTTATTATTTATTCGTTCAGAAACAACGCGGTTTACGCAATGCTTCCCGTGCTTCCTTTCGCAATTTGGTTTGTTCTTAAAAAATGTAAAAAACATAAAAGAAACGCACTTGCAATGTTGTTGTTTACAATAGCTTTGTTCATCTTTTATTCGGGACCTTTTACAACGCTTGTTGCCAAGGAAAAGGTTTCAAAAGCCGAAATGATGTCGGTTCCCTGCCAGCAGATGGTCAGGGTTTATACATATAAAAACGATGAACTTCCCGAGAGCGAAAAAGCGGTATTCGATGAGTTTTATGATTCGACTTTTATGCACGGATACTATATTCCAGAGATTGCGGATGCTGCTAAGGGGAGACTTAAAGTCGATGTTTACGATGCAAAAAAATCCGATTACTGGAAACTCTGGCTTTCGTGGTTAAAAAAATATCCGAACGAATATGTGGATTCGTTTCTGGAAAACACATACGGGCTTTTCTATATGTGGCCGCGATATGTTTTGTACGGATACGGACAGGAAGGCTTTACGGTAATGCATCAGATGGACCCTGCGGTACCAAACAGCAAACTGCCGAAATTGTATGCTTTGCTTGAAAACTTCGAAGCAGGAGACATTGTTTTAAAAGACGGATTTATCTCGTGGATTTTCGCGCCTGCAACATTTCTCTTTTTGGGAATTGCGGCATGCGTATATGTGCTTAGAAACAAGAAGTTCAGGTTATTAATTCCAATCGCGTTTCTTGCACTTTTATGGTGTACATTTTTACTCGGACCGGTTGCGCTTGTAAGATATGTCTTATTCCTTTACATTCTGCTACCCGTATGGCCGATGTATATGAGAGCTTCGTTTAACGGAGAAAATAAATGAAAATCAAAGAGTTCTTTAAGGTAAAAAAGAATAAAAGTCTTTTTGTGAAGTGTTTAATCGCACTTCTTTTTCCTTTTGCACTCTGTCTTATATATTTCCTTGTAAGAGGCATTTCGCCTTTTGATATTTACGTTCCCGCATCCAAAAACAACGACAGTTTATATTACTTCAAACTCGTCGAAGCGATGAGATACAATCTCTACCCGAGAGGGTATTTCGGCTTCAATGAAAGTCATGCGGCAAACCTTACATTTGCAGCGTGGAGCCCGCTTATGTTACTTCCCTGGGCAGCAGCAGGTCTTATATTCGGATGGGGCTTTAAATCTGCGGTTTTCATCAACATCCTTTTGTTTTCAATCGCATTCGCAATCTTTGTTTTTGTAACGGATCTTGAAATCGAAAAATATATAAATTTAACTATTATTCTTGCGTTTTTCCCGAGTTTCTTCATTCACTTGATGTGTGTGTTGCCCGAAGCTTCGATAGCAGGATTCGCGCTTATTTTTTTAGGTCTTGCATACAGAATTTCGCTTGAGAAAAACAAAGGTAAAAAAGACGAAAACATATCATTCATTTTCTTAATCATAATAGGTGCGTTCTTAACGCTTTTACGACCTTACATGGTTGTATTTTTCATCATTCCGATTGTACTTGCATTTAAGAATAAAAAGATTGTATTCGGAATCGTAAGCATAGCTTTGACAGTGCTTTCTCTGGCCGGATATTTTATCGTCGCAAAGCTTTTTACCGCGGAATATTTCACACCGCTTTTTGACCTTGGGATCATAAAATTATTCTTACACGGTAAATTCACCGAGGGCTTCTGGAGCAGCGTATATGTTATCCGCAGCATGAAAAACGAAATCTTTGCGCAGATAAAAGATGCATTTGCATACGGACTTACATCAGGTACACATTACGTACTGCTTGCGTTTGAATTTGTTGCAGTTTTATTCCTTACTTTCTTTAAGAAAAACAAGAAAGTCAGAGTAATTGCGATTACATATTTAATCGCAGTTGCAGGTGTTGTTTCCGCAATCGTTTTACTCCTTCAGAAAGCCAACGAAGGCGGACGTCACATCTGGGTATTCTGCATAATCGGAATAGCAGTTATCGTGTTCTTTAAGGAAGGCAACGAGAGCCATGTTCCCAAGCTTTTAATCGCGGCGCTTTTAATAGTATTTATGATAAGAGGAGCAGTGACACCGACCGATTATGACGTGCCTTTTGACGACAGGAACATAAAAGAAACAGTCACCGCATGGGAAGATATTTTCGAAAAAGAAAATGTGGCTTTATCGGATAACACAGGGTATGAAAATACCGTTATATGGGTATTCATAGATTATGTGGACGGCAAACAGGTTGTGACCGAATTTAACGGCCTTTACGCACTGCCTAAGGGCTTTGGTATAAGCTGCTGTTCACCGGATTTTGTTTTAACTTATTTCGATTCACTTCAGAGTAAATACATCTTCACATACGACGGTGCACTTGTGGCTGAGGAATGCGAAGAATACGGTTACAGACTCGTAGGTAAGTACGGAAACTCCGTAATGTATGAGCGATACTAAAAGGGCATTGATATGAAAGAAACCGCGAAAAAACAGAATATATTCAGAGTGGCGGATTTTATTCTTTTTGCCTCGCTTTTAATTGCGCTTGCATTTTTCTTCGGCCAGCTTGTTTACGCACAGGCTTTGTATGCAGGTAAGGAAGGCGGGTATTTCAGCGATATCTATGCCTATATGCAGGAGATGCAGGGCATTGATTCGGGCTACTCATTCCCTTATCCGGTTCTCTTTTTAACCGGCAGGTTTTTTGATCTTTTCCTGCCGATAGAAATGGCGGTTACGTTAGCGGAAGTTTTGTTTAATTCGCTCGCAGTTTTAATCACGAAATATTATCTTGAAAAGTACATAAACGAATACGTAAAAAAAATAACCTGGCAGCATTTTGCAATTACAATTTCAATCTTTGCATGCTTCTTAATGTCAATGTGGTGGCTTCCGAGATTCGGCAAAATCACGCTTCCTTTAAAGGATCAGGCTTTCTACGGCACATACTCGGGCAACCCCTGGCATAACGCAACATATATAGCCACACGTCCTTTTGCAATCGGTGCATTTTTCTCATTCATAAATCTCTTTAAGGACGAAGATAAATGCGACTGGAAAAAAGGAATCGTATTCGGAATATTCTTATTCCTCACTACAATGACCAAGCCCAGTTTCACACTGGTTATCGGCTCGGCGATGGCGATTGTCTGTGTCATAAGACTTATCGGAAAGAAATTTAAAAACATCAAATATATACTGTTCCTTTTTATCTGCTCAATTCCTACATTAATCGCCCTTCTTTTACAGTTCGGCGGTGTATTCGGAAGCGGCAATACTGAAGCGGAACACGGCATCGGTCTCGACTTTTTCAGAGTTTGGAGAAGTGCGAATCCGCATGTGCTCGCAGCTATCTTTTATGCGAATGTTTTTGCACTTGTCTGTATTCCTTTCTTAATCAAAAACATAAGAAAAGATTACCTCTACAAATTCACGCTTATCATTTTTGCGGTATCGGTTCTCGAAGCCGGACTTCTCTGTGAGAAAGGCTTCAGATATTCGCACTTTAATTTCAGCTGGGGATACATGCACGGAATTTTCTTCTTTGCACTCGGCAGCATAGCGGTACTGCTTAAAAACATTTTTGAAAAGAAAATAAAACCTGTATTTGCAATTATTTGTATCATTGCACTGCTTTCACAGGTTGTATTCGGAATACTTTATTTTAAAGGACTTTATTACGGACGCGACTACAACACGCTCTTACCGTACAACTGGCTTTAACGAATGAAAAAAATCGCAGGATTTTTAAAAGAGAATAAAAGATATGCTATCGTTTTAAAGGTGCTTGCGGCGTTACTTTTTCCGCTTCTAATGTGCCTTATTTTCTGTCTCGTAAAAGGGCATTCTTTAAAAGATGTTTTCCTTCCTTCGAGCGAATGGAACGATGAACTTTTTTATTTCAAACAGGTTGAAGGAACTGTGGGATATTTATATCCGAGAGGGTATTTCGGATTTAACGAAAGCCATGCAAATCTTCTTTCGTTCGCAGCCTGGAGCCCCGTGCTTGTCACTCCCTGGATACTCTGGGGATTGGTTTTCGGCTGGAATCTTTTATCCCCGATTATCTGCAATATTGTGCTTCTTAGCATAACCTGCGCACTGTTTGTAATTCTTACAAAAATGAAAGTAAAAGACATGATAGCCCTTGGCGTGATGATGACTGCTTTTACTCCTTTTGTAAGATACATGCTCTCGGGAATGCCGGAAATCATATGCTTCTCAGCCTGCATTCTTTTTACGGGACTGACAATTAATTACCTCATCAAAGAAAAACTGTACAAACTCATCATTCTCTTTGCCCTTGCTGCGGTAATGACTCTGATGAGACCTTACCTCTTTTTGTTTTTTATAATGCCTGTATTTCTGGCAATTAAAAAATACAAAGTTAAAGGTTTAATAGTATCCGCGGTTACAGGCATTGCGACTATCGGTATTTATGTGTTTATCAAAGTCAAATTAAGCGCAGAATATTTCACCGCGCTTTACAACACCGACTGGGTAACGGATTTCTTTAACAAAGGCATTGCGACAGGAATTCATAATCTCGCCTACAGAATATACGCGATGTGTTTAAACATTACAGACTACATGAAGAGCGGTATAATTACGGGTCTTTGTGCTGGCGCGATATTCGCCGCATTCTTTGTTTTGTTTTTATTAATGATTATTCGTTTTATTCTTGATATTATTAAATTTAAAAAAGAAAAAAACGAAGAAAACAAAAACAAGCTTTTCGTGGAAGCACATTTCCTTTTCGTGATGTTCGGAATGTTCTGTGCGCTTGTGCTTATGTACAAGCTCACCGAAGGCAGCAAGCACTTCCTTACATTCCTTGCACTCGGAGTATTTATACTGGCCCTATACCACGGAAAATACTATATTGAAAATGTGATTCTCGTGGCGGCGTTTGTATTCTTCTTCATCATAAAAGCAACTTCGCCCTATGATTACGAAGTGCCTTTTAAGAACGAAGTTATCGAAGTCAAAACCGCAGAGTGGCAGCAGGCGTTTGATGAAAATATAAAAATCGAAGATAATTTAAGTTACGACAATGTAATTATCTGGAACTTCGTCGACGTAAAAGACGGCACTTCCTATCCGATCAAATGGCAGTACCTTTATATGCTTCCCGAGGGCATGGGAATAAGCTGCTGTGAACCGCAGTATGTAAAAGATAACTTCGACAGTCTTAAGTCAAAATACATTGTTACATTAACAGGCAGTGAGACCGATCTGCTTTGTCAAAAAAAGGATAAACAACTGCTTCATTCAGACGGTGAATTAAGCTTTTACGCTTTAAGATAAAAGGATTCTTTTGATGGAAAAAAAGAAAATTTCGATTGATTACAAAAGAATAGTTTATACAGTCAGCATGCTTCTTCTCTGTGTGGTTGCTTTTGTAAGAGCCGCAGGAGGAGGGGACTGGTGGAATGCGGCCGTAAGCTGCTTGGGCTTCGCACTGTTTCCGATTATCGTCACGAGATACGGCTTTAAGAGTTTCCTTAAAATCCCGTATCTTATCTGGCTGGTAATATCAATCCCTGCCGCATCTTTTACGATTTATAAGTTTTATTATTCCGCAATCCACCGTATGGCGTTTGCACTGCTTGTGGTTGAATGCGTATTTTACGGACTCATAATTATCAGAATTATTTACTCGATTATTAACAAGGATTTCGTAAAAGAAATAAAGAAAATCAACCCGCTCTTTTATGTGCTCGCGGCATTTTTTATTCTTTCGACCATATCCGTAAACAAGGCCACATGGCCTCTTTTCTACGGCCTGTTTTACTTGAGTTTTTATCTTGCACCGACAGACGAAAAAGATACCGAAAAAATCTTCTTGTCACTCTGTGATGCGCTTATAATTTCATTCTTTATCATTCAGTCGTTTGCATTTCTTCACAGACCTTTCGATCAGTTAAGATATGTGGGTGCATATACCAATTCAAACGTCAACGGAATGTTTTATTTCTGCGCATACCTTGCATGGCTTGGCAAGTATATTTATTTCCGGAAGAACGATACGCATAAAGCCTTCAGAATCGTCCATTTTCTGTTTGCATGTGCGATGTGGTCATTTGCACTGCTTACCATCTCTCGAAGCTCTCTTATGGCCTTTGTGTTCGCTACAGTGGTATTCCTTGTAACCGCAGAGCTTGCAATTATGAAAAAAACATTCTTAAAAGGATTTCTCTTAAAAGGAATCTGCATGTTCTGCATATTCGCATTAAGTTTTCCGCTTGTGTTTGCTTGCGTAAGATTTTTACCGCCGCTCAGACACCATCCTGTATGGATTACCGAATACAGCGAAGACTTCGTGCATTCATACGACCCCTGGAATTCTCCGAAGTACACAGACCTCGACGAATTCTTTAATGAATTCCTCGGCAGATTTGATGTTAACAATGTCGATGAGAAGAGCGGTGTTTCAACCGAAGAAGTAATTCTTGAAGAAAAGAAAGCTGCACCGGGTGGAGAGAGCGAAGCTCCCGCAGGTGAAAAGATCATAAAAGACGGAGAAGTAATAAGCTATCCCGACGGCATCGCACCCGGTACGGATCCGGCACATCCGGCATACACCGTTGAGAGT